>Ga0209517_10005127_pt1 | contig 16828 bp, 11 predicted proteins | sample PeaSoiMetSII2010_FD_187695 | JGI IMG/M metagenome (GOLD analysis project Ga0209517, IMG submission 187695) | Peat soil microbial communities from Weissenstadt, Germany - SII-2010 (SPAdes) (version 2) | ecosystem: Environmental > Terrestrial > Soil > Wetlands > Peat | place: Germany...
ACAGTTGTCTCCAAGCCGCACTGGGCGCAGGTTGTGCGCGTCTCGGGACGCGCTCTTTGCGTTCCATGGGCGCGTTTCGCCTTGCACTGCTTGCAGCGTTTCGGGTCGTTCGTAAACTGTTTTTCGTGGAAGAAAAGTTGCTCACCCGCTGTGAACACAAACTCGGCTCCGCAATCCGCGCACGTCAATTGTTTGTCAACGAAGTCCATGAACTCTCTCGCCAGTTGTCCCGCTTGCGAAGAGGCTGCGCTGGAGTCTGAAGGATTCCCCACACACGAAAGCCTCTCGTTTCCGAGAGGCTCTGTGCCAGATCAGAGGAAAGGAATAAATAATCGTGTAGTAACGTTACGCTACGGTCAAAGGGCTCACCGTGACGCCGGTCACGACCGGGCATCGAAGAGAGACTAGCGCACAATTCTGTCGAGTGTCGACTTTGCCAATTGCACGCTGTCTGCAATCACACTTGTCATGGGTGGTGATGAGGAATATTCGCGAGAAATCCACAGGAAACCCACTACCAGTCAATGAATCTTTATGTCCTCTTAATGCTTTTCCGTGACATAATTTTTCTACTCTCTTGCCGTACGGGACCAATCGGGCCGCATTTCTTTCCCGGAGGTTCAGCATGGCCGCTTCCCAACCTGTGCGCCGACACAATCCAAACGGAACAATGGATTCCATCTGTGCTAGGTGCCTCCTCACTATTGCCACCGCGACTTGCGAGGTTGACTTGGTTTCAGCCGAGCTTAACCACGAATGCGATTCGCTCAGATTGGAGCATGTTCGGAACTTCTTCGAGAAGCCGATGACAGCGAAGCAGAACAACGCGACTGCTAGGGTACTCCCAATATCCATCCCTCGACCTTGGCGACCTCTCTTTCGTCAGGCGCCGGCAGCAGATTGAAGGAGCTGACAAGTGAGCCGTTCAGGTTTGTTCGTCGCAGCCGCGCCGCTGCTACGCACGCGGCTTGCTCAGCCGGATCACAAGTTAGGTGTAGAGGCGATTTGGACTTCAAGATCACAGACTGACTACCGCTCTATTCCTTTTTCTGGCAGCAAAAACCCGTGAAAATCGGATGTCGCGGAGGGGGACCTTTTGAACCAAGCGGTGTGCACCTGGAAAGTTACTGACTTGTGAATGTGGCGAATAGGTTGTAACCAGTGGCTGGATCAAAGATCGCGTTTTTGTTGCTGTCTATGCTGTTTAGTGGCAAAGCATATGCTGCCTGACTTGTCAACGAAGGTGCAGGATCGGGGATGAACAAAACTGCACTTATGGTTTCACCGGCCGGAAAACTTGGCGGTAGCGTCAACGTCGTTGCAAATGTCTGTGCAATCGGAGTTGCCGAAGCAGCCAATTGCGTCAAATCGAGTGCTGAAATGGAAAGCGGGAACTGAGCGGCGACACTGCCCCCAGACAGCAGCAGGAGCATGGCGGGCCGTTTCCGAATGACACGCCCATATCCAGTGTTGGCCAGCGTGAGTGCAATGTAGAGTGACCCGTTGGCGGTTGGGTTGCCTATCAACGTCGCCTTTTGTAGTTCGATGCGGGTACCAACCTTGTTATAAAAGCTAAGGGCACAACCTTCATTCTGAAGCTCTGTGCCGATATCCGCTGGGTAAGGATTGAGCGAGATCGACTGAATGTTGTACGTATAAGAGTAAGAATCCAATGCATTGCAGGCCTGCAAAGACGGATACAAAGCTCCGAATTCACCCGCGAACATCGTCGAGTTAGAAACCTGCTGCGCGAATGTCTGGAACTGAGCAACGGTGTAGTTCGACGAGCACCATCCAGCCGTTGTGACACACAAATCCCACGTTCCAGCATCGTCTGAAGCCGATGCATAATAGTCATCGTGTAGGCCAAGTCCGACAGGTGCTGTGAGACCGTCGGCGTATTGGATCAAGTCTCCCGGATAGCGCACCAAAATGGGGAATTTCCCACCGAAGTACGACAATTCTTTGTCAAGGACGGTTTTCTGCGCAGAGGCCGTGTCGTTTCCATTCGTGGAGTCGTGCCATTCTCCCCAGGTACCGATGAACCCAGCCTCAATCGCGAAGACTATATCCTGGTACTTGAGGACAAGGGGCGCGAGCTGGTCAATGTGGGTGGTGATTGTACTTAATGGAGCATCCTGCGCCGTCGGCCCGATTGGTCCGAAGTTATAGATGAAACGAGGCATCACGCGCAATCCGGTTCCCTGAAAAGCGGATAACCGCGCATCGATGTCGCTCAGCATCTGGGTCGATAATTGACCGGTGACCGGTGGTGGCTGCGAGCAATTGCTCAGCGTCACTTCACCGGTTAGGCAAATATAGAGACGCATGACCTTTGTTGGACCATAACCGAGATTGGTCTGGTTGGTGCAGTTTCCGGCGGTTTGGACCCAAAAGTCACAGTCTCCGTACGGAGCGCCCTCGCTCGTCGAGATGGTCAGGGTATTTGAGGAAAAGGAATTGACGATGGAAATAGCCGGCGCGTTTGCAAAGACCTGTGTGGAGGCCACGCTTGTTCCACCTGCGCCCGTGCACGAAAGGGTGTAAGTAAGTTGCCCTGCGGCGCTTGGCGTTATTGCCGTATTGCCGCTTAATGGCTCTGCGCCGATCCACGCACCACTCGCAGTGCAGGAATTCGCACCCGATGAGGACCAAGTCAGCGTGAGAGGCTGGCCGACGAACACTTCACTCAGATTTGAGGAAAGGGCAACCGTAGGAGCCGCAATTACAGTCACCGTTGTTGACCCGGACTTGGAAGTATCCTGGGTGGAAGTCGCGGTGACTGTGGCGGTTCCCGCCGCCGTTGCCGTGAAAACGCCGCTGCTAGTGATGGTTCCAATACTCGCGGGGCTGACCGACCAGGTAACGGAGCTGCTATAGTTTCCTGCACCGGTGACGGTCGGCGTACACGTAGAGGTCTGACTTATCGGGATGGACAAAGGAGAACAGGCCACTGAGACCGACGTAATGGTTGCTGGAGCGGTCACTGTCACCGTTGCTGACCCGGACTTGGAAGAATCCTGTATGGAGGTTGCTGTAACTGTCGCAGTTCCAGCGGCGGACGGGGTAAGCACGCCCGACCCGTTGACGCTGCCCATGCTCGCAGGGCTAAGCGACCAGGTAACGGCAGAGCTGTAATTCCCGGTTCCAGTGACGGTTTGCGTGCATGTCGAGGTCTGATTCGTCAGAATGGAGGAAGGGGCACAAGCAATGGTCACTGCCGTGATTGTGGAAGACGGAGTTGTGTTTCCACCTCCACCGTTTCCGCCTCCTCCACTACACCCGGAGAGCAATATGCCGATGAGGCTCGCGGTGGCAAAACTTCGCGAAGCATAAGCAGCCAAACGAAGATGATAGTAGCCCGCTATGTGATTCGTCTCCTTCTCTTGCATGACTCTTTCCCTTCTCCTTTGGTAGTCAGGGGTTCGATTCAGCCTTAGAGGTACATGCGTAGGCAATGAAACTGGAGTTCTCGATGGAATGCGTGAATGGGCGCTGTGTCGAGAAAGGCCTGCCAGTTTGTCACATCCAGAGAGGCGGAGTGCCGGGCTGCGAGGAGCCCAGAAGACCTCTGCGCCGTGCCGTCTCAGAATCCTTTTGCAGTTCAACGACAACTATGTTGTCTCAGCGATAAGCTGAGAAATGAGTTATTAGATTTGAAAGGGATCGAGCAGGCGACAGCGGATGACCCCTTGCACGCAATCCGCAAAACCTGAATCTCACCCCTTCGAGAGTGATCAGGAAAATGCCAAATGATGGAGTGCGGAGCCCGGGGAAGTAGAGCCCGATGGACTGAATTTAGCATCCGCTGGAAAACGCGTCAAGCCAATTATAAGGAAAGAATAAAAATGAAACCGTGATGCGGACACTCGACCTACATCAAAGCTGGGGTGACCACTTTCATCGAATGCAACCAACTCACCGTCAACGGCGGTTCTCAGTGGCAGAGCATCCTTGAGAGCAACGAATAGTTGTGGGAACTTCTTAGAAACATGTTTCCCATTTCTCGATAGCGGATGGACGCCCCTGGACTGCCAGATGATTTGTACGCGGCAGCTAGGTGAAACAAATCTGGACGACGAAGGGGAGTTGACGCAGAAGTGTACGAGAAATCGCTTCGAAATTGGGCAAGTCATGGCTTTTGGCCTGGGCAGAGGCCATGCCGGGCACGTCCGGGGGCTTTGGCCTTGGAACGGACGCAAAAAGATCGCGAGCGGAGGCAAACGGGAGTATATTGGTTCGCAGCCGAAAGGCAAAACGGAAATTCCGGCTATCATATTTCAACTTGCAATTGATCAAAACAATCAGTTAGCATCCGTTGATTTCAACGGTGCTGCCGCAGTCGAAACATCGAAGTTTAGGTCCATGGGGCTGGTAAGCGTTAGGTCTGAAGCGAGGTGAAACGTCCATGGTCCCAAATAGCGGGAATTTCGGTGCCTTTGTTCTTTTCTCTCTTCGAACCCTTGTAGTCTGTTTTGTGCTGTCGATGGTTCTCCCGTCGGCCAATGCGCAGATGACTACATATACCTACAACGGTCACGCCTATAACTCGACGACTCACGTCTGCAATGGCACGTACGTACCTTGCACGCAACTCGCTGTCAGCGGTTCATTTACCGTGGCTCAGCCGCTCGGTGCCAACTTGTCCGCCTACTACGTTGCTCCGTCCACATTCTCGTTTAACGACGGTGCGATTTCTCTGACACCACAGGACGCACTAGCATTTTCTACGTTTGAGGTGTGGACAAACGCGAATGGCAATATCGTGAATTGGAATATCGTCTTGGCAGTAAGCAACCCGTCGGGGTGCCTCGATAATAACGAACTAATTGGGAGCTATGGTAGTCCGCCTCCACCCAATGGTAACGGGCAGTCTGGCGACTATTCGTGCTATCAATCGAACCACGGCGACGCTGATCAGGCTTTCGGGGCGGGAGGTAACGCTAACGTACCCGGGACTTGGACAGGCGGCTCAGCCTGCCAAGTGACGGATGTCCCTGTAATGCTGCCTCCTGTTACAGTTCAGTCCCCTCTGTCATTTTTGAAGTCATGGGTAATTTCCTATGGCGCGATCAGTCTGAATTTCGTCACTGATAGCTCGAGCAATTCATCTGTTGTCTGCGAAGCGCAGGCCAGCGGGACTCTCCCCGTTTATTTCGACTTCGTCCACATGTTTAACAGTCAAGCAAATGTCACTTTGTCTGTGTTCAAGCCAGGGACTACAGGAGCGCTCCAATCCTGTTCGTTCTCGTTCATCGGCGGGGAGAACAACCAATGCATTCTGAACGGGACTTACGATCCTTATGCCTACTACATGCGGTGGTTTACACCAGGCTTCCAGACGCTCGTCGCGCTAGGCAATGTACCGACTGGCTTTAATACGGGTGCTTTAACGTTTTGGGTCAGTCTGGGTGATCTTGGCTACTCAATGACTTCAGCTGTGACAAGTGTGGAGCCATACATTCATGCGACGCTCATCAACAATCTGCCCGAGCTACCTGGCGCGTTTTACACCATCATTCAGGACCCCGGAAGTGTTAACGTGGCGGTGGTGAGCTCTAGTGGCCTGACAGCGGGCATTCTTCCGAATGGACAAGTGACGTACGGTATTCCACTGTCATTTGTCTACCAATCGGCAACCGCGCCCGCCGTTGTGCTCGGAAACGTCGGAGCGGGCCAGTACCTTGTCATTTTGACTGGAATTTCTTCAGGAGACTACGAACTGGGCGTCTCAACACAGGAAGGAGCTAACGCAAGTCCACAAGAGACCGCCTCTGGTTATATCGAGCAGGGTGCCAGTGTCGGATATACAGTCACTATTTCAACTACTTCCGGCGGCATAACGCAAACAATTTCACCCGCCACGATTGCGCTCACGTCAGGCAACAATTGCGATGGCACTTATACCGGCACGTTCAAAGGGAATGTGACTGTCATGACAGGTCAGACCTGCATCCTGGTGGGTGGCGCCATCACCGGCAATATCACTCAGAATGGCGGAAGCTTAGTAATGAGCCATTCAACTGTACGCGGAAACGTGCAAATCAACGGAGGCGGCACTTTCTCGATCGGTCCGCTCGTCACGATTAACGGCAACCTTGAGATCCATAATCTCCCCGCCGGTTCGGCCGCTGATGCGGTCTGCGGAGCGACAATCCAAGGCAACATGGAGTACCAGAACAGTGCAGCTGCCATCCAGATTGGCAACCTCTCCACCGCCACACCGCCGTGCGCCGGAAACATGATAGGTGGCAACCTGGAGGTTCAAAACAATACCGGCGAGACCTTCGTGGATAGCAACACAGTAATAGGTAACCTCACAACCCAGAACAACACTGCCTTTACATGGGTTGACGGCAATATGGTCGGTGGTAACCTCCAGGACCAGGGCAACACTGGCGGGACAGATATTTCCAACGACACGGTCGGCAATAACCTGCAATGCCAGAACAACAGCGCGCCAATTTCCGGCGGCGGCGACACGGCGAAGCAGCACCAGTGCTACACGTACTGATCGCTTCGTAAAGTCGAAGCGTTCGATCGTGAAGCGCGGGACTCCCTGGTGGAAACAACTTGGAGTCCCGCGTCAGCCTTCCATCTGTAGATTTCTGAGACCTCCGCGGAACACTCTAAGACTCGCAGGGTCCGCCGCTGGCGTGTTCGAGGTCGTTACGAAACTCAGTTGCGGAGATGGAACGATGACGCGGAGGCTCTCGCTCACGTTCTCAGGAGTTGAGATTGAGGGTTCAGTTGATGCGCTTATCAGGCGTGATGAAGTGCTTCGGTGAGTTTGGTTGCGCCAAGGACGTTTGTGATGCGCTTCAGGTTATATGCCATCGTCGCGAGGCCGATTTCGACCCGTGCACCGGACAGCCCGCGCATCAACAGACGAGGATGTCCGAAGATACGGTACTTGATCGTCGCGAAGGGATGCTCGACGGTGGATCGACGTAGCCTCATCGCTTCTGGGGTCACTCTCTCCTGCATCCGATTCAATGCTTCCTCATATAGGTGCCGGGCCAAGCCACGTCTCGGAGCCTGGGTGCAGCGTGCCTTCAGCGGACAAGCGCCGCAGTCGCCGGTCGAAGCCTTATACATGGTGTAACGATCTTTGTGATTGGTGCTCTTGCGCAGCAGCCTCTTGTTGCCAGGGCAGACATACGTGTCGCTATCAGGTTCATAGCGGAAGTCTTCGCGCCCGAACAGTCCGCCGCCGCCTTGATTATTAACTGTGCGCATGACCGGAACATGCGGAATCATGCCCGCGGCTTCACAGTGAGCGACCTGTTCTCCGTTGGAGTAACCGGCGTCAGCCACTATTTGAAAACTATCTACCCCAAGTGCTCTCTTTGCAGCCTCAGCCATTGGCCGGAGGCACCGAATATCAGATGCATCAAGCACTACAGCGTGTGTGACGATCAACGCATGCTTCGTGTCAACGGCGGTCTGAATGTTGTATGCCGGGAGAGCTTGCTGACGTACCAGCATGAAGCCCGCCTCCGGCTCTGGATTGTTTCTGAGCTTCTCCAGTGCAGCTTGTACAGCAGATTGATCGATGTTCGTTTGCGGCTCTTCGTCGGCTTTCTCCAAGCGGTCGAGATAGCGCTGTAAGGCGAGCCTTTCGCGAACGGTGTCAATGCTGGCCACAGCGCGAAACTTTGAGCCGTCGATGGCGATCCACTCGCCACGTATCAGACCGCAACTCTTCGCAAAGCGGACAAGTTCCGCGCCTGCTGCAGTAACTGCATCGCGGTGCATTCGACGGAACTCGGCGATGCTTTTATGGTCTGGATACAAGCGTCCTAGAAGCCACATCAACTCGACGTTTCGACGGCACTCAGCTTCCAAGCGCCGCGAGGAGCGAATCTGGTTCAGGTAGCCGTATAGATACAGCTTCAGCAAATCACGCGGATTGTAGCCTGGTCGTCCTGTCTCAGCGGCCTGAGCGCGCTCAAATCCAAGCTCCGACATCACCAGCTTTTCGACGAACGCGTCGATTACGCGGCATACATGATCGGCCGGCACAAACTCATCCAATACCACAGGAAAGAGTGTTGCTTGATTTCGTCCCTCGCCTCGGATGTAACCCATAAGAAGAGATGCCTCCGCGTAGTAAGTCAATCTTCTCATCTAATTCTGTCTAAAAGGCACCGGCTGCACAACCGCGACACGCTTTCCTAACGCACAGATTTGGGGGACCAAAGGGAACTTCCGAGGTGCCCGTTAATCGGGAGCAACACGAAAGTGTCGAGCTTGTACGAAGCTCAATGAGCGCATCGGCGATTTGCATTAAGAGAAAACCCTTCGGGCGACATCGCCGTTACCGGGACCAATCCCAGTCGAGCCATTTGTAATGTCCGAAGCTGGGACAGATAAAAGGATTGGCCTGTTAGATGGAGCCGAAAATCGCGCGAAGAGATCGGCCAACGCAAGTCGACCTTTGGTGCGAACCCTTGAGCCTCATCATGTATTGGGAGAGAGCTGATTTTGCGAAATGCCGCGCAGCGTGCGACAATCATTGACCTCGGGCCGTAGCCCTTTCATATCCCCCAAGAGAGCGACGTGGAACACCGAATGCCTGTGTGCGTGCGCCACGTTTGCGCTTGCCATACGCCCTCATGTTTTTTCTTGCTGCGGAAGGACCGAAGGGTTCGGTCTTGTGGTAATTGGCTACCGGAGCTTTGAGATTTAGAATCAGAAGCTTGCGTGCTTTAGCGGGTTTCGAGAAGGATCGCGCTGAGCCTCTAGCGAGAGCGGTATCGCCAAGAGGCCGCGGTTTGCCCCGTAAGGTGAGGAACTCCTATGAATAGACATCTAACGATGATTGTTCTGGTGTCATCCGCCTTTGCTCGCATTGCGTTCGCGCAATTGCCTGCCGCTCAAACTGCTCAGGCTTCAAGTGGCTCGCCCACTGGCCGGGTAAACGAACAGGCAAGGCGCTTTTGCTCCGAGAATACGCACAGCAATCCTGAACTGATTTTGCACTACTGCAACGAGGTCATCCAATCGGGAAGACTTTCCGGTTTAACCCTAGCGTCCGCCCTCAACAGCCGAGGTAAAGCTTACTACGCCAAGCACAATTACGATCTTGCGATCCAGGACTACAACCGGGCGTTCCAGCTCGACCCCGATCTCGCAGACGCCTTAAACAATCGAGGTGAAGCCTATCGTGCCAAGGGCGACTATGATCGCGCCCTTCAAGACTTTGACCAGGTGATTCGGCTCCATCCAAAACTGGCAGCGACGGCGTTTAGCAACAGAGGCTTGCTCTATTCGGAAAAGGGCGATTACGACAAAGCTATTAAGGACTACAGCGAAGCGATTCGATTGAGGCCCGGATATGCCGCGGATTTCGCTGGCCGTGGCAACGCGTACTCTTCCAAACGAGACTACGACCACGCAATAGAAGATTACAAAGAAGCCATCCGTTTGACCCCTCGCGATTCAAGTCTGCACATTGCATTGGGAAAAGCTCTGAGCGAAAAGCACGATCTGTCGGGTGCAACCGCCCAATACCGTCTGGCAATCGAGATCTCTCCTGATAAGGCAGCGGGGTACTCTGCCCTTGGCGATTTACTGGATCAGCAGGGTGACTCGAACGGAGCCGTTCTTGAGTACCGCCAAGCTGCGAAACGTGATGATACTAATCCGAGCTATCACTTCTCTCTGGGAGATGAGCTCTTCAAGAAGAAGGACTTCAACGGCACCCTGGCCGAATGGCAGCGCGCTATTCAGCTTGTTGGTGAGCTGACTGGCCCTCAGCACAGAGCCATTGGGCAAATTCTCCTACGTCGAGGGGATTTGGATGGCAGCATCCAGGAGTTTCGCCGGGCTGTGCAACTCGCTCCCGACGACGTTCAGAATCGCGAAAGCTTGGCAGCGACGTTTGCCCGAAAAGGGGACACCAAATCGGAGATTGATCAATATCAGCAGATTGCCACCGAGAGGCCCAATGACCTCGGAAATCACAAACGCCTTGCCGTGGCACTTATGAAGCAGGAAAAGTTTGCCGATGCCAAGGTCGAATTTCAAGCAGTATTGCGATTGGCCCCTAACAACGCGGGAGCATATGCGGGTCTGGGCGCGGCGGAAGCAGGCTTAGGTGATAGTGGCCAGGCCACTGCGGACCTTCAAAAGGCCTTGCAAATCGATCCGCAGAATGCCTTCGCGCAAAGAAATCTCAATTCGCTCTCACAATCGCAGACTGGGACGCAACAACAAAGTCAAGCCGCTGCACCGGCGGGTACCCCCAGCAATTGCAATAATTGGCCTGCAGATTTTGACGAGATTCGTGATCCAGAGAAGCAGGACGCTTTGCGGGTGGATTGGAATCAAAAGGTCCAGCAGAGTGGGCAGACGATCCAACAGCTTATTTCCAGCATGGATCAGACTCGGAACGTACTTCAGGCCCATTTGGAAGATGTGAAGCAGTCAATTCTGGGCACTGCGGACGAGCCCATTACGAATTTCAATTTCGACTTCGACTACGTGGACACCTGCAAGAATAACCCTAATAGAGGCGCAAATCTGGCAGCCGAGTGCGAGTACGTCAACACACAGGATGCGATCTATGGCGTAAACGGAACGATTCAGATTCTTGATTGCATGGGTGGCCTGTCCTCAACGCCGGCCGACAACTCCGCATCTTCGGCTGCGCCGATCGCCACCTACACTCCCGGCGGAGACGACGCATCAACCCCCACTGGCAAGCGAGTCTACACGCCTGGTTCCTCTTCTGGCGACGACAGCGACAGTCCGGGTGTCTACACTCCCGGCTCTCCAGCTAACTCGCCGGCCAACGATACCTCGATGGGCATGCTGGACACGGGGGGTAATCTCAAGCAGCCTTACGTCGGTATGACTTCGGACTATTCGGCCGTAGTCGCCCAGAACCAGTCCTCTTGCAACGCCACGGCTCACGTCACCTTGCTTAGCAGCCAGCCGGGCGACAACAGCGCTACACTGCAATTCACGGCCTCGCCGCAACCCAATCCCAGCTTTCCCGATCTTCCTTCCGGGTGTTTTGAGCTCGAATACACCATCGAAGCCTCCCAGCGGATGGCCAACGGGAATCCAGGTCCTGCGGCCGGGCAAACCTATCACACTCAATTTGCCGACGCTTCGGATTCAGCCAATATTGAGCTACCTGTTGCAAGCTCCGGAAGCAATGACATTGATTTGATTGGCTGGCATGTGTCCGGTGCGCTCTGCCACCCAGGCGGCAATTGCGTTAAGCAGGCTTCTCCGGAGGAGTGCGCACAGCTTGAAGATTACAAAACAAACGAATTGCCAAACCAGATGATGGATTTGATCAAGAGCTATGGGATTATTTCATTTCAAGCGGACGCAGCAGCGAATCTCCAGTCCGACTTGAACCAGGACGTATCGGATATTAGTCAAACTCTTTTTCTGGATCATTTGAAGATTATTGTGGACGAAGTACAAGATCTCGCTCCAATCTTCGCACCGGAAGGGAAACTGGCGAATCTGGCGGTGGAGCTCGGTCCCAAACCATCTCTGTTAGCAAGGGACGTTTGGAAATACATAGTCGAACCGCAGCAACAGCTACAAGGCGCGAAGGATGCCATTGAGCAAGCTCTCAACGACGATTACTCGGGTCTTCTCGTCAGCATCATAGCTCGATACTCCCCCGTCGCTGCCTTGGAAAAAGACATCATCCAGGATGCCCAGCAAATTCACCTCTTGCGGGCTCTCAGCGCTCAAGACGGGGATAAAGTCAGCTCCCTTCAATCGGCTATCGACGACTATAACAATAGCCTTCAGAGCATTTCGAACCAAATGAGCGAGATCCAGCAGGTCTCGCAAGGGATCGACATGGCGTGTGGGGGCGCCACGAGCAGTTCGAATCAATAGATTTCAGGAGAAGGTTTGTGAAAAGCATCCTGGTCGGAATCCTTGCATTGACGATCGCCGCCACTGGTATCGCGTGGACTCAACAGTCGGCCGCACCAGCGCAACTCACACCTGCGTCACCCCAGACAGCACCTGCCAGTCCTGACCTTGCCGTAACAATGAAAGCCATGGAAGAGGAGCTGCGCTCGGTCGGCCGCTTGACTTCGACTGAAACCATAAGTGTTAAGGGGAAGCCCCCTTATAGCTATCCGGTGTCTTGGGAGCCAATGAGTGTAGATGCCGACCCGAAAACCTGCTCACTAAGGGTGGTTGAGCGGGACGAACGCGGCACTCATAATTATGCAATCTATCTGGAGGAGATCGCGGGTGTGGGCGTTCTCACCTTGGAAGATTCCATAAACGCGGGCGTCTCAGCGCTAAACAACGAGCCTTCATTTCATTCAATAGTCTTCGAGCCTTCTCTTTATTCCGTGAGAGTGGGGTCCTGGCATCAGCACAATTTTGAGTTCCAAACCAGGGAATCAGCGGAGCAATTTGCCGCCCTTCTACGTGAGTCCGTCAATCAGTGTAGCGCGGTACCAGTCACGCCGCGAGCACCGGCGATCGGCAGTCCCAGTCTGACAGAGACCATCAGCTTTATCGCCGACAAGCTAACTGCGCAGGGCGTTGTTTCGGCTTTGGCAAATATGACCAAAGACGACCTCGGATTTTCGATGCCGGTTGGGAGCGACATCAATATCTCTAAGGTTTCCAGCCAAGCAACGTGCGTGATTCAATTGAACGACATCGGGATGGACACTGATGAAGTTCGCCTTTCGCTTCGCCGTATTGGCAAGATCGAAGTGATAAAGCTTAAAGACTCCCAACCTTTCGCTGGAATGCTTCAAAATGGATGGCGTATCACGAGCGCGCCGTCCACTTTCGTGCTGGAAATTACGGCTCCCGGCGGTGAGTCGAAGGAGTTGTACTTTTCTGACGAAACGCTCGCGAACCGCGTGGCGAAGGCAATTAACCATGCGGCAGAGCTTTGCGGGGCCGGAGCTAACAAGGAACCTTTCTAGCCCCGGAGTTAACGGCCGGCAAGTTGCCCCGACCCACCCGGCGACTATAGAGAGGTGTTGATGAAAAGTATCCTGGCCAGAATTCTTGTATTGACGATCGCGGCCACTGGAACGGCGTGGTGCCAACAAGCCGCCGTGTTAGCGCAACCGACACTTGCATCACCGCAGGCCGCACCGGCCGGCCCTGACCTTCCCGCGACCATGACGGCAATGGAAGAAGCGCTTCGCTCGGTTGGCCGACTGACCTGGACCGAAATCCTTCGTTTTCCGGGCAAGCCCGTTTCCAGTTATCCGAATTCTAGCCAGCTAGTGAGTGTAGCTGCCGACCCGAAGGCCTGCTCGCTAAGAACGGTTAATCTGCACGAGGGTGGCGGCCTAGATAACTATGCGGTCTATCTGGAGGAGATCACGGGGGTGGACGTTGACACTTTCAAAAACAATTTCAAAGCGACTGACCCAACGGTAAGCATCGAGCCTTCTCTTTATTCTGCGCGAGTGGATTCCTGGAAGTCACACGATTTCCCGTTCCAAACCAAAGAGGCTGCAGAGCAATTCGCTGACCTTCTACGCGAGTCCGTCAAACAATGTAGCGCAGTGCCAGTCACGCCGCGAGCGGCAGAACCCGGCAGTCCCAGTCTGACTGAAACCATCAGTTTCATCGCCGACAAGCTCACTGCGCAGGGCGTTGTTTCGGGTTCAGTAAAGCTAACCAGAGACGACGGAAGTTGGATAACGTTGGGCGAGGGCGACACCAACATATCTAAGGTTTACAGCCCGGCAACATGCATCCTGCGAGTCGACGCCATAGGGATGGGCTCTGCTGAACTTCAACTCTCTTTCCGCCGCATTGGCAAGATCGAAGTAATGAAGCTTAAAGACCACATTCTCGCATCAAGTTTTTACTCCCAAATTGTGCGAACATACCGAAACGTCGAATGGCCTCCTACGTTCGTGCTGGAAATTACGGCTCCCGGCGGCGAGTCGAAGGAGTTGTACTTTTCTGACGAGTCGCTAGCGAACCGGGTTGCGAAGGCAATTAACCATGCGGCAGAACTTTGCGGGGCTGGAGCTAACAAGGAACCTTTCTAGCTCCGGAGTTAACGGCCGGTAAGTTGCCCCGGCCCCCTCGGCAACTGTAGAGAGGTGTTGATGAAAAACATCCTGGCCGGAATTCTTGCGGTGACGATCGCCGCCACTGGTACGGCGTGGTGCCAACAAGCCGGCGCGCCAGCGCAACCGACACTTGCATCACCGCAGGCCGCACCACCCAGTCCTGACCTTGCCGCGACCATGAAAGTGCTGGAAGAGAAGCTTCGATCCAGAGGCCGCATAGACTGGACTATCACTCTTCACTATGACGACGGCCGGGTTCAGAAGTATTCTCTTTCGAGCGAACTCATCAGTGTTGCGGCCGATCCTACAAACTGCTCACTAAGAGTTGTAGATCGGACTGCTGGGGGCACGGACACTAGTTCGATCTATCTCGAAGAAGGCTCAGGCGTGGAGACTTCCAACGAGGTTTTCAAACCTAACGCGAACATGGCTACAGGATTCTCGCACGCAAGCGTCGAGCCGCCCATTTATAGAGTGGGGCTCGGGTCGTGGAGAGGAATTAACTTGATGTTTCCAACCGAGGACGAAGCAGAGCAAGTCGCCGTCCTCCTGCGCGAGTCCATCAAACAGTGCAGCGCAGTTGCGGTTATCCCCAAGTCGGCAGCAGGCGGCAGTCCGAGTCTGGAAGAAACCCTGACTTTTATTGCAGATAAGTTACGGACACAAGGCACCGTGGAAACCTGGGGACAAATGAGCGCTGAGAGTAATGAGATGGGGGACATAGGTTTTTCCAACAATATAAATGTCTATCAAGTATCGCCGAATCTCACCACGTGCACTATGCGTATCGAGGCGACCGGGATGGACGCTGGTGACCTTTCCTTCCGCCGTATCGGCAAGATCGAAGTGCTTAAGTATAAGGACTATTTGACGCGTTTTCGGCCCCCCGGCGTCGACGAAAGATACCGAACCGTTAAAGAGGCCTCTCCGACTTTCGTACTTGTAATCTCGACTCCTGACGGCGAGGCAAAGGTACTATACTTTTCCGACGAAACGCTGGCGAACCGCGTGGCGAAAGCGATGGTGCACGCTGCCGAGTTGTGCGGGGCTGGTTCAAGCAAGGAACCTTTCTAGCCTTCGTGGGGGTAATGCGACCTTGAGTGAGGCAAGTTAGTAGATTGGCGCAGGCCTTTATGAAAAGTGTTTTGACCGGAATTCTTGTTTGGACTTCCTTAGCTTGTCCAGCGACGTTGGGCCAGCAAGCCGCCACGCCTCCACAACAAACGCCCGCTTCTCCACAGGCCGCACCGGCGTCTCCCGACCTTGCCGCGACTATGAAAGCGCTGGAAGAAAAGCTTCGCTCGACGGGTCGCGTAAGCTGGACTCAAAACGCCTTCATCTTCAACAACGCTCATCCAGTAATAGAGCGAAAGGCATTTTGGCAGGAACCGATAGATGTCACCGCCGATCCGAAGAGCTGCTCGCTGAGAGTTGTACGGCAGTCCAGCGAAGCCAAGGCAATGAATCATGCCGCGGAGATTTGCGGAGCAGGTGCTGACAAGGAACCTTTCTAATTCAGGTGATAAAGGCGGGTACGTTGAACGGGTCAATCAGCAAATTCAGAGAGGCGTTTCTGAAAAGTATCGTGGCCGGAATCATTGTTTGGACCGTTTTTGCTTCTGGAGCGGCGCGGTGCCGACAAGCCTGCGTGTCTCTCGTGCCAGTTCTCGATTGTGAAACCTGAGAAAGCTGGAAAGCTCTAGTTCGGAAATATTACTCCACCAAAAGCGTGCAACCGGCCTTTGGCCAAACAGGAGTCGGCCAGCGTCCGGCGATCTGCCTCCAGATATTTGGTTGACGGTAACAGGCCGATGCGCTCATCGAGAGGCATTGGGTTCGTGTTCCCGGAAAGGTTTGCTGACAACTCGGACGCTGCAACAGCGATGAGTCGGGTCTGAGCAATGAGTTTCGTAACAGCCTCGTTCAAGCCATGGTAAATCGGTTTAAATCCCCTACGTCGTCCACTGGATGTCAACTCGGCCAGCCGTTTTCTGCACCGACGCCGAGCGACTCTCTATAATCCGACGTACAAGCCACTCATCGATTTCAGACTCAATCCAACCGACTGCGCGAGCACAAAGTGAGACAGGCGTGGGAAACGTGCCGTGAGAAATGCGAAGGAAGATCGTCGATCGGGAAAGACCCCAGAGAATCCTCTTTAGAGCCTCAAGATGTGAACAAACACCTCGGGTATCGATTCTTGCGCTCCCTTTTCCACCTGAGAGAACAAAGTTCTCGATGCCGGATGTGGAGATCTGAACTTCAGCTTTAATCTGGACGTGCCCATTTGGCGCTGACTGTTCGAGGATTCGGAACGACTCTACGAAGCCGTTCATTGTACGCAAGATCGAGTCGCGCACGATTCTGTCGTCTTCCAGTTGAGCAGGACATTGGCAAACGCGGGATCAAGAGGGATGTAATCGTGGGATGCCTAGCGTCCGCGTGACAGGTTTGGCTTAGCCTCCAGTCGAATGATGGCTAGGCCTGACCTAACCGGAAAACTCGGTAAGACTTCGATACGATTGAGGGCAAATTGAGGCAGAAACCGCACCTTTCGGCTGGCTCTTTGCGATGGGAGTAGACCGACTCCGCCGCGCAATTGGAACGTTTTGGAACGTAATCGTCGGTTGGAGGGCTTGTAACTTGTTGAAAAGATGGTGGCCAGGGACGGGATTGAACCGCCGACGCCGGCCTTTTCAGGGCCGCGCTCTACCACTGAGCTACCTGGCCTCAGTTGAGACGTGCAGTTGCATTTTCCTGCGCGGGTTCCGGCACTCCCC
>Ga0209517_10005130_pt1 | contig 16820 bp, 15 predicted proteins | sample PeaSoiMetSII2010_FD_187695 | JGI IMG/M metagenome (GOLD analysis project Ga0209517, IMG submission 187695) | Peat soil microbial communities from Weissenstadt, Germany - SII-2010 (SPAdes) (version 2) | ecosystem: Environmental > Terrestrial > Soil > Wetlands > Peat | place: Germany...
GGCTCGTCTCTTCGAGCAGATCGAGCAGACGGTGCGCGCGACCATTCCGCCCAACCAGCTCGACAATATCGTCGACAATATCGGCCTGCCGTTCAGCGGTATCAACATGGCCTACCAGAACACGGGAACCATCGGTCCTGAGGACGGCGATGCGTTGATCAGCCTGAAGGAGGATCACGACGCTACCGCGAACTACGTCAAGGCACTGCGTACCATTCTGCCGCAGAAGTTTCCGGGCACGACCTTTTCCTTTCTGCCCGCTGACATTGTTTCGCAAATCCTGAATTTCGGATTGCCGGCGCCCATCGACGTGCAGGTGATCGGCAGCAACCTGAAGGCAAACTATGCCTATGCCAATGATCTGCTCAAGCGCATCCGCCAGGTGTCCGGCATCGCCGATTTGCGCATCCAGCAAGTCTTCAACTATCCGCAGATCAATGTCGACGTCGACCGGACGCTTGCCGCCGAGGTCGGGCTGACCCAGCGCGACGTGGCCAACAGCCTGCTGGTGACGCTTTCCGGCAGCGGCCAGGTGAAGCCCAATTTCTGGCTCAATACGGAAAACGGCGTGTCTTACCCGATCGTCGCCCAGATGCCGCAATACCGCGTCAACAGCATCTCGGACCTGTCCAACATTCCGATCACGTCCCAGGAAAATGGCGCGCCGCGATATCTGGGTGGGCTGGCAAACATCACCCAGGGGCCGAGCCCCGGTGTCGTCTCCCACTACAACGTGCAGCCGGTGATCGACATTTTCGGCGACATTCAGGGCCGCGACCTCGGCGCCGTCTCCGGCGACATTTCGAAGATTTTGGCCGAGACCAAGAAAGACCTGCCCCGCGGCTCCTATGTGGAGGTGCGCGGCCAGGTTCAGACCATGAATAACGCCTACAGCCAGCTTTATTTAGGCCTCGCCGGTGCGGTCGTGCTGATCTATCTGGTGATCGTCGTCAACTTCCAGTCCTGGCTCGACCCGTTCATCATCATCACGGCACTCCCCGGCGCGCTGGCCGGCATCGTCTGGACGCTGTTCACGACCGGCACCACGCTTTCGGTGCCGGCGTTGACCGGTGCCATCATGTGCATGGGGATCGCCACGGCCAACAGCATTCTGCTGGTCAGCTTCGCCCGTGAAGGCCTGGAGAACGGCCTCGATGCGACGACCGCCGCCTTGGAGGCCGGATTCACCCGATTCCGCCCGGTGTTGATGACGGCGCTCGCAATGATCATCGGCATGGTTCCGATGGCGCTGGCCATGGGCGAGGGCGGCGAGCAGAATGCTCCGCTCGGCCGTGCCGTGATCGGTGGCCTTGCGATCGCAACCATCGCGACACTGTTATTCGTTCCAACCGTCTTCAGCGTGCTTCACCGCAATCGTGGTACCCAAACATGAGCGTTTCCTGTTATGCCATTTATGCCATCGGACGGGCCGAGCCTGTGATCTGGGAGAAATACCTTGCTTGACACCCATCCGCGCCACGTTGAGCCCGAATTGGAAAAGCGCACCGGTCCGCCACGAGCGAACAAATCGCGTTTGATCGCGGTCATAGCTGTGCTCGTTGCTGTCGGCATTGCCGTTGCGGGCGTCCTGGTGCGCCGGTACCAGGAGAGCGAAGTGGCGCAGTGGACGGTCGAGCAGGCCGTGCTGACCGTTGCTACGGTCTCGCCGAAGCAGGGCGTTACGGGACAGCAGATCGTTCTGCCAGGCGATATCGAGGCGTGGTACGAGGCGCCGATCTACGCGCGGGTCAGCGGCTATCTCAAGGCCTGGTATTTCGATTTCGGCGCGCACGTTCAGAAAGGCCAGCTGCTTGCGGAGATCGACGCGCCCGATCTCGACGCCCAACTCGCCGCTGCCAGGGCCAGGTTCGCATCCGCCGAAGCGCAGGTCAAAGTCAGGGAAGCGGAACGCAATTTTGCCGAAACGACCTATGCGCGCTGGCGTGACTCGCCGAAGGGCGTCGTCTCCGAACAGGAGACTGAGGCCAAGAAGGCCGAATCCGGCAGCGCCGAGGCGCGTTACAAAGCTGCCCAGGCGGAGGCCAACGTCAACCAGAGCCAGGTCGATCAGCTCACCGCGCTCGAGGCGTTCAAACGCATCGTTGCGCCGTTCGACGGCATCGTGACCGCGCGCAACACCGACGTCGGCGCCCTGATCAATGCCGGCAGCGGTGTCGGCGGTGGAAGCGGCCCCCAGCTTTTCCGTGTCGCCGACGTGCACGAGATGCGGGTGTTCGTCCAGGTGCCGCAGGAAACGTCGGCCGGGATGCACGCTGGCCTCACGGCCGAACTGGTGTTGCCGCAGTATCCGGACAAGACGTTCAAGGCAGTCGTATCGACCACATCGGAAGCGATCAACAAGACCTCGCGGACGCTGCTGGTCGAACTCCATGCCGACAATACCGATAATCTGCTGCAGCCGGGCACCTTTGCCCAGGTGCGGTTCAACCTGGCCGACAATCCCGGTGCGCTGCGCATTCCGACAAGCGCGCTCATCTTTCGCGAGGATGGTGCGCAGGTTGCCATTCTTGGCCCCGGTAACACGGTTGAGCTCAAAACGGTGAAGCTCGGCCGCAATCTCGGAACCGAGTTCGAGGTTCTCAAGGGCCTTGCCCTGTCGGACACGGTCATCAATAGCCCGTCCGATTCACTTTCCTACGGTGAGGTCGTCAGGGTCGCGAGGGATACCCAGCCTGTCCCTGCGCATGAGGCTGAAGTGAAATAGGGCAAGGTCATTGCCTCCAATCGAGACTGAATCCCAAGAGGCAGCCACGCAGGCTGGCTCCTCGGCGCCTGAGCCGTTCTGAGGGGATAATGAGGATGCCGGCGACGTCGCCGTCGGCTCGCAAGCGCTGAGAGACGCTAAATTTTATATTAGTTGCCGGGTCCGGGGGGATCACGATCATCCGGCCGATAGCTTTTCCCGCCGCCAGGCGGGTCGGTGTGGTGTTTCTTGTGTCCTGCCGCGCCAGCAGGCGTTCGGGGGACCGGAAACTGTCGATTGAAACCAAGCTACAGACATGAAGTTTTTGTGGCGTCTCCCTCCAGACGCTCGCGGTAAGCGGCGTAGTCGTGGACCGAAGAGCAGCGTCAGGGTCCGGCTCCCCTTTTGGGGCGTGGCTTGGGCCCCGGTCGGAGGCAAACGCGCACCTCCATCGGGCGACGCGGATGGCGATGCGCACGGGTCCACTGCGGTGGACATCGGCGTCGCCGCCCGCGAAACCCCTTCTCCGCAAACATCGAAGTCTGCTAGTGTTTTTGCAGGTCTTTACCTGACGGATCGGATGTCGATCCGGATCAAGGCCGTGCGGGATGACGGCGATGTGGCACCGGTCGGAACCGGCGGCGCGGATGACGATGAGGTCGCTGGCGGCAGTCTCATCGCGGCTGGTCAAATCGTGACAACGAACTGCGCGCGCAACCGCTGCGAAGACTTCGAAGGGCATATCCGGCCGTCTGGAACAGGTGCATGAGGGTACGAAGCCTCGCGTGTTTGGTGGTGGTTGCCGGTGCATTGGCAGGATGCGCCGTCGGCCCGGAATATTTTACCCCGGATGCTGCGCTTCCCGTCAGCTTCGTGACGCCGCCGGCGGGGAGGGAGCCGCAGTCTGGAGGCGCGAGCCCGGAGCTGTGGCAATGGTGGCGGACGCTGGGCGATCCGCAATTGAACGACCTCGTCGATCGCGCCATACAAAACAACCTCGATCTCAAGATCGCGCTGGATCGTCTGCAGCAGGCGAGGTTGCAGCTCGTCGTGATCGGCGCCCAGGCGGTTCCTCAGGTCAATGGCTCGGCGGGAGGTGGCGTCGGCACCGGTACCGACGAAACCAAAGGCAGGGCCGCGCAGGCGTTGCGGGACGCCGACAACAATCAGAATTTAAGGAAAATCAGCGAGATCGGCGGTCTCGACGCCGAATGGGAGATCGATATCTTCGGCAAGATCGCCCGCCGTTTCGAGGCGCAGATCTACACCGCCGAGGCGCTCAAAGAGGCGCGCGACTGGGTCTATGTCGTGATCGCTGCAGACGTCGCCCGCCTGTACTTCGATCTGCGCGCCCGTCAGGAACGCCTTCAGATTCTCTATCGCGACATCGAGGCCGCGCGTAAAGTTTTCGATCTCGCCCAGACCCGGCTTGATCGCGGACTGACCAATGAACTCGACGTGCTGCTGGCGAAGCGCCAGGTTGAAACGCTGCAGGCGGACGTCGAGCCGCTCAAGGCGCTGATTGCCGCCAACGGCTACGCGATCTCCGTTCTGGTCGGAGAATATCCGGAAGCGATCGCCCGCGAACTGCGGCGCCCCACCGGTATCCCGCGGCTGCCGGCCCGGGTGCCGGTAGGGCTTCCCGTCGAACTCCTGCGCCGGCGCCCCGACATTCGCGAAAACGAACGATTCCTTGCCGCCGCGGTTGCCGATATCGGGGCAAGGACCGCCGACCTGTTTCCAAGCCTGGTGTTGACCGCCGGTGGCGGTGCGCAGGGTGGTCCTCGTTCCGGCTCCGCGGTTCCGATCACCTGGATCGGATCCGTCGGCCCGTTTGTCAACGCGCCACTGCTCGACTTCGGCGCGCTCGATGCCAAGATCGAAGCGGCCGACTTCAGGGCGCACGAGCTTGCCACGGTCTACAAGCAAAGCATTCTTGTCGCGGTGGAGCAGGTGGACGAGGCCAATGCCGCCTATCGCGGTTACCGGCACAGCCTGCGCAGCCTCGATCTCGCACTCGATGCCGCGCGCCAGGCCACCAAGGTGGCGACCGAACGCTACGACCGCGGTTTGACCGACTTCCTCAACGTGCTGGACGCGGAACGGCAACAATTCGCCCTGGAACAGCAACGTGCCGAGATTGTCCGCCTTGCCGGCGACAGCTTCGTGGCGCTCTATAAGGCGCTCGGCGGCGGCTGGCCCCCGAACGAAATCATTCCGCCGGTCAGGCATCCGGATCCAGCGGTGATTGCCGCCGTCAAACGCCTGGCAGAGGATCCGCCGCATCGGCCGCCACCTCCGCCACCGACCGGGCTGATGCCCTGACGCAAGGAAGGGAGCAAGTCGTTGACGAAGAAGCCTGCGACCCCTGCCCAGACCATCCTCCTCGTCGAGGATGAGAAGGAAATGGTGAATGAGATCAAGGCTGAACTCGAGGGGCTGGGCTATCTCGTGCGTACCGCTTCGATCGCCGAAGCCGCGGATGCCGCGCGGGTGGGCGCTGCTGCGATGATCGTCATGGACCGCATCGTCTTCGGCGAAGACAGCCTCAACACCCTCGAAGCCTTGCGCAAGGAAGGCATCAAGGTGCCCGTGCTGGTGATCTCGGCATTGTCCTCCATCGACGAGAAGGTTCACGGCCTGAAGGCGGGAGGCGACGATTATCTCGCGAAACCTTTCGCAATGGTGGAATTCGTCGCGCGGGTCGAAGCCCTGCTGCGCCGGCTCGACGACGTACGCACCACCAAGCTTCGCGTCGGCGATCTCGAAATGGACCTGATCGACCAAACGGTTTATCGCGGCGATGCCAAGATCGACCTGCTGCCGCGCGAGTTCAAATTGCTGGAATACTTCCTGCGCCATCCCGGCCAGGTGATCACGCGGGCGATGCTGCTCGAGGAAGTGTGGCAATACCACTTTTCACTCGAGACCAATGTCGTCGACGTCCACATCAGCAATCTGCGGAAGAAAATCGACGTGCGGGGCGCCCCCTCGCTGATCGTGAATATACGTGGAGCGGGATTCATGCTGAATGCGAATGCTTGAGTTCTTCCGATCATCGGCGGTGCGAGTCGCCCTTGCGTTCGTCCTCGCCACGACCGCGGCGACCACGGCCGTCTTTGGCCTGGTGTACCTGCAGATCAGGGAGGCGAATGAGACGAGGAATCGCGTCATCCTCGAGGACGAAGCCGCCAAGAGCGTCAGCCTTCCCGTCGACGCATTGAAAACCGCGTTCGAGGTGCGGCTGACGCATGACCTGCGTCGCGTCGACTATGCGGCGCTTTTTAACGCGGACCGCAAGGTGATGTTCGGCAATATCGACACGCTGCCCGCTATCCCGGTGGACGGGAAGGCTCACTACGTCACGGCCTCGCCGGTGCACGGCGCCGCCAATCTCCCGGGGCCGGCGGTCTTCGTGGCGCGTGCGCGGCCGGACGGCGCCATCATGTTGCTCGGCCGCAGCCTGCTCGAAACCCTTGCCTTTCGCCGGATCGTCCAGAACGCGCTGACCGCAGGGCTTGCGCCGATGTTGCTGCTGGCGCTGGCGATCGGCGCGTTCTTCGCGCGACGCTCGTCGCGGCGTCTCACCGCCATTCATGACACGATCGCCCAGATCATGAAGGGGGACACTCATCTTCGTCTGCCGGTTCGCTCGCGGAACGACACGGTCGACAAGATCTCGGAGGACGTCAACCTGATGCTCGATGAGATCATGCGCCTCTTGGTGCAGATCAAGGGCGTCAGCGACAACATCGCTCACGACCTGCGCAGCCCTCTCGCCGTCGTGCACGCGCAGCTCGAGCGCGGACTGGAAAACTCAAACGACGAGCACTTGCGTGCGGTGGTCAAGCAGGCGCTGACCCACATCGACAAGGCGATGTTGACGGTCGCCGCGCTGCTGCGCCTCGCCGACGTCGAATACGGTCCGAAATCGAGCAAATTCAGACCGATCGACCTGTCGGCGATCTGCACCGACCTGTTCGAATTCTTCGAGCCGCTCGCCACGTCGAAGTCGATCAAGATGACGCTGGAGATCGAGTCGCCCGTGCAGGTGCTCGGCGACGGCGATCTGATGCGCGAGGCGGTGTCGAACCTGATCGGCAATGCGATCAAGTTCACCCCGGAGAACGGCAAGGTGAGCGTATCGGTCACCGAGGAAGATGGCCGTCCGGTCGTCCGCGTCCGCGACACCGGTATAGGTGTCGAGCCGGCGGAACGCGACAAGATATTCCAGCGGTTTTACCGAACCGCCAGCGGTCATCGCGTTCCCGGCAGCGGACTTGGCCTGAGCATCGCTGCGGCGATCGCCAACCTTCACGACTTCGACCTGCGCTTTGACGACAATGACCCGGGCGCAGTGTTCGAGATGGTCGGACGCGGCCGGCAGACCGGCGGGAATTTCGCCCAGGCGAACCACCCGTCCGTTTGACCCATTCCAGGCTCGAACGGCCGGGGAGCCGATTTTGAATCCCGCTATCGCCGCCCCGGAAAGACTTTATTAACCAAGAATTGGCCAAGCTCGGAGCGGTCTCTCCTGCGAAAAGAGCGCAAAACATGCTGGCAACCTCGTTCGCCGTGGCTTCCCCGGATGTCGGCAGCGATGGCTCAGCCGTCGGGCAGCACACCCCGCCCGGGCCGGAGCACAACGACGCCGGCGCAACCGCAATCGCCGCAGTCCAGCCCGGTCTTGCCGCGGCGGAGGCGCCGAGCTCCCCATCTGTCGATGCGACTGCCAGGCTACGGGTGAAACTCGGCGATGCCGCCATGCTTGGCGGCGATTTCGAAGCGGCAAGCCTGCACTACCGGACGGCGCTGCAAATGGCGCCTCACCTGCCGGACGGCTGGTGCAATTTTGCAAGTCTCCACTTCAAGGCGGGGAAAGTTCAGGACGCCATTGCGCTCTATCTTCAGGCGCTGAGGCTCAATCCACGCCATTGGCCGGCGCGCACCAACCTTGCGCAGGCCCTGATGGCCACGCAGCAATACATCGTGGCCAAGGCGCTGCTCCTTGAGCTGAAGGAGGAACGCCCGCACGACAGCCAGATCCACCATCAACTTGGCAAGACCCATTTTGAGTTGAACGAGCCGGAGCTGGCGATCGAAAGCTTTCGCGAGGCCGTAGCCCTCAATCCGCGCGATGCCGAGAGCATCAACTGGGTCGGCGCGCTCAAGCAGGCGATCGGCGATATCGAGGGCGCTCAAGCCGCCTACGCGGAGGCTGCGATGCTGCAGCCTCTCATCAGGCGGGCCGCCGCAAAATTCCCGGCGGAATTCCGCGTGCTGGCGCTATATGCGCCCTTCGGCGGCAATACGCCGACCGAGTATCTTTTCCAGGACGCCGTTCACGATACCGATACGCTCGCGCTGTTCGCGTCCCGCGAATATGATGCCGCGCTGCTCGGCAAGAACGCCCAGGTCGTCGTCAATCTGATTTCGGATGCGGATCAGACCGACGAATTATTGCCGGTGGCTGCCGATCTCGTCGACCGGTTCGGCTTGCCGACGATCAACGATCCACGCAAGATCCAGCGGACGACGCGCGACGCCGTGGCCAGCCTGCTTCAGGAAATTCCGGGCTGCCGCGTTCCAAAAGCATTTCGCCTGAAGGCGGGCGCCGACCGTTCGGCGGCGGAGCTCGCGGCGCTGCTGCCGTTCTCCTCCAGCGTGCTGGCGCGGCCGGTCGGCACCCATGGCGGCGATGACTTTGAAAAGATCGATGACACCGAGGCCCTCGCGGCCTTTCTGTCGCAGCGCGGGGATCACGATCACTATCTGATCGAATATATCGACTACATCTCCGCCGACGGCTACTTCCGGAAATACCGCTTCATCTTCGTCGGCGGTCAGATCCTGCCCTATCATCTCTGCATCGGACGTGACTGGAAACTCCATCACGTCAATACCGACATGGCCCACCAGCCATGGATGCAGCAGGAGGAAGAGGCGTTTCTGAACGATCCGACCGCCGTCTTCAGCGCTGCGAATTATCAGGCGCTGCAGACCATTCAGATGCGCATCGGCCTTGAATATTGCGGCATCGATTGCGCGCTGGACGCTTCCGGAAATGTCGTCGTCTTCGAAGTCAACGCCTCGATGCTGGTGCACGCGCGCAACGAGGAATTCCCCTACAAGACGCCCGCCGTCCAAAAGATCAAGCTCGCATTCGAAGAGATGTTGCGAAAGCTGGCAAAATCCCGTTGAGACGCTCGCCTCGCGCGCCTGATCCTATTTCGATTCCTGGGCCTGCAGCATCACGGTCAGCGTGCTTTCGCTGAGCCGTCCTGACCGGTTGTGCGGCTTGCGCTCGGCTCCTTCGATCGCCGGGAAATTTGGCGGCAGCTTGCCGGCAGCCGGCATCAACCGGCCGGTTGCGGTCGCCTCCGCGTCAGTGGCCTCTTCGAGATCGTCCATTTCACCGACGCCGATGCGGCGCCGTTTCTTCTCGACCTTCTTCGGCTGCGGCGGCGGTGCGTAGACGATCGGCGGCAGCATGTGATGTCGTGACATGATTCGCTCCTATGGGCCCCCAACTCACGCAACCGGCACAAAAGGCAAATCTTTGGCTGAGAGGCAAGCAAGCTGCGGGCCAGATAAATTTGTATTATAAATCAATAAGCTAAGGGGGTCGGCACCGCCAGGCCTCGGCAAGCTTTGCCGGCACGCGGGGGCGTTGTTTCCGCTAAAGCGCCTGCTTCGGGGGGCCGTCTTGAAAGCGAGCGCGTGGATTCCGAGCGCTACAGCGCAAGCTTACGCCGAGGTGCGCGCCCTTCGTCCCTCGATCGGATAGGCCGGATCGTTGTAGCCCGGCGTCGAGGGATGGCCGCTCACCACCAGGCGGTCGATCAGGGCCTCGTCCTCGGCGGTGAAGCGGTAATCCAGCGCGCGCACGTAATCGTCCCACTGCGCTTCGGTGCGCGGGCCGGCGATGACGCCGGTGACGAAGGCGCTGTTGAGAACCCATGCCACCGCGAATTGTCCGGCGGTGATGCCGCGCGATTCGGCGTGCCGGCGGATCTCCTGCGCGAGCTTCAGCGATTCCGGGCGCCACTCGGTCTGCATCATCCGCGTGTCGTTGCGGCCGGCGCGCGTCTCCTTGTCGGGCGGCGCATCGGGACGGTATTTGCCGGTCAGCACGCCGCGCGCCAGCGGACTGTAGGGGACGATGCCAAGCCCGTAATAGCCGCAGGCCGGGAAGTGCTCGACCTCGGGCATGCGGTTCATCGCGTTGTAATAGGGCTGGCTGACGATCGGGCGGTCGATGCCGAGGTCATCGCAGATGTTGCAGATTTCCGCGACCCGCCAGGCGCGATAATTCGAGACGCCGAAATAGCGCACCTTGCCTTGTCGGATCAGCTCGCCCATCGCGCGCACGGTCTCCGCCAGCGGCGTCGCATGGTCTTCCCGGTGCAGATAATAGATGTCGATATAATCGGTGCCGAGCCGCTTCAGGCTTTCATCGGCGGCCTGGAGCACCCAGCGGCGCGACAGACCGCCGCGATTGGGATCGTCGCCCATGGGGTTGGCGAGCTTGGTCGCGAGCACCCAGCTCGGCCTGTTGTTGGAGATGGCGCGTCCGACCACGATTTCCGAATTGCCGTTCGAATAGGCATCGGCGGTATCGATGAAGTTGACGCCGGCCTCGCGGGCCCTGGCGACGATCCGCGTCGAAGTCGCTTCATCGGACGGCCCGCCGAACATCATGGTGCCAAGGCAGATCGGCGATATTTTCAGGCCGCTGCGGCCGAGTTGACGATATTCCACGGGTCGGGTCCTTTCAGGATGGCGGGATAGAGCGGACACAATAATCGGTTGAGGTCGTCATTGCGAGCGCAGCGAAGCAATCCAGAGCTGCAAGGAAAGTCCTGGATTGCTTCGGTCGCTTCGCTCCTCGCAATGACGGGAAGCGCGTCGACGCCCTCAATCGTTCTTCAGTATCTTGAACACCCCGCTTGCGGTGGCGAGGCAGCGGCCGCTTGCGGTCACCTCGGTCGTGGTGAAGATCAGGCTACGGGTGGCGCGGATCACGCGCGGCTTCGATATCAGAATTTCGCCGATTTTTCCGCTGTCGATGAAGTGGGTGTCCATCTGGATCGTGGCGAGGGTGGGCCGCCCCGACACGTATCGCGCCGTCATGCCGGAAGAGCGGTCGGCAAAGGTCATCAATAGACCGCCCTGGACCAGGCCGCGGCGATTATGGTGCTTGTCCTGGGCGACGATCGCATATTCGTGCTCGCCGTTCACGACCCGCTGCCACAGCGGCCCGATCAGGTTGAGAAAGCCGGTTGTCTCAACGATGGCCCAGCCGGCGGCCTTGAGTTTCTCCGCGGCCAAGTCCTTTGTCACGGCAAGTCCTTTGTCACAGCATGTCTTTCGTCATGAGAGGTCTGCCCGATCGCGGCGGTATTCAAGTTGGCGGCCATTTCATCAATGGTCGGCATGTTGTAGTCAAGCAGAATGGGACACCCCTTCGATGAAACCACCCGTCGGAATATTGCACAGCACTGCGCGGCTTTTGCGCGCCTGCCCGCAGCCGAAATGGCTCCCGGACTGAAGCGGGCCGCGGTCGCCATCGCGCTCGTCGAAGCCGATGAGCCCTCGGGCGGGACCGCGCTGCTGTTGACCCTGCGCGCGGCGGGCTTGCGCGCTCACCGCAGCCAATGGGCGCTGCCGGGCGGGCGTTGCGATGAAGGCGAGACGCCGGTCGAGGCGGCCTTGCGCGAGCTTCACGAAGAACTTGGACTAGCGCTTGAGGAGGGCTGCGTGCTCGGCCTGCTCGACGATTATCCAACCCGCTCCGGCTATCTGATTACGCCGGTCGTGGTGTGGGCGGCCACGAAGCAAGCGATGTCGCCCAATCCGGCGGAGGTAGCCTCGGTACATCGGATCGCGCTTGAGGAAATCGAGCGGCCGGAGGCGTTCGACTTCGTCGCCATCCCCGAGAGCACGCGGCGCGTCATCCGGTTTCGCCACGCCGGTCAACTCATGCATGCGCCGACGGCGGCGCTGATCTACCAGTTCCGCGAAGTGCTCGCCGGCCGCGACACCCGTGTGGCCGAGCTGGAGCAGCCGGTGTTTGCGTGGAAGTAGGCATGCTCCACGTGTTGTCCGGAAGTCGGGTTGCGGAGCTGCGATCTTTCGACGACGATAGGGCTAACAACAACGCCGGACTTTCGGGAGGTCTCTCAGAGATGCGCGGCTTGAACGCATCGCTTTGCATTTTGGCTCTCGCGTCCGGATTTTGCGGCGGCTTCGATTGCGCGTGGGCGCAAGCCTATCCAAATCGAACCATCACCGTGGTCGTTCCGTTCGCGCCGGGCGGCAGCACCTCGATCGTTGGACGCGTGATCACCGACAAGATGAGCCAGTTGCTGGGTCAAGGCATCGTCATCGATCATCGCCCCGGGGCCGGCGGCACCGTCGGCACCAAAGCGGTGGCGAAGAGCGATCCCGACGGCTACACCCTGCTGCTCGGCTACACCGGCACGCTCGCCATCGGACCATCGCTCTACAAGAATCCCGGCTACGATCCGCGCAAGGATTTCGCCCCGATCGGCATGATCGGTTACGCGCCGGCTTCGCTGGTGGTGCATCCATCATTTCCCGCCAAAACCGTCGCCGAGTTGATCGCCTACGCGAAGGCCAATCCCGGCAAGGTCAATTTCGGTTCCGCAGGCGCCGGCACGGTCAGCCACATCACCGGGGAATATTTCGCCCGTTCGGCAGGCATTACCCTCATGCACATTCCTTATAAGGGCACCGGCCCGGCGCTGAGCGATTTGCTGGGCGGGCATATCCCGATGGCGTTTGCGCCAATTCCCTCGACCCACGCCAACGTTTCAGCCGGGCTGTTGCGGGCGCTGGCGGTCACGGGCAACACCCGCACCAGCCTGCTGCCGGACGTGCCGACGATATCGGAAGCCGGTCTACCCGGATTCGAGGCCTCGCTCTATTACGGTCTGGTGGCACCGGCCGGCACGCCGCGTCCGATCATCGATCTGCTCAACAAGGAATTGCGGGCAGCTCTGGCTTCCAACGAGGTGAAGGAGCATCTCGCACTCGACGGCACCGAGATCACGCCCGGGACGCCGGAAGACTACGCCGCCTTCATCGACAAGGATGAACGCAAATGGTCGGAACTGGTCAAGGCCAGCGGCGTCGAGCAGGAGTGAAGGAACAGCGGCCGAAAACCGGTTTCTACTTTTCACAGATCATGCTCTAGAAGATTTCCATGCAACCTCAGCCGATTCGTCGTTGCGCCGGATATCTTGCGCTCGTCCTGCTGCTGATCGCGCCGCAGGCCAGCGCCATGGATGCGGCTGCGGTCCCGGCGACGAACCGTGACGCTGTGGCACAAGCGGCTTCGCCGCAGGCGATCGCCGAATATCGCCGCCTGCTGCGGGAATATCAGGCGGCGCGCGCGGCGTTCGAGGAGGAGGCAGGTGCCTATTGGAATTCGATCGCGGAGAAGCGGCGGGGCCGCAACGCCAAGCGGCGCGAGCATCTGACAATCGAGCTTGATGATTATTTGCTGACGCAGCCGCCGGTTTACACAGGGCCGAAGCGGCCGGTGAATCCGGAAGGCGAGGCCGCGCCGGAAGCAAAACCGCGCCAACACAAGGCCATCCCGCTCGTCGCCGATCTCCTGCAGGCGGCGAGCGAGTATTTCCAGTGGACGCCGCAAAAGCCCGCGAGCGAGGTCGAGTTCAAGCGCGCTTATGCGCGCGTGGCTTCGGCCGCGGGGCTGACGCGCGAGCAGGCGGTGCGGGTCTATTCGTTCGAGACCGGCGGCAACGGCAATTACGATATGCAGTCCGGCCTGCGCAGCGGCCGCGCGATCTCCACGGCCATCGGCTACAACCAGCTTCTGACCACCAACAGCGTCGAGCTGCTTGCCGAGCAGGGCCACGAATTCGTCCGCGATCTGACGCAGAGGGCGGCGCAATTATCCGGGGCGCCGCGCCAGGCATTGGATCGCAAGATCGCCGTGCTGAAGAAAATGGTGGCGTATGCGCGTTCGGTGCCGGACGACTGGTCGCAGCATGAGAAGCTCGCCGATACGCCGCAGGGCTGGGCGCTGCACGCCATGGTGCTCGACATCGACGTCGGCCCGCTGCTGCAGACCCACAAGCTTCTGACCTCGGTCATTTTCGCGCGCGTCAAGGGCTATGCCCGCCCGCTCAGCGCCGCCGAACTGGAAATGATGAACCTGACCGGCGACGGCACCGGGCTCGACATGGTGACGATGCCGCTGGCGATGCGGGAACAAGTCCCGACGTCGAATTTCTTCCAGCGTGCCGGCTACGAGCGCAATCCCGTGGCGATCCGCCACAACACGGTGGCGAAGCTTTTGACGATCACCGATAGCCGGATGGACTCCAACAGCAATCTGCCGGGCGCGAAGGAACTCGCATCGGCGTTTTAGATCGCGATCGTCCCGGCGGCTCGATCCGACCCTTGCCGTCATGCCCCGCCACCGGGGCTCGCCTTCGGCGAGCCCGATGACAGGCTCCAGCGAGGCATCCAGTAACCCGCGCTGTTCGAATGATAACCTCGGGCGGCGCGGAGTACTGGATCATCCGCTTTCGCGGATGATGACATCGGGACTTCGGAGAGAGAGTGCCTTCTCAATTCGGCCCGAACATGAACTTGCCGTCGCCCTCAAGGAACGGGCCGGTCCGCATGTAAAGTTGTCCGTTCTGGCCGATGAAAAACAGCGTGCCCTTCGGCACTTTCTTTGCGCCCTTCAGGAGCAGGCCCGCATTGTTGGTACCCATCTTGTAGGCAAAGGTCTTGCCCTCCTTGGTGTAGCCATAGCCCATGTCCGGCTTCAGTTCCCAGGGCGCCGCCGGCTCGGCAAACGCCGGGGCCGTCAGGGCGGCGAATGCCGCCGCCATCAAGATCGTCTTGGTCGAAAATCGAAACATATCCAGCATGCTCCCACCACCACCGATTTCTGAACAAATCACGAACGCTACGGTCACGTCAACACGATGCGTCTGCCAAGCCGGCGTTTAAGACTTTGTGATTTCCCACCTCACGCTTCGCGACTATCTTCCTCGCCAGTTCCGTCTGGAACGGGTGCTCGCGAAAAAAAATCATAGGGATGATCCGGATGAACCATATTGTGAAAATTTGCTTTGGCGTCGCAGTGTTTGCGACACTCGGCGCCAAAGCCCGGGCGGACGAATTCAAGCTCAGCAACAACCAGAGAATTTCCTGCAGCCGGGGGCTGAGCGCCGGGAAACTCAATACCGCAACCTGCAAATCCTACGCCTATATCTTCAACGTCAGGACATCCGAATATTTCAGGTGCCAGGTCAGCCTGGCGCTGACGCGCGACAACAAGGAAGTGATCAACGTCCAGGCCGACGGCAGTTGCACCAAGAAGCCCCGCATCTTCGAAACCGATTCCAGCTATTCGTTCGACGCCGCCGAGACCGAGCCGCCCAACACCAATTCGTTCTTCGGTCCCGGCGGCTACTCGGTGTGGGCGAGCGACAACACCACCCAGAAAGTCCGAGGTTGCATCACCATCAGCTCCGGCCTCGGCTCCGATATTTCGAAATGCCTGGACATGACGTTTCAATAGGATCGGGTGAACCGAAACCGGCTTTTAAGGAAATCCGATGCGCCGAATCCGGCCCGCGCGCCTCTGTCGGTCCTGGCTTTTCGTGGAGGGCGCCAACGAAGATGCGTTGCGCCGCGCGCCGGCAAGCGGCGCCGACGTCCTGATCCAGGAGCTGGAGGACTTTACGCCGCCTGCATCCCGCCCTGCCGCGCGGGCGCTCGCGGCGGAGCTTTTTCGCTTCTGGCGGGAAACGGGGGCCGTGGTTGCGGTGCGCGTCAATCCGCTCGAGCAGGACGGCATGGACGATCTTGCCGCGGTGATGCGCGGCGCTCCCGACATCGTGGCGCTGCCGAAGGTTGCTGAGCCGCAGCATGTGATAGAGCTCGATGCGGCTGTGACGCGGTTCGAACGCAACTATGGCCTCCCCCCGGGCTCAACCGCATTGCTGCCCAACATCGAATTTGCGCGCGGGCTGGTTCAGACGGTTGCGATTGCGAAAGCAAGCCCGCGAACGGTGGCTTGCCTGCTTGCCGCCGAAGATCTTGCCGCCGACCTCGGCGCCGAACGCGGGCCGGACAGCGTGGAACTTGCTTATTGCCGGCAGCGCTTCATCGTCGAATGCACAGCCGCCGGCGTCGTTGCGGTCGATTGTCCCTATACCTGGAGCGATGCCGAGGGTGTGAGGCGCGATACGCTCTGGGCGCGACGATTGGGCTATGTCGCAAAAAGCCTTGTCGACCACTCCCATGCCGCGATCATCAACGGCATACTTTCCCCGGACGACGACGAAATTCGCCGCGCGCAGCAAATCGTAACGGCCTTCGAAGCGGCCCGCGCCGCAGGCCAGGCCCGCGTCGAAGTCGATGGCTCGCTGGTCGAACTGCCGACCTACCACACCGCCAAACGCTTGCTCGCGCGCGGCGAAGCGATGCGGCAATTCGAGCGCGGGGCGCAAGGCTGAGTTCGACGAGAATAATTCTCCCTCTCCCCCGCAGGCGACCGCAGGCGGGGAGAGGGAGCAGTGAACGATCGCCGCAGCGATAAGTCTACATCCGGCGCTAGTGGCCGATGCGCGCGGAGGCCGGATGGCCCGGCACCTTGAACCGCTTGCCGGTATCGGTGAGCTTGCTGCCGTTGACCCTCAGGATGGAGAAATCCTGGGTCAGGTAATTTCCGGCCAGAAGATATTTGCCGTCCGGCGTGAACACCACCGCCTCAGGCAAGCCGCCGGCCTCGATATCCTGGGTCTTGGTCACCTTCTTGCCGTCGATCTTCAGCACCGTAAGGCTGCCGTTCTTGTTGTAGTAGAAGGCCTTCTTCATGTTCGAGCCGCGCAGGATCGCGGCGACCGCGACGTCGCCCTTGGGCGACATTGCAAGTCCCTCCGGGCCGTCGCCGACCACCACCCGATCGATGATGCGCGGCGGGCTGGCTTCGAGGTCGATCACGCTCGTGGTGTCGACATTGCCGTCGGACGATCCGGCCCCGCCATTGTCGGAAGTGAGCGCGATCTTGCTGTTCGGCGTCACCACCACGTTGTATGGCCAC
>Ga0209517_10005132_pt1 | contig 16814 bp, 15 predicted proteins | sample PeaSoiMetSII2010_FD_187695 | JGI IMG/M metagenome (GOLD analysis project Ga0209517, IMG submission 187695) | Peat soil microbial communities from Weissenstadt, Germany - SII-2010 (SPAdes) (version 2) | ecosystem: Environmental > Terrestrial > Soil > Wetlands > Peat | place: Germany...
GCGACCAGACCCGCTCCTACGACGGCAAAATCGGTTGGGTCACCACACCGCGCGCGTTGTTGGGTGAGTATCAGGTCACCGGCAGTGAACTCGATGGGCTGCGGCTGGACGCCGAGCTGTCCTTCCCTGGGCAGATCAAACAGGTCCTCACGAATTTGCGCATCGGGTATCAGGAATCGATCGACGGCAAAGCGGTCCAAGTGGTCCAGGGGAACGGCCCGAGGGGTCTGATGGCGACGCTGTTCTTCGACACGCAGACCGGGTTGCTTGTGCGCCTGATACGCTATAGCCGGTCGCCCATCGGCCGCATTCCCACACAGGTGGATTATTACGACTATCGCGACGTCAACGGAATCAAGTTCCCGTTCAAATACAAATTCTCGTGGCTGGACGGACGCGATTCCTTCCAGATTTCCGACGTGAAGACGAACGTCGCGATCGACGAGTCGAGGTTCGGGAAACCGTCGCTAGGCAAGTAATGCCTTGAGTCGCATGTGAGTCTCAAATGGGAGACTCACATTAGCCGAAAGCGCCGCCCGCACCTGTCACAATCCCGGAGCTGTCACAATCCCGAGGCACCTGTCACAATAGAGATACATGACAGGGAATGAGATCCGCGAGACCTTCCTCAACTTCTTCGCGGCCAATAACCATCGCATCGTTCGCAGCTCGTCGCTGGTTCCGGCCAACGACCCCACGTTGCTGTTCGCCAACGCGGGCATGAACCAGTTCAAGGACGTTTTCACTGGCCTCGAAAAGCGCGACTACTCGCGCGCTACCACCTCGCAGAAATGCGTGCGCGCCGGCGGCAAGCACAACGACCTCGACAACGTCGGCTACACCCGCCGCCACCACACGTTCTTTGAGATGCTCGGGAACTTTTCCTTCGGCGACTATTTCAAAAAGGAAGCCATTGCCTACTCCTGGGAGCTGCTCACGCGCGAGTTCGCCATTCCCAAGGACAAGCTCTACATCAGTGTCTTTCGCGAGGATGACGATGCCGAGCGTCTGTGGCAAGAGGTCGCCGCCGTGCCGAAGTCGCGCATCTTCCGCTTGGATGCAGCCGACAACTTCTGGCAAATGGGCGACACCGGTCCGTGCGGTCCGTGTTCGGAAATTTATTACGACTTCGGACCTGGAGCCGGCGCTGGCGAGTTCCCAAGCGATCCCGGCGAGCGTTTTGTCGAAATTTGGAATCTCGTGTTCATGCAGTTCGATCGCGCGGCCGACGGTGTGATGACGCCGCTTCCCCGCCCTTCCATCGACACCGGCATGGGACTCGAGCGCGTCTCTTGCGTTCTGCAAGGCAAGATCTCAAATTACGAAACCGATCTTCTGCGCCCCATCATCGACCGGGCCGCGGAAATATTCGGCGTCGGCTACGGCGACGATCCGCGTACCGATGTCGCGCTTCGCATCAATGCCGACCATGTTCGCGCCGCTGCCTTCCTGATCCACGACGGCGTCACGCCCTCCAACGAAGGCCGCGGTTACGTGCTGCGCAAAATCATGCGCCGGGCCATACGCAACGCCCGCATGATTGGCCGCGAGGAGCCCTATTTATACGAACTCACCGGCTTCGTCGCCGATCTGATGAAGCCCGGTTATCCCGAGATGCTCGAAAGCATCCAGCGCGTGGCGCGCGTGGTCAAGGATGAAGAGCATCGCTACGCGACTACGTTCCAGGTTGCCGAGAAGGTATTCATTGACGAAGCCAAGTCAGCCGCCGGCGGCGTTCTTCCCGGTCCGGCTTCGTTCAAACTCTACGACACCTTCGGTCTTGCACTCGACGAACAGGAGGAGATGGCTCGCGAGCGCGGCCTCACCATCGATCAAGCAGGCTTCCGCGCCGAGATGGAAAAGCAGCGGACGCGTGCCCGCGCCAGTTGGAAGGGCGCCGACAAGACGCAAATCGCTCCCGTCTACAAGGATCTTCCGCCAACGGACTTCATCGGCCGCGAAACGCTGGAATCGCCCGTCAAGATTGTCCGCGTGATCGAGCACGACGGCAACACGGAACTGGTTTTTAACAGCACGCCGTTCTACGCCGAAGCCGGAGGCCAGGTTGGAGATACCGGCATCCTGGTCTCTCCCTCGACAGGCGACACGGTCGCCCTGGTTCAGAACACGCGCAAAATTTCCGGCGCAACGGTCCACACCATCGAATTCATCTCGCCGATCCGCGAAGGCGATGAGCTGATTGGCCGCGTCGACGGCAATTTGCGCCACGCCACCATGCGGAACCACACGGCTACGCACCTGCTCCATGCAGCGTTGCGCAAAGTCCTTGGACCCCATGTGAAGCAGGCTGGCAGCATCGTCGATCCCAATCGGCTGCGTTTCGACTTTACGCATTACGCCCACACCGATCCCGAGGAGCTGAGCGAAATTCAGAAACTGGTGAACGATGAGATTCTGAAGAATCTCGAAGTCCATACCGACGTCATGGACCTTGACCAGGCGCTCAACACCGGCGCCATGGCGCTGTTCGGCGAAAAGTACGGCGACCGCGTGCGCGTCGTCTCTCTGCCCGACGGGTTCAGTAAGGAACTGTGCGGCGGAACGCACGTCCATCGCACCGGCGACATTGGACTCTGCGTGGTCACCTATGAAGCCAGCATCTCGGCAGGCGTTCGGCGCATCGAAGCCATCACTGGCGAGGCCATCCTCGACAAGTTCCAACAGGAAGGCGCCGCAGCGCGGCAGGCCCAGGAACAATTGGCCGAGCAGAAGCGTGCCCTCGAACGGCAGATCGAACAGATGAAGGAGAAGCTCGCGCGTTCGGAAGTCGCGGGCCTCGAAAGCGGCGTGCGCGAAATCAAAGGTGCGAAAGTTTTGGCGGCCCAAGTCGCCGGCATGGATCGCGAACAACTGCGGACCATGGTCGATTCGCTGCGCGTGAAGTGGAAAACCGCTGTCGTGATCCTGGGCTCCTCTCAGGATTCGAACGTCGCCATCGTGGTCGGGGTTACCAAGGACCTCACATCCAAAGTCCACGCGGGCAAGCTCGCGGGCTCGGTGGCACAAGCCGTCGGCGGAAAAGGCGGAGGCCGGCCCGATATGGCCGAAGCTGGCGGTAAAGATCCCGCTGCATTAGCAGGCGCCCTCGATTCGGCATACAAGACTGTGGAAGGATTGCTCTAGGCGTGCAGAGTTTCGACGTCATCGTGGTTGGCGCCGGGCCCACCGGTCTCGCATGCGGCATCGAACTGAAGCAGCGCGGTCTCAACACGGTCCTCATCGAAAAAGGCTGTGTCGTGAATTCGCTCTACAACTATCCGACGCATATGGTGTTCTTCACCACGCCGGAGCTGCTCGAAATCGGAGGCCTGCCGATGACCTCGCTCAACGAGAAGCCCGGCCGCACCGAAGCATTGAAGTATTATCGGCGCGTGGCCGAATATTACGGCCTCAAGATCCAACAGTACGAGCGCGTGCTTTCGATCGCGGGCGATAACGGCGCTTTTCATGTCACAACCAGCAAGGCCGAGTATCGGGCCCGCAAAATCGTGCTCGCCACCGGCTATTACGACATCCCGAACCTGCTGAATGTTCCCGGCGAAGATCTCGACAAGGTCATTCACTATTACAAAGAACCGCATCCTTATTACGATCACGACGTGCTGGTGGTGGGCGCGAAGAACTCCGCCGCGATCGCCGCGCTCGAATTGCACTGGACCGGCGCGCGCGTTACGATGCTGCATCGCGGGTCCAAGATATCCGATCGCGTCAAATACTGGATCAAGCCCAACATCGAGAACCGCATCAAGAGCGGCGAAATTACCGCCTACTTCAACTCGCGGCTGGTCGAGATTCATCAGCATTCCATCGAGATCAAGACACCCGACGGCCGCAAGACACTCAAGAACGATTTTGTCTTTGCGATGACCGGCTACCGGCCGGACCTGGAATTTCTCGAGTCCCTCGGAATCCGTTTGGAACCCGAGTCGCAAAAGCCGCGCACCAATCCTGAAACGCTGGAAAGCGACCGGCCGGGTATTTTCCTTGCGGGCGTTATCGTGGCGGGGATGCACACCAACGAAATCTTCATCGAGAACGGCCGATTCCATGGACGGCAGATCGCGGAAGCCATCGCCGATTCGCTCGCTCCCTCGCAACTGATATCATCGACCACATGACGCGACGAGATTTTGCCAAGTTTGCAACTGCTGCGGTGGCACTTCCCGCCTTCGCTTCCATCAATTCCAGGTTCAGTGGAGTGATGATCGGCGCGCAAACCTACAGCTTTCGTACGCTTCCTTCGCTCGACGATTGCATCGCGGCCATGAAGCAGATCGGACTCGGATACGCCGAACTGTGGGAGGGCCAGGTCATGCCGAAAGATCGGTCGCAGCTTCCAGCCTGGCGATCCACTCCGCCCTTGGACGAGTTCCGCGGCATTCGCAAGAAGTTCGATGACGCCGGCATCGACGTGTACGCCTTCACCTACGGCTTTCGCGATGAATTCACCGACCAGCAGATTGAGCAAGGCTTCCTGATGGCCAAGGCGTTGGGCGTCACCCGCATTACCTCCTCGGCGAATGTCGATATCTCACCGCGCGTCGACAAATTCGCCGAGCAGTACAAGATCTACGTCGGCTATCACAACCACGACAGCATGAAGCCGAATGAGTTTTCGACGCCGGATGACTGGAAACAGGCGCTCGCGGGCCGATCAAAATACACCGGCATCAATCTCGATATCGGGCATTTCACGGCCGCGAATTTCGATCCGGTGAGTTTTCTCGAGGAGCATCACGCGAAAATCATCACGCTGCACATCAAGGATCGCAAGAAGGATCACGGCCCGAACATGCCGTTGGGCGAAGGCGACACCAATATCAAAGGTGTCCTCGAAGTTCTGAAGACCAGGAAGTATCCGATCCCGGCCATGATCGAATACGAATACGGCAAGCCCGGCATGGATACTGTCGCCGAAGTGAAAAAATGTTTCGACTACTGCAAAGCGGCCTTAGCGTGATCGCGCGGCGCTAGCGGCCGCTGGTTTAGCAGCTTCGATAGGCGCCGGCACCTGGGGCGCGACCACTTCTGGCTCCTTGCGCGTCAGGCCCAAGGCTTTACGCAGCTCCGTATCGATCTGCTGGCGGATATCGGGATTGTCTTTCAAAAACTGGCGCGCGTTCTCGCGGCCTTGCCCGATGCGCTCGCCCTTGTAGCTGTACCAGGAGCCGCTTTTCTCCACGATGTTCTGCGCGACGCCCAGATCGATCAGATCGCCTTCGCGCGAGATACCTTCGCCATAGATGATGTCGAACTCGGCTTCACGGAACGGCGCTGCCACTTTGTTCTTGACGATCTTCACCTTGGTGCGATTACCGACCACCACGTCGCCTTCCTTGATGGCCGCGATGCGACGGATGTCGGCGCGGACAGACGAGTAGAACTTCAGCGCGCGTCCGCCGCTGGTGGTTTCCGGATTGCCGAACATCACGCCGATCTTTTCGCGAATCTGGTTGATGAAGATCAGGCAGGTATTCGATTTCGAGACGCTGCCGGTCAGCTTGCGCATGGCCTGCGACATCAGGCGCGCCTGCACGCCCATGTGGCTGTCGCCCATTTCGCCATCGAGCTCGGCTTTGGGGACCAGAGCGGCAACGGAGTCGACCACCAGCACATCGATAGACCCGGAGACGATGAGCGCGCTGGTGATTTCGAGGGCCTGTTCGGCATAGTCCGGCTGCGACACAAGAAGATTGTCAACATCCACGCCAAGCTTGCGAGCGTAAATCGGATCGAGCGCGTGCTCTACGTCGATGAATGCCGCCATGCCCCCGGCCTTTTGCGCTTCGGCCACCACTTGCAGAGCGACCGTGGTTTTGCCGGATGATTCCGGTCCAAAGATTTCGACAATGCGGCCGCGCGGGAATCCGCCCACCCCCAGCGCGTTGTCGAGCGAGATGGAGCCCGACGATATCGTCGCAACCTGCACGATCGCTTCTTTCGATCCCAGCCGCACGATGGAGCCTTTGCCAAACTGTTTCTCGATCTGGCCCAGCGTGAGGCCGAGGGCACGTGCGCGTTCTTTTTCGTCCATGCGTGATGATCCTTAGGAACTTCTCGTTCGTCGGGGGAAACTTTATTGTACCAGTGCTAGTGGCCGAAAACCTGAAACCGAAATGAGTAGCCAACTCCGATGAAATGATCGACCGCCGCTGTAGAAAGGCCGATTCCGTAATGGATGTCCAGCTGGTTGTGCGGCGTAATCTTGTACGCAGCGCCAAAGTGCAGCAGGTGCCGCGGCCCGCCGCGTTCGGGAAAGTCACCGGCGTACTCGACGAACGCATCCATTGGTCTCGTGATTTGCCGATCCAAGAGAAACGTGGACTCCCCGGTAACATTGCGGCCGTCAACTTGGGTTGGCCAATAGACGGCGAACTGCCCGGCTGCGGTCCAATTAGCGGAAAGCTTGCGCGACCAAGGCAGTTGAAGCCCGGGATCATACCCGTGGCTCGACACCGCGTCTGCTCCCGTGGGGAGGCTTAAGAATGCGATTACCGATACATCAAATCCGCCTGGTGTTGGGCCAAGCTGTTGTTTAATCCCGATCGTGATGTCACCGAAGCCTGAGACTAGATCGTGATAGTAGTCCGGAGCTGAGAAGCGCAGTTCGGTAGTGCCCGCAATTCCCAGGCGCACCCAAGTCTCGGGTCCATCGAAAATGCGCTGCCCTTGATTGCCGGTTATGAGGAAGCCGTTCTCGAGTTGTACACTGCCCTTCGGCACCACGACACTGGATTCAGCAATGGCCGGCCGATCGGTGGAGATCGGTTCATCGCTGGGAGCCTGGCTCTGGCCGCGAAGCAGCGCGGTTGCGGTGAGAATCCCAATCAACGACGCTCTCGACTTCAATGCCGCAAGGCCTCCGCGATTGGGCCGAGAGCCAAAACGGGCAGGAAGCTCAACGCTCCCACCAACAGAATAGTTCCGAGAACTAAGACGCCGAAAGTGGCGGAATCGCCAGGCAGGGTCCCGGAGGTGGTTGGCCAACGTCGCTGAGCTGCGAATCGCCCAGCCAGGGCCAACGCTAACGCGGCAAGACCAAATCGTCCAACCAGCATGGCGAGGGCAGTAGTCAAATTGTAAAACACGCTGTTCGCATCGAGGCCGGCAATGTTCTGTCCATTGTTGGCCATCGACGAGGCGTAGGCGAAGAGCACTTCGGTGAAGCCGCGCGTTCCTGGGTTGGTTACCAATCCAGCCCGGCCAGCATTGGTGGCGAGCGCCAAGGCTGCCAACACCAGCACAACGGCTGGCGTCAACAGCGCATACAAAACGGCCAGCCTGGTCTCGATAGCAGTGATTTTCTTCCCCAGGTACTCGGGAGTGCGGCCGATCATTAAGCCTCCCAGGAACACAGCAACGAGCGCAATCATGACCAGGCTGTAGAGCCCGGTTCCGAGGCCTCCGAAGACGACTTCACCCAGCAGCATGTTCACCAAGGGCACCAGCACTCCCACAGGCTCGTAAGAGCCGTGCATCGAGTTGTAGGAGCCCGTGGCTCCGTTCGACGTAACCACCGCCGCGAGGACCGAGCCGCCCACGCCGAAGCGTACTTCCTTCCCCTCCATGTTCCCGCCCGAGACATGAAGATCCGCGAGCCGTGGCGGGGTCGCGCCCTCGGCGAAATCACACAACGCCAGGCCTCCGGCGAACAACCCAACCATCACTGCCAGTAATAGCCGCCCAGCGCGACGCCTGCCGGTCATCCGGCCGAACGTGATCGTGAGCGATGCAGGCAGCACAGCGATCGCCAGCAAAACCAGAAAGTTGGCCAGCGGTGTTGGGTTCTCAAAAGGGTGCGCGCCGTTGGCGTTGAAGAAGCCACCGCCGTTGGTGCCCAGGTTCTTGATGAACTCAAGCGCGGCTACAGGCCCCTGCGCGATGGTCTGAACTCCACCCTCCAAGGTGTGAGCTTCCGTGTAAGGCGCCAGATTAAGTGGCACGCCTTGCCAGATCAATGCCAGGCTCCCCACGAAGGCCACGGGCAAAAGAACCCAAAGCAGGGCTCGAACCAGGTCCACCCAGAAGTTGCCCAGGGTGGCCGAACGTTCCCGGGCGAAACCTCGGATGAAGGCGATCCCCAGGGCCAAACCCGCTGCGCCCGCGAGGAAGTTTTGCGAGACCAGACCAAGCAGCTGAGTCAGGTAGCGCAGAGTGGTTTCGCCGCCATACGCCTGCCAGGTCGTGGTGGTCGCGAAACTGATTGCCGTGTTGAGCGCCAGATCGACGGTCATAGGCGTGGTCAGGTAGCGATCGGCGGGTTCACCAGGAAGCCACCGTTGGACCAGCAAGAGCAGGAATAGCCCTCCTGTGCTTACGGCGCTGAAGAGGACGAAGCACAGGGTATACACGCCAGCGGACATCTCCTGGCGGCTATCGACTCCAAAGAAACGGTACAGAAGGGATTCGATCGGGCGTAACGCGGGATCAAGGAAGGTGGGCCGTCTCTCGAACACTCGGGCCAAGTAGAGGCCCGTCGGCCAAGCCAGCCCGACGACGAGCGCGAGAAAAACGATGTATTCCAGCCAGCGCATAAGATTGTCAACGAGGAGTCAGCGGGGCTACCCGGTCGAGAGCGAGGTTCAGTTCGAGCACCGACACCCGAGGCTGACCCATGAACCCCAACTGCCGTCCTTTGGTATGGTCGGCCAGCATATGGCGAACGACGTCTTTGCCCATGTGGCGCGCGCTGGCCACGCGTGGGACCTGCAGAGCTGCGTTTCGAGGACTGATGTGCGGATCGAGCCCGCTGCCGGAGCGTGTAACCGCATCGATGGGGACGTCGGCATCCTGAGACAGTCCGTTGGTTCCGCGGTAGTCGTCTGCCAGCTGCCGGACGCCTTCGATGAGCTTGGGGTTGGACGGACCGAGATTGGTTCCGCCGGATGAAGTACCGTCATAGCCGGTCCCGGCGGCGGAGGGCCGTGGGTGAAAGTACTCAGGCCGGATGAAGTTTTGACCGATCAGTCGGGACCCGATGACGACGCCGTCGCGGGTCACCAGACTACCGGCGGCTTGGCCAGGGTAAAGCAACCGCCCTACGGCAAACAGCGCCAACGGAAAGATGCATCCGGTGACCAAAGTGAGCGAAATTACGCTAAGAACTGCCACACGAACGTGCTCACGGAGCTTCATGTCCAGATAGCTAGCAACTCACCCTCCATGCCTGTGGCTGGGAACACCCTGGTTCGAGGATATGCGCCAGGGCCTGAAGGAGTCATAAAAAAGCGATGAAGAAGTTATTAAGGGCTAACGTTCAAGACATTGAGGACACGCCGTAACCCAACGTGATATTCTCCTTACCTGGAAGGGGTGCCGATGCAGATTCGTGCCTGGTCTGTCGTAGCTCTGTGTGGGATCGCCGTGCTGGTGTTCGCGGCCGATGAGCGGTCTTACACTGGTTGGAGCGATTATCTCGGTGGCCCCGACTCCGCACAATACTCCGCTCTGAAACAAATCAACAAGTCCACTGTGAGTCAGCTCCAGGTCGCATGGAGCTATCCGACCGGCGACAAGAACAACTACGACTTCAACCCGGTGATTGTCGACGGGGTGATGTATGTTCAGGCCAAGAGCAATTCGATTGTGGCGCTGGACGCCGCCACGGGCCGCGAGATGTGGGCCCATCCCAACAACACGCGATCCATCACCGGTCGCGGGATCAACTATTGGGAAAGCAAGGACCGATCGGACCGGCGGCTCTTTTATTGCGTCGATAATTTTCTGGTCGCGATCGACGCTCGTACCGGCGAGTCGATTGCTTCGTTCGGCGACAACGGCCGATCGGATCTGCGCGTCGGCTTCGATGGCCGGGATCCGAAGACACTGGTGCGGGTGCAAAACAATACTCCCGGCCGTGTTTTTGAGAACCTCCTGATCCTAGGCTCGGCCGGGGGTGCCGATTATGAATCCAATCCCGGTGCGATTCGCGCCTTTGATGTGCGGACAGGCAAGCTCGCGTGGGTGTTCCACACGATTCCCCATCCCGGCGAGTTTGGATACGACACTTGGCCGCCGGATGCGTGGAAGACGGTGGGCGGCGTTCAGAACTGGAGCGAGATGACGCTCGACGAAAAGCGCGCGATCGTCTATATTCCGCTGGCATCGCCCAGTTACGATTTTTACGGGGGAAATCGGAAGGGGCAGAATCTGTTCGCCGATTCTTTGGTGGCGCTGGATGCGCACACCGGAAAGCGGCTGTGGCATTTCCAGTTCGTGCACCACGATCTTTGGGATTATGATGCGCCCGCCGCGCCGAAGCTCCTCACGGTGAAGCACAACGGGAAGATGGTAGACGCGGTCGCGCAGCCGACGAAAATGGGATTTTTGTTCGTGTTCGATCGCGTCACGGGCGCGCCGCTGTGGCCCATTGAAGAGCGGGCGGTGCCAAAATCCGATGTCCCCGGCGAAGAGTCCTCGCCGACGCAGCCCTTCCCGACGAAACCGCCTCCGTTCTCGCGGCAGAAATTCACGGCCGATGAGATCAATCCGTATATTCCCGAAGAAGAACGCGCGAATTTCAAGGACAAGGTTCTGAGCGCGCGCAACGAAGGACTGTACACACCGCCGAGTTTGCGCGGAACGATCGAAATGCCGGGGCACAATGGCGGAGGAAACTGGGGCGGCACGGCAGTGGATCCCTCGGCGGGCCTGCTGTACGTTCAATCCAAGGATTTTCCCACCTACATCAAATTGGACTCGAAGCCTCCGCGCGGAGGACCGACGGCCGTTGTCGGCAATGCGAGTCCGGCGCAGCTGGGCTCCGCGATTTACTCGCGGACGTGCGCGAGCTGCCATGGAGCCGACCTCGCAGGCCAAGGGGATATTCCAGCGTTGAAAGGCGTTACAACGCGGCTCACGGCCGATCAGATCAAGACGACCGTCACGGGCGGCCAAGGCCGTATGCCCGCTTTTTCGCAACTGACGCCGGGAAACTTGAACTCACTGGTCGCTTATCTTGGGAATCCCGCCGCTGCGGCGCCTGCGCCTGCCGCACCAGAGCCGCCGGTTATTGCGACTGCCGGCGCGCCGCAACGTTACTGGGCCCCTTACGATTTTCTGATGGCCACCAGCAACCGGCTATCGGCAATTGGTCCGCCATGGTCGCAATTGACGGCCTTCGATCTGAACACCGGCACCATCAAGTGGCAGGTTCCGCTCGGCCAGGTCAGCAATCTCGCGGCCGAAGGACACACTGACACCGGCAGCCATTTCCCGCGCGGCGGCATGGTGGCGACAGCCGGTGGGCTGCTATTTTCGGCGACAACGTCGGACCGCAAGTTCCGGGCATACGACCGCGACACCGGCAAGGTGGTTTGGGAAACGTCGATTCCGGAAGGCGCCGAGGCCGTTCCAGCGGTCTATGAAGTGGGCGGACGCGAATACATCGTTATCTGCGTCGCATCCGGAAACGGGATGATGATGGGCCCAGCGACCGAGCGGGCTGGCGCATACATCGCCTACGCACTTCCGGCGAAATAGAACAATTCCTACTGTGCGGCTTTGGGCTGTTGCTGTTGCTGGCGTTCCTGGAAGTTCCGCACAAACGCGATCATCGCGGTTCGCTCGGCGTCATCGAGCTTGCCGTCGCCGTTCTTATCGAACATCTTGAACACCTGCGTCAACCTGGTGACGGCGTCTGGCGACAGCATCTCGTAGGGCAAGTCTTCGAGCGTTTGCACCTGGCTTAGGAACTGCTCCACGTATTGACGGCCTACGTCGCGTTGCAGGTCGCGAGATTCTTCGGTGGTGGGCAGCAGCACCGTCAGGAACACCAGAGCCATCTCATCCTTGGTCTCTTCACCCCAATGAATCCGCACCGGCGGATGCACCGGGTTGTGCGGATTATTCTCCGAATTGTCGTAGGTGTACACCAGATCGACGCGCGTTCCCTTGGGCAGATCGAGCGGCGTCTTATAGCGGTAGGCGTTCTGCCAATTGAAATCCCAATCCTTGATCCAGATCAGGGGCTTGGTTGTTCCATCCGGCAACGTCGCCGTCACTTTCATGTCCTTGCAAAGATAGTGCGCATGCGGAGTAATGGCGGCGAGCTGAACATCGCGCGGCAAAGTCAGGGATGCTTTCGCCACGTAGCTGGAATCTCCAGGCGCGATATCCAAGTGATGATCGAACAACAGGATGGATGTGCGCCCTGAAGTGGGCGGGCCTGAAAACGCCAGTCCCAATGAAGATTGGTCCTGCTCGGGTTTTCCCGAAGGATGGTAGTGGATCTGTATCACCACGTCCATACCCTTGCGAATGGGCAGCGAAAGCGCGGGATTGCGCGGCGCCGGAGTCAAACCGGGGGCCCATCCCCCGATCAATCCAGCGGCTGGAAATCCAGGGCCGCCGAAGCAAGGATAGCTTCCATCCGGGCTGGCATCCGCCATCTTTTTCGCCTGACCGGTGGCGTCCAGGAACACCAGGGCGTGATGCACGATGCGGTGATTTTCCGGGCGGAACTCGATGCCGTCCATGTACACGTCATGATCCAAACCGGTAGGCAGAACGAAGCAGCGGTATTGATCGGGGCCATCGGCGGGCAACGAATATTTCACCGGGATGGTCAGCACCTGATCGGGCTGGCCGCCTTGCCAGCCTGCGGTGAACTTGGGGGGCTGCGGCTTGATGCTCGGGTCGCCTTCAGGCGCGCCGGCCTTGGCCCAATCCTTGATGAGCGCGATCTGGGCATCGGTGAGGCGGCGCTCGCCCGCGAAATCACCGTATCCGGGCTCGGCCTTCCAGGGCGGCATGAACCGTCCGCCGACCGCGCCGGCAATCAAAGCGGCTCGCTTGGAGGCATCCTGATAGGTGAGCAAAGAAAACGGCGCTACTTCGCCGGGCCGATGGCAGCTGGCGCAATTGGCATAGAGGATGGGCGCGATGTCCTTATTAAAGGTGGGCGCTGCCGCGATCGGCAGGGCCAACAACAAGATACCAACAAATCGTCTCATAGTACTTGAACCTCTATTTCACCAGATTAATAGCACATCCGAACGCTTTCGTTCGTGGATGCTGCACGGCCTTGCCTGCGAGCACGGCATCCAGGGCCTCCCGCAAATCGAACTTGGTTGGCTCCGGCCGGCGCTTATCGAAATCCTCCACGCGATTGTCGATGCGGCCCAGATACAACACGCTCCCGTCGCTCGATAGAACGGCGGCTTCGGGGATGGTGGTCGCTCCGGTCATCTTCGCCAGGGTCTGATGGGGGTCGAACAGGACCGGAAACGCGAACAGATATTCCTTGGTGTGCTGCAGAACTTCGGCGTCCGCGATGGTGGTGTCCGCCTGCACCGCGTAGAACGCGACACCCCGGGATTCGTAGTCCTGCCGGGTCCGATTCATTTCTGGAACGTCGTTGTTGCTCAAAGGGCAATCCGTCGTCGTAAAGAATACGACAATCGCCTTCTTGCCGTTCCATTCTTCCGAGGTGTGAACGACGCCGCGGGTGTCGCGTAGGGTAAACTCGGGACGCCGGCCAACGGCAAATGCCGCGGCGCACACCATCACGCCGGCCAGCAAGACTCGAAGCATGATGCTTCCAGTTTAGTTGGTCTTGAGCTCGGCGTACAATTGCCGCACAAAGCGCTCGGAGGTAGTGGACGCGTTGGGAATCGAGTCATAGTCCGAAGTCGGCTTCGCAGCCAGCACCTCGTCCACGCTCTTGCCTTGGTTTACCAGCGCGGCGACCTTGTCCCGGATGGCGAGAACCATGTCGCGATGTGCGATCACTGCCGCGCGATCGACCATTGGGCCATGGCCGGGAATGATCTTCGTTTTGGGACCGGCCATTCCAATGGTGACACCGAGCCCTTCGATCATCCCGTTCAACGATCCGCCATTGGTCCGGTCGATGTTCGGGAACTGGATGGAGCGGAAATAGTCACCGGTCATGAGCACATCGTTGGACACAAAATGGACAAGGGTGTCGCCATCGGTGTGCGCGCGGCGAATCGGAATCAATTGCACTACTTCGCCATCCATATGAATGGTCACGGGTCCTTCGTAGGTCACCACCGGAAGCGCGGCGGCGGGAGCAGGCACTCCAGGCGCGCCGTTGGCCCCAGGCGATGGATGAACCAAGCGGTAACGCAGTTCACCGCGCGCGAAGATGGTGGCGCCCATCTTGGCGAAGTTTTCATTGCCGCCGGTGTGATCACCGTGCACATGGGTGTTCACCATGAAGCGGATGGGCTGGTCGGAAATCTGGTGGATGGCCGCGGCGATCTTTTGCGATAGCGGCGCGAACTGCGAGTCCACCATGAAGATTCCATCCGGTCCGACGAGGACGCCGATGGTGCCGCCCTGGCCATCGAGAGTGTAGAAATTGTTGCTGATCTTCGTGGTCTTGATTTCCACTTTGCTGAAGTCAGGTTGCGGAGCTTGCGCATAGACTGCCGTGGCGAGCGCCGCGAATGCGTAGGCAGACAGGGTGGTTTTCATCGGCTAATAGTCTATCCCAAAAGGGACACGCTCAAAGGCTGCGGAGGAATATGGCCTGTCCGACCGCCAGTTGACCGATGCGAGTGACCGCGCCGTAGATTCCCGCGTAGTTCTGATTCGCACGAACCACCGCTTTCAGCACTTCTGGCGCGGGACTTGCCGAGTCGGGATCAAGGTTCACCATCCCGCAGCGTTCGTCGCGCATGGTGACGGTGATGGCGGGAGCGTCGTCCCCTTCGCCGAATGAGAGCTGACCGCCCACCCACTCGTCCTCCTGGAAGGGAACCGATCGCAGTAAACGAACGACAACATTCGGGCGAAATCGTCGCACATCCGGGCTCCGGCCTGCGAGCCGGCCGATCTCGCGCACTGTGTCAGAGGCGATCACGGAGATGGTCGCTTCGTCGAAGATGCCATGTTTCAAGTGCATCATCTGCACGGGAGCCCCGTACCGGCGTCCGACCTCCGCAGCCAGGTCCTCCCCGAAGACAGGCAGGTCTTCACCATCCGGCGTGCGAATATGCGTAGGAAGGTCTCCCTGAGCACCGTGTGCACGGCGCTGCGGAGTAAACAGCACCAAGTCGGGAAGCTTGACGGCGGTTAGCCATGGGAATCCGCTGCGGTCTTCAATCCGCCGGAATGCCAGGCGTCTGTCACCATCCAGGCCATGCCAGCCCAGCTTGGCGACCTCGAGTGGTTCGCCGCCCATGGACTTCACGGGATAGCGGAAGATCGCCTCCACATGTCCGATTTCTACGAGCATGCTCGATCCGAGTCCGCCCAAAGTCAGAGTTGCCCGGGCGCGGCGGTAAGAAAACGCAGGGTAGGTCTCCTGGGCCTGGACGCTCGTGGGAGCGACGTGAGAGGCCTAGGACCATTGTATGACCAGAGGACGAGAAGGCAGAATTCAGAAGCCTGCACCACACTGGTGCAACAATAGGAGTATGCCAGTCCGCCCAGAGACACAGCGTAGCTCCAGAGCCAGGCCTGTAAGACAAAGCGTGACCATTCCAGCCCCTCTGGTGGCAGAAGTGCGCCGCGTTGCCAAGGAGCGAAAGCTCACAATGAGCCGCGCACTGGTTTCCCTGGCTGAGCGTGGTATCCAAGCGGATCTCGATGCCAAGAAGGAATTGAAGGCCGCTTACCGGCGCTTCATGAACGAACAGGAACCCGGCGCCAAGAACGACGCGGGCAAAGATCTGGTGCGCGCGATCTTTGGGACAGACGCGATTGCCGAAGATACTCTTCGCTGAGCTTCCTCGAGGACTTTGGCAGCACCTGCTCGATCGGGACTTCGGCACGTTTAAGCTTTGCGGCTCCGGCGAGTACCCTCGGACAGTGCTCACCAAGGGCATGGCGGCGTTCGGTGACGAAATTGAATAAGAGACGACATTCCTGGACAACTTTGACGCGGGTTAAGACAAGTTGAACTAAGTTATACTCGAATAGAGATGGCTAGGACCACCAAAACTCTCGGTTTCTCGGTGCCCCCTCAAGTGGTCAGGGAAGTAGAATCGCTGGCCAGAAAAGAGCGCCGCACCAAGAGCGAGCTCTTTCGGGAGATGGTGCGCGTGTACCAACGATTCCGGCTCCAACGGGATCGCGATGAAGTGCGATGGGTAGAGAACCTCATCCAGGAAACGAAGGCGGAGCAAGCCAAGAATCCGATGACGAAGGATGAGATGATCGCTGAAGATGAACGACTCTCCCAATACGTGGTGAAGAGAGCTAAGCAGCTCGGAATCAAGACCGACCTCGCCAACACGACCCGCATCATCCATGAGCGACGTAAAGCACGGAAGGCGCCTTAGGGTTGTCCTAGATACGAACGTTTACTTTTCGGCTTTCACGAAGCGTGGTATTCCGTTTCGTATCTGGTCTGGCGCGCAGCACTCAACCGCAGTTATATCCTCATCATTTCGCCGGCCATCGTTCAGGAGATCGCCCGTGTACTCCGCTCTGATGCCGGTTGGGAAGAATCTCGCATCGTTCGCCGTCTCAAGCTTCTCGCAAGTGTTGCCGAAATCGTACAGCCGAGTGTCACCCTACGGGTCGTCATCGCCGATCCTGACGATGATTGGATTATTGAATGTGCGGTGGCCGGCAACGCTGGCCTGATCGTGTCCGGCGATCATCACCTCACCAAGCTCAAAGTCTTCAAAGGGATCGGAATCGTTCGGCCAGCCTATTTTCTGAAGACGTTGGGATGAAGTGGATCGCGGGAATCGCTCCTTTAATTTCATTCCAAGTGAGCAAAGTTGAGCAGACTGGGCTAAGGTGAATCACCGATACTCCAGTTGGATAGGGGTATCAATGCGAACAAACGTCCTGATTTTCTTGACGGCGGCAGT
>Ga0209517_10005133_pt1 | contig 16812 bp, 16 predicted proteins | sample PeaSoiMetSII2010_FD_187695 | JGI IMG/M metagenome (GOLD analysis project Ga0209517, IMG submission 187695) | Peat soil microbial communities from Weissenstadt, Germany - SII-2010 (SPAdes) (version 2) | ecosystem: Environmental > Terrestrial > Soil > Wetlands > Peat | place: Germany...
CGTGAGCCGCGAATGACGCGATGGGATACAAGCCGCTGGCGCCGATAAACGTCTCGTTGAATGCCCCCGAAGGTCCGCCATGAATATTCAGGATCAGCGGGTATTTCTTGGATTTGTCGTAATTCACCGGCAGCGTCAGCAGGCCCTCGATTTCTTTGCCGTCTTTCGCCTTCCACTTGATTACGCGGGTTTCGCCCAGCCCGGTCTTGGGAAGGTCGACATTCGCCGCGCTCACGCGCACCGGCTTCATCGAGCCGACCTGCATCACGTACGCTTCCACGGGCTCGTCCGGAGTCTGCATCGTGAGTCCGGCGTAAGTGCCGGTGCGATTGAAGATTACTGCGTTGCCGAAAGTGCCGCGCGCCGGGTGAAACACCACCGTCGGCGGACCGTCCACTGGCATCGCGTACAGCGCCGCGCGCGTATGCAATCCTTCGCTGAAATAAATTTTCGATCCATCCCGAGCCCAGGCATCGAGCGATGGCGATTCGTCCGGGGTCGCCGGCAATTCGCGGACTTTCAGGTCTGCCAGCGTCAGCAGCACGATCCTGCTGCCGTCAATCCGCTTCGCGGACAGATTGCTGCGCACAAAAGCGAGGTATTGTCCGTCGGGCGAATAGCGCGGCTGGCTTTCCGAACTTGAGGTGGCAGCCATGGGCCGGATGTCTCCGGTTTCGATATCGGCTTCGAGAATATCCGACTTCCGCGAATCGTCCGCATCCGGCGTGGGCCGCGTTTCGTACGCGATTCGCTGCGAATTGGGCGACCAGTCGAATCCGCCGATGTCATACGGGCCCGCGGCTACTTTTTTCACTTCCCGCCGCCCGTGCACATCCGGCTCGACCGGGATCATCCATAGAGAATTGTTGTGCGGATTCTCATTGAGGACGCGGAAATCGCGCTTCTCGCGTTTGGCGCGATCCTCGTCCAGATCGGGCATGCGGCCCGTGAATGCGACCCACTTCCCGTTCGGCGAAATGGCGAACGCTGCGAGCGTGCCGGTCCAGTTGGTCAACATCTCCGCTTCGCCGCCATCCACCGGGATGCGATAGACGTTGCGTTTCCCGCTGCGGTCCGACGCGAAGAACACCCACTCAGAATCGGGTGAAAACGCCGGCGCATTCGAGCTCTTCTCGCCGCGCGTCAGCTCGATTCGACCCGACCCGTCGGTACGAGCCAGATAGACCTGCGTGACGGACTCGCTCTTTTCGCCATCCATCACCGCGTGCGTTTCGGTCCAGGCGGCGAGCTTTCCATCGGGCGACGGAACCGCGGTCGAGACCGTTTTCACTTTCATCGACAACTCGGGAGTCCATTGCGCCTGCAGGACCGGAATCAACAGCAACGGCAAATATTTTTTAGCGAACATATTTATCCACCCAATCCAGATGTCTCTGCATGATGTCCAGAATGAACTTCGGTTCCGTCGGCCCATGCGGCTGCCGCGGATAGACCACCATCTTCGCGATCACTCCTTCGCGCTTCAAGGAATGATAAAACTCGTAACCTTGCGAGGTCGGCACGCGGATGTCGCTTTCCCCGTGCAGCACCAGCGTCGGCGTGGTCACATTTTTCACATACGTGATTGGCGAATGTTTCTGGAAATTATCGAATTGCTGCCAGGGCTCGCCGCCGAAATAATCCGGGATGAACCCCATTACGTCGGATGTGCCGGTGAAGCTCCATAGATTCGTGACGCCCGCGCCGACGACGGCGGCTTTGAAACGATGCGTCTGCGTGACGGTCCACGATGTCATGAACCCGCCGTAACTCCATCCCATCACCGCGAGCTTGTCCGGGTCGGCGACGCCCATCGAGATCACGTAGTCGACGCCGGTCTGATCGTCTTCGTAATCTTTGCCGCCCCAATCGTTGTAATTGGCGAAGCGAAACGTCTTTCCATATCCGCCGGACCCTCGCGGATTCGGACGCAGAACTGCGTACCCGCGAGCGGCGAATACCGCGATCGGATACAGGCCGCTGCGTCCGATGAACGTTTCGTTGAACACGCCCGTGGGCCCGCCGTGGATGTTCAAAATCAGCGGATACTTCTTGCCCTTCTCATAATTCACCGGATACGTGAGGAGCCCTTCCACATCCTGCCCGTCTTTCGATTTCCACCGAACAACTTCGGTCTTGCCCAGTTCGAGCTTCGGCATATCGACGTTTGCGCGGCTTACGCGCACCGGCGTCATGGCTTTCACCGGCATGACGTAAGCCTCGGGCGGCTCATCCGTGCTTTCCATGGGCAATCCGATGAAGGTTCCATTCGCGTTGAGATGCGTGCCACCCGCGCCGATCACGCCTTTCGCGGGTTCGAAAATCGCGCGCGGAGGGCCATCGACCGGCATTTCATAAATCGCGTCGCGGGTGTGTTTCGCTTCCGTGAAAAGAAGATGATCGCCGGACCAGCCGAGCAGTGACGGCTGCTCATCATATGTAACCGGAAGCGAGCGAGCCTCGCCGGTCGAGCGGTTGATTAAGACAATCCCGTTGTCGAAGGCCCAGCGCGGAGGGTCCGTCAGCGATTTTTCGAACGCGAGGTACCGGCCGTCGGGAGAATACGCGGGGCGCGATCCACCGAAGGTATGCGTGGGCGCAATCGCCTTAACCGTGCCACTCGAAACCTCCACTTCCGCAATCGCAGATTGAGTCCAGTTGTCGGCTCCAGGGGCGGCCCAGTGGCTGAACGCGATTCTGGACGAATCGGGCGACCAGCTAAATTCGGTCACGTGCCGTTTTCCATCGGTCAGCTTGCGCGTGGAGCCTTTTTCATCGATAACGTACAACGCCATGTTCTCCGGGTTCGCATCCACCACGCGATAGTCGCGCTTTTCCTTCTTATTTTTCTCTTCATCCGGCGGAGGCTCATAGCCGGTGAACGCCACCAGCTTTCCATCAGGCGATACCTGATAAGCGCCCAGCCGGCCCTTGAAATCGGTGAGCATCTCGGCTTCGCCGCCCGCGATGGCGATCCGGTAAACGTTGTTCTTGCCCGATCGCGCCGACATGAAATAAACCGACTTGCCGTCAGGAGCAAACGACGGGCTGGTCGCGCTCTTTTCGCCGCGCGTCAATTGCAGGCGATGCGCGCCGTCGGCGTTGGCGAGAAAAATGTGCGTGAGCGTTTCGCTGTGCTCCGCGTCCATCACCGACTGGCTTTGGGTCCAGACGACTTTCGATCCGTCGGGCGACGGGGCCACCCCCGAAACGGTCTTGAACTGCATCGAGAATTCCGGGGTCCAACTGGTGGGCGCTTGCGCGAGCAGGGTCCCAATTGAGGCCAGCGCAAGTAACGTGGCTTTCATGATTGGATCTACTATAGTACACAGCACAAGTGGAGGCCAGATGAAACTTTCACTATTGGTTTTCGTGCTCGCCGTAAACGGCGCGGCACAGGTAAAACAAAACGATCAGATCGAACGCGGGAAGTATATCGTGGAGTCGGTCGCGATGTGCGAGCAATGCCACACACCGCGCGACGAAAACGGCAACCCGGATCGAAAGCGCTGGCTGATGGGCGGTCCGGCGCAGATCCGGCCGTCCTATCCCGCGCCGAATTGGGCGATCCGCGAACCTCGCATCGCGGGCGGACCTCCGGGAACGGATGAAGAGATCATCCGGCTGCTGACTACTGGAATTTCGCGCACGGGCAAGCCGCCGAATCTTCCCATGCCGCCGTTCCGGATGACCCGCGCCGATGCCGAAGCGGTGCTGGCGTATCTGAAATCACTTCACGGATAACTGATCTGGTCGCCGGGCATCAGGACCAGCCGCATCAGGTTCTCGCCCTTGACCGGGATCGGTCGTCCTTGAAACATCCTGAGCACTTGCACCTGGCGTTCGCCTCCGACCGCGTCGCCGACCGTTCCTCCAATGCGGACGTACGCATCGCTGCCGTTTACGCGAACACGAAGCTCGGCGTTGACGGCCCAGGCGGGCGGCACGGGAATGCAAGTGACGTCCGGTCCGAGCTCGACGCGGCAGGAGCCGTCAGGCTGGGCTTGAAACTGGCGCGTGGCGTTCTCAAGCGCGGTCCGATTCTCAGCGGCGAGGATGGTCGCGTAGTGATTCGCCGAGGAACGGCTGGTCCAGAAGAGGACGCGAAAATAATCGGCCGTGGGTGGAAGAGACAGCGGCGTGGCGGGAGGAATTCCGGGCGGACTTGTGGTGAATGAATCGAGCGCGAGCCGAATGCGATCGTCCTTGGGGGCCGCGGTGATCGAATAGTAAGCGACTCCGACTCCGGATGGCAGGGGGCTAACGACTTTCAGGCGGTAATCCGGCGTGAGCTCGACGAAGCCGGATTGAACGAAGCTCCCGAAGCGCAACTGGTACGCGAGCATGGTCGGAAGAGCGAATCTTTCGGTGATGGCCGCGATGAGGCGCGCACGTTCTTCCGCGCTTAGGCAGCCCTTATCGACGCCGGACGCGAGCGCGGCGCGGAAGGCTTCGATGCTCTTGAGGGTGTCGGTGAACATGCGATCAGGGCCGCCAAGGTCGCCGTCGGAGGGGGACATATGGATGTGCGCGGTTTTTCCAGTCCAGCGCAGGGAGATCCAATCGGTATCGATGTCGCATCCGAGGTGCGGCTTGAGACGGGAGTGAGGAAGCTCGATTTCCGGCGCAGTGCGGGTAGGAGGGGTGAGGATTAACTGCGGTCCTTGGGGAACCAGCGTATAGGCGAGCGGCGGATGGCGGCATGCGGTGAGGAGGATCGCTGCCAGGCTCGCGCTAAGAACTCGCATGCTAGATTTTTAGCATAGTTTGATCTTAACAGCAATCACAGCGCTCGTGGTCTAACGAAGGCGCAGAATCATGTGATCGATATCCGCATATTGCGAATCGATCTTCAACGCGTTCGGCTCGGTGCCGAAAGATTCGAATCCAAAGCGGCGATAGAGACTGGCGGCGTCTCCGTAACCGATGGTTACCGCGAGCACGATCTGCTCCAATGAAGGATCCTGCTTCGCCTTGTTGAGAATAGCTGCCATCAGTGCATTCCCGACGCCTTTTCGGCGATGAGATACTCTCACATACACGCCAAGAACGCGGCCTTTGTGGCGTTCTTTTCGAGCGGTGTTGCGCATGAACGTTGCCGTGCCGACGAGCTGATCGGCGTCGAAGGCCCCGAGCGTGAAGCTGACTGGCGTTTCATGTAGACGGGCTGCGGTGGTTTCGATCGAAGTAGCCTGGTGCTCCTCGACGGCTTTGCTGAAAGAGAATGGCTCCGCGCGAAGGGCTTCTAGGCGCAGATCCCAGTATGCTTTCGCGTCATCCTCGCCCAGCGTTCGGATCTCCATGCGGCAAGTTTCGCCGAGAGCGCGCTTTGACTGCAACCGAACGCTCTCTCCACGATTTTCAGTCGACCGGGAGGTCCTTCGTCGAGAGGCTTGTGAACCTGCTGGATAATCGTTAGCAAGCGCGCGTAAGAGCTTGTTTGACCACTTCCGGATTGGCGTTCGCCAATGCGGTGGCGATTTCAAGCGCGCGGTCCTCCAGCTCGAAGGCGGGCGCGACGTAGTGCACTAAGCCCCAGGCCAGCGCGTCCGGCGTCGAGAACACGCGGCCGGTCAGGGCCAGCTCTTTCGCTCGGCGATCGCCCAGGGCCCCGGCGACGGCGCGAAAGGCCGGTTCGCTCCACTTGCCTTCGCGGATGCCGGTGAGGCCGAAGCTGGTTCCCTGCGCCGCGACGACGACGTGCGCGTTCGCGACCAGAGCGAGTCCGCCGGAAACGGCCACGCCTTGCACGGCGGCGATAATCGGCTTTGTGACGCGGCAGCCGATGGTGAAAAGGCGTTCGTCCTCGCCTTCCGCGCCCGCGCAGAATACGGTGCCGTCGGCTTCGATTAGAATCGCTCCGGTGCCGGGATCCGAGGCGGCCGCTTCCAATTCACTCAGCAGCAGCCGGCAGGCGGGGGCGTCGAGCACGTTGCGCTTGTCGGGCGCGGCCAGGGCGATGCGGCACAGGCGTCCGTCCTGTTCGATGCGCAGGCTCATAACATTTCTATCGCCAGATGTTCCCGATTTCCGTAGGCCGTGGCGGCTTCGAAAGCGAACGCTAGGACGCGGCGGGTTTCTAAGGGGTCGATTAAGGCGTCCACGTGCCCGCGGGCGGCGGCATAGCGGGCGTCCAACCAGCGTTCATAATCGGCACGGGTTTGGGCGATGCGCTTTTCCAGCTCGTGAGGGACAGGCTCGCTATTGGCCTTGTAACGCGACAGTTCCGGGCCGTGGACGGCCTGAACAGCGGAATCGCCTTCCATCACGCCGATCCGGGCGGTGGGCCAGGCGAAGCTGAAGTGCGGATCGAAGCCCTGGCCGGCCATCGCGTAGTACCCTGCTCCACTGGCATGATTCAGGGTCAGGATGATTTTCGGTACGGTCGCGCAGGCCATGGCTTCCACCATTTCTGCACCGGCGCGAATGATGCCCTCGCTTTCAGCCTCGACGCCGACCATGAAACCCGAGACATCCTGAAGATAGAGAAGAGGCAGATTGTGACGCTCGGCATTTTCGACGAAATAAGCGACTTTGCGGGCGGACTCGGTGTAGATGATTCCCCCGATGCGCGGACCGCCGGGAGTCTTCAGGAAGCCTCGGCGATTGGCGATCACTCCGATGGCGCGGCCATGCAAATGGGCGTTGGCGCACAACATTTCCGGGGCGTGGCCGGGCTGAAACTCGATGAAATCGCCGGCGTCGACGATGCGGGCGATCACTTCTTCCACGTTGTAGGGCAGGCGATGATCGGCGGGCATCAGGTCGTAGAGGCCTTCGGCGGGCTTGGCGGGTGCGACTCCTTTGGGAACCGCGCGCGGAGCCGGGGTGTCGCGAATTAACTGGCGGATCAGCGCGAGGCACGCGGCATCGTCTTTCGCGGAATAATGCGCCACGCCGCTGGTTTTGGTGTGGAGGCTCGCGCCGCCCAGCGATTCGGCGTCGACCACCTGGCCGACCGCCCCTTTCACCAGATTGGGCCCGCCGAGCCCCATGAAGCTGACGCCTTCGACCATGATGATGACGTCAGAAAGCGCGGGCAGATAAGCTCCTCCGGCGATACACATCCCCATTACCGCCGCGATCTGCGGGACGCGCAGTTTGCGCCGCATCAGCGAATTGTAATAAAAAATCCGCGAGGCGCCGTACTCGCCGGGGAAAATTCCGTCCTGATAAGGGAGATTCACGCCGGCAGAATCGACCAGGTAGACGATCGGCAGGCGATCCCGCATCGCGATTTCCTGCGCGCGCAGAATTTTGTGAATGGTTTCAGGCCACCAGGCTCCGGCTTTCACGGTCGCGTCATTGGCGACGATGACGCACGGGCGGCCTTCGATGTGGCCCAATCCGGTGACGACTCCGGCGGCGGGGGCTTGGCCGTCGTACTTGTCGTACGCGATCAGCAGGCCGGATTCCAGGAAGAAAGTTCCCGGATCAATCAGCTTGGCGATGCGTTCGCGGGCGGTGAGTTTTCCGTCGTTGTGCTGCTTTTCGATTTTCTTGGCGCCGCCGCCGGCCCGGAGCTTGTCTTCAAGATCCTGGAGACCGGCGACCAGCGCTCGCATGTGGTCTGCGGGCGTTTGGGTCACTATTGATATCGTAAAACGCGGCGGGCGGGTCCTGTGTTAACTTAGCGTGCGATGCTTGGGATCGACCGGCGCACGCTCGACGTAGTGTGGACCATGTTTCTGTTCGCGCTGACGCTGCTGGTGGTTTACTGGATCCGGCGGACGCTGCTGATTTTCGCGGTCGCGCTGATTTTCGCGCATCTACTTTCGCCGGTGGTGAACTTCGTGGACCGGCGATTGCCGAAACAATTGCCACGCGTGTGGTCGCTGGCGATTGTGTATGTCGCGCTGCTGGGAGTGCTGGTGGCGGCGCTGATTCCGATCACTACGCGAATTTCCCAGGAAGCCGCGTCGCTGGCCGCGCATCTGCCGCAGGTTTTGGAAAGCGATCCTCTGGCGCGGTTGCCTTTGCCGAGATCGCTGGAGCAGTTTCGGCCCCAAGTCACTGATTTCGTGCATGAGCGTCTTTCGAGTGCGGGCGAAGCCGTGGGACCTTTTCTTTCCGAGGCCGGCACACGGCTGATCAGCGGCCTGGGGAGCCTGCTCAGCGTGGTGCTGATTCCGATTCTCGCGTTCCTGTTCCTGAAAGACGGGACCGAGATGCGGGAGGCGATCGTCGAGAGCGTAGATGCGCGGCGGCGTGAGCTGGTGGATCATATTTTCACGGATCTGCACCTGCTGCTCGCGCAATATATTCGCGCGCTGGTGCTGCTGTCGCTCTCCACGTTTTCGTTTTACTCGGCCTTTCTAGCGCTGGCGAGCGGTCCGTATCCCGCGCTGCTGGCGGGAATGGCGGCGGCGCTCGAGTTTATCCCGGCCATCGGGCCGCTGACAGCGTCGGTGATTATCGTCATCGTGGCCGCGGCCACGGGTTATCCACACCTGCTGGTAATTATTCTGTTCCTGGCCGCGTACCGGATGTTCCAGGACTTTGTGTTGTCGCCGTACCTGATGAGCGCGGGCGTAGCGATTCATCCCATGCTGGTCCTGTTCGGCGTGCTGGCGGGAGAGCAACTGGCGGGAATCCCTGGGATGTTCTTTTCGGTGCCCGCGATGGCGGCGCTGCGCCTGATCCTGATCCGGCTGAGGAAACGTCATCGTGCGGCTTAGCTGGGGATTTTTGCTGGCGGCTCCAGCTTGGGCGCACGTGGTGAGCATGAGTACCGGGGAATTTCGGGTGGATGGACCGACCGCGGTGTACGAGCTGCGCATTCCCATGTATGAAGCGGCGCATGTGTCGAATCCGGAGACGGCGCTGATCGATCATGTGCGCTTCGTCGGCGCGCACCGGACGTCGTCGAAGTGCCACGAGGAAGACGGGACCTATGTATGCGTGGCGTCGTACGAATTTCCGACATTGATTGATCGAGTTGACGTCGAATGCACGTTGTATCAAGTGACTGTCCCGAATCATGTGCATTTATTGCGCGCGGTTCAGGGATCGAACAGCGATGAAGCGGTATTCGACCAGACCATCACGCGGGAAGTGATCCGGTTTCGGCCTCCATCGCGTCTTGAAATCGCGTCACGCGATGCGGCGGCCGGGATTCATCGCGCGATTGCGAGTCCGGCGGTGCTGTTTCTGCTGATCTTGATTTTGGCGGCTCGATCGGGACGCGAGGCGGTAGTGCTCGGGGCGATGTATCTGGCCGGCGAGTGGATCATGCGACCGATCGCGCCTCGAATCCCGTGGCCGCTTTCGCCGAGGTTCATCGAAGCGGCGATGGCGCTAACGGTCGCGTACCTGGCGCTGGAGATTCTGACGCTGCCGAATGCGGGCAAAAGATGGGCGGTAGTACTGGTGCTCGGGTTATTTCACGGATTATATTTCGCATCGTTTCCGGCGGCTTATTTGGGCGGAGCTGCTATCGTTCAAGCTGCATTGATCGGCGGGCTGGCGTGGGTGACGCTGCGCTTTGCGGGTTCGATGGCTCGTCGAGTGGGGGCGGTGGTGCTGCTGTGCGCGGGGCTGGGGTGGTTCGCGATGAGGTTGATTCGTTATTAGCCAATTGTCGTGGCCGAGTTTACGGCGAGCTGTGGCCGCCGCACTGGAGCACTCCGAGGTACGCGTTCCATGGACCCACCGCCTCTCGGTATTGGTGAGCCATAATCCTCGAAACTTGGTGCAGATGAGTTAAATCATGAGCTGCCCAGGTCGCCAGTAGCTGCGACAGAGTCACGACTCCCAAAGCAGGATGCCGGCCGCGACGGTCGAGGTCCTCCGGCTGCAGATTCAAGGCACGGAGTTCGGCGAGATTTTCCGAACGCACACGAGCGAATTCATCCAATAATTGCGCGAGCGACTTGCCTTGACACTCGCTCACGTGCCCCCAACGATCGAAGGGGCCGAACGGCTGCGTCTCGCCGAATTGCAGCACGATCTTCGCGCGCGGCATCCAATCCGTTCGTTCGCAGTGAATCAGATGGCCGACTACGTCGAACGCGCTCCAGGTATTTTCGCCCTCATTTTGGAGCGTCCACGTTTCCGGGAGGTCCCGCAGGAGGGCGTCGAGAGTTGCGGGGGTGCGGGTTAGAAGCGAGATTGTGTTTTGTAAGTTGTGTTCGTTCATGCTGTTCGAGCCGTGACCGGGTGACCTCACTAGTGTAGTGCGTCGCGGATCTCAAACAATATGATTCGGGCTGGGTAAAAAGGGCTACAGGCACGAACTTTCGCAAAAGCGGCGAAATTCGAGCCAGTCCCCCTTTTTGCACACTCTGCCGTTATTGGACATGACTTGCGGCGCAAACCACGATCATAGGGGCGTCGGTCCGTCGAGATTTGGTCGAAAAACCTTAGCCGTGCATTTCGGGGAGGGGGAATTTGTATTGGCCGGCGAAGATTTCGGCGAATAACTTTAGGATGTGCGGGTGAAGCGTCCCGTTGTCGGCCAACACGTGTGGACCTTTCAAATTCAGCGGGCCGCCGTGCATGTCGGAGGATTCTCCGCCGGCTTCGCGGATCAATAAGACTCCCGCCGCCATGTCCCACGGATTCAAGCCGAATTCCCAGAATGCATCCAGCCGGCCGCAGGCTACGTAGGCTAGATCCAGCGCGGCGGAACCGGCTCGCCTGACCCCATGCGACAACATGGCGAGCTGATAGAAGAAGTGCACGTTCACATTCAAGTGCCGCTTGCGGGATGGGAAACCGGTGGCCACCAGGCTCGATTCAATCGTGGACGTTTTCGAAACGTGGATGCGGCGATTGTTGAGATAAGCTCCAGAGCCGCGCTCGGCTGTGAACATTTCGTTGTGGACCGGATCGAAGACCACTCCGGCGATCAACTCGCCTTTGTGTTCCAGAGCCAGCGTCACGTTGAACATCGGGAAGCCGTGGGCGAAGTTGGTGGTGCCGTCCAATGGATCGACATACCAGCGATATTCGGAGTTGCCCTCCTGCCCGCCGCCTTCTTCGGCCACGATTCCGTGCGTGGGGAAATGGCTGAGCAGGCGGTCTACGATCAGACGCTCGCTGGCGCGATCGGCTTCGGTCACCAGATCGAATTCGCCTTTAAGTTCGAATCCGATGCGGCGTTCCAGGTACAGGTTGATTAACGCGCCGGATTCACGGGCGATTTCGGCGGCGGTTTCTAGGTACGAAGCCAACGTCAGATCTCGTACAGATACTTGATGTCGTGCTTGAACAGGAAAAGATTGGGTTCGCCCGCGCGCGTGATGCGGATGAAGTTGGCGTCATAGAACTCGACCGTGCCCTCCACTTCCTGATTGTCGCTGAGGCGCACGCGCACCGGCACCTGATCGTCGATCAGGCGTTTCAAATATTTCACTTCTTCAAACGTCTGGTCGGGGGCTTTGGTGCTGCTGATTTTACCTGGCATTCTGTTGGTTGAAAAAGGGGACAGACCGCTCTGCCCACAACCGCGCTCGTGCGCGACGTCCGCGGATCGCAGTCCGGGACAGAGTAGTCTGTCCCCTTTTTCAACCAGCTCCTAACGGGGCTCTTCCCCATAATAGCCAGTTCGCGTCTGGGCCCGCAAATCTTTACGCTTCAGCTCGACGCGCACGTTGTGGAATCCTTTGCCGGCATCTTTGGGATAGTAGCCAATCATGTACTGGGCGCGGAGGTCGCGCAGAATTTCTTCGAACGTAGTATCGAGCTGGCCCAGCGTGGGATCGAACCAGCGGCCGCCGGTGTCGGATGCGAGGGTCTGCAACGCATGCTCGCCGCCCGTATTGCGGCCCGCGTCGTTGGCGATGGGCACGATCACCACCGGGTACATCAGCGTATCGGCGCGCTGCGCGGATTCGCGCGCTTCTTTGAATGCCTTGGAACTGGTGGTGTTGCCGCCGTCGCTGACCACCACCATCACATGGCGGCCGTCGCGCGACTGAATGTCATGCGCGCAGTGAAAAATCGCGTCATAAAGCGAAGTCCCGCCTTCGGGCCGGATGTTGCGAAGCGCGTCTTCCAGGCGTTTCGCGTTGCGCGTAAACGGGAACGCGGTGATGTCGTAGTTGAAGGTGTAGAGCGCCGCCATGTCCTGCGGATTGCCTTCGACAAACAGAGCTTTCAGGAATTTCTGGAAGGACCGCACTTCGAGCTGCCAGTCCTTAAGCGTGGATCCGCTGGTGTCGATCAGCAGAGCAACCGAAAGCGGTTTGGTGGTGTATCGCTCGAAAACTTTGATTTCCTGGGGGACGTTGTCGTCGTAGACTGTGAACTCGTCTTTATCCAGCGAACCGACCAGTTCGCCGGCCTGATTCTTCACGTTGACCAGCAGACGAACCAGGTTGACGTTGGTCTTGAACTGGCCGCTGGCGGGATGCAGCGCCAGCAAAAATAGCAGGGCGTATTTCATGAACGGATCACGGCTTCGTCCCATTCGCCGTCGACCCACACTTCGCCGTCGACGAAGAATTCCTTCTTCCAGATGGGGACGGTTTTTTTCAAGCGATTGATTCCTCCAAGCGCGGCATCGAACGCGGGCTTCCGATGCGGAGCGGTCACCACCACGCAGACACTGGTCTCGCTGATGCCGATGCGGCCCAGGCGATGGACCATCGCGATCCGGCCGATGGCATGGGAACGTGCGATTTCGCGGCCGATGTCGGCCATGACTTTGATCGCCATCGGTTCGTAGCACTCATATTCCAGGTGAACCGTCGCGCGACCTTTGGTATTGTTGCGAGCCACTCCTTCGAAGTTGACGAAGGCTCCATCTTCGCCGCGGAGCAGACTATGAGCGATGGCTGCGCCGTCGATGGGATCGCGCGTCAGGGCGAAGAAATTGCCGGTCTCGGGGTCGAGAATCTGCTGCGTGTATTTCCCGGAACCTCCACTGACGGGAGGGAGGAGAGCCACTTCGTCGCCATCGTTTACGGCCGCCGAGAGCGGGGAAAATTGCTGGTTCAAGGCGAGAACGATGCTCGGGGCCATGGCTTTGAGCCGCGGAAATCGGGCGGTGAAGCTGGTCAGAATCGTGTCCAGTCGCGAGCCGTCGGGAACCTCGACGGTATCCTCGCCCAGGCCCACGATTTCGCGCACTACACCGAAAAAAAGAACGCGCACCCGCACAGGCTCATACTATCAGACTGGCCCCGCGCGGCTTTGGTTTCAACAGGTTGCTATAATCACCACGCTATGCACAAGGTCGAGGCGCGGCTGCGCGTCCGGTATGCCGAAACCGATCAGATGGGCGTCGTCTATTACGCCAATTACCTGGTGTGGATGGAGCTGGGGCGCGCGGAATATTGCCGCGCGGCGGGGATTCGATATCGCGATATGGAAGCCGACGACGGGATTCTATTGGCCGTCGCCGAGGCGAGCTGCCGCTACGCTTCGCCGGCGCTTTACGACGAAGAGGTGATCGTGAAAACGTGGATTGAGGATGCGAATCCGCGCATGATCCGCTTCGGGTACGAAATGATCGAAGCGGGCAGCCAGAGACGGCTGGCTCGCGGCGAAACCAAGCACATTTTTTGCAATCGCGAGCGGAAGCCGATGAAATTGCCAGAGAAATACCGTCCCGCGTTCGGGATTCCGGGAGTATCCTGAGGGCATGGCTTCACGGTTCTTACTCGTTTTGGCGATTGCCGTACCCGCGATGGCTCAGCTCGAATCCTGCGGTTTGCGGGCGAAATTCGGTACACCCCTGAATCGGGAGACCTTTCATATCCCGCAGGGATTCGACATGGTGGTGGATTACGGCGCCAGCGGTCTCGCATGCAAGGTGGAGGTTCCAGCGCTGATGCCATCGAACGAGGCCGTTTCCAACGATGCAGTGATGCGGCAACGAATGTACGCGTTCCTCGAAGAGGTGGTGCCTGCCGCGATGCGAGGAAACGAATTGCGTCGGTCCCGGTTTATGAGCGGCGTATATTCCGTCTCTTTAACGGCGTACGACAACGTCTCGATCAGCGAATCGGGAAGCGGTAGTCCCAACAACACGATCACCCTGACCTTCAAGCGCGACGAGTGTCAGAAAAAGCAATAGCTACTGCTGCACCGTCAAGTAAGCTCCGGGAGAACTCGACACGCCGTTGATGGTGATCACCAGAGACAAGTCGCCGTTGGGAGTGTCGGGCGGAAGCGTAATGTTCAACTGATACAGCCCTGGACTGCCCGGCGTCAGTCCTACATAGGTAACATTTGCGGCCGGGAGCGGGTTGCCATTCAGCGTAACCGTTGCGGCCCCAGTCGCTTGCGCGAGGTCGTTGAAGAACACGCCAGGAGGCACGACCGGATTCGTGGGACCGAAGCCGGTGGCATAGACCGTAACCAGTTCGCCCGGCTTGGCGGGAATGAATCCAGCGGTGGGGTACAAGCTCGAAGCGACCAGGTAGGCACCGGTGAGAGAATCCGCGGCGGCCACCGGATTCTGGCCGTTCGAATTGTTGGCGAAATAGAAGAACTCGGGCGTTTCGGTTTGGATGGGGATGGTCACGGCCCCGCTCGAGACAGAAGCGGCGGTATCGCAGCCCGCAATCACAATGACAGCCGCATTCGAGCCGGTAACCGTCGGAGTGATGAAATTGATCTGCGTATCGGATGCGCCGGCGATGGGCGCGCGCACGCCTCCCACGGTGACGCACGTCGAGTGGTAATTTACCGGTACCTGGCCATTTACCAGATCGCCAGTGCCAATATTCGTGAAGGTCGCGCCGGCGCCGAAGTTCACGCCTTTCACGGTGGCGATGCCTCCGGTTGAGAGCGCCAGAATCGGCGGCGTGCTGAATCCCGAGCCTTGCACACCGTTGGGATTAATGGTCGGCACGGGTGTAGTTGGCGGCGGCGTGGTGATGGTCAAGCTGAAGGTCACCGACGTAAGACCTGAGGACGCGGCCGTGATGGTCACCGGGCCGACCGTGGCTCCGAGGGTGACTTGAATAGAGGCGACGCCGTTTCCTCCCGTGAGTGCGCTCGACGAGCTGAGCGTGGCCGTTCCAGCGCTCAGCGTAAAATTCACCAGAACGTTGCCAACCGGGTTTCCCGCGGAGTCCACTACTTTGACACCGATAGCGACTGCCTTGCCGGGAGTCCCGGATTGATTATTCCCGGCCGCGATGCTGAGCGTGGCGGCTTTTTGAACGGTCAGTCTGCGAATCCGGTCGTTCAGTTGGTCGGCGACATAGATGGAGCCATCCGTATCCACCAGCACGCGCTGGGGGTCTATTGGAACAGAGAGCGCGGTGCCGGTGTCGACGGTGAATTCGAACTGGTCGGGAATGCCGGCGATGGTCGAGATATTTCCGCCACTGACTTCGCGAATCACCGAATTTCCCCAGTCGGCGATGTACATGTTTCCGGCCGCATCCAGGGCGACGCTGGTTGGGAAGGCGAGCTGCGCGCTGAACGCGGTTCCGCCGTCGCCGGTGTAGCCAGGGCTGCCGATGCCGGCGACCGTCGAAATGATCTTGGTGTTGAGATCGATCTTGCGAACCTTGTTGTTCAGCTCGTCGGCGAAGTACAGGCTGCCTCCCGAGATGGTTAGATCCGTCACGCTGAGGCCGGCGTTAGTAGCGGGGCCGTTATCTCCGGTGGCTTTGGGGCTGCCGTTTCCCGCGAGCGTGGAAATCTGCTGATTGACGTTGACCACGCGGATGCGGAAATTCCCGCTATCGGCGATGTAGATATTGCCGGCCGCATCGGCCGCGACAGCGGTTGGGCCAGTAAGCCTCGCGTTGAGCGCGAACTGGCCGTCTCCGCTGAACCCGGGCCCGTTTCCACCGGCGAGAACCGTGGCTGACCCGCCAATGGAAATCCGCATCACTCGATCGTTTTGCGTGTCGGCGATATACAACGTGCCTTGCGAGTCCAGCGCCAGCCCGCTTGGAAAGAAAAGTTCATTGGGACCGGTTCCGCGGAATCCGGTACCGTAATAGGCGGCGATGTTGCCTCCGGCGACACGGCGAATGCGGCTGTCTCCCGTATCGGCGATCAGAAGGCCGCCCTTCCCGTCCGGCAGAACTCCCGTAGGCAGATTCAGGAAGGCCGAGGTCGCGGAATATTGTCCAGAATCGAGGTCCCGGCCAGCGTGTTGATGATCTGCCCGTGAATCCGGCGGACGCGGTAATTGCCGAGGTCGGCAATGAGAATATCGTCGTTGGGAGCCGCGGTGACATAGATCGGAACGGCGAAAATCGCGGTCAAAATCGAGTTTCCGTCGCCGCCGTAGCTGATCGACGGATTGCCGGAGACGAAGTGGATGGTGCCGTCGGACGCATTGACGCGCCACAACTCGAAAACCGTCTCCACCAGAAGGTTTCCGTTCGGCTCGATCGCCGTGGAAAACGGGATCAGAAGATTTGCCGCAGTATCCTTTCCTCCATCGCCGTCGGCGGACGGGGTTCCGGTTCCAAAATTCCCGCTTCCGACGGCCGTGGAGATGTGGTTGGCGGTCTGGTTGATCATCTTCACGCGATTGTTGTTGGAATCGACGAAATAGACATTGCCGGTGGCATCCACCGAAACACCCATGGGACCGTCCAGTGCGGCCTGATTGGCGGGACCGTTATCCCCGTCGCCAGGCGTAGTAATGCCGGCGATGCTGGTGATGGTCTGGGTGGCCGCCGTCACTTTGCGAATTCGATTGTTCCCGGAGTCGGCGAGATACACATTGCCAGCCGCATCTGCTGCGAGGCCCATGGGAACGGAAAGCCCGGCAGCAAGCGCCGGCCCTCCATCTCCACTGAGCGCCGCCGGTCCTGGACCGGCCACCGTCGCGATCAATCCGTCGGGCGTGACCTTGCGCACCCGAGCGCTGCCGGAGTCCGCGATATAAAC
>Ga0209517_10005134_pt1 | contig 16806 bp, 13 predicted proteins | sample PeaSoiMetSII2010_FD_187695 | JGI IMG/M metagenome (GOLD analysis project Ga0209517, IMG submission 187695) | Peat soil microbial communities from Weissenstadt, Germany - SII-2010 (SPAdes) (version 2) | ecosystem: Environmental > Terrestrial > Soil > Wetlands > Peat | place: Germany...
ACCCGCGACGCAATCTCTACGGCGTTCCACTCTCGCCCGCGCGACCACTGATAGAGCGCTCGGCCGAACGCCGGCAGATTGTCTGGAAAATCTCCCCGCTGCCAATTGCCGGACACGACCGTACCGTCTGCAGTCGACCGTGGCAAGCCGGAATTCCCCGGCAGGACAAGGCGGACAATCCTTTCGCAGTGATCGCGTGAAAAGCTGTAATATTTGTCGGCATCGGCAAGCACTCGAAAGACAGGTACGCGAGGTGAAGTCCCATCATGTCGAGCGGCTGTGGTCTCCGGAACTCCCCTCGACGCCCGCGACTCTGCCGGATACGAAAGCGAAGCGTGTAAGCATTGGGCTTAGACATCGGCCTCGGCCCGCTGCGCCTTGAATTTCCAAAACTATCGCGAACAAGTGTTTGGCTTCGGCCGCTCGTTTCGTGGTACCGATAAGCTCAAGAGCGGAGCGGCAAAACAAAAGCCGCCCCAAAAAAACGGGGGTCTAGGGATGAAACGTGCCGCGCTGCCGATGGCGGCAGCAGAAGGTATCGAGGGCGCGCGTACGCTGGGTGAAGTCGCCTATCGCCGTCTGCGCTCGGACTTGGTCATGGGCCGGCTGCACCCGGGTCAGCCGCTGCGCTTCGATGCGCTCAAGGAGCAATACCGGTTGGGCGTGAGCCCGCTGCGCGAGGCGCTGTCGCGTCTCGTCGAGGACAAGCTCGTCACGGCCGTGGGCCAGCGCGGGTTCCGCGCGGCCGCCATCTCGCTCGACGAGATGTGGGAGGTCACGGCCTTGCGCCAGAAGCTCGAGGTCGATGCGCTGAGCGCCTCGCTTGCCAACGGTGACGAGCGCTGGGAGTCAGAGGTGGTTGCGGCTTTCCATCGGCTCTCGAAGGCCCCCGTCCCGCGCGCCACCGACGCATCCGCGGAGGATTGGGAGCGGCGGCATCGCGCTTTCCATGACGCGCTGATCGGCGCCTGCAGGTCGCCGTGGCTGATCAAATTCGTGAGCATGCTGACGGATCAGATGGAGCGCTATCGTCATTACCGCATGATCCGCACGCCGCCGAAGGTCTGGGCGCGGGACCTCGAGCGCGAGCATCGCGATCTCATGGAAGCCGCGCTTGCGCGCGATGCCGCGCGCGCCTGCGAGCTGCTCGTCGCGCATCTCACGCGCACGGCCGAGTTCATCTCGGCTTTGGCTTCGGTCGCCGCGGAATAAGCCGGCGGCGGATCAATCTTTCGGGCGGTGGATGACGGGGCGGCCGAAGAGATAGCCCTGCCCGTAGTCGATGCCGAGATCGCGATACCGCTCGGCTTCGGATTCGGTTTCGATCATCTCGGCGATCGCGAGGATGTTGTTCTCGCGGCAGAAGCCCGAGACGTAGCGCAGGAACGAGCGGTCGCGCTCGTTGTTGAGCGCGTCTCGGCCGAAGGCGCCGTCGATCTTGACGAAATCGACGGGAATGCTGCGCAGGTAATGGAAGGAATTGGCCCCTGAGCCGAGATCGTCCAGGCAAAAGCGGAATCCGCGCTGACGCAAATCCTGCACCACGCGGTTGACGGATTCGACCTCGCCCAGGATCACGGTCTCGGTGAGCTCGAACATGAGGCGGGTCGGATCGGCCTTGCGCGCCTCCAGGAGCGCCGACAGCCGGCCGGCAAAGCCCCGGGTCTCGAGCGACCGGCCCGAGAGGTTCACCGCCACGGCTGGCACGTCCGGCACCCGCGCCGCCAGATGATCGATCGCGCGCGAGCAGATCGCGAGGTCGAAATCGCCGATCATGCCGGCGGCCTCCGATGCCGCGATGGCCGCGAGCGGCGTCGTGCCGTCGGCGAAACGCACAAGCACCTCCGCATGCTTCACCGTCCGATCCTTGAGATCGACGACGGGCTGATAGGCGAGGTCGAAAGCGCCGTCCTCGATGATGCGCTCGAGACCGGCGACGCGATCGACCGTGTCGGGAAAAATCACGTCGAGGTCGGCCGCCGGCACGACCAGCGCCGCCGCCCGATCGCCGCCGGCCGCGAAGCGCTCGATTGCATAGCGCACCACCCGCGCGGCCTTGCGGCCGTGCAATTCGTCCCGGCCCGGCTCCATGGTGGCGGTGGCGATCGTCGGCCGAGGCGCGTTCGGCGCCATCGCATGAACCAGCGCGAGAACCGCGTCCTGCACCTGCGCGACATCGATCTGTCCGCGATGCAGCACGCCATATCGGCCGCGTCCGAGATCGCCGACGGCCTCGACGCCGGGCCCGCTCAAGCGAAGTTGGCGCGCGATCGCGGTGGCAAACCCTCCCATCATCGCCGATTGTATGTGCCCGGCGAGCGCCGCGAAGCCGACCGCCTCGATGAAGCTGATCCGTAGGCCGCCGGCAAGGTCTTCGGGAAGCCGGCGCATCGCGAGGGCCGTGAAGACCGGCCGGCTCATCAGGCCGCGCTCGGTCTCGGCGATCAAGCTGAGCGCGCTCGAGCGCTGACCGGAGTCGTCGCCGATGCCGAGAAACAGGATCGTGCGCTCCTGCGGCAACCGGCAGCCGCCGAACAGCATGGTCTGTGTGGCTCCGCGGCGCAGACGCACCAGCAGGGGCGAGATCGGATGTCCCGCGGCGACGCGCGTCGCGTGCTCGCGCACCGCCACGCGATCGGCGGGATCGAAGAGATCGCTCAGCGGCAATCCAACCGGCGAGCGGGCGACGCTCGCGCCGATCCGGTCGACCGCGCCGGCGATGAACGTGATCGTGCCGTTGTCGTCGAGCTCGACGAGCAGATCCGAGGCAGCGAAGGCCACGGCCACCAGCTGGTCGCGCTCACCCTCGTAGCCTGCCGTCGTCGTCATGGGCACGCCGCTCATTTGGACTGAAATACCGCCGGTTGCCTGCCCCAAGCCCGGGTGGCCCTCACTTCTGCCGAACCTAGGACAACAACCCCTAACGAACGGTAACCGTTAAGACACCATTTACGGTAGAGCGAATTGGCCCGAGCCAAAAGGCCCACCGGTCGGTCCAGCCGAGATCAGGCTCCGGCGCGATTCGTGTCCAGGTGCTCGTAGAGGTACCAGACCGCAACGCTGCGGTAGGGCCGCCACGGCTTGGCCAATCGCATCAACCGCTTCGGCAGCACGCGCCGGCGCAGCCCGTGCACGTCGGCGGCCGCGGCATGAATGGACACGTCGCCCAAGGGCAGCACATCGAGCCGGCCCAGGCAGAAGATCAGGTACATCTCGGCGGTCCAGCGGCCGACGCCGAGGATTGCGGTCAGCCGCTCGATCGCCGCATCGTCCGAGAGCCGCGGCAGGCGATCGAAGAACCGGGGATCGTCGCGTGCGATCTCGGCGAGCGCCCGGAGATAGCGCGCCTTCTGGCGCGATACGCCCGCCTGCGCGAAGGCCTTGTCGGGCAAGGCCAGCACGCTCTCGGGCGTGACGGTGTCGCCGCTGGCGGCGACGATCCGGCCATGGATGGTCGCCGCCGCCTTGATCGAGAGCTGCTGGCCCAGGATCGAGCGGAACAGGCGCGGGAACCCGCCGGGCCGACGCCGAAGTCCGCAGGGGCCGATCCGACCGATCACCTCGGCGAGACGCAGATCGGCGGCCGAAAGATGCGCCGCCGCCGCCGTGAGCCTCTCGGCGGCGTGCGCGTCGCGCGCGGGCAAGGCGTGGATTTCGGACATCGTGCCGATCCTAGCGCGACGGCGATCCCGCGCAACACAAGACGGCCTTTCGCTCGCCCGCGGGACGCGGCACGATCGTCGTGTCCGCAAAAATTCGAGGAGCGAGCCATGGAAATCGGACTGATCGGCACGGGACGCATGGGCTCCGCCATGGGCGAGCGGCTGATCGACCTCGGCCATCGCCTGACGGTCTGGAACCGGACGGCCGAGAAGGCAAAGGCCTTGCTCCAGCGCGGCGCGACCTTGGCGCCCTCGCCCGCCGCCGTCGTGCAAGCGACCGAGCTCACGCTCACCATCCTGACCGACGCCAGGGCAATCGAGGCGGTCTACGATGGGCCAAACGGGCTCCTCTCCGGCGAGGTCATCGGCAAACTCTTCGTGGACATGAGCACGGTGGCGCCCGAGACCATCCGGTCGCTCGCCGCGCGCGTCCATGCCAAGAAAGCCGCTCTCCTCGAATGTCCGGTCGGCGGCACGGTAGGACCCGCCCGCGAAGGCAAGCTCTTGGGCATGGCCGGCGGCAGCACCGCCGATTTCGCGCGCGCCCGGCCGGTGCTCGACCAACTCTGCCGGCGCGTGGACCTGCTTGGCCCCAATGGCACGGGATCGGCGATGAAGCTCGCGATCAACCTGCCGCTCGCGGTCTATTGGGAGGCGCTCGGCGAAGCGGCGTCCTTGGTCCGCGATGCCGGCATCGCGCCCGAGAAGCTGATCGAGATCATGGCCGACAGCTCGGGCGGCGCCAACGCGCTCAAGAACCGCGGACCAAAGCTGGTGGCGGCGCTTAAGGAAGGACCCAAGGCCGAAGTCGGCTTCGACATCGACGGCATGCGCAAGGACCTGCGCACCATGCTGGCGGTCGGCAGCGCCATGGGCGTGGAGCTGCCGGTCACCGCGAAGGCGTTCGAGTGCTACGAGGGCGCGGCGCAAGCGGGCTGGGGCGGCCGCGACGCCTCCAACCTCGTGGTGCATCGGCTGGAGCGGGCGAAGGCGGCGAGGCGGTAGTCGCGCCGGACCCGCCAGACTGTGGCGCCTCGCCGCGGCGATCCGGCAATTCCGGCCCTTGCGGCGCGCCAGGCTCTCCGACACTGTCGCGCTAAGCGGAATCCCGCAATCGAGGAAAGGGAGGCAAGTCTCATGACGATCACCCGCCGACGGTTCGTGGCGCGGGCAGTGACTGGTGCGGCCGTGGCCATCGCGGCGCCGGCCGTGCTGACCGGGCGCGCCCGCGCGGCCGAGTTCAGCCTGAAATACGCCAATAATCTGCCGGTCACGCACCCCATGAACACGCGCGCCCAGGAGGCGGTCGCCAAGATCAAGGCGGACACCAAAGGGCGGGTCGAGATCGAGATTTTCCCGAACAACCAGCTCGGCGGGGACACCGATATGCTGTCCCAGGTGCGCACGGGCGCCATCGACTACTTCACGCTCTCGGGCCTGATCCTCGCCACGCTGGTGCCGGTCGCCTCCATCAACGGCATCGGCTTCGCCTTCAAGAGCTACGATCAGGTCTGGGCGGCCATGGATGGCGAGCTCGGCGCCCATGTGCGCGGCGCGGTCGCCAAGGCCGGCCTCCACAGCCTCGACAAGATTTGGGACAACGGCTATCGCCAGATCACCAGCAGCACGAAGCCGATCAACTCGCCGGACGATCTCAAGGGCTTCAAGATCCGCGTGCCCGTGAGCCCGCTCTGGACCTCGATGTTCAAGGCATTCGAGGCCTCACCCGCCAGCATCAACTTCAGCGAGGTCTACTCCGCCCTGCAAACCCACATCGTCGAGGGCCAGGAAAACCCGCTCGCCATCATCGAGACCGCGAAGCTCTACGAGGTCCAGAAATACTGCTCCGTGACCAACCACATGTGGGATGGGTTCTGGATGCTGGCGAACGCGGCGTCGTGGGCGAAGCTGCCGCCGGAACTGCAGGAGATCGTCGCCCGCAGCTTCAACGAAGCCGCGATGAACGAGCGCGCCGACGTGGCGAAGCTCAACGCCTCTCTCGCGGACAGCCTCAAGGCCAAGGGCATGGTGTTCAACGCGCCGGACACGGAGCCGTTCCGCGCCGCGCTGAGAAAGGCCGGATTTTACGCGGAGTGGAAGGGCAAGTACGGCGACGAGGCGTGGGCGGTCCTGGAAAAATACGCGGGGAGCCTCGCCTAAGGCCGCGAGCAAGGGACGCGCGCGGCCATGCGCTTCGAGCGCCTCGACCGCGCGCTCGCCCTTGCGACCGAGATCGCGGCGGCCGTGCTGGTGGCGGTCGAGGTCACGGTGCTGCTCGCCGGCGTGGTCTCGCGCTATGTCTTCAACCGGCCGCTGACCTGGTCGGACGAGCTCGCCTCGATCCTGTTCCTCTGGCTCGCCATGCTGGGCGCGGTGATCGCGCTCCGGCGCGACGAGCACATGCGCCTCACCACGGTGGTGGCGCGGATCCCGAAGCGCTGGCGGAACGGCTTCGAGACCGTGGCGGCGTTGATCGTCGCGGTGTTCGTCCTCGAGATCATCCTACCGGCCAAGGCCTATTTCGACATCCAGTGGCCGATCACCACGCCGGCGCTCGAGATCCACGACGGTTTGCGCGTCGCCGCCATCGGCGTCGGCGCGCTCCTGATGATCGTGATCGCGCTCGCGAAGCTGATCGAGCGCTCGACCGTCGGCGAGGTCGCGGCGGGGCTCGCGATCGTCGGGGCAACCGCCGCGGCCTTTTGGCTCGGGCGGCCGTTCCTGCTCGGCCTCGGGAACGGAAACCTGGTGGTGTTCTTCGTCTTCCTGGTGGGCGCCTGCGTGCTGATGGGTGTGCCGATCGCCTTCGCCTTCGGCGTTTCCACGCTCTCCTATCTGGCGCTCGTCACCCGCGCGCCGCTCACCATCGTGGTGAGCCGCATGGACGAGGGCATGTCGGCGTTGGTCCTGCTGGCGGTGCCGCTGTTCGTCTTTCTGGGCTTGCTGATCGAGATGACGCGCGTGGCGCGGGTGCTGGTGGATTGCATCGCCGCGCTCATCGGCCATGTCCGGGGCGGGCTCGCCTATGTGCTGCTGGGCGCCATGTACCTGGTCTCGGGCATCTCCGGCTCGAAGGCCGCGGACATGGCGGCGGTGGCGCCAGTGCTGTTTCCGGAAATGCAAAAGCGTGGCGCCGCGCCGGGCGAGCTCGTGGCGCTGCTGGCCTCCTCCGGCGCCATGGCCGAGACGATCCCGCCGAGCCTGGTCCTCATCACCATCGGCTCGGTGACCGGCGTCTCGATCGCCGCGCTCTTCACGGGGGGATTGCTGCCCGCCGCGGTGGGCGCGCTGGCGCTGGTGATCGTGGCGGGGTTTCGTTCCCGGGGCGACGATCTGAGTCAGGTGCGCCGCGCCTCGCTCGGCGAGATCGGCCGGCGCTTCGTGATCGCGATCCCGGCGCTCGCCTTGCCGGTCCTGATCCGGCTCGTGGTCGCCAAGGGTGTCGCCACCGCGACCGAGGTCTCCACCGTCGGCATCGCTTACACGATCGTGGTGGGCGCGACCGTCTATCGCTTCATCTATGGTCCGGTGGAGTGGCGGCGGCTCTATCCGATCCTGGTGGAGACGGCGGCGCTCTCCGGCGCGATCCTGCTGATCATCGGCACCGCCACGGCGATGGCCTGGGCGCTGACCCAGTCGGGGTTCTCCCGGGCGCTTGCGACCACGATGGCGGGGATGCCGGGCGGCCAGCTCGGGTTCCTCGGCATCTCCATCGTCGCGTTCGCCGTGCTCGGCAGCGTTCTCGAGGGCATTCCCGCGATCGTGCTGTTCGGGCCCCTGCTGTTCCCCGTCGCGCGCGCCGTCGGCGTCCACGAGGTGCATTACGCGATGGTGGTGATCCTCGCCATGGGCATCGGACTCTTCGCACCGCCCTTCGGCGTCGGCTTCTATGCCGCCTGCGCCATCGGCCGCGTTCCGCCGGATGCCGCCATGGGCCGCATCTGGCCCTACCTCGGCGCGCTTCTGGTCGCGCTGGTGATCGTGGCCCTGATCCCCTGGATCTCCACCGGCTTCCTCTGAGGCGCACACCACCTAGAGTGCGCTGCCGGCCACCAGCCCCTTGTCGTGGAGCGCGCCCACCTCGCGCTCGCTGAGCTTGAGCACGCCGAGCAGGATCTCGTCCGTGTGCTCGCCGAGGATGGGCGCGCGGGGCACCGTGCCGCGCGGCGACGCGCCGAAATCGAGCGGATTGCCGGCGGCGAGATAGGAGCCGATACCGGGCTGCTCGATGCGCTCAAACATCGGATTGGCCGGCGAGACCCGCGGGTCCTCCCGCACCATCTGCTGGAACGTCTGATACGGCCCCCAGCAGACGCCGGTGCTTTCCAGCGCCGCCGCGGCGTCCGCGAAGTCATGCGCCGCGAACCAGCGCTCGAGGATCGCGGCGATGGCGGCGCGGCCCTCGTAGCGGTCGCCTTCGCGCGAGAAGTCGAGATCGAGGGCGCGCGCCGCGAGCTCGAATTTCTCGGCCAACCCGGTCGCTTTCTTGAGCGCCTCCCATTGGCCGCGACTGATCGCGACCACCATCACGCGCCGCCCATCCTTCGTCGCGAAGTCGCGGCCATAAGCGCCGAATACGTCGTTGCCGTAATGAGGGCGATGGGCGTCGTTGATCTCGACGTCGGCGATGTAGCCGAGCGCGCCCGCGGTCGCGAAGGCGACGTCGGAGAGCGCGATGCGCACGAGCTGGCCCTCGCCGGTGAGGCGCCGGTGTCGCTCGGCGGCAATCAGACCGAGCGCGGCACTCTGCCCGGTCACGAGGTCCCAGGCCGGCACCACGTTGTTGACGGGACCGGCAACATCGGTGGGGCCGGTGACGAAGGTGAAACCGGCGGCGGCATTGACGGTGTAGTCGAGCGCAGTACGCCCCGTGGAATCGCCGACGATATTCACCATCACGAGGTCGCTCCGGCGCCGCTTGAGCGCGGCGTAGTCGAGCCAGCCGGTGGCAGGAAAATTCGTGAGGCAGAGGCCGGCGTACTCGCCGGGCGCGGTGATGAGCGCCGCCGCGAGCTCGCGGCCCTCGGGCTTGGCGATATCGATGCGGATCGAGCGCTTGCCCTTGTTGAGTCCCACCCAGTAGAGGCTCTTGCCGTCCTTGGTGACCGGCCAGCGCTGCGCGTCGAGACCGCCGGCCAGAGGATCGATGCGGATGACGTCGGCGCCGAGCTGGGCGAGCGTCATGCCCGCCGACGGTGCCGCCACGAAAGCCGCGCTCTCGACGACGCGCAGGCCCGCGAGCACGCCGCTCATGCCGCGAGCACCGCCTCCGCCACCATCGCCGCGGAGCCCTCGGGGTTGACCGCGACCAGGCGGACGCTGCGCCCGTCCGCCGCGGGCCAACCGCGCACGCTGAAGGGATTGGGCGAGAACAGCGGCCGCTTCGCCCGGAACGAGAACTCCGCCACCCGAGCCTGCGGCCGCTCCCGCCGCAGGAGATCGAGCAGCAAGGTCGCGATCAGCGGACCGTGCACGATGAGTCCGGGATAGCTCTCCTCCTGCGTCACGTAGGGATAGTCGTAGTGGATCCGGTGGCCGTTGAACGTGAGCGCGGAGTAGCGGAACAGCATCACCGGATCAGGATTGACCACGCGTTCCCACGGCGCCGGCTCGACCGGCTCCGGCACGGCCTCGCCGCCGCCGGGACCGCGATAGACGAGATCCTGGGTCTCCTCCAGCGCGACCGCGCCGCCGGCGGAGAAGCGGTGACGCACCGTCACGAAGACGAGATCGCCGCTGCGGCCCTGCTTGCCCTCGACGCCGAGAATCTCCGAGACGCGCGTCACGGTGTCGCCGATGCGAAGCGGCCGGAGGAATTTGAGGCGGCCGCCCGCGAACATCCGACGCGGCAGCGGCACCGGCGGCAGGAATTTGCCGCGCGCGGGATGCCCGTCGGGCCCGACGTCCGCCGGCCTTACCGCCGTCAGGAAATAGAGCCGGTGCCAGTTGGGCGGCAGCTCGTCGCCGGCCTTGTAGGGAGGATCGTCGCGATCGATCGTCGCAGCCAGCAGCGTCGGCGCTACCGGCGTCAGCACGTCGGTCAGCGTCTGGGTGCGGCCCATATATTGGCGCAGCGCCGCGAGCTCGGTCAGGTCCATGGTCTCGGGCCTCTCAATCCCGCCCCTGTCCGTGCGTCCTTCGACGCGCTCGCTTCGCTCACTTGCTCAGGATGAGGGCGATTGGTGATCCGCAAAGAAAAATCCTCATCCTGAGCAAGCAAAGCGCGTCGAAGGACCGCACCATACATCATGCCACGCCGCGAAACGCCGGAATCACCTTCTTGGCGAAGCGCTCCATGCTCGCCTTGGTGAGGTCGTGCGGCAAGGTCGCGAACTGCAGCATCGGCAGCAGTTTCCCGAAGCCGATCTGCTTCTGGTACTGGGCGAGCCGCTGGCGCACGGTCTCGGCGCTGCCGCAGATGAACATGCCCTTGTCGAGGAGGCCGTCGATGGTGTGTGCGCCCGCCATCATCGCGCCCTTGGCCTTGAGCACGCCCTTCATCGATTGCAGCGAGAGATAGCCCGGCGGCAGCAGCATTTCCTGCGGCATGCGCAGGAATTTGTTCATGAAGGCCTCGATGTGCGGCTTCGCCTCCGCATCGGCGCGCGCGTCGGTCTCGCCGACATAGATCGGCACCGCCCAGCCCACCTGGTCCGCCGTCGCGGTGTAGCCCTGCTTCTCCGCCGCCTCCTTGTACATCGCCATGTACCGCGCGAGCGCCGTCGCCGGACTGAAGGTCTGGAGATACGTGTACTTGCGCGAGGGGTGCGAGGCCCATTCGATGGTCTCGCGGCTGCCCTGCGAGGGAATCCAGATCGGCGGATGCGGCTGCTGAAACGTCCGCGGCCAGGTGTTCACGTACTGGAAGTTGTAGTACTTGCCCTCGAAGGGGAACGGGCCGATTTCGGTCCAGGCGCGCACGATGAGATCGTGCGCCTCGTGGAAGCGGTCATGTGATTCCGCGGGATTGGCGCCCCAGGCGTGATACTCGGCGCCGATGCCGCGCACGAAGCCCGCGATCAACCGCCCGCCCGAGATGTTGTCGATCATGGCGTATTCTTCCGCGACCGTGAGCGGATTGTTGAGCAGCGGCAGCGCGCGGCCGAGTACCGCGATCTTCGCCTGCTTGGTCCGGCGCGCCAGCGCGCCCGCCATCACGCCGGGGATCGGCATCAATCCGTAGGCGTTCTGATGATGCTCGTTGACGCAGATGCCGTCGAAGCCGAGCTCGTCCGCGTACTCGAGCTCGTCGAGATAGCGGTTGTAGAGCTTCGCGCCTTTGACGGGGTCGTAGTAGCTGTTCGGCAGCGTGACCCAGGCGGAATCGTATTTCTGGTCGTAGGTGAGATCGAGGTCCGCGTAGGGCATCAGGTGGATCATGAAGAATTTCATGGCCGCACCCCCTCGATGAACTGGGTGAGCGTTCGCACGAATTTCTCTCCGCACTCGGCGTGGGGCAGATGCCCGCAGCGCTCGAACACCTGGAGCCGCGAGCCCGGGATGAGGTCGCGGAAGGCGGGCCCGTAGGCGGGTGGGATCAGCCTGTCGCTGTCGCCCCAGCAGATCAGCGTGGGCACGGCGATCCGATGCAGCCACTTTGCGAGGTGCGGGTTATAGAGCCGCGGCTGCCAACCGAGCTTCGCCATTGCGAGCGCGTTCTTGAGCCGCTGGTCCTGCTCCTCCTCGGTGACGGGCATCTTGAGGATGACCTCAGCGAAGCCTGGATCGGCGAACAAGTTGCGCGTGAGCTGCTCATGGGACCACAGGAAGATGTCGGCTTTCTGCGCGCCCTTGACGCGGATGCCGACCGGCGCGATCAGCGCGAGGCTCGCGAGGTCGTGGGTCGAGCGCACCGCGAGCTCCGCCGCGATCCAGCCGCCCATGGAGCTGCCGACGAGGTGAACCCGCTCGAGCTCGAGCTGCCTGATGAAATCGAGATAGAAGAAAGCGAGGTCGCCGATGGTGTCGAGCCACTCCGGCGTCTCCGAGCGCCCAAAGCCCGGATGCTCCGGCACGATCACGTCGAAGCGCTCGGCGAGCCTGGCCATGAACGGCAACCAACGCGGCGCCCCGCCCCCGCCGTGCAGGAACAGCAGCGGCGGCCCCTTCCCCGCCCGCTTCACGCTGACGCCGCAACCAGCGACGCGGAGCATGATTTCTTGGACGCCTGCCATCGAATTCCTCCGACGTCTCACCTTTTCCGGATAGCGACTATGGCGCGGTCGCGCGTGCCTGTCGAATTGCCGGAGGTGAGCAAAGGCGAGCGCGGTGGGAGACCGCCCACCCGCACCCTCACCCGTCCGCCGCTTGCGCGGCGGCCACCCTCTCCCGCTTTCACGGGAGAGGGGCTTTGGCGTTCGGCGCTACGTAACCCCTCGCCCGCGAAGCGGGAGAGGGAGGGACCCGGCGCGAAGCGCTGGGAGGGTGAGGGTACTACTCAGCCGCCGACCTGACGCTGCGAGCGCTCGCGAACCGCTGCTCCATCTCGCGCCGAACGCGAACGGGCTCGCTGGTCTCGTCCGCGGCGACATCGGACCAGCGTACGATCTCTCCGGCCTTGACCGGCTTCGTAAGCGTCACCTTGTGCGCGAGCCCGATCGGAAAGCCGCCCGCGGCGAGGGAGTCCTCCGCGGGCATCAGCCGGCCCCAGACCATGTATCCGCCCTCGCCGTCCAGCGTCTCGCCGGCTTTGAGATCGCGCTTGGCGGTCGCGACGGCATCGCCGCGGAATCCGGTGGCGGTGCCGGTGGGCTCGCGCCGGAGCGCCGCCGAGGCCACGGAAATGCCGAGCTCCAGCCCGATCAGGTGATAGGGCCGGAACAGCGCGGCGTAGCGTCCGCTGGGATCGGTCACCATCCCGTACTCGGCAAAGCAGCGCGCGACGTAGTCGCTGGGCGCCTCGAACACGACGTAGACGCCCCAGCGGAGATCGCGGAACACGGGCCGCGTATCGCGCTCGAGCGACGAGATCACCTCGACCTGGCCCTTGTGGCCGAGGAGCCCGCCCTCGCTCGCGGGCCTGAGCAGCCGCGGCAGGTCGTCGACGCCGCAGGGCGGAAACGTCAGCCCGCCCCTCGCGGGCGCGAGGCCGGTCGCGTTCGCCACCGCCGCCATCTCGATAGCGGACTTCGTGCCATCGAGGAAGGAATTGAACATCTGCGGGTTCATCCCGCCGGCGCGCGCCTGCTCGGGCGTGAGGCCGTAATAGCCCCAGACCGTCTCCGGCGTGGAGGCGTGATAGATCGGCAGATACTTCGTCCCCTTGCCCGCCGCCACCACCTCGAAGCCGACGGCGCGCGCCCAATCCACGAGCTCCGCGATGAGCGCGGGCTGGTCGCCATAGGCCATGGAATAGACCACGCCCGCGCGAGCCGCGCGCTCGGCCAGCAGCGGCCCGGCCAGCACGTCCGCCTCGACGTTCACCATCACGATGTGCTTGCCGCGCTCGATCGCGAGCAACGCGTGCCGGATGCCGGCGGCGGGGACGCCGGTCGCGTCGATCACCACCTCGATCTGCGGTGCGGCGATCAACGCCGCGGCATCGTCGATGATCGCCGTGCCGCCCTTGGCGAAAGCCTGCTCGAGGCTCCCTGCCGCGATCTGCTCGGCGGGCCAGCCCACCCGCAGGAGCTGCTCGCGCGCTCGATCGGGCGCGAGATCGGCCACCGCCATCACGTGCAGGCCCCGCGTGCGCAGCGCCTGCGCCAGGAACATCGTGCCGAACTTGCCGGCGCCGATCAGGCCCACGCGAACGGGATGCCCGGCCTCGGCGCGCTCCAGCAGCAGACGGTGCAGATTCATCGGCACTCCTCCTTGGGAACGCGGATGCTAGCACGATCGGCGAAGGCTCCAAGGCCTCCAGGCTTTTCCCTGACCGCGGCTGCCGCTACGCTCCGCCCATGCCGAAGCTCGCCGCCAACCTCTCGTGGCTCTTCACGGAAGTGCCGTTCCTGGACCGCTTCGAAGCCGCCGCGCGCGCGGGCTTTCGCGCCGTCGAGTTCCTGCAGCCCTACGAGTTTCCGCCCCAGGAAATTGCCGCGCGCCTGAAGCGCCACGGCCTCGAGCACGCGCTGTTCAATCTGCCGCCGGGCGACGCCGCCAAAGGCGAGCGCGGGCTCGCGGCGCTGCCGGGCCGCGAGGCCGAGTTCATGCGCACGGTCGCGCGCGCCCTCGACTACGCGACGGCGACGGGATGTCCGCGCATCCACGCGCTCGCCGGCAACGCCTCGGGCGCCGAGGCCGAGGCTGCCTACGTCGCCAATCTCCGGGCCGCCGCCGATGTCCTGGCGCCCCACGGCATCACCGTGACGGTCGAAGCGCTCAATACCCACGACGCCCCCGGCTATTTCCTGAGCACGACGGGCGCAGCGCTACGCATGATCGATCGGATCGGCCGCGGCAACGTGAGCCTGCAATTCGATCTCTATCACTGCCAGATCATGGAGGGCGACCTCGGCCGCCACGTCCGCGATCTCGCGGGGCGGTTCGCGCACGTGCAGATCGCCGGCGTGCCCGAGCGATGCGAGCCCGACGTGGGCGAGGTGAACTACGCCTATCTCCTGGATCTGCTGGACGAGACCGGCTACGCCGGCTGGGTCGGCTGCGAGTACCGGCCCAAGGCCGGCACCCTCACCGGGCTCGGCTGGGCGCGCCGCTGGGGCGTCATCCCGCGGCAGTAGGGCGCCGCGGCATTCTCCGATCGGCTCAGTTCCAGTAGTCGCCCGCGGCTACCGCGAAGTTCAGGTTCTGCACGCCGACGAACTGCATCGTGGTGATGCCGATCAGGTTTCCGCGCTCGTCGAAGAGGCCGCCGCCGGAGGAACCCGGCGAGATCGCCGCCGAGGTCTGCACGAGGTTGCGGCCGGGCTGGTGGCGCAGCCCCGAGAGCAAGCCCTCGCTGAGCGTACGCTCGAGCCCAATGGGCGCGCCGATCGCGAACACGCGCTCGCCGACCGCGAGATCGCCGAAGGGCCGGATGCCCGTGATCGGCACCAGCGTGATCGAGTCCGCGCTCAGCACGCAACGGTCGGTGGCGGTATCGGCCGCGACGAGCTTGGCGTCGCTCACCGTGTGATCCTGTACGATCTTGATGAGGTCGCGGCCTTTGACGACGTGGCAGTTGGTCAGGAGCAGGTGATCGGAGACCGCGACCGCGGAGCCCTGCTTCACGTCCCGCGCCCGCGCGTCGGCGAGCGATGCCGTCGCCGCCACGACGTAGACCGAGCGCTGCAGCGACTTGAACAGCGCCTCGGGCTCGAGCGCCTGCTTGTGGACATTGTCCGGACGCTTCGGCAGCACTGCCGCCGGGAGGGGGACGTTGCTCGCCGCCGCGGCCAGCGTAGCGGGCCCGCTCTTCTCGGCGGTGCCTACGTTGCCATGCGTGAACACCTCGGTGTAGTTCGGCACCAGGCCGTTGTCGGGGCTTTCCGAGGCCACGGGCGACGGTCCCGCGAGCGCCTGGGCGACGCAATCGTTGTAGGCGGCAACGCCGGTGCGGCGGAGATATCGGCAACGGTCCTCGATCGCTTGATTTTGCGCCGGCGTCAGTCCGGACCGATCGGGCGAGGGATGCGCCTGCAATGCGGTTACTTGCTTGTTGACGCAATCATAATAGGCACCGTCGCCCTTCGGGCGCGCGCTGGCGCAGGCCGTGTTGATCAGCACGTTCTCCTCGTAGGAGAGCTTGGAGCGGTCGGGACCCGGCGATGCAGCCAAGGCCGAGCCGCAGATCGCGAGAGATGCGACGAATACCAGGACGGGGCGCGACATGGTGTGCCTCATGAGGCAAAGGGGATTTGAGCACGATCCCAGCTGGCGGTTACTCAAAGGTTAAATGCCTCACGGGCGATTCGGCACACGCGCGACCAAGAAAGTCCTCGCGCCGTGGAGCCGGGCGTGATTCCATGATCTTAGGCCCTTGCCGGGGACGCATGGCGGACGGTCGCTGCGGATAGAAATTGCTAAAATGCAAGGCATGAAGCGCCTGGCGGCCGACTTGTTGCTGCCTCTGGCGATCGCGGCCGTCGCGATCGCCATCAAGGCACTGGGATTCGCGCCGCTCGAGGCGATCACGCTGGGCAGCATCGATCTGTTTCAGCGCGCGGCGCCGCGTGCGGCGCCCGAGACGCCGGTGCTCGTCATCGACATCGACGAGGAGAGCCTGCGCAAGCTCGGGCAATGGCCATGGCCGCGCACCGTGCTCGCCGATCTCACCGACAAGCTCACGGACGCCGGGGCCGCCGCGATCGGCTATGACCTGATCTTTCCCGAAGCCGACCGCACATCGCCCCAGCGGCTGCTGCCGACCTTGTTTCGGGGCGAGATGCCCGCCGATGTCACCCGAGTGATGTCGGAGCTGCCGGACAACGATGCCGTCTTCGCCGCCGCCCTGGCGCGCGGCCGCGTCGTGATCGGCAGCGTGCCAGGCAACGATGCCGGCACCGACAAGCCCGCGCGCAAAGCCGGCTTCGCCTTCGCCGGCGATAATCCCCTGCGCTTCGTGCCGAGTTACGCCCGCGCGCTGGCCAGCCTGCCGCAACTGGAGGCGGCCGCGCCCGGGATCGGCAGCCTCGACGAGGAACCCGATTGGGACGGTCTGGTCCGGCGCATGCGGCTCGTCGAGCGCGTCGCAGGATCCGCCTACCCGACATTTCCCGCGGAGGTCCTGCGCGTCGCCTTCGGCGCCAAGAGCTATGTCGGCCGTGCGGCCGGCGCCAGCGGCGAGTGGGACCTTGGCCAGACGACCGGCTTGGTCGCCATCCGGATCGGCCCGCTCACGCTACCCACGGATGCCGCGGGACGGCTCTGGATCGGCTATCGCCCCATCGATCCCGGGCGCTGGGTCTCGGTGGCGAGCGTGCTCGACGGCACGCTCGACCTGACCCGGTTCAAGGACCGCATCGTCCTGGTGGGATCGAGCGCCGCCGGCCTCAACGACCTCCGCGCGACGCCCGTGGGCGCCACGGTGCCGGGCGTGGAGGTGCATGCTCAGGCCATCGACCAGGCGCTGCAGGGCTGGTTCCTGACCCGCCCGGACTGGACGCTCGGCGCCGAGTTCTCTTTCATCGCGGGCGCGGCCCTGATCCTCGCGGTGGCCCTGCCGCGGCTCGGCGCCGCCGCGGCCGGCGCGTTCGCGGCGCTCGCG
>Ga0209517_10005135_pt1 | contig 16806 bp, 13 predicted proteins | sample PeaSoiMetSII2010_FD_187695 | JGI IMG/M metagenome (GOLD analysis project Ga0209517, IMG submission 187695) | Peat soil microbial communities from Weissenstadt, Germany - SII-2010 (SPAdes) (version 2) | ecosystem: Environmental > Terrestrial > Soil > Wetlands > Peat | place: Germany...
GCTCTTTTCATGAGCCGGCGGGTCGATTTGCGAGGGTTTCCCCAGGGGCAGCAAGAACTCGTCGAATTTCGGGGAGCGATACCCGATGATTTCGCTCCCCGCATAACGCTTCATCAGCGCGGGATCCTGCGACCCGGGCAAATCGGCAGCCGCCGCGGGCCAGATCAGCAACAGTGGAAGCAGACGCGTCATCCTCGTATCGTACCCGATCTGTGGTCCACAAGATCTGTGGCCACAAGGAGTACGAACCAGGCCGGAGTCACTATAGCGATTCACCCTGCGCTGAGACCGCGCAAGCCGGCCGTGGACGCATCTGCGAAAAACGGCCAATGTCAGTCCCGCGGCATGGGCCGCCGCGAAAGCTCGAACTGCGATCGCGCAAAAATGCCGCACCGGCGGCGTTGGGCGGCGGCAAAATGGCCTCAAGCCTCACATCCGGGCGCTCCCGGGAGCCCTGGCCGATCCGGCCTCGCCTCTGAAATAGAAGCGCTTAGAGGTGCGGCCGCGATTTGGAGGCCGGCGTGCTCTAACCACGGCTGCCGGACCGGATCGCCCGATGAAAAGCCGGTTGGGAATCCGGCCCGAAAGTGGTGCGGATCGCGGCCCAGGGACTGAAGATCGCCGGGAACGGCGAAGAGCGACCGCCCGGCCCTGCTGACACCAGGAAATGGAACCCGAGGGCCACGATCCGGAAATCCAGTACTGGTGGTTTGCGTTAGCCGGGGAGCTGGCGACGGGCGCGAGCTGCCTGCTGTGTTATTGACAGAACTAACTACGAGTCACTTCGCTCTATGTTGATACTTGAAACTCGAAGCGGTGAGCTGTCGTCAAACGCGACATGACCAGCCGGAGCATCGGACCAAAAGTGACTTGCCGGCAAGAGAGGTGCGTTGCCGCCGGAGCGCCCGCAACGCTCGACCATGATGCCGAGCTGATGTTGCGCGTCGGACAAGGGGACGCCGCCAGCTTCGCCATCCTGTTGAATAAACATCGGCCCGCGATTGTCCGTTTCATCCACCGCAAGATCAAGAACCTGGCGCTGGCAGAGGAATTGTCGCAAGAAGTGTTCCTGCGCGTGTATCGCTCCCGGCAGTCTTACCAGGCCACGGCAAAGTTTCAAACGTGGCTTTTTCGGATCGCCACCCACCTGGCGTTGAATGCCGTGCGCGATTCGAAGAAGGATGCGTGGCACGAACGTCTGAGCGACGCGCCCACAGCCGGGCCGCTGTTGCAGATTTCTGACGGCCGTCCATCGGTGGAAGAGAGCCTGGTGCGCCAGGCGCGGCTTGCTGAAGTGCGGCAGGCGATCGCAGAGTTGCCGGAAATCCAGAGGTCGGCGGTGTTCATGCAACGGTACCAGGAGATGGACTACGCGGAGATTGCGCGGACGCTCAACTGTACCGAATCCGCCGTGAAGTCTCTGATGTTCCGTGCACACGTAGCGCTGCGGCATCGCCTGGCGTCCATGGTTCCGATGGAGTATCCGCGCGAAGCGGCTTCTGCATTACCGGCCCGGATGGCTTCGTAACGGGCGACGGCACCCGGCGATGGCTCATGGGGGCTACTTAGTAACCTGGACTCCTGAGGTATCGTCAATTAAGTATGATCTCGACACTAACCAGTCTGTCCGGACCACTTACTCCTGTGCCGATAGGGCAGGGAGTGCCCCGAGCCACCGGCAACGGCAGTGTGGTCATTGTCGAAGTGCCTTGCGAAACGGCCTGTGCCCGCATACGGAGGCTGGCGGAATGTTTCGATCCGATGGCCGGCAAACAGGGCAGAATCATCGTCGATATGAGCCGGGTGAGGAGTATCGATTGCTCCGGACTGGGCGCGATGCTCAAGCTGCTGCACGAAGTCAGTGCGGCCCAGGGCTCCTTGAAGCTGTGCGCGCTGTCTAAGCCGGTGCGGACGGTGTTCGAGTTGACCCGGCTGCATCACGTTTTCGACATCTACCTCAGCGTGGACGAAGCGCTCGAAGCCTTCCAACACTAGCGGCAGCGCTACTTCCCACAACAGGCGTTGAACAACAACCGGTAGGGTCCGTGCGACTGGCCGCGCCATTGCGGCTGGAATCCGGGTAGAATCCGTCTGCAAAATGTAAGTGTGCTATTTTTCATACTTGGCAGATAGTTCCATTTTCTTGTGCAGGCGTGTCGATGCGCGGCAGTTTGCCCACTGTCGCGATTTCCACTGGCTCTTTCGAGCCGTGTAACATACACTCGCTCTTTCGTCGCCTATCAGGGCGAATCTACTGCATGATTGAGACCAACAACGAAGATCGTTCCAACCTGAGCGCAGTTCTATCGGTTAGGACCGCAACTCGGTCATGCACCTTTTATGACGCTCGTTTGCGGAACTTTTTCGCCGGACCGCCTAAACAAAGAGTAGAGGCAACGGTGACGACCGTGTACGATTGGACGCGGCAGCCCGCTACGTGTGATTTCATTCGGTCTGCTGGGTGCCGCAGGTGCCTGGAGATATCCCGGTCGGCACGGCCAGTGTCGTGGTCTCCGCCAGCGGCGACACAAGCGATACGGCGGATATGACCGTTCTGGCCTCTACACCGTCGGTACTCGCCGCCGTCCATCAGGACGGGTCTCCAGTTTCGGCGACCGACCCGGCGATCGCGGGAGAGACTCTGTCGGTCTACGCGACCGGACTGGGCGCGGTGAACGGCACGTTGCCGATAGGCTATGCCGGGCCGGCCGACGCGAGCTCCACCACTGTGGCGGCTCCCGTACCAATATCGGGCCGATCTCACGGGTCTGCGGTCCGGATTTGACTACTCGTACCGGGTCACGGTGGATGGCCAGGACTTGGCTTCCGATCCCGCACTGTTCAGGTTTCGCACTGCCGGGAAGGGCAGGTTTTCGTTCCTCGCGTTCGGCGATAGCGGAGCGGGCTCGCCCGAGCAGCAATCTCTGGTCCAAGCGATGGCGGCGGAACTGGACGTCTCGATGGCCATTCATGTGGGCGATCTGGCCTATCCGGACGGCACGTTCGCGGATTTCGAATTGGGCCATTTCGGGCCGAACGCTCCCCTGATGCGCCGGCTCCCACTTTTTGCGACTCCCGGCAACCATGAGTACAACACTAACTTCGCGGCGCCCTACCTGGCCGGGGTGGTCGTGCCGGACAGCGGTGTTCCCGGCCCGGGCCAGGGCCGGTATTACTCGTTTGACTGGAGCAACGCGCATTTCGTCTCGCTGGACTCGAGCCTCCTCCCGACGGCCAGCGCCCCGCAAATGCTGGATTGGCTGGACGCCGATCTCGCCGCCACCGAACAACGCTGGCGGATTGTCTTTCTGCATCACCCTCCTTACCCCACCGGGTTTCATCTGGGCGATCCGGTCTGCGTAGCCGTGCGCCAGCTTGTCGTCCCTATCGTAGAACGGCGCGGAGTTCAACTCCTGCTGAGCGGCCACGGACACGGCTACGAACGCTCGTACCCTCTGGCGGGCGATGCGCCGGCCGATTACCCCTCGACGTCCACCGTGTACGTCATCACGGGCGGCGGCGGAGGCGCCCTGGAGTCTGTTGGCTCGTCGTCGCAATGCGCGCTGTCCGTGGAGGCCTTCAATTACCTGCGCGTGGATGTCGAACGCGAGTATCTGCGGCTCCGCGCCATCGGGCTGGACGGCGAAGAGATCGATGATGTGACGCTGGGCCATGCCGCCAGGATCAGCATCCAGCGCGTCCTGAGTGTCGGCGACTACACGCCTGCGGTGGCCCCCGGTTCCCTGATCTGCATCACGGGGCAAAATCTGGCGATGCGTACAGCTCTGGCCTCCAGTCCGCCCCCGCGAGGCGGCCTGGGCGGAGTCACCGTCACGGCCAATGGCGTGGCAGCGCCGCTGCTGTCCGTGTCCCCCGTGGAAATCAATGCGCAACTTCCGCATGAAGTTTCCGGTTCCGTAGTGTTACAGGTTTTGACGCCCGACGGTTCCGCTTCGGCCAGTGTGACGGCACTGCCGGCCGCGCCGTCTCTCCTGGCGGTTCGGTCCGGCAATCGGCCTCTTCATTTCTGTAATCCGGTCCGGCCGGGCGCCGGCGCCAGACTGTATCTGACCGGTCTGGGCGCACTCGATGGGCCGGCCGGAATGGGGCTGGTGGCGCCGTCCGCTTCACTTCCGTCGTTAGCGGGCCTGGAAGTGTGGCTCGGTAAGACGCGCCTGGAGCCGTCCTTCGCCGGCATGGAGCCAGGCCGGCCCGGCGTGTACCGAATCGATGTTGTGATCCCGCCCAATTTGCCGGACGGGTTGTACGCGCTCCAGGTAATTGTCGGCGGCGTCAGCAGCCGCCCCGCGAACGTGGATATCGCTGCGACTGCTTCCAGAGCCAGAAACGACCGGGCCTGCATGAGAGTCGAAGTCTCCTCGGCACACCGATAGCGGAATTTGCGCGCAGCCGATTACCCTTACCTGATTTCTATCGACAGAAAAGAGTGGCCGGCGCGGTTGTGGCTGGCGGGGCGGGCTCCTGCAGGTGGCGCGGGCTTTGACGGGTCGGGCCGTACTCCCCGTAACAGGCGTTGAAAAACAACTTGTAGGCTGCGTGTGCAACTGGCCGTGCCATTGCGGCTTGAATCCGAGTAGAATCACGTGGCGGCTTAATACGGTGACATTTTCGTTCGCATCAGCGGCTTTGTCGCGGTATTATGCGAGATTCAATAGGTGAATGGAGCGCTGCCGGCGTTGGTCGCAAACTCCCTATGGTTATTGATGATTATTTGGAAGAAAAGAGTCCGGAGCCTGGGTCAGTGGGTCCACTCACCGGCAACACACCCCCTGTGCCAGCGAAGAAACGCTTTCAGGGGCATCTTGACAGCCGTGGTCAGGATGAGAATGGGACAACAGAAGAGGATTGCGATCAGGCCGGCGGCTGTGCCGATGGTCACGTCAACAGCGGCATGGAAGCCAAGAGAGAACGAAGATATTCTGGGTTCCATAAGCATGTTAAACACACCGGATTTCAAAGAGTTGCTTGGTATTAGCCGCGGCTATTGAAGTGGACAGAAAAACATCGGCTTAAGCAGTTGCTTCTGTACTGCAACTTACAGACTTGCTCCGACAGCGCGCTCCCAACGATGACCGTTAGATGTCGAAAGGCGAATCAGGCCACGAACCACCACTTCACGATGATGCGGGCCTTGAAGAGCGGGCGCCGTTTGGGTGATAGGGGTGAGCGCCCGCTGTCGTAACGGGGATTGCTTCAATAGACGCTCGACACCGTGGGTTGGTTACAGGTCAAAGAGCCTTCAGCGCCTTCCAGAGCCGGCGCCGGTCATACCACCCGTCGGACCGGCTCGGTGCTCTTCCTCAATTCCTTCTCGGCCCGATGCCAGTCAGTTTCCGGCGATCCCACTGGCGATACCCTGTCGAGCCGGCGCCGGAGATCCCAGCGCTTCAACTTTGTCGTGTCTGGATTGGGGTTCGCCGGTAGTGTCGATCCACTCCTCTTCGTTAGTTCGTGTGGAGCCTGTCTCGTCGCTAGGATAGCTGGCTTGGATTGAGGGTAGATTGCCCATGTCTGATGTCTATCGACAGAAAAAGAGTGGCAGCGCGGTTGCGGTAGGCAGGGGCGCGTGCCCGCAGGTGCCGGGCTTCCGCGACGGCGAGGCCCGTCAAGCCGCCGCGAACGCCAGCTCCATGGCCTCATCCTCCTGCAACGTTCGGTCCGCCGTCTCGGTTAACCGCACCGCCACGGCCGTGCGGTCGTCTACCGGCGCCATCGGGTCCGCGAATCGTCCGGCCGATTCCAGAATCTCGGCCACTAACTCCGAACTCCGCGCGTCCTTACACCCCCGGAGAACGCTCAAGACCCCGTTCTCGCTCCACTCCCGTCCCTCGGCGTCGGTGGCCTCGGTGACTCCGTCGGTAAAGGCCACCAGCAGATCCCCCGGATCCATCCCAATCGTTCGCTGCTCGAACACCGTGCGGGCGGTTAGCCCCAGCACGGTTCCCGTGCTGCCGAGCCTCTGCGCCCGGCCGTTGCGCTTCCTCAACAGCAGCGGCGGTTCATGGCCCGCGCTCACGTACCGCACCTCGCGCCGCTGCGGATCGACGTGCGCATAAAACAGCGTGACGTAAATGTTGTCCGGCGCCACTTGGCACACCACCCGGTTCAATTCCGCGACCACACCCGGAATCTCGCCGGACCCACGGCCGGTGAGGCCGCGCAGGAACGCCTGTATGCCCGACATCAGGATTGCCGGGCCGATCCCGTGCCCCGAAACATCGCCCACCGAGACAGCCAGCTCATTTCCAGGCAGCCTGCGAAAGTCGAAGAAGTCTCCGCCCACCTCGCCTGCCGGCTGGCAGTCCCCGCAGTAGTCGAGGCCGGCAATGTGCGGCAGGCGCCCGGGCAAGAACCTACTCTGAATCTCCCGTGCGGCTTGTAGGTCCTGGGTCAGGCGCCGAAGGCTCAAAAGGGCTGACTCTTCAGACGGCAGAAACCCTGGTGCGGAACACAAAGAGATAGGATGGGTGCCTTTCATACTAGAGGTGACGCGACCCCCGCTCCGAATGCGGAACTCTTTCGGGCTATGGCTCCGTAAAGAATTGTCAAGCAAAGCTCCTTGTCATGCGGACCACCGCCGTCTACTGCCGAATGTCAGCGCCCTATTTCATAGTTGGGAGATGTTCTGAGATAGTTCCATTTTCTTGTGCAACAGTTTCGATGTGTAGCCCTCTGACCACTGTTGCTATTTCCGCATGGCTCTTTCGAGTCATGTAACGTACACCGATCGTTCGCCGTCTACCAGGGCGAATCAACTGGAACGGAAGCTGGAGGATGCGAGAATGATCGACGGAATACGACACGACGTCACCGGCCATCTGGTCCTGGTTGTAGATGATGACTCTCGAATCCGCTCGTACATCAAAACAATCCTGCAGAGCGCCGACCTTCAGGTTCTTGAAGCTGGCGATGGATTGGAAGCGCTGGAGGTTTTTCATACCTGGCGCAGCAGGATCGATCTGGTGATCACCGACATCCGGATGCCACGCATGACGGGAACGGATCTCGCAATCTCGCTTAGATCGGACTGTCCCGCTATTCCGCTGATCTTCGTTTCCGGGGAAGCCGCCCCGGCGGACATGAACGATCCTAAAAAGGGATTCCTCTTCGTTGAAAAACCGTTTGCCCCGAAAGAGTTGTTGGCTGCTGCAAGTCGGTTCTTCAATTGATCCCGGTGACGCGAATTGGCGCACGGAGTGCTTCAGTATGAGCAACACAGCCCGCATAAAGAAAAGTGACCTCGTCTATTACATTCACGACGGCTCTGCTGCGCTCCGCTTCCGGTTGTCCGGTGACTTGTCGGGAGACGGTGTTCGGGAGTTGGAACAGGCGTGGCGCACTGCTTCGTCCATAGTCCGCGGAAGATGCCTGGTCGTCGACCTCAGTTCTGTAACTGGTATGGATGACGCAGGGCGCGAATTGCTGGAAAGATGGCAGGTTGAAGGCGCCCGGCTGGTCGCCGACTCTTCTGCGGCGAAGGACCGGATCGAGTCGATGATAGGTCGCCCCGTCGCACTCCGGGGGACCGCCCCCAAACCGTACACATGGCCTCCATTTCGCGTGGCGCCGCGATGGGTAGCGGCCTTGCTGGTGCCTCTCTTCCCCGCGACTGTAAGCGCAGTGAAACCGTGCGGTGCTAATTCGAGCTTTGCAAGTTGCACGAATTGCGCGGGTGCGCCCATCAACGGAAATTCCAGCGGAGGGGGTTGCCATCCGTAACCACGATAGAGGTATGGCGACTTTCCAAATTGCCGCACGGGCGGTGCCGAGCGGCGGCAAACTGGCCCAAGCCTCACACCTGAGCGCTGCCGGGGGCTGCGGCCGATCCGGTCTCGCCTCTGAAATGAAAGCATTTAAGTGCCGGCAGTGATTTGGAGGCCGGCGTGCCCCAATGACGGCGTCAGAATCGATTCGGCGTGGCGTCAGACACAACGAGATCAGGGGAGACAGGATGAGCCTATTGCGGGTGCGGGTCCTATTGCCAGCGATGCTGGCGGCGAGCATATTCGCGCAGGAACAGCCGATGCCGTCCACCCTTCCCAACGGATCGCAAGATGGGACGGAAGCGATTCCTGCGACTGCCGCAAACGCTCTGGACCTGGAACCGCCGGGAGGCAATCGTGTGTTCGGCGTCCTTCCGAACTACAGAACGGCGGACGCGTCGCAGGAAGGCACGGTGCTGACGGCTCGTCAGAAACTCGACATCGCCAGCAAGGATTCGTTCGATTATCCGCTGGTGGCTTTGGCGGGGGCGCTGGCGGGGCTAGGGCAGTTGACGAATCAGGATCCTTCCTTCGGGCAGGGACTCAAGGGATTCGGGCATCGATTGACTACCAATTATGCCGATCAGGCGATGGGAAACATGTTCACCGAGGGGCTGTTCCCGGTGCTGTTGCACGAGGATCCTCGATATTTCCGGCGCGGAAGCGGGACCACGATCTTGCGTATGGGCTACGCACTGTCGCGAGTGTTCGTGACCCACAAGGATTCGGGCGGCACGCGCTTCAATTATTCGGAATGGCTCGGAAACGCGAGTGCGGTGGCGATCTCGAATGCGTACTATCCTGAAAGCCGTACTTTCTTGGACAATGGGACGAAGCTCCTGATGCAAGTGGGGACCGACGCGGTGTCCCAGGTTCTTAAGGAATTCTGGCCCGACATCAAGCGCAAAATGTTCCACAAAGGGTCGGATTAGGTTTTAGCGTTTGGCTCCGATCTGACCGGAGAGATTCGAACGTACCTGAAGGTAGGAGCGGACTGGCGAACCAAGTTGCAAGGGAATACCACCAGACGGGAGTTACTATTCGACCGAAAACGTCGTCTTAGTGTTTGAAGCTCCCGGAATGAACGCGTATGGCTTTAGGAGACACCCAATGGAACCGCTTCGCGGCGCCTCGGCAACGTTGAAGATTGCCATGACCCGGATGGTAGTCGACCTGCCAGTGATGTACGCCCAGGGAGGATTCACCGGAGTCTTAGCAGGAACGATCCTGGGAATTGTTATCTATCAACTTCGCTCACGCGGAGTAACGCTGCCCAGCGGCTTCAGTCACCTATAGCCAACACAGGGCCCCACGCCTCCAATAGACTCAACGAGTCACTCTTATAGGCCGTTGGCGGCGGCGCGCAAGATTGCCGCACCGGCGGCCTTGGGCGGTGGCAAACTGGCCTCTAACCTCACATCCGAGCGCTGCCGGCAGCCCTGCCGGCACGGCCGATCCGGCCTCGCCTCTGAAAGGGAAGCACTTAAGGGCGCGGTAGCGCTTTGGAGGCCGGCGTGCACTGACCACGGCATGAGACTCGGGACACCATTGCTGCTGTTTGGATTGCTGATTCTGCCTGTAAGCGGCCAGCAGCGCTTGACGTCATCGGACCGGGCAGCCGGGGCCATGCACAATCTACAGTTGATGAGCAGCGAGATGGAACGCCTCTCTATCGCTGTGGCGCCGAAAGTAGTGCAAATCGCGACCCAGGGACTCAAGATCACTGGGAACGGCGAAGAGCAACCGGCGGGCGTGCTGGTGGCCGAGCACGGCCGGGGGTCGGGCTTCTTTGTTTCTTCCGATGGCTACCTGCTCACCAATGCGCACGTGATCTCGAACGCCACGCGCATTACCGTGCTGGTGCAATCGGGCGCCGCCTCCCCCGACGCCGATCAAACTCGGGAATATGTGGCGCGAGTCGCCGGCGTGGATGACGACAACGATCTGGCACTTCTCAAGATCGATGCGGAAAGCCTGCCCTTTTTCGATTTGTCGAGCGGTCGAAACCCGCGGCAAGGTCAACTGGTGTTGGCCTACGGCAACCCCATGGGCCTCTCGCAGTCGGCAACTCTCGGACTGGTAAGCGCCGTGGAACGTCAACTCAATCCCGACGATCCGCGGGTCTACATACAGACCGACGCTCCCCTGAATCCGGGCAACTCGGGAGGTCCGCTGGTGGATCTCGACGGCCACCTGTTGGGAGTGAACACCATGATCCTCTCGCAATCCGGCGGCAGCGAAGGCATCGGCTTCGCCGTGCCGCTGGAGGTGGCGCGGCATTCGTATGCGATACTCCGCGAAAAGGGAACCATGGCGCGGCCCCGGTTTGGTATTCAGCCCCGTAGCCTGACGCCGCAACTGATCGCCGCCCTCCACTTGAAGGCCAGCGAGGGCGTACTGGTCGAGGATGTCGCTCCGGGCGGACCTGGCGCGGAGGCAGGTCTCCAGCCGGGCGACATCATTTCCGGTTTGGCCGATAAGCCCATCCGCAATATCCGCGATCTGTACCGCGTGGAGTACCAGCTTACACCGGACCGGGCGTTGGAACTGACCGTCCTGCGCGGTGACGAACCCCGCACGCTGCGGATCACACCCGCCGCCCCGCGAAGCGCCCCAGCGGCTTTTCCGTCCACGAATATCACCGAAAAGGACAACCTGATTTTCCGCCTGGGCGTGTATGGCACGACGCTCACTCCCGCGCTGGCATCGGGTCTGGATTTCGTGCGCGGTCCCAGCGGCGTGCTGGTCATTGCCCGTGCCGGACAGGGATTGTCGGGGCAAAACCCCCTCCAACCCGGTGACATTATCCACGCCGTGAACGGCTCCGCGGTCGACGCGATGGCGGGGCTCCGGCAGAAACTCGATTCGATGTCCGATGGCACGCCGATCGTCTTGCAGGTGGAACGGGCAGGCACGCTTTCCTACCTGGCGCTGGCGGGACCGGCCTACCCCGAGGCGCTTCCCAAGGCCAGCCGGTTCACCACGGAATCAATGCGGTCGGCCATACCGGCGCCGGTGAGCGGCTGGTAAGAATCGAAGGGAACACCGGCCATGACCATTCGCCCATTCGTCTGTGCAGCGGCCGGGTTGCTCCTTATCGGTCCCCGGCCGGCGTTTCCGCAGCAGTCTACCGTCGCCACCTTCGGCGACGTCATTCGATTGTCCGGCGGCACGCCCGCGGACATGGTCCTCGATGAGCCGCGGCAGCGTTTGTACCTGATCGGCAACAGCACCAACTCGGTCTCCATCCTGGACATCGCGACCGGTCTGGTAACAGGCAGCATCAGCGTTGGCAAGAGCCCGACTGCCGGCGCCATGTCCATGGATGGCAAATTCCTTTATGTAACCAGCGGCGCCACCCCCACCCAGACGGCCAGCGGCTTGCCGCTGCTCAACGTGATCGATCTGTCGCAAGGCCAAGTCATTCAAAGCGTGGCGCTGCCCTCGATCCCCCAGGGCGTCGAGGTGGGGAGCGACGGCCGCGCGCTGGTAAGTATGCTGGGCACGGGAGTGGTTTCGGGAATCCCCCAGGGGATACTGACGATCTTCGATGGGACCCTGCCTCCGGGCCAACAGCTTTTGCCGGTCAGCGTTCCGGCCCCACCCACCACTCCGGCGCCCCTGCCCGCCACTACCCTGACGCGGCCTACCAAGATTTTTACGGGATCCCTGTTGCGCACGCCGGATGGCCAGTACATCGTGGGGGCGATCACGCCAACCGGTTCCAGCAATCTCATCTTCGTATATGAAGTATCCTCGGGGAGCGTGCTGCGGAATCGCACCGTGTCGGGAGCGTCCACGGTCCTGTCTATTGCTCCGGATGGCTCGCGCTTCATGGCGGGAATGACCATGTTCGACACCGCTACGCTAGCGATCTTGGCCCAGGAGAACAACGCCAACGCTCCGTTCGGCTTCACCGCGGCATTCAACCCGCTGCAAAACCTCGGCGGCAGCGTGTTCTCGCCGGACGGATCCACCCTATATGCGGCGTTCAATACCGCCGCGAATACCACCCCAACGCCGCCTTCGCTCTCGTCAACCCTGCTGGTCAACGACCCAAACAACCTCGCCATTCAGTTGGGAATCAACCTGCCGGAGAACATTGTGGGCAGGATGCTGATGCTTTCCGACGAGTCGCAGGCCTGGGCCGCCTCGGATTCCGGAGTGATTCACCTGCCCCTGGGGAACCTGTACAACTATCCCATCCTGGCGCCCGAGACCACCCAGGTGTTCCTCGCCCAGGACGACTGCAACCGCGGCATCGCTTCGGGGACTCTCCAAATCAACAATCTCGGCAAAGGCCGTTTGACCTTCAGCGTGGTGGACACCGGCAATTCGGCGATGCTTTACGAGCAGTCCAGCGGTTTGGCCCCGGCCACCATCACTTTCACCATGGACTCCGGGTGGTCCGGTGTAATCCGCCAGGCGGGCACGAACCTGTGGACCGGGGCGGGAACCTCGCAAGGAACGCCGCTGAATGTGACGCTTGCGTCGCCCGAAGCCATCAATGTGCCGCCCATCATTCGCGTCTACATGAACTACCGGCAGTCCGATCAGCGAGGCGTGATTTACCCCGTCCCGACCGTGCCCAACAGCAGTTCCGGCAACGTTACGAATCCGTCCGGCAACGAGGGCCTGCAGGATCTGCTGCTCGACAAGCCGAGAGGCAGGCTCTACATCACCAACTCGGGCTACAACCGCATCGAAGTATTTGATCTTACGACCCAGCAGTTCGCCGATCCCATTCCGGTTGGTCAACTGCCGCACCAACTGGCCATGAGCCCCGACGGCTCGACCCTGTACGTGGGCAACACGGGCGGCGAATCCATCGGCATCATCGACCCCACTGCGGGAGCGCTGGTGGGCGGCGTGGTTTTTCCGCCGATTCCGCGCAACGGGACCGCCGCCGTGGTTTATCCGCGCACCCTGGCCATGGGTCAGTCCGGCTTACAGTTCGTGATGTCCGATGGGTCGCAGTGGAGCGTGGCCAATGGGAACACGGCCGCCGTGCGGCCGGCCGATTCCATCACCCCCGTAAGATTCGCCGGCGCGCCGGCATTCGGCATGATTCCGGCTCCGGACAACAGCTACATCGTAACCATGGATGGCAGCGGCACGGCCTATCTCTACAATTCCAGCGCCGATACCTATGTAGCCAGCCGACTGCTCTTCAGCGGCACCGTCCAGGGCTTCTACGGTGTGCTGGGTGCGGGAACGTCGGGAACTTACTACCTTTCCGATGGGCTGATTCTGAATTCGTCCCTGTCGGTGATCGGGGGCATGGCACAGCCGGGTTCCACGAGTACCTTGGGCGGCGTGATCAGCACCGGACAGCGTAACGTGGCAGCCGTGGCTCCCCTGACCAACACCACCTTTCTGCGGCTTACCACCTCGGTGCGTCAGACCATCACCTCGACCACCACTGACGATCCTCGGGCCACGCTACAGGTAGTGGATCTGTCGACCGGCGGAGTCTCACTGGCGGGTGTCGTCCCGGAGAACCCGGTGGTGAGCCTGTTCGGCACAACGCGCTTCGACACCAACCCGCGCCAGATGGTGGTGGACTCCGCCGGCGCCACGGCCTACGCGATCACGATTTCCGGACTCAGCGTGATTTCCCTGGCGCCGGCGGGAGGCTCTACTCAGCCCGCCATCGCCGCGGATGGCACCGGCATCGTGAACTCCAGCGACGGCACGCAGAATATCTCGCCGGGTTCATTCATCACCATTAACGGACAGAACCTGGCGGCCAATGCTGTCGCGGCCACACTGCCGCCGCCGACGGTCCTGGGGGGATCCTGCGTGACTTTCGGGGATGTGGCCCTCCCGCTGCTGATGACTTCGAGCGGCCAGATCCAGGCGCAGGTGCCTCCCTACATGCCGGCGGGAACCCAGGTGGCGGCAGTGCGCTCGCTCGCGACCGCACAGGACAGCGCCCCGATACTGGTGACGGTGAAGGGCAATTGACCGTCGATTTCTGACAGTCTCTCGAATGGTGGCGCGACAGTCCCGCGATACGTTCGTCAACTTCTGAAACGGTGTACTTGGTACACCATTGCGGGGCCGCGCCTCACCGCCTAAGAAACCGGCGGATGAACAGATGTGGATTCGTTGTAGCCGTTGGACTTACGGTTCAGAGCGCAATCCGATATCTGGGCCAGATCAGGCCGTAAATCAAAAACATTCAAGGGGAATGGTGGGCCTGTCGCCTCGCGGCGTCCCTCGCCGTCAGGTGGCAGATGAGGATTTCGGGCGGGCGTTGGTCCGTAGCGGTGAGCACCTTTTCGCAGCGGTCGTGCTGCTGAAGTGTCGTCAATATTTGGGGTATTCTGCCGCGCTCTCAGAAATCCCCGCGTCGATTGTGAACCACGTTCGTGTTTGCCTCTGACTGCCATGGCACGGGTCTGATCATAAACGGGCATCGCCTGCGTGGAACACGAGGGGAGGATTGGAAATATTGCCGCTGTCGAGCTCATGCTGAATACTGGTCTGCGGGTGGCGGAATTTTGCGCTGTGAATTGGAAAAATCCCGCCTCAGCGATCGGCCAAGGCACGTTAACGGTACGGATAGGCAGGTGGCCGTCGAAGGACTCAGTATGCCGAGAGCTTGCGCGTCCGGCTGCGAATGCCTGCTCAAGCGCATTTCAGCCCATCCCGGCGCTCTGAACTGACAGCCTTCCTGAACCACTTGGGCCTCCACTTCGCTCAATTAGAACCGCAGTTTCGTCGCCACCAGCAGTTTCGTCATCGAGGAAAACCTGCACGGCACGGCTTCCGTCGGCCAGGAGTGCGGCCGCCCTTGGCCCGCCGGCATTCTGGATTCCTCGACGGGTTTGGTGCGGGTTCCGACGATCGGCTACCCGGCGGACATGCCATCTCCCGGTTGGAGCCCCGACGGCAAGATCGTCGCGATTGCCGCACCGCTGCGGTCGAGCCTCTGGCGCTTCCGGCCAGGAGATTAAGCTGCCCTACTTGACGTCATTCTATGAGTCCGCGTGACGGCGGCGTCTCTATCGGAAGTTTTCCACCAGCACCGGGTTCCAGCCCCGGCATGCAGCATCGAACTCCGGTTCCTTCATCCACTTCATCAGTGTGTTCAGGGCAATGCCGGTCGCTTTCGCCGCGACTGCACAGAGCCTATTCAAGTCTCCCTGTGTAGTGTTGTTCGCTGTGGACGTCGGCATGGTCTTCTAGGGACTCCAAGTGAGTGATGACTTCGGCGGGCATCGCCAGTTCGGCCGGCAGGCGTTCTTCCAGAATTGTTGCAAGGCGGTGGGCCTCGCTGACCGATGTCAGGCGCGGGAACAACAAATGTACTTCGATGATCTGGCGGTATCCTGTGGTTCGGAAGCGGACATTTCCAGGCCTTCTCGCCGGCAATTGGCATACTTGTACTACTGGTGACGCACAAACTTAAGAATTCAGTTGTTGAATCCAATTACGGCCGTCCGTCCACCGGCGATCGGCCCTGTAGCGGGCGTCATTCCTGGCGCTCGGGAAACGCGCTCGTTCAGGGCTTGAGTGACGCGGTATAAGCGGCGATCTCCAGCATGTCGTCTTCATTGATCTGGCTCACCACCTTCGTCATGAGGGGAGTCCACAGGCCCTTGCGGGCGCCCGCCTGCATATCGTATATCTGTCGCACCAGGTAGCTCGGTGACCGGCCCGCGATTCCCGGAACCGGGCCGAGGCCCTTCAAATCCGCGCCGTGGCAGGCGCCGCACGCCAGAGTTTTGCCGCCGCCCGAAGTCACCAGAGCCTCGCCTTTCTTGACGCTGCCGGGCGGCGCGTAGGCGATGAAGCCCGAACGCGGGTCGCGGTACGTCTCGGTGGCTTCGGCGCTCTCCGGCACTTCAACGATGCGCTTGCCGATCGGTTCTTTTTCGTTGCCTTCCAGTGCGAGGAACAGGCCGCCGGCGATGCGAGTCTTGGGCGCCATGTCGGCCTCCATCACCCTGATCCACGGGGTCCACGGCATCGAGCCGAAGTACTCGGCGGTCGCCCTGATCTCTTCGTCGGTCATTGCCTTCGCGATCGCGATCATGGCGTTTGTGTTGGCCTTCCGCGGCTCGGCGCTCTTGCGGTTGCCGTTCTTGAAATCGTTCATCTGCTGGATAAAGTAGGCCACCGGGTAACCCGCGATGGGGGCGTTTTCCGCGCGGCCCTTGCCGTTCGGATAGTGGCACAGGGCGCAGGCGCGCACCTCGGGCCGGCGGCCGTGCGCCACGATCTCCGGCATCTTCGGGTGGTCGCCCGGAAACCAGTCCGCGGGACCGAAGCCGTCGCGGATCTGCGCCAGGGTGAACTCCAGGGTGCTGCCGGCGAGGCGCTTCGGACTGTTATCCGCCTGTCCGCCGCGGCCGCCTCCACCCGCCGGAGCCGCCGGGGCGCCCGCTTGCGGAAAGCCGTACGCCCATGCGGGTGGTCCGTCGGCCGCGAAAGAGACGCTCACGGTCAACGTCGACACGAGCGCGATGATTCGAATACCTGCCTGGTTGCTCATATGGTTTCTAACACTGTACAGCAATTCCGGCCGCGGCGGCGAAGCGGCGAACGCCGCGGATCGGCGTGAAGTCGTCATTGTCCGGCCGCTCGCAGGCGGGCCAGGGCCTGCTGCACTTCCGGCGCATCGGGCCTGATTTCGAGCGCGGCTTCCAAGTGCGCGATCGCGTCCCTCAGGCGACCCGGACTCTGCGACAGGGCGATCCCCCCGCCGGGATTGGGACGAGCCTGCGCGGCCTGGTCGAGCGATGCCTCCAGCCATTGCATGAAGGAAGCGGCCGCGGATGCGTCCGGCCTGGGCAGACCGGGCGGCGGCATTTCTCCGTCGCGAAGTTTGTGTAGCGCCTTCTCCCATACGGGCGCTGCGGCAGCCATATTGGCCGGATCGAGCCTCTCGAACGAGATCCCGGCCGTTTTTCGGGCGTCGCTATGGCAGGCGGCGCAATATTGCGTGAGCAGGGCGCGCGGCGCAACGCTGGGCGGCTGAGCGAGCGCGGCGCCACCGCCAACGAACCCCATC
>Ga0209517_10005136_pt1 | contig 16806 bp, 11 predicted proteins | sample PeaSoiMetSII2010_FD_187695 | JGI IMG/M metagenome (GOLD analysis project Ga0209517, IMG submission 187695) | Peat soil microbial communities from Weissenstadt, Germany - SII-2010 (SPAdes) (version 2) | ecosystem: Environmental > Terrestrial > Soil > Wetlands > Peat | place: Germany...
TCTTCCACAAGCTGTAACTTCTCCGAGGGGCTCAGGTCAAAGATGGCAGTGGCGCTGTGGTTCATGTGAAATCCTCGTGTCCATTATCTCAGAACTTGGATAAACCGTCCACGATCCGGACCGCAGGTCGCCCTGAACACCGGCGGCGCGTACATTAAACCCAGGCCGGTGGCCCGGTCGGCCGCCCTTTCGGGGCTGATCCGGGCTACCCATAAATCCCTTCCTCCTGCGCGGTTTCGATGAGCGCATGAATATTCTCCGGCGGAGTGGTGGGCGGGATTGCGCACCCGGCGTTCAGCACAAACAAGCCGCCGGGTTTCCAGATCGACATCAGTTGCCGCGTTGCCGCTCGAACTTCCTGCGGACTGCCGCGCGCGATGACGCCACTGGGATCGATGTTCCCGAAAAGAACGTGTCGGGCCCCCACGGAGCTTTTAGCGATCGCGGCTTCCGTCTTGTAGTCCAGTTCGAAGCCACAGAACTCGTAGTGCGCCAGATCGGGAAGGATTTTGGTGGTATCGCCGCAGATGTGGACAACCGTGAAAATCCCCTCCGCCACGAGCGTCTTCACCAGCCGTGCCTCGTACGGCCGGGCAAACCGGTTGAACATTTTGGGGGAAATGACGTCGGGGCCGGCAAGGCTGTCTCCCAGCGAGGTCAGGTGAGCGCCCGCTTTGATCAAGGCGCGATGCACGGCGAGGTGGCTCTCGAAACAAATCTCGAGAAGCTCGCGGATGGCAGGGTTCTCGGGCTCGGACGCCAACTCCATCAAGAACTCCTGACTCCCGCGCAGCATGCAGGCAAGGTCGAAAGCCATCTGGTCCGCGTTGCCGCGGATCGCCACCTCGTTGCCCACCTGGCGCGCCAGCAGGCGCACCGCTTCGAGCAGCGCGGGGATGCGGCCTTGAGACTCCGGGTTGATCACTTTCAGCCGGCCCACCTCCGCAAGGCTCTCGATGGCCGGGCGCACAATCCGGCCGGGTTCGTCGGGAGCGCATTCCGCCTGCGCGCCCATGGCCTCCGCCAGAAGCGTGGTGTCCGTATCGATCAAGAGGCAATCATGGCCGTATTTCTCCCAGGCCTGCAAATGGGCCTGGGCGATCGCCTTGGGATCAACCCGATACCTTTCCATCGGAATCCCCGCCTCTCGTGCCGCCATCATGAAATTGTGAAGACACACTGGGATGCGGTCCGGAGTCTTGCCGCTTATTACGGCTTGCACTCGCTCGAGTGAATTCATAGTTTGGCTTCCAGAACGTATAGAGATCGCGTCATAGGGGCGACATTTGCGCCCTCCCTCGGGCCGCCACAAGGGTTGCCCGCACCGCCCACCGCCGGAACCACTGGTTATGCGACAATTTGTCGTGTAAGTGGCGCGGCATACATGCTCGGCTGGCCCGTACTACGGCGCGTCTTGCGCCTGAAATCGTACTCTTTTTCGCTTCGATTCGCACCTCTTCTGCGCAAAAATGAGTTCGTTTTGAGGTCGCTATTTCAGTTATCCCCTGTCCTGTCAACAAATCTTTGAGTTCGTTCCCACGATTTTTAATCTTTTTGAAGGCGGCGGCGAGGACCGCGGCGAGGTAGATGAGCAGCGCTGCCGTTCCGCCGGCAATGGGCGTCGTCGCCCGTTCCTCGTGCAGCACGCCGCTGTGTTCCCCCGGGACCGGCTGGATTGAATCGCCCGTTCGGGCCTGTCCCTTCGGGACATCGCAGACCTCACAAGACGAGGTCTGCGCCATCCCCGTCGCGGAAGGGCGTGGAGCCGCCGGGCCGCGGGTTCTAGGGCGGCAGCTTTGCACGCGCGCTGCGCCGTCCTGCGGGTCGCTCGGATCCGGCGGCGATGACGCTTCCAGGCTCTCCAGAAGTTGCGCTTCGCTCTTCCGCTCCTGCTGCAACTCCATCAGCAAGCGGATCTTGCGTTCCAGTTGCCGGTCGAGCGAGTTCTGCTGGCGAATGATGGCCCCCCACTGGGCCTGCGAGGGCGCCGTCGCCGCCATGCGTGCTGCCCGCGTGCTCTCCACGTGCTGGTGCAGGTACAGTTCGTATTCCCGCCCCACGTCCGCGATCTCCTCCAGCACCCACTTCATCATGTCCAGCTTGAATTGCTCGCGGTCCTCTCCCGGCGGCATCTTCTCGAGCGCGTAGCGGTACTCGTACAGTTTCATACCCCGCAGGGTGAAATCGGTTCCGTACAGGACGGTCAGCGCTTCCTTCATCCCGTAACCGAATTCGTTCTTATCGATCATGGCGATCAGGCTGCTGAGAAAGCCCAGCACCTGCTCGAACTTCCCCGGCGAGTCCAGGAAGCGGCGCAGGCCCTTTTCCCGCACCTCGAACTCCACCGCGTCGCTGTTGCAGGTCCCTACCTCGAGGCACAACTTGCGGCGCTCCAGATCGTGGTGGTGCAGGTTCGAAACCTGCACGGCCAGCTCCGAGCGGTCCACCCGCGCCTTCTTGCAGAACAGCAGAGCGATGTCTTCCACCAGGGCCATTTCCAGGGCGCCCACAGGCTGACGCGCCGCAACCAGACTCTTCAGCAGGCGCTGGAACTGCCGCGGGTCGTCGCCGAGTTCCAGGGCAGCGCTCTCCAGGAACCGCTCGTCCGTGTAGAGGCCGTGCCTGCACGCATTCCGGCACGAGCGCCGCTTGCCCTCCGCCGTGCGCGGGCCGCCGGAGCGCCTGGCGGTTGGCGATGGGCAATTGGTGATGGGCGATGAGCTTGTCACTTGGTTAGCATTTGAATCTTCCATGTTTCGTTTCCTTTCTGTAGGGGCACGCCATGGCGCGCCCGTACGGGGCGCCGAAGGCCGACTGCCGACAGTCCCCCATCTTCCAGCCTATCAGATGAAAATGAGAGAATGGGAAAAGCTGAGAATAATGCAAAAATAAATATTTATTGCAATGGAATCAATGGGTTGGCAAGATGAGGAGTTTCCACAATGTGAAATTCAGGGTCCAAAGTGTGGCATTTTGACACATATATGCAGAAAACTGCATATAGACCACAGAGGGAGTTTGTGTCCCGTGAAGCGGGACACGGTGAGTAGCCGTAGGTGAAGGAAACTGAGCCGTCCATCAACCTTCCGGCCCAGGAGGGGCCGACCCATCGGAGGTCAACCCCGCCGGGGTTGGCCTGACTTGGGGACGCTCCCGTCATCCGCAGGTTAAAACCTGCGGCTACTCACGGTTGGCCCCCTTCGGGGCCACTCGGTCAAGCCGTAGCTTAGCGCGGAGGGCTGTATTCCTCGGTTAATCTCCTGGAGCACTAGGGTTTCGGCTCGGTGCGGTTTTTCATCTCTTTGCGGATCAGGTCGGGATTGTCCAGAGGTTCGCCGGGCTTGGCCGCGAGGCCCGGCTCCTTGACTTTCGCCGGGTCGAAGATGCGCGTGTCGGAAGGCAACGCGTCGTAAGGGGTGAAGTCCGGAGTGTTGGTGAACATGTCGGAGAGGTCTGTCGCCGCAGCGTCGTACTGATTGACGAAAGGCATGCCCAGGATCAGGTTGATGGTTTTGATGATGCTCGCCATGCTGGTGTGGAGGTGGGAGGCGCCGGGCTTCGCGTAAGGGCTGATGGCGAGCAACAGGCTGCGATGCGCGTCCACGTGGTCCTGGCCGTCCTGCGCGTCGTCTTCGGTCACGAAGATCGCCGTGTCATTCCAGAAGCGGCTGTGCGAGAACAACTCCACCAGCTTGCCCAGCGCCAGATCGTTGTCGGCCACGTAGGACGCGTGGTAGGCATACCCGTCGTCCGGACGCGGGTCGGAGGTGTGGTCGTTGGGGAGCCAGATGTAGATAAATTGCGGCATCGGCTTGGCGCCGCTTACGAATTCGTCGAACTCTTTCTTGAACTGCGCGAAACGATACTGGTCGGAGATGTTGGTGTTGAAGGTGGGGAAGTCGCGCGAAGTGTTATCGAACAGGACCTTCGGCATGGGCACGTTCACGACTTGGCGCGAGCCGGTGGGATACTCACCCGTGCTCTCATCGTCGCCGGGCAATTCCATGCCCTCGCCGTAATTGCGGAAGGAAAGGTGGGCGCGGGCCAGGTTTTCCCACAAGGAGCCGTTCTCCAGGTACATTTCCGGAATCGTGGATGAGGCGCCAATGTCGAGCCGCCCGGGGGAGTCCTGATCCGGGACGAAGTCAAACTTGCCGCCATAGCCGGCGGGCCAGGCCGACTCGAGGAGTTCGTTCGGGTAATTGCCCACCAGCCAGTGGTGTCCGTCGACGGAGACGTCCGAATCCACGTAGAAGTTGTCGCCGAACGCGAAACGCTTGGCGAGGGCATGTTCGTTGGGCGTAACCTGAATGTGCTGAAGCGTGGGAACCGGCACCTTCTCCTCTTTGACGGTGGCGTCCATCCCCCAACGGGCCAGCGTGGCGTCGCCATCCACACCGGCGCCGCCCAGATCGCCCAATACCTCGTCAAAGGTGCGGTTCTCTTTGGTAATGAAAACCACGTGGTGAATCTTTGAACTCGGCGAGGCTGGGAGCGGAATGGGGAAGTCCGGCGGGCGCTGCGGGCCGGGTTTTGGTCCCTGCGCCAGGAAGCCGGGAACGAAGCCATTGTTCTTCATCACCTGGAGAGTGAACGGGCGCAATTGGTAGTCTTTCGGGATCGTCAGAATCGAAACCGTACCCTTGGTGATGTCCCCGATGTAAGCTCCCTCAGGGCCAAGCTGAACGCCTTTCCCGCCATTCGGACCGGCGCCAAAGCCCTTGGCATTGGCAACAAAAAGCGTTTTGTTGTCGGCACTCATTGCCACTCGCGAGGGGAACCAGCCCGTGGGAATGAAACCCAGGAGTTGCATCTGGTCGGTTTCGACCACCGCGACCGCGTTGATGCCTGCGCAGGCGACGTACAGGCGCTTTTCATTCGCACTGAGCGCCATGCCGAACGGCAGAACGCCGCGTAATCCCTTGACTTCGGTTGCGGGGGAGATGAGCGCATTCTGCTCCAGCTTGCGGCTACGGGCGTCGATCACCGTGATGCTGTCTTGCGTGGCGTTGGATACGAATATCTTCTGCTTGCCCGCGACTACGGCGCCGGGGCTGCTTCCGCCGACCACCTGATCGCCAATCGGAAGGCCGGTGCGGATCCGGTCGAGTACCTGGGGCGCGTGAGGGTTTTTCACATCGATCACATAAAGCGAATTAGATTCCGGAACGTTGGGGTCGCCAACACCGGCAATCGCCTTGCCCTCCACGGTGGCGCCGGCCTCCGCTTCTTTCGAGGGGTATCCAAAGGCCGGGAATGTGAGGCCGGTGTCGCGTGGGTTCTTTGGGTCGTAGTTCGGAACGACGCTGTAGCGGAACGTTCCAACGTTGGAGACATAAGCCTGCTTGCCATCGCGCGAAAGCGCCAAGCCAAAAGGCATGCGGCCGACGGGGAGGCTCGAGATCATCTGCTTGCTGCGAGTGTCAAAAACCACCAGGCGGAAGTGCGCCAGGTCCAGAACATACAGAGCCTTGCTGTCGCGTGAGAGCAGGAGTTCACCGCTCAGGCTGTTGGCGTATTTCTTGCCCTGAAACTCGCCGTCCAGGCTGAGCGAGCCCAGACGTTGGTGAGACACCAGGTCGAAGATTCCAACATTCCCGTTGTTGCCTTCGGAGAGGTAAAGCGTGCGGTTGTCGCGGGCGATCGCGGCGCCCAGAAAGACGCTCTGCGGATCGGCATCCGAAGACTTGAAGCCGGGGGGGATTTGCGCCACGTGAGGGGCAAGTCCGAAAATATCCGTGATAATGCTTGCCGAAAAGGGATTCGTCCCGCCGTTGACGGTGACCAGGGTCTTGCCGTCCGGGCTGAGGACGAGGCCGTAGGGATGAGGCGCGACCTTCACGTGCTTGCCAAAGGGAGTAATCAGCCGCCCGTTGGGTAAGACGGTCATGCCGCGCGGATCAATCTTCACCGGCAAGCGGCCTGCCGGAGCTTCGAGCAGCGTGGGCTTGGGAGGCTGCGCATCTTCCCCAAGGCTCCCTCGAATGGGCGTAAGGAGAATGTAAACTGCGAACGAGGCAATGAGAACGCGGCGCGGCATAGGCGGTGTCCCTTCAAGCACGTTTGTTGATAAGCCTTCCAATGTACCATGGGGAGGACTGGGTTCACGACGCTTATCGCGCCAGGGGGGCGGTTCCCAAGTCGCGTCTGCTCTTGCCGGAGACGGCCTGCGGCTTTGCCGCCCTGTCTTGCGGAAAGGCTTTACCTTTCCGAAGAGGGCCTCGAATCCTGCTTTGAGGTTGAGGCTGCGCCTCAACCGGCGAGGCGCAGCCTCGCCGAAAACCTGGTCATTGGATCGGTGCGGGCCCGGAAAGGCGGAGCCTTTCCGCAAGACAGGGCGGCGGAGCCGCTTTTCGGTGGCTGCATGCCCTGCTGATTTGGACTCGCGCGGTCCGTAACCCGCAGGCCGGCGCATGATTCTGGTATCCTGATACGGCAATAGAAGGCTCGACGAGGAGGACGGTTTTGTTGAAGAGGACTTCGATTACTCGATGGACTACGGTTCTGTTAGGGTTCTTGCTGCTCCGCGGGGCGATCGTTTGGAGCAAGGCTGACTTTCCGCGCCGGCCCAAGTTGCTTCTGATCATCGTGATTGATCAATTCCGTTATGACTATCTGGTGCGCTTCCGGCAAAAATTCGTGGCGGGTGGCTTTAACCTCTTACTAACCGGCGGGGCTTGCTTCGCGGATTGCCGCTATGATTACGCCACGACCTCCACGGGCCCCGGCCATGCCAGTCTCTTCACTGGGGCGTACCCGAACCTGCACGGAATCATCGGCAACGAGTGGTACGATCACTCGCTCCGCCGCACCGTCAATTGCGTCGAGGACCCGGCCACGAAACTGGTGAGTGGTCCAGACGGGGCCGACGAGAAGCCGGGGCTCTCTCCGCACTACCTTATCGGCAGCACACTCGGAGACGAGTTGCGGGCGGCCACGGACTTCCGGTCGAAAGTCGTGGCGATCGCGCTGAAGGACCGCGCGGCCATTCTGCCCGGCGGCCATTCGCCATCGGCTGCGTATTGGTATGACTCTCAGGGAGGCCGATTCATCAGCAGCAGCTACTACATGCCGGCGCTTCCCTCCTGGGTGGAGCAGTTCAACCAAAGCTCGCCGGCGAAGAACTACTGCGGACAGAAATGGGCCGCTCTGCCGGAGAGCGGATACGACATGACGTTCAGCGAGGTCAAAGCGAGTCCGAACGAGCCGTGTCCTGACCCGAAGTTCCTGGGCTGGCTTGGTCAAACGCCTTACATGAATGAAATCGAGTTGGCGTTTGCTGAGCAAGCAATCAGGGGCGAGCATTTAGGCAAGAACGACGACACCGATTTGTTGAGCGTCTCGCTGAGCGTCAACGACTACATCGGCCACGCGTTTGGGCCATACAGCCCGCAGGTTGGCGACGCCACCTTGCGAACGGACCGCGCCTTGGCGTCGTTCTTCGCCGAGTTGGACAAACTTGTGGGCCTCAGGAACGTTTGGATCGCCCTCTCGGCAGACCACGGCGTGTCGCCGAACCCGGCATTCATTCAGGAGCATAAATGGGGAGCGGGGATGGCGCAGACGGCGCTTCTGCGCAAAGCAGTGGAAGAAACGATGACGGGTGAATTTGGGAAGGGGGACTGGATCGCGGCAATCGACGGGCCCTATATTTACTTTGATTCCGAGGCTCTGAACAAACAACACATTCAGGCGGCGCGGGCGGAGGAAGTGGCCGCCGTGGCGGCGGCTTCCGCACCCGGAGTCGCTGCCGCCTTCACGCGCGCGCAAATCGTTTCAGGAAACTTGCCCTCCTCGCCCCTGGGTCGCAAGGTGTCAAATAGCTTCAACCCACAACGCGGGGGAGACGTTTTCGTCGTGCTCGACCCTTACGCCTTGCCTGTCGCCGGCCCGACGAGCACTACCCATGGCGGCCCCTGGAATTACGATGCGCAGGTGCCGCTGCTTTTGTGGGGGAACACTTTCAAGCCAGGGGTTTACTTTAACCACTGCCAGCCTATCGATCTTGCGGCGACCCTGGCGGCCGCGCTGGGGTTGACGCAGCCCTCGGGGTCGCAGGGGAACCCGTTGGTTGAGGCGATACAGTAGCGGCAGGCTACACCAAAAAGCAATTCATCACAGAGGCATAGCGCGGGCTAACGGCCGCATCCAAAATTCCAGATTCAAGATTCCAGAGCCCGATCTTTGCAGGCTGCAAAGAAGTTCGGAGGTAGTAGTACGACGCGGCGCAGCCGTAACCAAAAGCTTCCACCACAGAGGCCCCAGAGAGAAGCTCACAGAGATCACGGAGAAAGAAATACAACTGTTTTCTCTTCTCTGTGCTCTCCGTGAGCTTCTCTCTGATGCCTCTGCGGTGAATCTTTTTGAAGAGAACCCTCAAATAATCTCGAAGTACCGCTCCAATTCCCAATCGGTTACGGCGCGTCGGAACTGGCGAGTCTCCCAATCGCGCGTGGCGGCGTAGTGATCGACGAATTCCTCGCCGAAGATCTGCCGCGCAATTTTGCTCGAACGGAATAGCTCCGTCGCCTCCTCGAGACTCCGGGGCAGCACCGGCGCCTGCGACTCGTAGGCGTTGCCGGTAGGTGCGGGGAGTTCCAGGCTGTTCTCGATCCCATAAAGGCCTGAAGCCAGGCTTGCGGCCAGCGACAAATAGGGATTGGCGTCGGCGGCGGGCAGGCGATGCTCGACCCGTGTGCTCTTGACGCCGGAGGAGATGGCACGGAGAGCGGTGGTTCGGTTGTCCACGCCCCAGGTGACGTTGGTGGGCGCCCAGGTGCCGGGCACGGTGCGTTTGTAGGAGTTTATGGTGGGGCAGAACATCACCGCCAGCTCGCGCATTAAGGCGAGTTGTCCTCCCATGTATTGCTGCATCAGCTTGGAAAGGTGCGAGTCCGATTTGGGGTCGTAGAAGAGGTTCTTCTTTCCCGCGCGGTCGGACAGGCTCTGGTGGATGTGTCCGCTGCAACCCGGCAGGTTGGCATTCCACTTGGCCATGAAAGTGGCGAGCAGGCCGTGCTTGCGCGCCACGATCTTGACCAGGGTTTTGAACATCGCCGCTTTGTCCCCGGCCCGCAAGGCGTCGTCATAGCGAATGGCTGTTTCGTAAACACCGGGACCGGTTTCGGTGTGAAAGCCCTCGAGTTCAATGCCCATCGCGCTCGAGGTGCCGATAATGGCGTGCGCGAGGTCGGAGTGCGCGGAGGCGCGCATGAAGCTGTAACCAAACATTCCCGGCGAAAGCGGCGTGAGGTCGCGGAAATGCTTTTGACGCGCGGAGAGCGGGTCCTCCTGAAAGAAGAAATACTCATACTCAATCGAGGCCTTCGCGGCGTAACCCGCTTTCTCTGCGCTTTCCACGACGGCGCGCAAAACCTGGCGCGGAGAGACGGGCAAGGGCGAGCCGTCCTGGCGGCAAAAATCCAGCAGGAAAAATGCCGTGTTGGGCTCCCAGGGGAGAAGGCAAAAAGTGGGCAGGTCGATGCGGGCCAGCGTGTCGGGGTAACCCGTGTGCCAACCGGTGATTTGGACGTTGTCGTAGAGCGCGTCGGAACTGTCCCAGCCGAAGATGACGTCGCAAAAACCTAAGCCTGACTCGGCTGCCGAGAAGAACTTCTCGAGTGAGATGTATTTCCCTCTCAGCACGCCGTCAACGTCGAAGCCCCCGAGCTTCACTTTCGCGATTTTGTGTTTGGCAAAAGACCGCTTGATCTGCAGAAGGTTCATAAGACCTCTTCACCACTGAGGCACGGAGGCACAGAGAAGCTGCGGTGTGCTACGTCCGCGTGCGCAGGTGGAAACTCTTCGGGCGGGTCAGATAAAGGAAGCCGAGGTGCGACAGGGTGCAGCCGTGCCCGCTGTCTTTGATGCCCACCCAGGAAAGCTCAGGGTCGAGATAATCGCAACGATTGACGTAAACGGTGCCCGCCGCCGTCTGGTGCGCCAACTTCTCACCCTGCTTCAAATCCTCGGTCCAGATGGAGGCGGTGAGGCCGTAGGGGCTGTCGTTCATCAGCCGGACGCCTTCCTCGTCGCTGTCCACGGGCATGATTCCGATTACCGGCCCGAAGCTTTCTTCCATCGTAACACTCATCGTGTGGTCGACATTCACGAGCACGGTTGGCTGAAAATAGTAGCCAGGTCCGGGAAGGCGGCGTCCTCCGGTTAGTACTTTGGCTCCTCGCGCGACTGCCTGGCCGACCTGGAATTCCATGAACTCAACCGTCTTGCGCTGGGCCAGCGGCCCCACGGTTGTGCTCTCATCCTCCGGGTTGCCCACTCTGTATTTCTCGACCTCGGCAACATACGCGTCGGCGAATTTGGAGAAGATCGGGCGCATCACGTAGATTCGCTCCACGGCGCAGCAGCTCTGCCCGGCGTTGTAGAAGGCGCCATCCACCGTGTTTTCCACCGCAAAGGTGAAGTTGGCGTCCTCGCGCACGAACGCCGGGTCCTTGCCGCCCAGCTCGAGACCCATATCGAGCAACTGGCTTGAGGCTTCCTGGTAAACCTGGCGCCCGCCCTCGACCGAGCCGGTGAACGAGATGAAATCGACGGCGCGCTTCTCAATCAGCTTGCGGATGGTGGCGTGGTTGACGTGGACCGATGCCACGAGGTCCTGCGGAAGGTCCGTCTTGCGGAAGGCCTCGACGAAAGCGTCGCCACAGAGCGGCGTCAGGCGCGCGTGCTTGATCAGAACGGCATTGCCGGCCAACAGTGCGGGGACGATGACATTGACGGCGATCAGCAGCGGATAGTTCCAGGCCGGAATGTCCAGCACGATGCCGAGCGGTTCGTGCCGGATGAACCTGCGGAACCCTTCCTTGGGAGGAAGCATGTCGTCCTGAAGTGAACCGGGCGCCAGCCGCACCATGGTCTCGGCGCGGTCGAGCATCGTATCCACTTCCCGGAGCGCCTGGCCAATGGGCTTGCCCATCTGCCGGGTGATGTCCAGCGCAACTGATTCCTTCGTGGACCGAAATGCCGTGATGAACTGACGGCAAATTTCTACCCGCTGCTCGACGGGGAAATCTCGCCACAATACCTGCGCCGCGCGCATGCGCAAAAGGATCGATTCCAACTCGGCTTCGGAAGTGGGCGCGACGGTGCGGAAAATTTCTTCGGTGGCGGGGTTGACGAGTTTCCAGGCTGAAGCCTCACTCATGCTCTTCTCCTTCTTGCCTTTCCAACTCGCTCTGTGGAAAGGGTAGCGCAGACCTGCTTGCCAGGCCCGCGGCTCTTGACTACAACGAATGAGAACAGCTACGCGGACCTTGAAGAGCAGGTCTGCGTTACACACCTCGTTGGAACGGCGGGATCAAGGAATGGCTCCCCGGGGAACTGCCTCAGATATAGAAGTCGCTACGATGAGCGATTTTGAACACAAGAACTTCACTGGCATCATCGTCGACGGTGTAGCCCACTCGCCAGTCTCCAATGCGAATTCGCCAGACGCCTTCTTCGCTTTTCACTTTCAGACATCCGTGGGGCCGGGGATCAGAGGCGAGGGCGAAAATAGCGGTTACGATCCGGTTTTTGACTGGGCGGTCGAGGCGCCTGAGGTCGCGTTCGGCGCTCGAGGTAATGTTGACCTTAAACATCAATCTCGCCCGACGCGCGTAATTCCTTCGCCACTTCTTCAAACGACCTGCGTGGTTCGGATCCGCTTTCGCGTGCGGCGCGGCCCATATGAAGGTCTTCCATCATTTCCTCGTATTCTTCGACGGGAAGAATGACGGCCTTCCTGTTGCCCTCTGTGTCGACTACAAATTGGACATTCTTCGGCATTGTTTGACGCCTCGGGTTCATTCTAGCACACCCCGTCGCTGACACATGGCGTGCGTACCACGCGGATTAGCCTTCGACTGCCGTCACCAGCTCTCCTCGTAAAGCCGCAAGAGGTCGCTTTGCGTACAGTGGCGAATATTGGTTTTATGGCACGAGTCCTCGAAGGCCTTCACTGACAGAGGGCCGAGGCTCTCTCGGGGGACTCCGTGATTACGCAGGCCACGGGTTATGCCGAGGCGTTCGATCATAGCCTCGACTTCCTGCACGGAGCGCGCCGCCGCTTCCCTCTCCGACATCTGTCGCACCGGCACGCCAAAAAGACCTGCCAGGCGCGCGTAGTGATTTGCCGCCGGCTCGAGATTGAAGCGCATCACGGCAGGCAGGCACAAGGCGTTGGCCAGGCCGTGATTCAACCCAAACTCGGTAGATAGCGGGTGTGCCAGCGAGTGGGTTGCGCCAAGGTCTTTTTGGAAGGCGATGGCCCCCATGGTGGCTGCCACCTGCATATTCCCGCGCGCCTCGATATCCTTGCCATTGCGAGTGGCGCGCTCGAGATATCGGATCACCAACTCCAGCCCGTGGATCGCGATGCCGTCACAAATCGGGTGGAATACGGGGCAGGTGAGGGATTCAAGGCAGTGCGTGAAGGCGTCCATTCCGGTGGCCGCGGTCAGGAACGGCGGCAGCCCCACAGTCAACTCCGGATCGAGAATAGCGCGCTTGGGCATCAGCCAGGGGCTGAAGATGATGATCTTCCTGCCCAACTCATGAGACGTGATCACCGAGGAGCGACCGACCTCGCTGCCGGTTCCCGACGTGGTGGGGATGGCGATGATGGGGTCGTAGGGTCCGGTCATTCGCTCCATGCCGCCGGCCTGCCATTCGAGTTCGGCCAGCGCACCGGAATACCGGGCCATGACCACGACCGCCTTGGAAACATCCAGGGCGCTCCCGCCGCCCAGGCCGATCGCTGCGTCGCAGCCAGCAGTCCGGTAAAGCTCTGCCGATTTGACCACGTCTTCCTCGATCGGATTGCCGTGGACCTCAGAGAAAACCGCGTGAGGGACTTGGGCGTCCTCGAGCACGGAAACGACAGCCTTCAATACCGGAGAGGCGCGGAGCCCGGGGTCGGTGACGACAAGCGGTTTGCGCGCGCCGGTCTCCTTGAGACATGAGGGAAGTTGCTTGACGGCCCCGCATCCGAATACGATTCGAGTGGGAAATGAAAAGGTGGACATTTCTTCGAACATGTTTGGGTCAATCTCCTTACTGCCCGAGAATGTGCAAAGATTTGGGAACCAGTCTTCCTCCCCTTTGTCGAAAGTCCGTGCTTGTGGTGCGGGCGTCTCGCCCGCTGTCGCGCGGGCATTCCTTCGCGGTGCTCAGGACGGGCTCTGCCCGCGTGCGGGAGCGGTACGTTCCCGCGACAGCGGGCGAAACGCCCGCACCACAACGCGCTCCTACCGGCTCAGTGGCAGCACTATCTTATTTATCCAGTTGCGGAATTCTACCTGGCGCACCTGGTCTGACAACACATCGTCGTCGATGTCGAGTTCCCAGCGCAGGTCTTTCCGGCTCGGATTCTGGTGGAGCGTTTCGAGCTTGTCGACGTAAATTCGGAGCGCATCCGAACTATGGAAGAAGCCTTCCGCCAACAGCTTGGGCGCCCGCGCCGTGATCAGGCGCGCCATCTCATGGAGATCGTACTCCGGGTGATATGCCAACCCCCAGAAAATCCCCTTCCCCTGTTTCACTTCCATCGCCTGGACGTGGGTAAAGTCGTTGGACGCCAGCAGCGCCCCTCCGGCAGGAAGCCGGGTGATCTCGTCGAGATGGCTGGTGAAGCCGTTGAACACAGTCGGCTTCCCTTCGAACATCGGATGGCCGAGCCCCTCGGCGGTAAGGTGAATCTTGCGCGCGAAGCCCATCTCGCGTCCGCGCGGGTTCGCCGAGACCACTCCGCCCGCCCCCGCGGCTGCCATCTGGATGCCCCAACAGGTGCCGAAGCCTGGCGTGCCTACTTCGTAGCTCTTCCGGGCGAACTCGATCTGGCGGGTCACGCGTTGATCGTCGTCGTGATAGATCGTGAGGTTGCAGCCGGGCCAGAGTATGCCGGCGTAGTGCTCCGGTCCCAGCCCTTCAGGGGGAGCAGGATCGTCGCTGGCCAGCCAGATGTGGTGCTGCGCCTCGGGCAGATGCTTCTTCAGCATTTCGACATAGAGCCGCGAGGCATGCTTCATCCCGACCACGTCGAATTCGTCGCGGCTGGGTTTCGGATAACCGTCGATGATGAGAAAGTGAAGTTTTGATGGCATAGGTTTGTTGCTAGTTAACAGTTCACAGTTGGCAGTTGACAGTTAACAGTCAACAGTCGACAGTCAAGGAGTCGAGAAGTTGAGGAGTCGCGGCAACATCGGGTACGACTAGCAACGCCGAGGCCGCAGACAGGCCGCTGCCGTGATTCCCCAACTTTTCGATTCTTCGATTTCTGAACTGTTGGCTGTCAACTGTCAACTCTTAACTTCTGCCTTTCGACTCTCGACCTCCTCCCCGCCTCCCGCCAGGGTTTCAATGATTTCGGGGAGTTGCCTGAACTCCCGGCAGACGGCGTCGGCGCGGGTGTTAGCGCTGTCGCGGTCCACCACGCCGGTGAAAAGGACGGCGCGGCAGCCAGCGTCTTTCGCGCCCGCAATATCATTATGCTCGCGATCGCCGACGTGGACGATTTCCTCGAGGCGGCAGCCTGTAAGTTCCGCGGCGCGGCGAAACATTCCCGGCGCAGGCTTCGAGCAACCGACCTCGTCGGAGAACGCAAAGGCCGAGAAACAATCCCCAATTCCGTAGCCCGCCAGCAAGGCTCGCAACGCGCGGCCTGGGGTGAAGATCGCGTCGGAAACTACCGCCAGCGTAAATCGCCGCCGGAGCGTTTCGACTGCCCCGGCGACTCCCGGCACAAGGTCGGGGCGGACGCGCAACTCCATCTCTTCGTGGAGACGCACAAGCTCTTTGAGTTCGTCCTGCGGCAGTTCCCGCTTCAGGCCCGCAAGCAGAACCCGCAGGCGAACCTCGACCGGCCAAGTCACGCGTTGGTGGCGCCAAACGTGCCGGAACGCCGAATCTGTGGTGTCGTAGGCGCAATCGACAAGCGCCCGATCAACAGGGGCATGCCGCGACAGAAAGCAATGAACCAACTCCCGGCGTTCGACGGGCTTTGGGGGCAGGCCCTGCCGGAGGCGCTTGGGTTCGTCGGAGTCATCGACGAAGACGGTATCCCAAAGGTCAAACGAAACAACACGGATCTGCGGCATTGCAGCTACTCGCATGAGTTGAAATGAATGTGAAATTCTAGCACACAACGAGAGTAAAAGGTGATGAGGGCCATTCTTCCCGGGGGTTTCGCTCTTCGATCGGCCCGCCTCCTTCATGAAAAACTAACCCGTTCGTAACCTGCATTTCACATTCGCGTGGTTCAATGGGTGTCTGACGCAGTTGATCAGCCCATTACTCTGAAACATATCGCATAGTTCGTCCAGCGCGCAGGGAGCAAGGTGCTCTCCACCTGATCTGCCGGGTGTGACGTTGAAAGAGTGTACCCATTCGTGGGGAATGCGATCTTCGGAGCACCTTGACAAGAACGGGCTTTATGTCTAACATAATAGATTCACCCCTTACAATTGTTTTCGGAGAAGGACCCTTCGATTCTGGGCAGCAGTCTTTAGTTCAAAAAAAGGAGATCCCCATGCGGCAAAGAATTGCATGGTCAGTACTAGCAATTGCATTAAGTTGTGGTATGGCATTGGCGCAATCGACTTTCGGCACGTTCGAAGGCACGGTAACGGACGCGAGCGGCGCGGTGGTGCCCAATGCTACGGTGACGATAACCAACACCGATGAAAACACGTCCCGAACCGTGACGACGGACGCCAGCGGCAATTACACTGCCGTCGACCTCAAGGCAGGGCATTACTCGGTGGAAGTCAGCAATACCGGCTTCAAGACCACGCGAGTCGATGGCATCGAACTCGGCGCCCGCCAGACGTTGCGCGTGGACGCCGCGCTCAGCGTGGGCGAGGTCAGCCAGCAAGTGGAAGTAACGGGCGCGAGCGTGGGCGTGATCACCACCGAGACCGAGACCGTTTCTTCCGCCTACAACACCCTTGAGATCACCGACCTTCCGGTCAACTACCGTGCCTCAGGGAATGGCAACAGCCCGTACTATCTAATGGAAATCCTTCCGGGCATGCAGACCGACCAGGGCGGCAATCTCTCCATTCAGGGCGGTTTGCAATCGCAGTCGCAGTTTAGCGTGGATGGGGTTTCCATCACCAACACGACCGGGAACTCGCCGCTGCACAACGCCTTCCCCTCGGCTGAATCGATCTCCGAGATCAAGGTGCAAGGCATCGGAAGTCCTGCGGAGTTTGAGCAGCCCGGCGATGTCACCACCACCACCAAGGCTGGCACGAACACCGTGCATGGCTCCGGGTTCTGGTATACCCAGAATACCGCTCTCAACGCCCTTCCCTACGGCGCGGTCACCAAACCGACCCAAATCGCCAACGACTTCGGTGGCAGCTTGGGCGGGCCGGTAGTCATTCCTCATCTTTACAACGGGCAGAATAAATCCTTCTTTTTCGGTGACTACGAGGGTTTTCGACTGCCGCGCACCAGCACCATCGAGGAGACCGTCCCCACGCCGGCCATGAAGAGCGGCGACGTGGGCTTTCTCTGCACCCAGTCAGGCGGCAATTTCAACGCCGCCGGAATTTGCAGCACCGCGGCGGACCAACTCTACAATCCCTTTAATGGCCAACCGTATAGCAACGACGTAATTACCAACATCAATCCTGGGGCGACGGCGTTCCTCGGGTTTTACCCCAGCCCCAACGTCGGCAGCGCATTCACCAGCAACAACTACCGCGTCAATGACCCGGCAAACTTTGACGAGAACGGGTTCGACGTGCGCGGCGACCAGTATTTCGGCCAAAAGCTCTTCGTCACAGGGCGATTTACCTGGAA
>Ga0209517_10005137_pt1 | contig 16802 bp, 14 predicted proteins | sample PeaSoiMetSII2010_FD_187695 | JGI IMG/M metagenome (GOLD analysis project Ga0209517, IMG submission 187695) | Peat soil microbial communities from Weissenstadt, Germany - SII-2010 (SPAdes) (version 2) | ecosystem: Environmental > Terrestrial > Soil > Wetlands > Peat | place: Germany...
TGGCGCTGCATGAATGCGGATTGCCAGCGAAGCTTCGTCATCGATCGGACCTTCCGGGGAGGAATCAACCACCCGACGCAATCGAAGAAGCCTGCGTTTTATCAGCTGGTGTTCGTCGATGGCAAGACGATTAGGGAGGCGTGCGACGCTCTCGGCATCTCGATGAGCGCCGGCGACAACTGGTATCAGAAAATGTTTGCTGTTCGGAAGCGGATCGACCACAAATGTCCCTGCGGCAAGGAACTGCGCCACCGGGGGGCCTGTCGGTTTCGGCAAGGATACCTGACGGGAAAGGGTAATGCTCATGACGAGAATGGGAGCGCCGTTCGGTCTGGTCGACGGTAGTCTTTGTCATCTGTACACTTTGAACCTAGCGCAGGTATATTTGGCTGCTTCCCTCTGCGAATTGATCGCAGCCTTCGTTCTGGCTATTCAGCCTGACCGCGTCACGCTGCCGCGAACGAGCATTCCGAATGCATAGGGCGTGAGGACAACGTCAAAGATCGAGCACGATCCACGCTGGTGCGTGGTCGCTGGCGTTTTCCTCGCCACGCACCCCTCGATCTACACCGCCATCCACGAGTCGGGCGCATATTGTCGGCGAAAGCAGGAAGTGATCGAGCCGCATGCCCTTGTTTGCAGTCCACCGGTCGCGCTCGTAATCCCAGAACGTCCAGAGCGGCCCGTCGGGGTGCAGCTTCCGCAGAGCATCCGTCCAGCCTTGAGACAACAGTCGAGCGAACGCCTGACGGCTCTGAGGTTGGACCAATGCGTTGTTGTCTAAAGATCGCGTTTGATAGATGTCTTGCGCCGTCGGCACAACGTTGTAATCGCCGGCCAATACGACGGGCACACCGGCCGTCATGAGTTCGCTGGCGTGCGCGATTAAACGCTCGAACCAGGCCAGTTTGTAATTGAACTTCGGACCGGGCTGAGGATTGCCGTTTGGGAGATAGATGGAAGCGATCAAGATTCCATTCACTGCCGCCTCGATGTAGCGCGCCTGGCCATCCTGAGGATTACCGGGCAGGCTTGATCGAGTCAGCACCGGATCGTGGTCTCGCGCGAGGATCGCCACCCCGTTCCAGGAACGCTCGCCTTGCCAGACGGCACGATAACCAAGGCTTCGAAGGGTATCTTCCGGAAATGCCCGCTGCTCGGCCTTGAGCTCCTGGAGGCAAACGATATCTGGCTCCGTTTTGGCGAGCCAAGCCACGAGGTTGTCCAGGCGTTTGTTGATGTTGTTGATGTTGAAAGTGACGATCTTCAGAGTCCAGGCCTCAATCCACAGCCTATTGTGATCTGAACGAGTGTGAAGGCCGCAAGCCGGACGATATCGCACGAACGCCACCGTTCGGAGGACGCCACGCTAAAACGTCGCAAGATACGAGAGCACCAAATTGTAGACGGCGTGCATTAGGGCTGCGGCCGCTGTGGATTCGGATTGTGCCCGCATCCAGCCGAATGCAATCCCAGTGACAATTGTTGTGTAGAGGCTGAGGCCAGTTCTGCCAGCGTGAGAGAAAGCGAAGCCTACAGCGATGACGAGAATCGTCGCGCTGACGGCGGCGAGCTTCGAAACGCGGCAGCGTCTCAGAAGCTCGAAGATCAGCCAAAAGAGCAGGCCGCGAAAAAGCATTTCCTCCAGCATGGGGCCCGACGCGCTGGCCAAGAGAACCCGATGCGGCGCAGGAACAGCACCCAAGGATTCGTGGAACGATCTGGCGATTGCCCAGACGCCAGCACTGGACGCAAGGCCGGCAAGAACGCTATAGAGCCAGAACCCTTGACGCGGGGACACCCAGCCTAAACGACGAAGCCAGGGCGTCTTTCCGAGGACGCGATAGCCATAAACCAATAAGAGCAACGTCAGCAGTAGGGCGAGGCCAAGGGTTCGCGGCTTCACCGCGATCGCCGTGATCTGCCAGACGAACAGCAAAAATACCGGCAGGAAGAGCTCTGGGTTGGCCGTAACGGTCTGTCTGACCATGCCGGCGAAACGAGCACACACAGCGTGCAGTCTGAACCCGAGCCGTTGCTTGGCGAGTAGGGCGCTCAAATCAGACTTTCTCCGCAAACAGAACGGAAACCGCAAGATCGGCATTTGGTGGGTTGGTTGTGGTTGATGTGGCATTCCCCACCGCCTTTGGCCGTTCGGATTTCGTCAAGAACCGCAAGCAGGCTTGCACGTAGTGACGGCGTATATTCGACACGTATGGTGCGATCCTCGTATCTGACCAGTCCGTAAGGAACCGAGACGCGACAAACGTCTTCGACCAGTAGACAGTAGGCCGCCAATTGGAAGAGGTGTCCGTCATACGGGCGGCCGGACGAGGGAGACCGGCCAGACTTCAACTCGACCGGAGCGATGCCGTCTTTAACCCGAACCAGGTAATCCGGCTTCCCGCTGAGGCGATAGCGTTTGGATATCAGAGGTGCGGGTTGTGGAAAGGTGCTGCCTACGTCCGCGTAGAGAATCTCTCGCGTGGGGAGGCCGGTTCGCGCGAACAGTCCGCGCCCCACGCACCATGCCAAGGCCGCGGCGATGAGGGCAATGAGGAAGAACATCGACTCCAGTCCATTTCAGCGAGCGTAGACCCAGAACCAGTAGGCCGCGGCAAGCACCACGGCAACGAGCAGAGCGCGAGTTGCGCCATTCATTACGCCCCGGGCTTGATTCACACTGCGAGCATGCTCCTGATGATAGTCAACGCCGGCGTGCCTCTTCTCAATTTGCACCAGGTTGGAACCGACGCCGCGGGCGCTCAAATACCAGGATCTTGGGCAAAAACACCAATCTGCGATTTCAGAAGCGCGAATGAGATCACGATTGGGCATATCCATCTCGGTAGGCACGCTCGACCTAATTGAATGCGGCCCGACAGCGGAAGAAGGTCAGTCGCCTCACAACCACAGCCCGCTTTATTTTATCGCCGCGCCTTCGACGGCGGCGAGGCGACCATCTGCGGAACGCTTCTCTCAAGAGAGCCGCTGAGCACGACGAGACGGCGCACATCAACAGGATGCTAGCGACTTCTCAACCATTTCGGGCGTCTCAGGAGCAATCCTGGCGAATCGGAAGCCGGGCGGGGCGATGGGGGAGGAAGCCGTATACCAGCCGCTGTCAAGAACGGAGCCGGACGCCGCCGGCGCCTCGTGACACTGATTCGCGTCAATCAGCGCGAGCGACGCTGCCGGGTTCGCGTTTTCTTGTACCTACAATAAGGTCGGTTGGGATTTGTGTGCAAGAAGTGTGCGCGAGCCAATCACCGCGTTGGTCCGGGATGTTGACGCGGCTCTGGTGCACCCAAGGGACCGGAACCGGCTCCAAGGGCTCCATCGTTTTTCGCCGAATCCTAACATTTACAATAATCTGGGGAACCTGCTTTTGCTCAAATAGCAACTCCAGCGGCGCGAACACATGGAGTTCGGACACAGTTTTGACACAGTGCAGTTCGTAAATGAGGAGTCGAATCAATGTCGCCCGGGCAGGCCTTGAATGGGGTGGCGTCACACGACTGCGTCCTTTTGAGACCGCGCGAACGCGGTCGGAGTACCGGGGCGAGTTGCCGCGCGGCGATGCGGACACGTTAGTTGGCACGGGAGAACGACAAGCGCGCCGCATTGTTGCATCACTTCTCGCTAAACGCGTTCTTAAATCCGAAAGCACGCGCGTCCCACTCCGGCTTGCATTTCCTACGACGCTCGCGGCACGCTGGATGCCAGGCCTGTTTCCAGAAAGACCATCTTCGTAAAGCATGGTGGACCGCATCGACATTGAACGCGCGCTGGAGGGAATCATCTCCAATGAAGAGACCTTTCGATTCCAGGGCCTTGCCGTCTCGCTCGCGCAATACCGCTGGCGCGAACTCGTCGCCTGCGAACGCCATAAGGATCATGGCCTTGACGCCTACGCCAGTCCAGAAGGCGCACCGAATGGAATTGGGAAGGGACTGTCAGCGTCCATAACTCCAACGCTTCAGAAAATCAGGGACGATGCGGAAGCGGCCAAAGAACACTATGGTCCATTTTCGCTGTTGATCTTCGTCACGCCGCACAAGATCAGTAAGGAAAAGGAACATCCCTGGGCTGAGGAAATCCGCAAGCACTTCGGCTATGAACTACAAGTGATGTCTCGCGAAGACATCATCGCGCTTCTGCAGATCCCCGAGAACACATGGATGTGCAGAACGCACTTGCGCATACCGGTACCGTACCAATCACCGATCGAGGATACGCTTCGTCTGGTCCGCGAAGCTGCGCTGGAGGACGCTGAACTATGGGCCACTCACTCTCGACTCAGGGATAAGCCGGTCATCGAGCTTACCGCCGTCGTAGGCAGCAAAAGCACTTCCCAGCCTCGGGAAACCATCTCCGTTTCTGAGTTCCGTGGGTGGCTCAACCAAGGACGCAAGATCGTGCTTGAAGCTCCAGCGGGCCGGGGAAAAACCACAACGCTTATCGAACTTGCGCGAGTTCGAACCGAGCGAGGAGCATTCATTCTGATCGATCTGCCGCTCTGGGTAGAGTCCGGCCTCAGTGTTGTTCAATTTATTTCTCAACTTGCTGCCTTCCAGTCTCGCGGCATCGACGGGGCAAGTCTAACTCGGGCGTTTCAGGAAGAGCCTCCACAGCTTCTCCTCAATGGATGGAATGAGATCAATTCCGTCCATTCCGATAAAGCCTTCCTTATGTTGAGATCGCTGATCAGAAGCTATCCAGGAGCTGGAATCATCGTCGCGACGCGGGCGCATCAATTGACGCCGATGCTGCCAGACGGCATCCGAGTCGAACTTCTTCCCTTGTCGTCGGATCAACGACAGGAGTACCTCATCCGTGCGATGGGGACGACGCGGGGGCAAGAACTGAACGCCCAGTTACGAAGCGATCCAATTCTGCGCGCCCTAACAACGACACCGTTCATCCTCGCGGCAGTCACGACCTTGGTCAAATCCTGCCAGGCAATTCCTCGCACACGCATCGGCTTGCTCCGCGCGATCACCACCCTTGCAGAACAGACGGAAGAACACGCTCACGCGCTTCAAGGGTCACCGCTTCGCGGATCTGCCGAAAGCTACCTTAAGGGGCTTGCTACATATGTAACGAAACAGTGTGGAGTGTTCATCGTCGAAGCAGAGGCCCGGAAAGTCTGCACCTCTGTTTCCGAGATACTTCTTTCCGCTGGGCAAATGTCGGCCCTTCCTGACCCGTCGGAAGTTCTGAATGCATTGACGGCTCATCATCTGCTGAACCGTGCTACCGACAGCATAGTTGGCTACCGATTTGCGCATCAGCAATTCCAAGAATTCTATGCAGCGACCCAGCTTCAGACGGAACTCTCCGATTTCGCCGACAATCCAACGACGGAACGCAGGAACGCGTTTGCCTCCCAGTATCTCAATCAACCTGCCTGGCAAGAACCTCTCTACATGATTGCCGAAGAACTCGCGGGATCTGTCCTTGCCGAAACACAGGGTTCCCTTCTTATCCAAGGGGCATTGCGGATTGATCCACTTTTCGCCGCGGAACTCGCGCGCCGCATCCGGCCCCAAGCGGGATCAGTAGCAGCGGTCGCGCTCGACGGTCGGATAAGATCGCTCTATCGTGCACCGGAACATCAATATCGTGAATTGGCCCTCGCCTGTATGCTCGCGACGGGCTCGCCTGAGTTCGCCGACATTCTTTGGCCCTTGCTCACGAATCCCGATCAGCAAGTGCGACTCGGCACGTATCGTGCGGGCCGAGAATTCCATCTTTCCAGCCTTGGCGACGATTGGCAACACGCGGTTTCCGATTGGCCGGAGGAGCTTCGTGCAGGATTCGTAACGGAACTCACGCTTCATCGCCACCAGGCCGAAGTGGCGCTAACATTTCTGCGCACGGATGCCAGCCTGAAAGTCCAACTCGCGGCGCTAAGATCCCTGCTTTGGATCGGCATGGCAACCGAAACGATTCCGTTCTTTGAGGCCATGTCCGAGGATCAGTTTGCCGCCATTCTCCCGGATCTCCATATCGAGGAAATTCCCTTCGCGATCCGGACACGGGCAATTGCCACCTATAAAAGCCTGCTTGAACGCACATCGGATGCACGAGCCCGCATGAAGATCGCTCTCGCACTCGAAGAATTAGGTGACCCGGAGTCGCCCTCTCGTTTGCGAACGGAACTCGACCAGTTACCAGCAGATGTCGTTAAAGAACTAAGCAATCATTCGCTGAAACCAGCGCTAGAGATCGTACGGGCGGTAGACGCAGCATGGGTCAGCCAATGGGTCGTCCGCTACATCATCGACGGTACCCTATGGCCGGACCACTGGCTTTCCTACGTTGACAACATCGACTCTACGGTTCTCGATCCCTTGCTGGAGCGTGTCTGCACTGAGAATCTTCACCTCACTCCAAGCGCGGGTATTCTGGCGGTGGTGAAGGCGATGGCGACGCCTCGGGTGGCGAAGAGATTGTTTGACGAGCTGAAAGGCCGCCACGATGCCGTCTGGGCCGGTACCGCGAGCGAAACGGATCGAGCGATCCATCACCAACTCGACAGACTTCTAGGTAGTCTTTCGCCAAACATTGTCGTTGACGGATTGTCCGATGTACTCCAGCAGACCCCGCAGCCCGCCGAGATGGAAATTATCGTCGGACTGTTCCGTTGGTCGGGATCGTTAGATCAACCTGAATTGCGATCTGCCATTGACGACGAACACCGCGAGAGACTGCGCTCGTATGTCTTGTCCTGCGTGCCGCTTGTGCTTTCGCGCGATGACTTTCGCGGTGAGGCAAAAGGATACCTCTCGACCGTCATCGCAGAGATCGGAGAAGCGTCCGACAAAGGTCGACTGATGGAGTTGATACAGGCCGACATCACCAGGGCGCGGGAAGGGCGAGCGGCGCAAGCCCGCGGAGAGCGATCTGCCCGAGCAAGGGGGAGCCCCATGTGCTGGTCCGGCTGGCATGTGCAGGCGCTTGTGCGGTTGCTGCACCGAGACAGTGAACCGTTGCTGTTTACCCTTCTGATGGAGCCGGAATACGAGATCGATGTGGCATGGGGACTGGTGCTCATTGCACATAACGAAATACCTGGGCAGCGCGCGCTTGCTGTAGCGAGGCTCGGCAACATAGAGCGAGATTACCGTCGACTGGGCACGTCTCCCACGCATGAATGGTCGGCGGGCTTAGACGCCCAGCGTGCTAGCATGTTCGCCGCTGCGATTCATGATCGAATCGAGTTCTTATGGCCTGACAGAAACGACGCCAAGCCCACGAGCCCTCCCATCAACTACCGGCTCAAGGAGCTTGCTGCTGCCCTCGCGGCGTTGTCTCCGATTCGACATGCCGAGCGCTTGCTGGAGATTGCGGAACTTCCTGCGCAGTCTGACGGGTGGCGACGACTACGGCTCTTGGAATCGCTTGTGTTTGCCGGACTTCGCCTTCCCACGGATCGGACCTTAGCGATTATGGAGCCAGTCTTCGAACAGGTTCGAACGTATGGGAGCAGCAATGAAGGTAGTCTTCTGATCAAGCTCTTGTGCCTGTTGCCGTTTACCGACGATCCGTCCCGCGGCGTATCGCATCTCCGCGCCCGCCTCACCGAATTTCATATCGGACCCTACAACGAACGCAGCCTACTGATGTCGCTCGCGCGGTGTGGGGATCAGGCGGGCCTGGATCTTCTGTACGAGTTCGCGGCAAACAACTCACCCATCTTTCAGCACAACGCCAAGGAATGGGTCGAAGCCCTTTCAGCCTGCCAGCTTCCCCGCGCTGCTACGATTCTCCTCAGCTTTGTTGATCCAGAGCGGCGACGTGACAATCTCGAACCCATCATTTCGGAATACGCACGGAATGCAGTCGCCGCTCGAATCGTCGATCTCGCGCGCGAACAACCTGCTGTCGCCAAGCGAATTTATGAACTCTGCTCGCAGACAACCTCCGAACAGCAGCGTCTGATTCTATCTAGCGTTGTCGCTTGGCTGGGCAGCGAGGAAGCGCTCATCGCCGGCTTGTCTCTCATCTCTGACGGATCTCCTAACCGGCTTCCCTACGAGTTGAGAAAGGGGGTTGAGGAACTGGTCCTCGAAAAGCAGCCATACCGCAACAGTCAGTCCTACACCCTTGCTCCTAAGACTGCGGACCGCGTTAAGAAACATCTCTTTGAGATGCTGCTTGATCCACTGCGCTACGATACCGCCTCCCATCTTCTTGCGCAGATTGAGGAGTGGCGACTCGAATACGGTCGCCCTTTATCTGAGCCACGTCACCCATCCTTTGATTCTGGTACCCCTTGGCCGCCGGTCGCATAATTTCTCGATAGCCACATTGCTGTTGCAAGAACCGCTTACACCGTCGATTTGTTTGATATCGGAAGGTGGCAGGCCGGTCACCTGGAGGACGACGGATTTGGAATGTGGCGCTGCGTCGGAATGTTTTTGGGCAGAGTCATGTGAAGTCGCGACGGCATGACAACGGTTATGGGAACGAGGTTACCTAGCTCTGTGCGGTGGAATTGATCTTTGGCCGATCAACGTCCGCACGTCAGGCAGGTCGAATCGTCGTCGTCGGAGAACACGTTTCCATTGCAGTTGGTCGCCGTGCAGTCCTTTCTTACCACCTTGTGCTCGCAGTCACAGATGGGGCAATAGAGGGATGTGGATGTTGGCCCCTTGGGCCGGAGGACAGCGATCGCGAACGTACGATCATCGTTCCTGTCAATCTCGTAGAGACATGCCGGACAGATGTATCGGCGCTGCTTCTTGGGCAGCCCAAAGTACCTCTCAACTGCTGCTGGAGGTAGGAGCTCGAAAACGGTTTCCATTTCGCGGCATGCCCGATTACGGGAATAGTCTCCGCCGTTGAGGGTTGCGACCGGGTCGCCATGAATAAATGTCGTGCGCGTCTTGGCCCAGTTCTCGGATGGGAACAGGGCTTTATACATGAACAGGATTGCCTCGATCACCTCGGTTGTATGAACCTGCAGCTTCTTGTCGACGGAATGGGAGATGGTATTTCGCTTCAGACGCAGCGAGGTGAACTTCTCGACAAAATCCTTGTCCAACTGCGGATCGCGAACTGTGTCGTGCAGCCGCACGAGATCCTGCGCGTCTACTGTCTTGAAAGCAGAGAAACTAATTTCATGCCCGTCATAGGGAGATGGCCACTTGGTAGGGCCTTCCGCTAGAAGAAGGAAGGGCGATACTTCAGCTATCTTTCCTTTGAGGATGAATTCTACCCCTTGCTGCGTCATGGCAAGAGCAGTGGTCAATCGTCGTTTGGAGCCTGCCCAGTATTCTTCACTGACATCCGCTTCTTCGACTCCGTAATCGACCGCGTCTGAAAAGTTAGTAATCAGGTTCGCGACTGTGTCCCAAGCGAAGTCGAAGAGCTCGATGCCGGAATCGAAAAAGTCTTTCGGAGTTGGGATGTCGCTGATCAATGCTACTTCGCTCCTTTGTCGGTGAAAGCCTTGAAGATCATTTGTAGCACTGTGCGGATTGACGCCAGATTTGTGTCGTCGAGTTTATCCGAGTTGTCGAGGGATTTCAGGAATCGTTCTTCGACGCCTTTCTTGTCGGTGAGCTCGCCCTGGTACCTTTTGAGCTTCTGTTCGTAGCCGCCCCACTGCACGGGTGTCAGCTCGCCATCTTCTCCGGTGAGTGCTGCCGTCCCGAGGTAGAGTTCAATCCCGCAGGCACGGCCATTGATATTGGTCTTGAGTGTTCCATTCGGTCCGACGGTCGGATATCGCTTCGCGAACTTGAGGTCGGGCAGTGTGAGGATGCGGAAGTTGTCGGGAAGATTGAGCTTCCGAACGTCGTTGGCTTGCACTGCTCCGGCGCTATCGTTGTCGAAGAGAGCCATCACGCGGTTGCCGATCCCGACACCGGCGAGTCCCTTGACGAGGCTTGCCAGGTTTCCTGTGCCACCGCCGAAATTGAACGCTTCATGGTCGAGAAAAGAGTACAGGTCCGCCAGGTGCGGGTAGAGGACGGCGAGGCTCTTCGAGAGTATTCTGGTGTCCGTACGGCCTTCGGTGAGGACGAGGATCTTCTCGCACACTCTCCCTACTCTGATGGTCTCGGCGAGCGCGTCTCGTACAGGCTCGTCTCCTTCGGCGAAGTAGTCGCGTTCGATCTCGCTGAGGTCGAGGAAGACGTTTTCGTCCTCGTCCGCGCACAGCAGCACTGCGCGCAAGAGGTACCGGAGGTCGGCTACGGGGAGTCCGAAGTGGTACCACTCGTATTCTTCGTCCGCGTTCATCATGTGGCGTTGGAGCGGTGTGAGCTCCTTCATCATGTTTTTCGGGACGATGAAGGGCGACATGACGGGGCGTGCTCTGAGGTCCCGCATGCTGTTCACCCAGCGTTTCAGGGTGAATCGTTCCAGGGTGATCCGTTGTCGTTTGAGCTGGCGGCAGTAGCTCGGTATCGACGACCCTTCCTGCTCGTAGTATTCGATGCGCCCGTCGAGCTCTGTCTTTTCTGCTTCGAGACGTTCTTTCACGTGCTCTTCGAGCCGTTGCAGGGTGAACCCCATGACGTCCAATCGCTCGGTCAATTTGGGAACAGAAAGGACGTAGGCGAGACTCGGGATGTACGGCACATCGCTATCCTCGAATCCGCTCGTGAACTCGGGATATGCGCGGTCGCAAGGTCGGAAGACGGTTAGGAACTCGGCCGGCGGCAGCCCCTTCTCGCTGAAGAAGATTTGCCGCTCGTCTCCGCGAAACAATTCTAAGGCGTAGTAGTTCCCCATTGGACTCGCAAAGGCTTCTATTCTCTCAAGCTTCCGATTGAGGTTGGCGGGGGACATCGCGGCGCAAGAAATGCGCCACGGTGGATAAGCCGTCCCTAGAAACGAAAGTGGGGAGCATCCAACCCGAAGGTTTAGAGACTCCCCAATGGTTTATATCGCGGGCCTTGCGGTCCTAGATTTACAATAGCAATTTCCGTGCTCGACGTCAACAACAACCTCCACCTGCAGATAGCGACGCGCATGCTGGAGTTCTTCTACCGCGACGTCCCCTGGAACCGCTCCCTCTGGTCCCCAGGACTGCGTATCCAACTCCTGGAAGTCCTTGAATCATCAGAGGCGGTGCAGGCCGGGGCCTTGCATACGGCGGCACTCCAGCACTTCTGCAGTCTGGTCCTGCCGCTGGCCGTGAACGATCAGGGCGTCGGGGACTCGCGAGCGAAAGCAGTGATCGACGCGGCACTCAAGCAGGGCAAGCTCCTCTACCATAGCGCGGACTACTACAGCCTGGAAATGCTCGCGCGCGAGCTCGGACAGCACTACCTCTCGCGGTGGGCGATGCACCTCCATGACACGCCGAACCCGAGCGTCGAGCGCGCCGCCCGAAGCATCGCCGCGCACCTCCTCGATCTCGGCTTCGACTCCGACTTCCTCCACCAATGGTGGACGTACCGGATCACGCACGAGGCCGGTAACAAGACCCTGACCGACCTGGTTGATGAAGCGCACGCGATGTCGCAGGAAGCGCCGCGACGATGGGAGGCACTCGTTGCGTTCGAGGCATTGCCGATCCGTGGTGGCGTCCCGAACGGCTGGCTTGACTCGCCGCGTGTCCAAGCATGGCTTCGCGGGAACAACTTCCCCCTCGAAGGAGTACGGCAGAACGGGGGCATCGAGCTCTCGGTCACCGCCCGCGATCCCTACGCTGCCGTCGCGGTCATTCGGGAACGGCTGGATGCGATCAGCGCCCGCGTCGCGCTCACACTGACCGGGCGATTGCGCGTCGTCAACAAGGTATGGATACGCGGCCAAGACGAACCATTCGATCTCTACCGTCTCCGTCACCGCGCCGAGATCCATTCGCTGCGCAAGGAGCACCAGCTCTACAGCGTGGCGGAAGAGAACTCGCTTCTGGACTCCGCTATCGCGCTCATGCAGCCCGTGAACGGTGGCAACCTGAGCGCGGCGATATCCGGCGCTTGGGGAGCGGTCGAGACATTGCTGTTCTCTCCTGGCGACGGTGACCGCGTCACGGCCGGGGACAGGATGGCTACTATCGTCGCGTGCTCATTTCCGCGCGCGGAGCTCACCGCGATAGCGCACAACATCGACGCCGCAACTCCGCTCGGTACGCGGGTTGCAGGAATCGAAGAGAACAAAGCGAAGGCGCGCGAAGTGGCCCTCTTTATTCAGAACAACCCGAACGACCCATCACCGTGACCCGCACGATTGACCAAGCGTCACTCGCGCGCATCAAGAAAATCGCGGCATCGCCCTCAAACGGCCTGCGAGACGTGCGAGGTCATTTGTCTGCAGCGTTCCGGCGGCTCTACCGCTCGCGCAACCTGATTCTGCACTGGGGACGCGTCGGCGGTGACATCCGTCGTTGCTGCCTGCGCACGACCGGTCCATTGATCGGTGCGGGCGTGGACCGAATAGCGCACTCATGGTTGATTGAAGGACTGCACCCGCTCGGCTTGGCATCACGAGCGACCGCGAGCCTCACATCGATCAAGCAGGGTGGAGCGAACCTCGTTGACCTCTTGGAATAGCACATGATCGACGCTGTGCACATTCAACCAGGCAAGCCCACACAGAACCCGTTCGGCATTTTTACAATCCATTTCCACCCAATTAATGGCCGATGGCGAAAGGAGCATCGGAAGCCAGTGAATTTTATAGATCCAGGTGTCCTATCCATCGGCCAAACCCACGAATGGCGCTCTAGGAACTTTGCCCCATTGATCGGTCAAAGACACTGGATACGCACATGCCGAGTAGGCAGATCGCGCATTCAATAGAACCCATGGATCGCACGCACCTGCTTGCCAGGCACCAGACTGGCTTCCATTCGTTCCACACAATCGACCGAGAAGGCTGTGGGTGTCTCCGGTATCGATGTGCCGCGCTTTAGAGGGAGCAGATCCCCGGTCGATGCCACGCTCTCCCAGGGATCGGCCCTTGATACGGCTCCCGCAAACAGGTATCAGACTAATCGAGACTTAGTGAACTTTGTCCGTCAACGCGAGTTCAAGCTATTGCAGTAAACTCTGCTACTTTTCCCGTCGTACGTCACGAGCGTTCTTGTCCTCCCTCAACCCAACGAATTGGGAGTGCCGCAGATGGTCATCAGGCGTCCACTCAACGTACTCAAATTGCCCGACCAACTTGGGCTTCAACCACCGGCATTCCTTCATCTTCGCGGCGGTCAGGCCTTGTCCCCACCGACCACTTTTGGCCTCCGGAAGGTTCACGAAGGGGCAATCGGCTAGTTCAAGCCCGCGGAATCGTCTATACAGTTGGTCTCTCGAGGCTGGCGTAAAGCCACTGCGCGTCCTTGCCACATAGATGAGATCGGTGCCACGGTAGTAGCCAAAGACCAAGGCGTCGAAATTCTTGGCGCTAGGTGTATATCCTGCGATCACGAATTCCTGCCCCTGATTGAGCCGCATCTTCTGCCATGCCCCGGAGCGGTGACCGGGTTCGTAGGGGCTGTCCAGTCGCTTTGCCACCAGTCCTTCCAGTCCCTGGGCGCGTACTGAATCAATCAAGTGCGGGAGGCTGGCCTTCAATTCGGGAGAATAGCGAATGGGCTCGCCCAGTTTTGGAAGAACACGCTGTAGCAATTCTCGTCTGACGGAAAGCGGTTCCGACATTACATTTCGGCCGCCGTGGACCATGACGTCAAATACGTAAAAGAATACCGGCGCTTTCGCCGACCCATAATTTTGCAGCGCGTTAAACGATGGCCGCCCAGATTCATCCAGAGCCACTATCTCACCGTCGATCACCGTCTCATCTGGGAGCGCCCCAAGCGCCTGTACGACGGCAGGATATCGGAGGTTGAAGTCATTGTCGTTTCGGGATCGGAGATGCACCTTGCCGCCTGTCTTGATGGCCAACGCCCTGTAGCCGTCCAGCTTCAGTTCGTATACCCACTTGCTTCCCTCTGGCAGTCGCTCAGTTCTGAGAAGCAACATGGGCTCGATGAACGCGGCTTTTGTCTTCGATTCCGGCACGGCTGCAGTTTAGAGCCTGGCATCTCTCCAAGGCCATTCGTTAGCGGCGCCTTCCGGAGGTTGCCGCACCCAGCATTGTAATCAACTGATTTCTGGCTATGCACTCACGCGAGGCCAATCGTCAGGCCAAAAATGGAAGCTTGCAGTGGCGTTCACTCTGTGTTTCAAGTCGCACCCCACCACCACCAGCACCACGAATCAAACGATAGGAGTTTTCGCATGTCCCGCTTCAACGCCAAAGTTCGCTGCAACTACTACCCTTTGCCGCTCAGCGAAGCGGAACGAATCCGAAATCTCTTACGGTTCCCGGCGGAGCCGTGTTCGGCCTTGGATCCTTGCGTCGGAGACGGCGCGGCCTTCGCTACCATTACCGGGGATTCCAGCGCTAGACGCTACGGAATTGAATTGGATGCCTATCGCGCCGAACAAGCCGGGCCCTCGCTCACCAAGATTATTCAGGGAAACTGTCTGGAAACCCATTGCGCCGTTGAGTCGTTCTCGCTCTGCTTTTGCAACCCCCCGTACGACTGGGCGCTCGCAGGGAACGCTCGGGAACGACTTGAGGCGGTGTTCTTGAATCACATCTTCCGATGGCTCATCCCCGGTGGGGTACTCCTTCTGGTGATTCCGGCCGAGCGCGCGACCGACTGCGCGCAGATCCTCTCTTCCCACTTCAAACGTGCGCGGGTGTTTCGCCTGTCAGATCCGGAGTCGGTTCGCTATCGCCAGGTCCTCATTGCCGGCGTTCGGCGGACGCGCCGTGAGCGCGAACAACTTCGTGACCGCGAGATCAGCGAGGGCCGTTATTACTTCACCACGCTCGGACGCGAGTACGAGAGCTTGTCGGAGCTGGCAGACTCGTGCGTCGACCCATACACCGTGCCGACCAGTGGGCCAGCAGCGCTGACGTTCAAGGGCCTGCCTCTCGATGAATTGGAGGATCTCGTTGCGAACTCGCCGGCCTACCGGCAAACGGCGCGAATTCTCGCCCCGGAACCAACCGTTATCGGAGGAAGGCCACTCACACCGCTGCATGCGGGCCAAGTTGGCCTGGTCGCTTGCTCTGGTCTCATCAACGGAATTTTTGGCTCGGGCGAAGAGCGCCACATCGCGGCGTGGAAGAGCAAAAAGGTAACAACGAAACTCACCGAGGACGAGGAGGATGGCACAACCGTGATCCGCGAGCGGGAACGGTTTGTCCAGGAGCTTTCCGTCGTCTTCGCGACCGGGGAAACGGGCACGCTTGAATAACGGCTTTGACAGGGACCCTCGCACTCGTCTTTGAAAGGAGTCCGCCGATGAAGAACGCACACGAACGCTTTGGCTGGTTGGAGTTTGAAAAGCAGCTCAAAGACACGAGAACGCGACTCCGCGTTGCGCTAGACCGGTTCATCAGCGAACCTGCCGAGAATAAGGGAGCCTCGGGTACTTGCCATCTCGTTTCAGTGTTCGGGAACGACGTCGATATCGGCGCCATCTGGGCTGGACTTGCAGGCCAGGAACGGGTGACCGTTTCCGGCCCAGACCTAGCTCAACGAAGGGTGACGCTGGGAAAGGATCCGCGGGTCTTCCGCGGCACCATAGCCGTGGCCGGACGGACCCGTAGCGTGCGTCACCTGGTCGCCCTCTCCGCTCAGGTGGCCGATGAAGGCGATGTCGGACGGATCATCTTGTCTGATGACGATCCGGACTTTGTCCTGTACCGGATTTCGCAACGGCTCGGCCTGCCGGTTCATCCCTCCTGGGCGAGTTGGTTTTGGAGCATGCTGCAACAGAAACATCGCATTCAGCCGTTGGATGGTCTCGGATACCGGCCAATCGCCGTCGTCGGAAGTAAAGAGGAGTTTTTGGAGTGGATCGGGGAGGCCGTTAAGGACAAGACAATCGAGATTCCTGATGACGGCGGCTCGATTCCCTGGCAGTCGTTCAGCGCGGCCCGGCTTACTTAACAGCTTCGTTCTTGAGCCCTAACAGTTCGCGTACGCGCTCCCGTCGCAGCATCTCCACGGGGCTTTTCACCGTACCGGTTTGAGCCCACTGTTCCACACGTTGCAAGCGAACTCTGTGCTCGACCGGCAGCGGAGAGACTGTGATCCGCAACTCCGTGCCAGGCACGGGTAGCTCTTCTACCAGGGCGCCTTCCCGGAACGCTCTTACCGCAACCGCCGCCGCCTCGAATAACGAGTCGGCCGTGACATCCACGGCGTGCTCGACGTTTCTCGAATCCAGGTAGCTGACGCGGCAGCGGGTTCCCACCACGCCTCAAAGTATATCAACTTCGCCTTTTGTTCGCCTCATAGAAAACAGGCCCACCACCGGAGGACAGATCCCGCCATGAGTATCCCTTCAAGCATCGCCGAATATTTGAGCTGCTTCTCGCAGGAATTAGGCGACCGCATTCTCAAAATTTACCCGGCACTTCAGGCTCCGCAGGATCCCGTTTCGGAGCGGTTCACAACGTTGTTGCGAAGTCCCTTCGCCGCCCAACGTTTGGCGGTGATGGGCATCGTGAAGCGCTGGCATCGTGCCAAGGCCGCTGCGGTCATTGCAGAATGCGGCACCGGCAAGACACTCATGGCGCTTTCCGCGATCCATGTGCGTTCCGCGGGTCGGCCGTACAGCGCTCTGGTGATGGCGCCGCCGAACATCGTCGGGAAGTGGTGCAGAGAGGTTCTAATCACCGTCCCCGGAGCGCGTGTCTTCATCATTGACGGCTTGCGAACACCGGGACAATCGGGCGCAAATCCGCACGGGGTGAATGAAGTTCGCTATCGAAATGGCCGGATCGTGCGCGAAGGACTGCACACAACGCTCACG
>Ga0209517_10005139_pt1 | contig 16799 bp, 16 predicted proteins | sample PeaSoiMetSII2010_FD_187695 | JGI IMG/M metagenome (GOLD analysis project Ga0209517, IMG submission 187695) | Peat soil microbial communities from Weissenstadt, Germany - SII-2010 (SPAdes) (version 2) | ecosystem: Environmental > Terrestrial > Soil > Wetlands > Peat | place: Germany...
CGTATTACATGGCGGGCGCGGGCGGCCAAAGTACGATAATCATTCCCTCGCATGATTTGGTGATCGTGCGCCTCGGGCACTTCAAGGGTGATGAAGCCGGCAGTCAGGACTTGAATAAGTCACTGGCGCTACTGATGCAGGCGGTGCCGCCGCGTCGTTGAGCGCGGCGTCGCCGGGTCAGCAATACAATGCGTATCGGATATCCGCTACAGCATTGCGGTCACTGCCCGCACTGCGGGGCGCGATGGGGTACTTCGCCAATCAGGTGCAGGAGGATTACTTGCTGCATGCGGAACCCGGCGACGTCTTTTTTTGCATCCCGCAGGCGGAGCCGGGATCGGTTGAGCTCACGCCGCTGGTCGGGCCGATCCGGCTGAGTGGGGATACCAGTTTCGGCGTGTGAGTCCAGCTAACGGCGCAGGCATTGGAAATTCGGTTCCATGGCGTACCTCAAAGCGGTGTTGGGTGGACCACACCGTCAGCATTCTCGGGTTTCCGCGGACGACGAGATACATGATTCCCCTTGGGTTTGGATCGAGTATTGGCCATCGAATCAGCGGCTTGCACGCTTGCCGCCTGCAAGATCCCAGCGACCGCATCGGAAATGTCGCGCAGCGTTCGCTCCGCCACGCTCTCCAACGGCAGGAGCAGGGCGACCGAATCGCGTTGATGCCGGATCCGGAAGAGCGTCGTGCCACTCTCGGCGCGCACCACCACATCATGATGCCGGGGTTTGATTTTTCGCCCCTTCGCGGCAGCGGCGAGCAGTTGCCGGTACACCTCTTTGACGGGGCGCCGTTCGGGTTTGGCGATGAGTGATCGTGCGGTCTCGATCAGCGCCGGCCTCGTACGGGGATCCTCGAGTCGGGCGAGGAGGGTTCGTCCCCAATTCTCACGGATCTCCGTGGGGTTATCGAACGCCTCGACGATGACGGTGGGGAGCTGGGCCAACTTAAGTACCCGCGAGACTTGCGCCGGCGAGATCTTCAGCGCCCGCGCGATGTCGTCTTGGGACTGGAAGAGACCGCTGCGCAGCCATCGCGCATAGCTCACGGCCCGCTCATAAGGACTGATGTCCTTGCGGAGGCGATTTTCGGCGTCCATGGCAATGAGCGCTTCCTTGTCGGGCCAGGTGCGAAGTTCGACGGCGAGCGGTTTATTGAGGTGCCGGGCGACGAAGAGACGTCGAGCGCCCGTGATGAGCTCGACATCGTGATCGGCATTGCCTTTCAAGGATCGGCCGAGCGCCGGAACGAACTGCCCGTGGGCCCCGAAACTGGCGATTTCGGCGCGGCAGGTGGTTTCACTGATGTGGGCCTCGAGACGATCGTGGAACTCCCACATGCGGCACCGAAACGGATTCATCATCGTGATGGATGGCATCGCACGCGCTCCCTGCATTGTTATGGACAGTCGATCCCATCTGAATAAAGCGACGTTCCTCCCGCGAAAGTGTCACGCGGCCGAATAATTTTTTCATTTCTCCATTGCCCCCGGTTGCAACCGAGTCTCGTACCGCGGCAGCACGTCGTCAGGCGTCGCCAGTCTTGGCTGGCATCTATTGGGCCAGACCTTGAGCAGCAGCCTCAATGTCCAATTGACTGACGCACTTCGCAAGTACGTCGATGAGCGGGCGAGCGATAAGGACGTGTACGCGACGCCGAGCGAGTACATCCGCGACCTGATCCGCCAGGACATGCGGGACCGAGCGAATTCCTCCCGCCGACGGAGTAAAGAACTCGATGGGGAGCAAGTTGCGAGTTGACGCTATTCGACTTGCTGTCGCGTCTTACCTTCCGGGGGGCCAGAGCAAAAATAGCTAAATAAATCACTAATTATTAATTATATTAATTATATTAAATATAATAAAATCAACGACTTAACCATAAAATAAGATGTAAGAAAGATAAAAAAATACTGCGTGAATCGCGGGCGATTCGATGATGGCGCGCGTCGTTTCCCTGCGCTTGAGCGTGACGCAATTCTCCGGGGACTTCATGGATGAGCGGCAATCAGCCCGGTCATCAGCACCCAATCTCGATCGATTGGTTACCTTTTACTGTGATTTGTTCGGGTTCGAGATGATATTCGAATTCGAATGGGTAGCGGGCGTTGACGCATTCGATCGGATGATGGCCATTATCGGATGATGGCCATTAAAGGAACCGCGGCCCGGGCGGCGATGCTCCGCACGGGCAATTCCTTTTGGATTCCCTCCCTGATTGCTACTGCCGTGCAGCGGCATGCGCACTGGTGGCCGTTCGGGTGAACTCGAAGTGCACCAGCCACACTCGCGAAGCCTGGTCCGCAGCCTGAGCGAACTTCCATTTCTTTGCGGCATCCATTGCGGCGCGGGCGAAATACTTGCTTGATGCGCGATTGTCCAAGGTCGCCGCGACGACGTTGCCCGAGCGATCGACGATCACACGAACCGCAATCTTGATGACGCCGCGAATCGACTTGCGCGCACTGCGCGAAACGTCGGGAATCTCTTGATGAAGCACCGTGGGGAGCGAGGCGGCGATACTCGCCTTCGGATTCTCCACGGCGGCCGGCGGCGAAACAGCCGGTGGCGATTGAGGAGTTATTGAAGCGGTTTGCTGGACGTTGGTGTGGGTATGAAACAGGTGCACCCCAGTCCAAACCGCCCACAGCGTGATGAGGCCCACCGTGATGGCGGTGACGAGAAACCGTGTATTCGGTGAATTCTGTGTGGACAGTGTCCGGACCAAGGGCTCGTTCATTACGGGCGGCGCGGCGGATGGGGGCGTCGCCGGTGGCGCCTGTTTGAATTGTGCTACGAGTTCAGCGATCGCGGGACGTTGGCCAGGGTCGCGATTCAAGCATCGTTGTACCATATCAACGAATTCCGGCGCAAGATTTGCGGGCAGGGAGACGCTTTCGGAGCGCTCTCGGGACCACGCCGGCGGAGTCTGTGTGAGGGCCTCGGCAAGCGTGATGCCGAGTCCCCAAATGTCGCCCGCGGTGGATACCCTGCCGCTCGTGGCTTCTGGAGGTTCGTACAACGAAGGCTTGGCAGTGCTTGCGGTGCGTTCGCCGGCGGGTCGGATCGTGTCGCTCGCCAGCTTCAATTGATCATCGACAACCAGAAAGTTTGGCGGCTTGAGCCCGCCCTGCACCAAATTCTTGCTGTGCAGATACGCCAACGCGTCCAGGGTTGCAGGCAGCAGGTCCCGCACCTCGTCGGGAGTCAGGGCCCGGCCGGGAAGAATTTGAGCGAGATTCTGCTCCGCATGATCCATCACGACGAACAGAAAGTGGTGCCCCCCGAGTTGGCAGCGGCCCGCGTCGAGAAGGCGAACCAAGTGAGGGTGTGACAGCGTAGCAACCGTCCTCCAGTGCTCGAGTTGCGCCTCCGTCAGCGCAGGGTTGGCCGGCAGGATCTTGATCGCGGCTTGTGCAACGTTTTGCGCCTTGCATTCAGTGAGAAATACCACGCTGTGGTTTGATCGGCCCAGAAAGCGGCGCAGCGGATACACTCCGTTGACAATCCGGCGCTCCCATTCCTTCGTCCAGTCTTCGGTCATCGTCATCCGAAGATATCACCCAGATGAGGTGCCTGCGGAGGTCAACCTTTGTGGAATCAGGAAACGGCGCGTCATGTTGGCATGGTCGGCTGCTCCGCCGACGGCGCGGCTCAATAGTTATCGGAGCATTTGCGCGATCACCACCTCCGCGCCTAATTCTCGCGAGAGCGCGGCAACCGCAAAGCCGATGCCCGAAGCGCCCCGAGCGACATCGCCGCGTCAGTCATTGTTCGCCCGCCTCTTTGGGGGCGACTTCGAGACGACCGGAATGTTCAGGCGACTATGGTGTGAATAGCGACAAACACGGTGGGTTATGCGCAAACCCGCGACATGATGAGGCGTGTCGACGCGACTGGGCTGAAGGCAGCGACATGGCCGAGCTCAGTCATTCAGTTCGGACTGATCTGCAGACCGGTAGCACGCTTCAATGGCCTAGAATCTGCGCCTCCATTGGCTGCAGGGTGACGCGGGTCGTATTGAGTGGCCCGTTTCCCACGCTGCCATCAACCTCTGCGACGACCACCTGTGACAGTGTTTTCACCGGTGCCGGCGCGGCGGCCGAGGTACTGTTACTGTAAAGAATGCGCAGTTGATCTCCGGGAGCGCTTAAGGTTTTCTCGAGTATTACATCCACGGATAGGATCGATGTCGGGCTCGTATTGACCGCGATCAGCACTTCCTGGTCGTTGAGGATTCTTGACCAAGCCAGAACGCCTGCCGGATAAGGGGAAATACCAAAATGTGTGCTGTCGCCCGAGAGGGGTCGAAAGTAGTAGCGGCCGTAGCGCAAGGCGGCCGCGCTGGAGCGCACGGCGGCAATCCTCTGGAGTTCGACAAAAAATGGACTGGTCTGCGGAAAGCTCGGAGCAAGACCCCAAAGTGCCTCGCGCACGGCCGGATCGCTGCCGGCGCCGTGCAAGCCCTGTTCCGTGCCGTAGTAGACACAGGGGATGCCCGGAAGCGCGCACAGGCTGGCAATGGCCATACTCACCTGGTTATCGTAAAAAGTGGGATTGCCAGGCTCTTCGTAGCGGATGCGCTCCTTCATGTCGTGATTGTCGACAAAAGTCACGAAGTACCGCGTGGCGTCGCCGTGGGAGCTCAAGATCGACTGCTCCACCTGCTTGCGGTACTGGAACATGCCGATCACGGCGGACGGTGCGGTGAAACCCTTAACCACGGGCTTCAGATAGTTGAAGAGCGGATAGTCCAAGGCGGCATCAACCCCCACGAGGCTATTGGCATCCCCGCCGGTGCTGGTGTTGCGGCCAATGAAGCGGGCGATGTCCGCTTCAGCGGTGCCATCCAATACTTCGCCAAACGTAAAGAAGTTTTTCTTGGCGATGCTCAGGGCGAACTCGCGAATCGCATTACCGAAGGTCTGCGCCAGATTGCCGTGCAGGTATCGCAAGGTGTCGATGCGAAATCCATCGATGTCATAGCGCGCAATGACGTACTGATAGGCACGGATCAAGAAGCTTTGCAGCTCGAGGTCCTCTGTAACCATTTGCTTCAGCGAGTCGAAGTCGCCGTAGGTGTCGTCGCCCAGCGGGTCGGGGTCTCCCTGGCGTCTGAAATATTTGTTCTGCTGAAGCTCAGAGGGCCAAACCACGGCGCCGGCCGGCGCAGGCTGAGGGATTGCTGCGACATCGCCCCATGCGGCTTGCGCGCCGCCACTGGCATCGCGCCATTGCACCGGCAGGGCCGTCGACGCCCAGGAGGCGGAGGACTGTCCATTGTAGGCAAATACATCGCCAGTGTGATTGAGCACGATGTCGAAGATGACGTAGAGCCCGGCTTTGTGCGCACTGTCCACCAGTGAGCGAAGCTCCTGGTCAGCCGTGGCGGGATTCGTGGCGAACCGCGGTTCGGCGCTCAAAAAGTCATGAATGCCGTAGCCATGGTAGCTGCCAGAATCGAAGGGCAGATTCTTGAGAGCGGGACTGAGCCAGATGGCGCCGGCGCCGAGCGCTTTGATGTAGCCAAGCTGTTGCACGACACCCGCGAACGAGCCCCCCTGGTACTCGGCGTATTGCGGATCGTCATACGGCGCGTGGATCGGCGGGGCGGCTGGATTATTGAAGCGGTCGAGCATCAGGAAATAAATAATCTGGTCGCGCCAGTCCGCCGGCGATGGATAGGGTCCTGCCGCCTGACCCGCAGTGTTGACTGCAGTATTGAACGTGGTCTGTACGGCAGGGGAAAAAAGCGAGGTATTCATGCGGTAGTCTCCGGCTCCACGGGAAGTCCCGGCATCAAAGCATTACGGGACCGAAAATGAAACTGTGAGATTGGTGGCGGATCAGTGCAGCCAGCGAAAATTGACGCGACGGATTTGCGTCGGGTCGACGGCTCGGCAGAACGTGCAGCCGCTAGTAACCGAATCGAGGGCGGGCGGTGGCCAGCTCGCGCCTCGTCTGGCGTTTTTTAAATCACTTCCTCAAGTACGTGGCGATCCAGCGTCAGATCGGCCAAGCTGACACAAAAAGTTCATCAAGTATGTGAGGTTATTGGCTGCGAGTTGTCGCAACGATGTCCTTATTCTTCGGGTTGACCGAAAGGCTAGAAAGGATTAGTTTCCGGCCCTGAGACGGATCACGATCTCGAGTGTGGCAAGTTCAACTCACGGACGAGTGAAGCCCGATGAAATCAAGGAGGATTTTACATGACCGAGTCCATTAAACCGGCCACTATTGCGATTCCCAGCGACTTTCATTTCGGGGAGGTTCTGGCTGCACCTCGCACGAGTGGCGCTGCAGCGCCGACTCCAAGTCTTGGTGCACTGGCTGTCTTTATCGGCAATTGGGCGGGCAACGGCTTCAATACGATTTTTCGACCTGACAACAGTGTGACTCCGACACCACTGCCGATTCCGGTGTCGAGCGACAACATCCTTGAACTCAATCTCACGTCTGAGAGTTTGTCCTTCTCGCCTGCTTTGGGGGCGGTGCCCAATCGGGGAACTATCCAGGGCGACATTCTGCTTAATGGCGTGCCCTATCTGCAGGCGATCAACGACATCACGACGGGCACGAGTGTCGGTATTCACCTCGAGCCCGGAATTTGGATCAGCGTTCCATCAACGACTGCGCCCGCGTTGCCACCCTCGCTCGTGCGCATGGCGTCGATACCCCACGGCACCACGATCGAAGCGCAAGGCACATCGAGTTCGTTCAGCGGTGCGCCGACGATACCGCCGGTCAATATCACGCCATTCCTTACGGGCACCTCCCAGGCTCCACCGAACCTCATCACATTTCCGAGCCAGACTGCCATTGCCTCTGGGACAGCGCGAATTCCCCAGGATCTGACCAGCTTCATAAGCGCGGGCACGATCACCCAGGCGATGCTGGACGATCCGAATTCGTTCCTGCGTAACCACATCAGCGCTCAGAAGATCATCGCGACGACGGTGATATCGGTCGCAACGAATCCACAGGCGCCGCTCTTCGGCGGTGGTACAGATAACATCGCGTTCCTTCTCGGCGATTCCGCGGCGACGACACCGAACGCGCAAACTTTGCAAATGGCGGCCACCTTTTGGATCGAAACCGTGGAGCAGAGGATTCTCGTACCGATTTTCAAGCCGGGTCAGCCACCATTAAGAATCAAGGGTGACGTCACTGTCCCGGGGCAGCCGGTCCCCACATTCATCGTGAGACCGCCCATCGAGATTACCGTGCCGCGACCGATCACGTTCACTTTCACGCAGATCCAGTATTCCCAGGTGGTCATGCTGAATTTCAACGGGCTCACATGGCCACATGTGTCCGTGGCGACCCTGCTTCCGGCAGGTGGGATCGCAGTGCCTCCGTCGGCGTGGACTTAGACTTGCAAAGGAAATGCTCGGTACTGAGGTCATTCAGTCCGGGCGACCGTCAAACTTGAGCGCGTTGCGACTGCAGGATATTTTAGTACCTCAGAAAGACGTGGCGCAGTCACCCTGAACGCGTGGGCATTGTTCAGGTCGTTGCACGCGGGGAAGATTTGAAAGTGGCGATCGCCGCGGTCGAATTCGTGATCACAGCGTAGTGGCCGCGATACGAATTGTTGTGTCGGCATGACAAAACATCCCAAGACTGTGGCCCGCCAAAACTGCGACGGGCAACTTGCGACATCACGTCTCATGCTGTAGTTTTATATTTGATCGGGATTAATTCTTGCTCCCGAAGAACTGTGCTCAAAACCTGCTGATACACGGAGCGTATCTTGTTGCCGATCACAGAACAACGACGGCACTCCGACGAAGAAGCCGCGGCGCAACTCCAGACGACGCGATTGTCCGCTGTTTCTTCTCGCCGCACTCCATCGAATCTTTAGCCCGCCGTTGTTTTGCATAGCGTCATTGGTGTGACTACTAACAACGATTTTGGCTTCGTCCCATGCAGCATACAGACACGGACATGTCGGTGATGCTGGATGCGGTGGTCATATCGGAGGTGCGGTTCCTGCGCGATTGCCTGGCCGAAATTATGATTCGTGTGCCGCAAATCGGTGTGTGCCGGCAAGCGGCAACGTTGGATCAAGCCATTGAGTTGTTGGAAACGGCCCAACCAGATATTGTGCTGCAGGATGTTGCCTTTCCCGGTGGCCCCGAGACTGCCTCGCGCCTGTGCGCCGCAGGACACCATGCGAGAGTGATAGTCCTCGGCGTCTGCGAGACGGAGGAAAACGTCCTGGCTTGGGCCGAGGCGGGCATCGCGGGCTATATTCCTAACACCGCATCCGTCGATGATTTGGTTGCTCTCATTGAGCAAATCGAGCGCGGGGAGCAGCCTTGCTCTTCGCGAATTGCAGGCAGTTTGTTGCGGCGCGTAGCGACTTCGAAACAGGTGGCCCTGCAGGAATCTTCTCCGCTGACTCTGCGGGAACGAGAGATCCTGCACCTCGTCGGCGCCGGCCTCTGCAATAAGGACATTGCGCGGCGACTCGGCATCAGCCTGGGTACAACGAAGACTCATGTGCACAATCTGCTTGGCAAGCTCAACTTGCAGCGCCGCGCTGAGGTGATGACGCACGTGCACAAGGCTGAGCACCGCACCGCTCTACGCTGACGGATCCATCCTTACTCGATCTTTCGGCGGATTTCCGGTGTCGCTGCGCGCCTGCAGTATACGGGATGGTCTAAGGAGTGGGGCTAGTGCAGGAGCTTCGGGCCGCACTGATTTTGGTTCCACCGCTGCTCGCGGATCTAGTGCGGCACGTGGCGGCCACTCGTGCCGCGAATTTGGACATCACGCTGTCGATCATCGCCAAAATCGATGATCCTGCCGAGCTGGTGGATCTACTCGGCCGGTTGGCGCCCGACTTGGTCATCTTCGGACCTTCGGCGGCTGTCTCGCGCGCGACTGAAACACGGTTGCCAAGGGGAACTCGAGTGCTGACGTTGTCCGCCGATCTCAAGCGGATTCTCGGTCCCGATGAGGGCGAGAGTGCACCGCTCACACCGGAGAGTCTTGCCCAGCGCCTGCGCGAGATCTCGCGCTCGATCTAAACCCCGTGGGTATACCCAATCTCTATCCGAGGACGGATATCGAACCGACGTCCCCGCTAGATATATTTGGGCATGAGAGTCTCGGTATCGCTGGTTGCGGCTCGGAGGGGCTTGCGTGCCCGATTTGCGGGTAACCCTGGGAAACCGAAGGACGCTGAGCGATGGCATAGAATTTGGTGGCTCCCTGCGGTAGGCGATTGCGTGCAAGCAGTACAAGGAAATCGGTTAATCGAGGCATGCTCTGAGTGCTGATTGGCCACGGCGAGGTCATGCGAATCGTTCGCGATTCCTCGGTTTGTTGAGTGGCATGGTTGACTCCGCGCTGCTTTCATCAGGAGCGCGCAAGCCTGTTGAATAGGTTGACACCATGCCCTCTGGAGGGCTCGGTACAAAAGCTGCGGGCTCGCGATCTGATAGTCAAAGATGACGAACCGGCGAAATAAGATCTCAGTCGACCTGATCCCGATAGCACTTCGAGTCGGCGGGAGGAGGATCCAAGGATGTCGAGCCTTCCAGCAATTGGCACCGGATCGGTGTCGTTCGTTGACGCGAACGGTAAACAACACGAAGTGCCCCTCAGTTTGATTACCTTCGGCGCAAACGGTGCGCCCACCCTCTCGCCGACTCTGAGCAATTACAGCCTGACCCTCACTCCTCTGCTCAATGCTCTCGTGCAACAGGGATTGTTGCAGCCGGGGCCCGCGCCGGCACCGATTCCCTTGTTCACGGTCAAGGCCTTGCAATCGGGCTCGCAAGGCAACTCGATCAGCATCACGTTCGCGAATCCTGCGCCGTCGGCGACCCCGCCGGTCATCGATGTGTCGGTCACCGCAACGCAGGTGTATCCGAATCTGTCGCTGAGCTCAATCGGGACCGTGTTAGGTACGGCGCCGGGGGCAGGCACGATGCCGGGTCTCGCCTATCTGAGTTCGGCGGCGCCGCCGACGGTGATGCCCAGTGCAAGCAGCACTACTTTCTCGGCATCAGGTCCTGTGTACACGGCCAATATTCCCAGCAGCGGCAGCGGCGCCACCACAGCATTCACCTTGGAGACGGCAAACACCAACGTTGATACGGTGATGCCCACGGCGCAGATCAGCAGCGTCAACACGTCGGCAAGTACCTTTACACTGACCTTGTCGTGGACGAATTCCGTGCCCGCCGTGTCGCTTGCAAGCCTGACGGCGTTGACGAACGCCCTGACGAACGACTTCAACTTCCTGCTGACATTCAACGCGTCGAGCGGAGCCCCCGCGACGTTTCCGCCGCCTGCGGTGGGTACCGTCACGCTGACGGGAGGTGTCGACGGTGCTGGCTCTGCGGCTGTCCCCGCTACCGCCACCGTGGCATCCGGCTGAGGTCCTGCCCATCCACCTTGTGAGGTTGCGCGATGTCCGCCAATTTTTCCTATCCCGGAATCTACGTCCAGGAATTACCGCTCAGCGCGCACAGCATCACGCCGGCGCCGACCTCCATCACCGCGTTCGTCGGCTATACGCATCCCTGGAAGACACTGGCGTTCAATACCGCGGTGCAGCTCTTCAGCTTCAGCGATTACGAAGTCAACTTCGGCGGACTCTACACGAGCGGCAACATCTGCTCCGACGTGGCACGGGCGGTGTACGAGTTCTTCCAGAACGGCGGCACCAATGCCTATGTGGTCGGACTGCAGCCGAACGCTTACGACAACGCCAACAATAACCTGGGAACGTTCGGCCAGCCCCTGCTGGGCTCGGGGTCGGGAGGCGTCGGAGCGGGTCTATTATTTGCCTACACCGAAGTTACCCAAGTCGCGCCGGTCGCTGCCGCGCCGGCCGTCAACGGCATGTTCATCACGGCGCTCGAGCCCGTCGATATCGTGCCGATGACGATCAAGATCTCGAACATCCGCACCTCGAATTCCGCGGCGTACGATACGTTCGATCTGGTCGTCACCTACGGCTCCCGCATCGAAACGTATCGGAATCTCGGCATCGGATTCTCGGCCGGCAACCCGCCGATGACGGCGATCAACAGGGTCTCCACGTTGATCAACATCCAGCCGATCACTGCCGGGGGGAGCTTCGGCACCAGCTTTACCGGAGGCACCGCTACTTCCCCGCCCCCGCCCATCCTGTGCTCGTTCACCCAGGCGGCCCCGACCGGCTTCTTCACGAGTTTCAGCGAGTCGGATTTTCTCGTGGGCGCGTCGAATGTGATTCCGCCGTTCGAGGTCAACTCCTCGCTCGATCAGGTCGAGATCTTCAATCTGCTGCTGGTCCCCGGCGTCGCGGATTTTTCAATCGTGAGCGCGGCGCTCTCCTTCGCCGAACGTAAGCGCGCGTTCGCGATCCTCGATCCGCCGGCGCAAGCACCCGCTTTCGGCTCGGGATCGATCGACACCTGGATGTCGAGTTATCCGGAAAGTCAAAACGGAGCGATGTATTTCCCTTATCTGTTGTCGACCGACCCCGTGACCACGGACCTGATCGCGATGCCGCCCAGCGGCTATGTGGCTGGAATTTTTTCCACCACGGACACCACCCGCGGCGTCTGGAAAGCCCCGGCCGGCATCGGCACCCCGCTCGTGGATACGACGGGGCCCGTGGCGAGCGGCGCCATGAACGACATGCAACAGGGGGTTCTCAATAACGCTTCGGTGAATTGTCTGCGCACATTCAACAGCGTGGGCACGGTGGTGTTCGGCTCACGCACCTTGGTGGCCGGCAATGAGGCCTTCGCGCAGTCGAAGTATGTGCCGGTGCGGCGCATGACCTTGTTCATCGAACAAACCTTGGTCGCCAATCTCAAGTGGGTGGTGTTCGAGCCTAATGATGAGCCGCTTTGGCTCGCGATCCGCTCCTCGATCAGCGCGTTCCTGCTGTCCTTGTTCAACCAGCAGGCCCTGCAGGGCAGCACGCCAAGCGATGCCTTTCAGGTGAAATGCGATGCGACCACCACGACGACGCAGGATCAGGCGAACGGCATCGTCAATATCGTGGTCATGGTGGCGCTGCTGAAGCCGGCGGAGTTCGTGGTCATCAAGATCGCGCAGATCGCCGGCCAAACGGCGTCCTGAGGAGAGAGCACATGGGCAAACCATTCACCGTCAACGTCAACCGTTTCGATCCCTACAAAAGCTTCCGATTCCTGGTGTATTTCGGCACGTCCACCGCGCCGGTCGCGGCGGTGAACAAGGTCAGCACCCTGAAGCGCTCATCGGAAGTGATCGAATACAAACAAGGAGGCGACTCGGTGATCAGAAAAGGTCTTGGGCGTACGAAGTACGAGCCGATCACCATGGAGCGGGGTTTGACCCAGGACCTGGACTTTGCCACCTGGGCCAATTACTCCCAAGTCCTCGATAATGGAGCCGCGAGCCAGTCATTGAAAAACCTGCGCAAGGAGGTCCGGGTCGATCTGCTCAACGAGGCGGGGCAGCCGGTGTGGCGGTTCATCGCGCACCGCTGCTGGGTTTCGGAGTACCAGGCCTTGGCGGATCTCGATGCCGGTGCGAATGCGATCATGATCGAGCACATCAAGCTCGAAAATGAGGGCTGGGAACAGGACACCACGCTGACCGAACCGCAGGAAATCTAAGCCGTGGTGCGGCTGCCCGTAAGCGGCATGGCAGTATCCCTGCGTGCACCAGACGGCGCAGACGATCTGGCGATCCTCGAGGTCCGCGGCTCCGCAGTCGCACGGGCACTTCAAATTTTACCGCGCCTGGCCCAGGCGACAACCGGGGAACGTTCGGACACTACCTCGTGGGCGTCCGTGACCGTCACCGATTTCGAAGTGACGTTGCTCGTGCTGCGGGTGCATTTGTTTGGTGACGTAATTGCGTGCGCGCTCGACTGTCCCAATCCGGACTGCGGCGAGCGGGTCGAGGCCGAATTTCGGATCGCGGATTTCCTCGATGCGTTACGACCGAGACAGCCGCCGGGCGTGCGCGCCGCGCCCGGGCGTCCAGGCTGGTTTTGCCTCGATGATGGGCACGCGGCCTTTCGATTGCCCACCGCCGGCGACCAGGCCGAGGTGATCGGCGCGGTGGATGCGCCGCGTCGGCTCGGCGAGCGGTGTATCGATCCACCCGTCGTGCCGGGGCGGCTTCGCCATCGTATCGAGCGCGCGATGGAGCAACTGGCGCCGGAGGTCTCGCGACACATCGACGGAAGCTGCCCCCATTGCGGCCACGCGCTCTCCTCCCCGCTGTTCGTGTCGCACCTCGTCATGGAAGAATTGCGCAGGGCGGCCGGAGGCGTCCACGACGAGATCCATCTGATCGCGAGTCGTTATCACTGGAGCGAGGCGGATATCCTTGGCCTGCCGCGATCGCGCCGCCGCGGGTATGCGGAACGCATACGCCGGGCCGACCGCGAAGGAGAATGAGATGGGCTCTTCCTATCTCAGCCGCATCGCGCAACCGATCACGGCAGGGGAGCGACCCTTGGTGTCGCGGCCGCTGCCGTCGCTGGAGGACACTCAAGCCCCGGGCGTGATCCGTTCCGCCAGCGAAGCACGGAAGATGCCGGATCCGGAGGAGCCAATCCCCCGCGAGCCTGCCTCGAGAGTCGCGCGCGAACCGGCTTCACCGCGGCGCGCCCGGGCTGCGACAGCTATCCTTGCCGATCCAACCGCGCCGGCGCCCCCGGATCAAGCGATCGGCAGGCCGGCCGCACCGGCGCTGCAAGGGGAGGGGCTAGTGCCGACGGCGAGTGCCGGCGGCGCGAATACGCCGCGGGTGCGAACTGCGGGAGATCGGGGTTCCGCGCCATCCGCGCCCGCATCGATCTCGACCCCAATCGAGCGCGAGGCGACGCCGCGATCCGCACCACCCACAGCGTTCGCCGCATTCCGCGTCGAGGCGTGGGCGTCGCCGCTCTCGGGCGGGCCGCATGCAGGGGCTTCGATGCCACCCGATGAGCCGCGGGTTCCGTTGGAGCCGCCGGGGCCGGTCGCCGCCGCGCCGTCGCGGCCCGCGGCGCGCATTCATATCGGCACTGTGGAAGTGCGGACCATGGGCGGGCACGCGGCCATCGCGGCTCCGGTTCCGGCCGCGGCGCCGGCACCGGTACGTGCCGCGATGCGCAGCGAAGCGGCAGCGCCGGCCACGCTCGCGCGGCCACTGCATCATCGGTATGGCTTGATCCAGAGCTGAGCGCCGACGATGCAGCAGTGGAGTGTCATCGATCTCGCGAGCATCACCGATACCCTGATCGGCCTGCTGCGTCAGGCGATCACAAACTCGCCGCTGTGGACGCTACAAGTCCATGGTCAGACCATCAAGCCATTCAATATCGAGGTCTCGGGAGCGATGCCGGCGGTCGACCGCAACAAGGCGGATTGCGTGCTGAGCTTGTACCTCCTGCACGTCAGCCGCGACCCGTATTGGCGCAACTCACCGCCGCAGGGAGCGCTCGCCAGAACGAACCCCGCGCAGCCCTTGAGTCTGAACCTTTCCTACTTGTTGACCGCCTATGCCGACGCCAATTTCTGGCACGAGCAGCAGGCGATGAGCATCGCGCTGAACTGCTTCCATGAAAATCCGATCTACAAGGGCAACAGCGAAGAATTCACCATCACGGTGGAAGCCGACACGATAGAGGAGATGAGCCGCCTCTGGCAGGCCATCACGGTGCCGATCCGGCTCTCGTCTCTGTTTCGCGTGGCGGTCGTATTTCTGCAGCCGAGCGCGACGGCTCCGGTTGCCGCGCCGCCGCCGATTCAGGCGACGATCAGCGTCGGGACGGACCTGTCGGCGCCGCCGCAGATTTTCCAAGTGGCTACGCGCGTGACGTATTTGATTCCGGCGGGCAGCACCGACCCCGCGCAGATCGGCACCGCGCTGTCGCAGCCGGTGATCGTCGGTGGCGATACGGTCCGCCTGGGCGGCAGCGGCCTCGACGGCGGCGGCGCAGCGGCCGTGTATCTCAGCATCCCGGATTCGTCGCCCGTGCCGGAGTGGCCGATCACGGCCTGGCGCGTCGCCCCCATCGCACCGGCACCGGTTTCGGCCGAGGAATTGGTGCTTCTGTTTCCGAACGCCTATGCCGCGTTGCCCGCGAGCGGGACCGCCTTGACCGGAACGCCGCCGCCGGGACGCTACGCGCTGGCGGTGGGCGGCACCACTGCTGCGGACCGCAGCAGTGTGGTGCCAATTACCGTGGCACCGCGCATCGACGGCGTCACCAGCCCGCCACAACTCACACCCAATGCGTCCGGTATTTACACCATCAATGGCATGGGCTTCACAGCGGGCCAGACCGTGGTCGCGCTCGGCGCAACGGCATTGACGTCGGGTGCGACGGCGGCACCCGGCCAGTTCACGATCAACGCTACGGGTTCGAGCATCACGTTTCAACTTCCGACCGCACCTGCGCTTCCCACGGGGAAATATTTCGTGAGGATCCTGGTGAAGGGCGTCGAGGCGCCGCCGAGCTGGTGGGTGGCCGTGCCATGAATGCGCCTTCGACGTCGACACTCGAGCTCATCGCCCACCGGGTGCGTGCGCACTCGCGCCTTGCTGCCCGCTGGATGCAGCGGCTTTGGGCGCAGGGACAGTCCAGCCTCGATCAGGGCTTGGCGATCACCGCCGACGAAGTCGCGCGCCTGCTGCAGGATCCCGCCGCTGCCGACCGCGCCCGCGATGGGTTTCTGCTCGAAGATCCGGATGCCGCGCCGCTCGCGGAGGCCGCGGGGGCAACGGACCGAGCGCTCGCCTCCGATCCCGACTGGGCGGCGTTGGTGGCGGCGTTCGAGCTCGAGAGACCCGAGGCGGACCTGCTCTGCCTGCTGCTCGCGCTCGAATTCGATCCGCGCTTGCAGCGGGTGATCGCCTACTTGCAGGACGACGCGCAGGCGATCGCGCCGACGACCGCGTTTGCGGCCTCGCTATTCCGAAATGGCGCGAGCGTGCCGCTGCCGGTCGACGGGCTGCAGCGTTGGCATCTCGCCGCGCCGCTCGACGGCGCCTCCCCGTGGCGGGCGGCGACGGCCTGGCAGATCGACCCCGCGGTGGCGTTGTCGCTCGCGGCGGGAACCTGGCGGGACCCGCGCGTGGCGCACGCAGTCGCGCTGCTCGCGCCCGAACCCGGGCGGCTGCCTCCCGTCGCCTATCCGCAAGCGCTTCAAGCGCTGCAGGCCTGGACGGGCCGCGGTGAAATCTCGCTCATGGGACCGGAGGGAGGCGGGCGGCAAACGCTCGCGATGCAGTATGCGGCGGGCTCGGACCGCCCGCTCCTCGCGATCGACACGCGCAGCTTGCTGGCCGTTTCCGTCCCATCGGAGGAGGCGTTGGTGGCGGCGCTACGCATGGCATGCGCCTGTCGTGCACTGCCTTATTGGCGCGACGCGGAGGTCATAAGTGCGGCGGATTGGAATCTCTTGCGGCGCCTCGCGCCGCTGATGCTGCGCGGCGATCGGCGGGCACCCGCGACGGCAAGCGTCGTTCTCGAACTGCCGAAGCTCTCGCAAGCGCAGCGGCTCACGGTCTGGGCGCACCACAGTGCAGCGCCTGCGCCGCCGATCCTCGCGACCCAGCAACTGACCCCCGGAGAGATTGCCCTGATCGCCCGGGCGGGTCCGGCGGGGCACGACGCCGTGCGGGCGGCGCTGCGCCGCGCGGCGCCCGTGCACAGGGATCTGTTGACCTTGCTGCCCTGTCACTACACCTGGGATGACCTGGTGGTGCCGCCGGACCTGTTGGCGCAGCTGCGGGAATTCGAAACGCAGGTGCGCTTGCGCTGGGAGGTCTACGACGATTGGGGTTTTGCGCG
>Ga0209517_10005140_pt1 | contig 16798 bp, 12 predicted proteins | sample PeaSoiMetSII2010_FD_187695 | JGI IMG/M metagenome (GOLD analysis project Ga0209517, IMG submission 187695) | Peat soil microbial communities from Weissenstadt, Germany - SII-2010 (SPAdes) (version 2) | ecosystem: Environmental > Terrestrial > Soil > Wetlands > Peat | place: Germany...
GTGCCGACATCGTAACCGAGCGTAACCGCGCGCAGGAACTGGCGGCCGCCGATGTTGAACCGTTCCCCAGCCGCTAGAGCAGCAGGAATGGTCGAGCACCCGGGGTGCGATTGTGATGGCGGATGCGTGTCGTCGGTCTCGTCGGAATGGGCCAGCATCCCGTTGGCAAGGGCGGCTTCGATCGGCCCGCACAGGACGTTCGAGCCGGCCACCGTCGCGACGCGATCGCCTTTGTAGGCGCGGGCGAAGTTGATCGCAAAGCGGCCGGGAGGCAGTTCGGAGCCCGAGATCATGGCGGCCAGCGTGTCGAGAATCATGTGCTTGGTTTTCTCGACCACGTCGGCGGGAAGGCTCGCGGCGGCAGCGGCGCTCATGAACGTGCTCAGCCTGGTCATGACGGGGCTAACCGCGGGAGTCTGCGCTTTCGCGGTTGTGGCGGCGACAAGTCCCCCGGCGTAATACAGCATCTCTCGACGGCTCAAGGCTTTCGTCATGCGATCTATCCTATCAACGAAGTATCTGCTGTAGAATATGGCCATGAAGAAACGGTCCCTAGTACTCACTCTGCTGCTGACTGGGATTCAGCTCGCGGCGCAGAACGCACCGGTGCATGTGCTGGCTTCGAACGGAGTCAAAGCCGTGATCGAAGATCTTCAGAAGCAAGCCGAACAAACGATCAAGCGCCCGCTCGCGATCGAGTACGGTACGTCCTCCGTGGTCAAGAAGCGAATCGAAGACGGAGCGGCGTTCGACGTCGCCATTCTCACGTCGGACGTGATTGACGACCTTGCAAAGGCCGCAAAAATCGACCCGGGAACGCGGATGGAGATCGCCCGCTGCGGGATCGGCGTGGGCGTTCGCGCAGGCGCAGCCAAGCCGGACATCAAGACCTCGGACGCGTTGAAGAAAACGCTGCTTGCGTCCAAGTCGGTTACCTTCGCGGAGAATGGCGCGAGCCGGACATACATTCTCGAGATGTTCGCTAAGTTCGGCATCGCCGATGCCATGAAGGCGAAAACAATACTGGAACAGGGCTCGGAGCGCTCCAACGCCCGCGTGGCTGACGGATCAGCCGAGATGATCCTGACGCTGGTCAGCGAGATCCTGCCCGCGCCAGGGGTGCAGCTTGTCGGGCCGCTGCCAAGTAACGTGCAGCACTATGTCAGTTTCGCGGTGGGGACCAGCAAAAACAGCAAGAACGCGGACGCCGACAAAGCGCTCACGAAGTTCCTGTCCAGCCCAGCCGTGGAGGGAACCCTGAAGGCCAAGGGCATGCAACCGGCACCCGCTAGGGTTTCACGGTAACCCTGACCTGGCCGTTGGTCCAACAGCACTGGAACCCGCCGCCGCCCTCGCCGGAGTAGTCGTTCACCAGCAGGTGCAGAACGTAATCGCCCGGTTCGCTGAAGCGGGCGGTGGTGGTTGCGCTCCCGTTTTCGACCGGCGGACGGTCTTTCGCGAATGTGACCGTTCCCGGTCCGCGATACTTCGACCAGCGCAGCCTGATCGGAGGCCCCAGGTTTTTGGGCCGGTTATTGGATGAGCTGGTGAACTTGCCGTCGTCGGTCACCCAGGCTGTCAGCGTCAATGGATTCGCCACCGTGGCGCTGCGCTCCACAGTCAGGCCTTGCGGTCCTTGCACGGAAGCGCCCTGCGGATCGAAGCGCAGCACCGGCGGGGTATTCCCCACGGCCTCCTCCCGCAACGGAGAAATCTCGTAATCCGGATGCAGGCTGGCGGGGATCGTGCTGGTCTTGCCGTTGACCGTCAGCGTCCAAGTCACCTTGTTGGAACCGAAATCGCCAGGCACCTTCACTACGAACATGCCCCACTGCCGCCCGGCGAGAAAGTGCGTAGGCTGGCCGCGATCCGGCCCGCCCGGCTCGATGCGATTATTGGGGCCGATCGGGACATCCAGCTCTTGTTTGGTGTTCCGGTTGAAATAACCCAGCAGAAGATTGAAGCTGCCGTCGGGAGTCTTGAACCATCCCTCGAACGCGCCGGTGATGTTGGCGCCCGATTCATGCGGCGGTTCCAGCGGAAGCGATTGCGCGCACACGAGCGCGCCGAAAACAAACAGAAGTATGGGCTTCATTTACCGACCGGCACTGGCCGTCTCGCGAGGCGGCTTGTGTTTCGCGGCCCAGGCGCTGTAATCCTCGTCACTGATGTAGGTGACGTTGACCCAGGCGTGCGCCATTTCATCCACCGTGCGGTGCCCGTAGCCGACCCACTGATCCGGATCGGGATTGTGCGGATTATTGCTGGTGTTATCGTGCCAGGTGGTGACCTTGATGACAGTGCCCTTGGGCAGCACCGGCGCTGCGTCCTCGTCGTAAATATAGTTGGTCATCCAGTTGAAGTTGAAGTTGCCGACGTAGCTGATCATCTGGCTGGTGCCATCCGGGAGGATGGCTTCCAGCGACATCGCCTTGCCGCGCAGGTGCATATGCGGCTGGATGTTCTCGAGAATGGCCGCCTGCTTCAGCACGGTGAAGCCCTGGCTCTCGATGACGCTGTTGGGCGGGATATCGAGATTCGGCCCGGTCTTGCCGGGAAACGCGGTCAGGTGCGTGCGATATTTCGGCTCCTGGCCTTTCGGATACAGCCATAGCGCCAACTGGACGCCCGTGGGAATCGCTTCGCCCACCGCGTGAATGTGCACGTCCCACGAAATCTTCGATCCGGGCAGCAGAAGCTTACCGGTGTTGGGATGGAATATGTCATAAGACTTTCCGATGGCCCATTCCATCAGGACTCCCTGCCGGTCGGCATCGTTGGTGGAGTTGGCGTCGGGAGCGTCTCCATCGTCCTGTACCAGATAGGCGACCGCATGATGAACAGTCTTGCGCGCATCGGCCGTTGTCGGCCGTACCTCCACTGCGCGAACCCAGCGCGGCTCGGTCAGAGGAATGTCTGCTACCGGACGCCACCAGACGTCCTGGCTCTTGGCGGGCATGGTGTAGGAAGTCGCTTCAATGATCAGATCAGGCTGCCCGCCGAGTTCCTTCGACGCCTGCCACTCGGTCGCCTTGGGCCACTGCTTGGGCGGAGGCATGTCCTTCGGATCGCCTTGTGGCGCGCCGGAATCCACCCAGCGCGTGATCGTATTGATCTGGTCGTCCGAGAGCGACATATCGTTCTTGAACTTGTGGACGCCCACGGTCATGTCGATGTGCCATGGCGGCATCTGTCGCGTAACCACCCGCTGGCGGATGGATTTCGCCCATGGCCGGGCCTCTTCATAGGTGATCAGCGACATCGGGGCCATGGCTCCCGCGCGGTGGCACTCCTGGCACTTTTCTTGCAAGATGGGCGCGACGTCCTTGGTGAACGTCACTGGCCGGTCGCTGCCCGAATCGGCGGCGAAAGCGGAAACGGAAATCGCCAGAGAAATGCCGAATTTCCTCATGGATGCCTCCTGATATCTCGCCTAAATTCTAGATGTCCTGAATGAGGGTGTCAATGGAGTAGGGCCGCTCGTTGACTCTCGCGGTTCGCTGCAGCCTACCGAACCGCGACAGTTATGGAGCGGCCATTAGGGGGCTAGGAAACCGGCCTTCAAACCCGCCCGGTCGACTTCTTTCCCGCGCAGATACACTTTCGCGATCTTCCGGGAGTTCGTGATGTTGTCCAGCGGATTCGCGTCGAGCACGATGAAGTCGGCGCTCTTGCCCGCCGCCACCGTGCCGAGCTGGTCCATTTTCAGGATTTCGGCCGAGGTCTTCGTGGCGGCCGTGATCACTTGCGACGGTGTCATGCCGGCCGTGACCATATCCGCCAGCTCCTCGTGATCGGTCCAGCCGACGGTGGTCCCGGAGTCCGTGCCAAAGCCGATCCGCACACCAGCGTCGTTGAGCTTTTTCAGATTGCGGGCTTGTACCGCGAAGAAATCGGCTGCCTTCTTCTTGTCCTCTGGAGAGCGGTTCTGGAAGGCGTCGGTCAGCTTCTTGATCTCTGACGCTGGAACGGTTTCGCCGAGCCATGCCGGATCCTGCAATCCGGTCCCGATATCGGGAAGATTGGGGATCACGAAAACGTTCGGACGTTCTTTGATCAGCTTCACGAACTCGTCGTCGATGTCTTTGTCGCGGACGCCGTGCGCGAAACCGTCGATACCCGCGCGAAGCAGTTCCTTGGCGTCAGCCAGATAGTAAATGTGCGCCACCACGCGGAGACCGTGCTTGTGGGCTTCATCGATAATCGCGCCGTAGAGAGGCGGCGTCAGCTTGGGAACGGTTCCGTTGCGGTCGTCCACCCAGATCTTGACCCAGTCGACTTTCTTGTCCGCCAGCTCTTGCACAGCTTTTCGGCCGTCGGCTTCCGAATCGATCCCGTAAGCCACTGGCTTCCAGTAAGGCTGCCCGGGGCCGGCGTTGGGACGTCCCATGCCGCGCCCGGAGATGTGAAACAGTGCCGCATCGGGAACCGGATTCGCGCGGACCTCGTAGGGCGTTTCACCGGGGTCGATTCCCATGCTCTGGGTCGCGGCGACGCCGTAGTAAGCCAGGCGATGCAAGTGATCGATCAGGTTCTCCTTGGTATAGGTGTCCTTATCGATGCGGCCGGTCTTGATAATCGCCCAGCCCAGATGCGTGTGCGTATCGACCAGGGCGGGCATCACGGTTTTGCCCGTCAGATCGACATGCACTGCGCCGGCGGACGCCGTGATTTCTCCTTTGCGGCCGACGGCGGTGATCTTCGCGTTCTCGATCAGGAACGCGGAGTTTTCAATCGGCGCGCTGCCGTCGCCGGTGATGAGCCGAGCACCCTCGAACAGAGTTGCAGAAGCTTCCGGAGACGGGGTCGCCTGGCGGGAGCACGCCGCCGTGAACAGCAGGCAGCATAGAAGGGCCGTGGAAACGCGCATGTCTGATTACTTGCCGACGACTACGATCGAAAACGAATCCGGCACCATCTGGCCCCGTCCGCCGCGTCCTCCCGGCTGCGCGGGTGGAGTCGGCGCGGTGTACTCTGCTCCGATGATCAGAATGTGGCCAGTCTTGCTGTCCAGCGTCATCGTTTTGCCACCTGCGATGGTCGGCAAGGTCTGTTCCACCGCGAAACTGGTAGGGCTGTTCTCCTTGATGATGGTCAGCGTCCCATCGCCCTGCGAGCTAAACGCTTCCATGGTGCTCGGATTGAATCCGGCGCCATCGGTTCCCTGGCCGATGGGCATGGTGGTGATGATGTCGCCATTCGTTGCGTTCAGAATCACCATGGCTTGCGGATTGCGGCACGTGGTGAACAGGATGTTGTTCTTGGCGTCCATCGCCAGGCCGGCGCAGGTGCCGCCCTTGCCTTGCAGATCGTAATGAGCCGTCACCATCATGGTCTTCGCGTCGACAACGGCGATGCTGCCTTTGTCCTCCAAATCGACGTAGATGTGACCCTTGCCGTCCGAGGCGGCCTGCTCCGGCTGCCCGCCGAGGTCGATGGTTCCCAGCACGGCTCCATCGGCTGCATTGATAACGGTGGCATTCGGCGCGATGTGACTGAATATGTATACGCGATCGTTAAATGCATCGTACATAATGCCGTCGGGTCCGCCCTGCACGTCAATGGTCTTGATCGGCATGATGGTCTTGCTGTCCCACATGGAGATGGGCCGGCTGCTGCCGAATCCATGGCCGGATTTGGTGGAAACCGCCGCGCCGCGTGCGTTGGCGTTGGGGATTTCGCCCACCGGCTCGAGGGTGTCCAGATTGTAGACGCTGATCCGCGGCGGATTGCCCGTTCGCGGAATGTACAGGCGTCGCCCGTCGACATCCGCGTATACGTAGTCGAATCCGCCGGCTCCGCCGACTTTGGCGGTTTTGAGGATCTTATAAGGGCCTTGCTGGGCAGATCCGGGGAGCGTGAACGCTACGATCGCAATCAAGAGTACGAGACAAATTCGTCGCATGAAGTTTCTCCTTGGGTCGCCAGTCAGTATACACCCGCGACTCACCCCACAGACACCGCGGGCATCGAGAGGAACGCGTGCATGGAGTGCCAGAACGTCTGGCGATGCAGGCCCATCACCACGGAGTGCGCCATCCCCGGCAGCACCACGAACTGGCGGTCGCCACTGGGGAGCTGCGAGAAGAAGTCGGTTAGGTCGCTCATGGTGGCGATACCGTCATATTCGCCGCGGACGAGAAGCACGGGCGCGGTTACACGTTTCGGATCCACGACGGGCAGGTTCGCCGTCATATCGAGATACGTGCCCGTTGGAACCTGGTCGCCGAACTTCAGCTCTTCGTCGGCGAGGAATTCGGCGATAGCTGGATCGGTGGTGCCTGGTTTATCGCGCGTAAAAATGCTGCGGATCATGTCGCGGTCGCGCAGGCGGCGGTTGTGGGTGCGGTAGTAATCCAGGTTCTTGGCACGCTCGGCCAGAGTCGGGGAATTGTCGCCCCTGTAGGTGAATGCTCCCAGGACCAAACGATCGACACGCTGGGGCTCGGCCATGGCATACGCGGCAGCGCGCAGGCCTCCCGACGATTCTCCGAACAGATGCACTTTTTGCTGGGCGGTTTCACGCGCAATGACTTCCATGCCTGCCTGAATATCCTTGACGCCGCTAGCGATGTCGGAATTGGCCTGAGTCTGGCTGGATCGGCCGTAGTTTTCGTGATCCATGGTCCACACGTCGTAGCCGAGCTCGGCGAAGACGTTCATCACGGAGTACTCGCCCTTGCCGGGCGTGGCGAGATCGAACGAAGAGCGGCTGGAATTCGAAGAGCCGTGGATTAGCAAGAGCGCCGGCCGCGTCTTTTCACCGGCTTTGGGCGGCGTCGACCGTTTGCGGAACATGTACAGCTTCACGCTGTCCTTTTGTGCCCAGTATTCGTCGGACCAAAGCTTCGCGGTTTCTGGTGCACTGCTTTGCGCGAGTGCGGCGGCGGGTGCGAGCAGGGCTCCTGCCATGATCGTGCGGCGAGAAACATCCTTCTGCATCATTTTCTTCACGAGGGTTGCCTCCTAGAACACGGCGATAGGATTGACAGGCGAGCCCGTCCCGTTGGGGATCGGCAGCGGCGCCACGGTCAGCATGAATTCCCAACGATTGCGCGCGGCGGCGGCTTCACTTAAGGCTTCGAAATCCGCGCGGTCCAGGATATGCACGCCCAGGATCTCCAGAACGAAATTATGTAGCGACGCTTTGGGAATATCGCCCGGAGGCTGCGGTGCATAGCCCGCCGTCTCCCATCCCAGCAGCGCGATGTCGCGTTTTTTGAGCCACGGGATCACGGAATTATCGAAACCCGCTGCTTCATCGTTCGCCCAAGGCCCGATCTTCGCCCGGCGAGCCCACTTGCCCCACCGCAGCAGGAGCGCGTCTCCCGGTCCCGCCTTCACGCCGCTCTTCTTTTCCCAGGCTTCGAGATCTTCTGGGTAAATCCGCGTGCCGGGCTCGAGATACGGCAAGCCTTTCAGCTTGGGGATGTCATAGAGCACGCCGCGGGTCACGATGCCGTTCTTCATCGTCATGATGGAACTCTTCGTGGCGCCGGCTTCCTTGGTGACCAGGCTCTTGGGATAGCCGTTCCACATCTTGCCATCGAAAAAGACGTGCGCGAACGAATCCAGGTGCGTGGTTCCCGGACCATGGATGCATGGGTAAGAAACGCGGTCCATCACCATGCCCGGTGTGTCCATATACATGGCCCACTCGATGGGGCAGGGATTGTCGATTTCCTTGTCCTTGCTGGCATCGCGGGCGAGCGACACCGAGAAACCTTCCTTTACCAACGCGGCAGCCTGCTTGCGCTTAGCCGGCGTCACGAGGTTGAGCGTGCCCATCTCGTCGTCTTTGCCCCAGCGCCCCCAATTGGAAAGCTCCGTTTGCCAGCGCTGGTATTCGGCTGCTGTCGTAAGCGGATGTGAAGGCGCGGACTGGGCTCTCGAAATCGATACTCGGCCGACGACGGCCGCGGCTAGCAGCAGGACCGAGCCGTAGACCAGCCCCCGTTTCATCGCGCGGCCTGATCCTTTGCTCGGCCTCCTCGCAGAATGTTCTCGATTGCCTCATTCCCTTCCTGACAGGCGTACTCATAGATCACGTATTGCGGATCGCGGGTCAGTGGGATCGACACTTTCCACGGCTTCGTATAGACGTTCGGATCGTCGATAGTGACTTCGTAGAGGATCGTGCCCAGGTCGGTGCGAGTGAATCGTTCGACGACGTGCAGAGCCTCACTCTGCGGGAGTCCTTTGATCCGTCCGGTAGCGGCGCTGGTGGCGATCCAGCCCTTGCCATTGAAATTGGTCGTATCCACTACCAAAGTGTTGCCATCCCAGTGGCCGCGTGAATCGCCGTCCCAACTGCGGACCTCAGCCGGGGCATGCGCGCGCCCGGCACTTCCATCCACCGGAATTACGCGGGCGTCGTGAATCATTTCCGACATAATCACGACGTAGCCAGGGCTCTGGACGATCTGATACGCGTTGTTGTATCCCGCCGGGAACATCCGCCCGGGAACGCCGCGGGTGATGCAGCGGTCCCAAATGCTCATGTACTCGTAGGAATCGGTTATGTGCGCCAGGTCGTAATCGCGCTTGGCTTCGGCCGCCGGTTTCACGGGGACTTTTCCGTCCGGCGGATCCACGACCAGCGAGGTTTGGCGAGTGCCGACGACCTTGGTGCCGGAATCGAACCAGACTTGGTTGTAATTGCCGACGTCGCCCGCGGAGGGAGGACGATCTACCTTAGTCTGAGCCGATTGCTTCTCGAGCTCGGCTGCTTCCTTTTCCGTCAGGAAAGCCTTTCCTGCAAGATTTGCGGGACGCTCGAAGGGCGTGATGGTGGCGTTGGTCCAGACTCCCTGCAGGTCCGGTTGACCATCGGCGGTGCGCGGCGGAGTCCACTGCTTCTGTGCGAAAGCCATGGAAGCAGAAATCAGCAGGACAATAGTACGGGACATGTCGAAACCTCCTAGGCGTTACGGATTGCGGGACGCCAGATAAGCCGTGATCGATACCATGTCGTCGACCGTCAGCTTCGCCACGGCTTCCTTCATCAGCTGGGTCCATGGACCATTGCGGTTCCCTTGCTGAATGTCGTAGAGCTGGCGCGCAATGTAGCTCGGCGAGCGGCCCGAGATCGACGGCACGTTCCCGATGCCTTTGAGATCACCCCCGTGGCAGATGCTACATTTGATGGTTTTGCCCGCGCCGCCGGTGGTGACCAGCGCTTCCCCTTTTTTGATGCTGCCGATGGGCGCGTAGGCGATGAAGCTGGACTTAGAATCGCGGAGTTCGGTGCGTTCCAGATCCACGGGCATCTCGATCACGCGCGAGCCGATCGGCTCCATGCCTTTGTCGGCGCCTTCGGATTCGACGAACATCCATCCCGAGACGTGCGTCTTCGGGACCATCTTGGTTTCCATGACCTTGATCCAGGGCTTCGGCTTGATGCTGGCGAAATATTCCGCGGCAGCCTTCACCTCGGCATCATTCGCGGCTTTGCCGATGGCGAGCATCGTGGTCGGCGGCCCCATCTTCGATTCGGAGGTCTTGCGCAGTCCGTTCTTGTAGTCGGCCATTTGCTGCACGATATATCCGGCCGGAAGGCCGGCGAGGCTCGCATTTTCGGGACGGCCTTGCCCGTTGGGCAGATGGCAGTACCCGCAGGCACGAACGTCCGGCCGACGCCCGTGCATGACTACCTCAGGCATCGCTGGGTGATCGTCCGGGTACCAATCCGGAGGATTGAAAAGATCGCGGGTTTGGGGGAGCGTTAGACCCACCGTGCTGCCAGGTACGTGCTTCAGGGACGTGTCCGCGGGCGCGGCGGCCGGAGCGGCTCCTGGGGTTGTAGGCGGATTCAGAGCGTAGGCCCAGGGCGGCGTCTTTTGATCCTGGGCCAAAATCAGAAAAGTAGTCGCGGCGATAACCACGCCGTAGCGTAACCAGTGACGCTTCATGGGTCCCTCCAGATGCTCGCGTTGATTCTAACTTAATCTGATATAAGCTGTCTTGCAGGCCAGGAAAGGGCAATACATGCAAATTCGAGTGAACGAACGGTCGTGGACGGTCAATGCCGCCCCAGATACGCCGCTTTTGTACGTGTTGATGAACGAGCTGCAGCTCCAGGGCCCGCGATTCGGCTGCGGCCTGGCCCAGTGCGGGTCGTGCTCGGTGCTGGTGAATGGCGTCGAAACCCGGTCGTGCGTGACAGCGGTATCCAAAGTTGAGGGCAAATCCGTGACGACCCTCGAGGGGCTGCCCGCTTGGTACGCAGCGCAAAAGAAGCTGGCGAAAGCTCCCGCGCTGCATCCGGTCCAGCAGGCCATGATCGACGAACAAGCAGTGCAGTGCGGTTATTGCTTCAACGGGATGATCATCAAGAGTTCCGAGCTCCTCTCGAAGACCCCTCGACCCACCGAAGCCCAGATCCGCACCGCGATGAATGGTCACCTGTGCCGGTGCGGGACGTATCCCAGGATCATGAAAGCCATCCAGCGAGCGTCGGTCGCAATGGCGGGAGGTGCCGCGTGACGAAAGAGATGATTCGCCGCGATTTTCTGAAAACCGGCGGAGCGCTGGTGATTGGCTTCAGCCTCCGCGACAAGCTTGCCGCACAAGAGCGGGGAACGAAGGCCGGTCCGCCCGATGCGCGGCAGGTGGATACCTGGCTCGCGATCCACGCCGACAACACCGCGACCGTATACATCGGTTTCGCCGAACTGGGACAGGGCGCGTCGACAGCGCTGCTGCAGATCGCGGCCGAGGAACTCGATCTCGACATGAGCCAGATCAAAACGGTGCGGCTCGATACCAACGTCACGCCCAACCAGGGCGGGACGTATTCCAGCGCATCGATCAATCGCGGCGGGCCGCAGGTCCGCACGGCTGCGGCCGAGGCGCGGCTCGCTCTTCTCAAACTCGCATCGGCGAGTTTGAATACTCCACAAACCCAGCTCACCGTGTCGAAAGGTGTTGTGTCGGGTTCGGGCCGTTCTGTGACCTACGGCGAGCTGGTCGGCGACAAGCCGTTCAACGTAACGTTCACCGGAACCGCGCCGGTCAAGCCGACCACCGAGTACAAGATCGTCGGGACCAAGTTTCCGCGCAACGATACCCCCGCGAAAGTCAGCGCCCAATACACCTACATGCAGTACGTGCGCGTGCCCGGGATGCTGCATGGCCGCGTGGTCCGGCCGCGGGGACAACGGATGTATGGAGCCGGCGCGAAGATCGTGAGCGTCGACGAAGCTTCCATTCGCGCGATTGCCGGTGCGCGCGCCGTGCGCAAGGGCGATTTCCTTGGCGTGGTCGCCGAAAACGAGTGGGACGCCATTCGCGCCGCACAGCAGTTGAAGGTGGTCTGGGAAACGCCGTCCGCGCTTCCGGGCAACGCCGGACTGCACGAGCACATGCGCGCTTTCAAGACCGAAGACAGCATCGTGCTGGAGCGCGGCAACGTGGCGACGGGACTAAGCGGGGCAGCGCACATGGTTTCGCAGACGTGCCTGGGTCCCTATCACGCGCATGCGCCCTTCGGGCCGAACTGCGCCGTGGCCGACGTCAAGGCGGATTCCGCGCTGGTCATGTGCTCGACGCAGGATGTCTACGGAACGCGAAATAGCCTGTCGCGTTTGCTCGGCATGCCGGCCGAGAAAATTCGCGTCCAGTATTACGAAGGGTCGGGCACCTACGGTCACAGTTGTTACGACGACGTCGCGCAGGCCGTTACGCTGCTCTCGCAGCTCGCCGGGAAGCCCGTGCGCTTGCAGTTCATGCGCTGGGATGAGCACGGTTGGGATAACTATGGCCCGGCGCATCTCGGCGAAGTGCGGGCCGCAGCGGACGCCAACGGCAAGATTGTGGCGTATGAGTACCAGGGCTGGCAGCATGGCTGGAGCAATACCGAAACGTCCGCCCAGTTGATCGGCACGCCGACTTCCGAATGGCCCGGAGGGGCCGTCCAGGGGGTCAATCGGCTGACGTGCGGCGGCATGTACGATATCCCGAACCTGAAGCTGGTGAATCACAAGCTGCCGGTAACGGCTTACCTCAAGGGCGGATGGTTGCGCTCGCCGCTCGATCTTTCGTTCGCGTTCGCATCGGAACAGGCGATCGACCAGCTCGCGTATCTCTCGGGAATCGATCCCTACGAATTTCGGCAGCGGAATATGGCCGATATGCGCTGGCTGGGCGTTCTGAATGCCGCGGCGCAAGCTGCCAAATGGTCGCCTCGCAAAGCTGCCGCGAATCTCTCGAGGGCGAGTGTCGTAACCGGACGCGGGATCGGCTTAGGCACCCATCTGACGTCATACGGCGGCGCCGTCGCCGAGATCGAAGTGAACAGGGACACGGGCCGAGTCGTAGCGAAACATCTTTACGGCGCGATTGACGCCGGCCAGGTGGTCAATCCGGGCTTCGTCGAAAGCCAGATCATGGGGCAGTTGGTGCAGACCGCCAGCCGCATGTTCAAAGAGGAAGTGAAGTTCGATCAGACCGGCGTCACCAGCCTCGATTGGTCGAGCTATCCGATCCTGCGGTTCGACGAATGCCCCGAGGTTACGGCCGTCGTGGTGCAGAGGCTCGACCAGAGATCGACGGGCGCGGGCGAAGAAGTGATGGCGGCCGCCGCCGCGGCGATCGCAAATGCTTTTTTCGATGCGACTGGAGTCCGGATGAAGGAGTTTCCGCTCACACCGGGTCGCGTCCTGGCGGCGCTCGGTGGGCCAAAAGCCGCCTGAGATAATTAAAGTCATGCTGTCGGCATTCGACCCTCTCGTCCGCGAGTGGTTCGCGGATAAGTTCGCGGACGTAACGGAGCCACAGCGTTTGGGGTGGCCGGAGATCCAGGCCCGTCACGACGTCCTCATCTCGGCACCCACCGGATCCGGCAAGACATTGGCGGCGTTTCTGACGGCGATCGACTCGCTGGTGCGCCAGGCACGCGTGGGCGAACTGCCGAACCAGACTCAGATCCTGTATGTCTCGCCGCTCAAGGCGCTGAGTAACGACATCCACAAGAATCTGGACATTCCTCTGGCGGGCGTGGCGAAGCTGGCGGCTTCCCAGGGCGTCGAGCTTGCGCCGATCCGCACCGCCGTGCGCACCGGGGACACGCCCGCGTCGGAACGCCAGCGCATGGGCAAGGAAGCCCCGCACATTTTAGTAACGACGCCCGAGTCGCTCTACATTCTCCTGACAGCCGAAGGGCCGCGGAAGATGCTCTCGTCCGTGCGTACTCTGATCGTCGACGAGATTCACGCGGTGGCCGACGACAAGCGCGGATCGCATCTGGCACTGTCGATTGCAAGGTTGGAAGCCCTCACCGGCGCACCGTTGCAGAAAATCGGACTGTCGGCAACCGTAAGTCCCATCGAAGACGTCGCGCGATTCCTGAGTGACCACGCGCATATCGTCCACGTGGGGCATCGCCGCGCCATGGATCTGGCCGTCGAGGTTCCCCGCGACGAACTGGGCGCCGTCGCCAGCATGGAGATGTGGGATGAGGTCTACGACCGCATCGCCGCCCTGGCCCAGGAGAATCGGACAACACTGGTGTTCGTCAACACGCGCCGGCTATCCGAGCGCGTGGCCCACAAACTGGCCGAGCGGCTGGGCGAGAACGCAGTTCTGCCGCATCACGGCAGCCTTTCGCGCGCGCTGCGGCTCCAGGCCGAGCAACGGCTGAAGAACGGTGAGCTGCGGGCCGTGGTCGCTACCGCGTCGCTCGAGCTCGGAATCGATATCGGCACCGTGGATCTGGTGTGCCAGATCGGGTCGCCGCGATCGATTGCTGTGGCGCTGCAGAGGGTCGGCCGCGCGGGGCACTGGGTCGGAGCGCTGCCGAAGGGCCGGCTGTTCGCGACAACTCGCGACGAGTTGATCGAATGCGCGGCGCTAGTGCGCGCCATTCGCCGTGGCGAGCTCGACCGGCTGGAGATTCCGAAAGCGCCGCTCGATATCCTGGCGCAGCAGATCGTAGCCGCCGCGGCCTGCGAGGAGTTCGCGGAAGACGACTTGTTCGCGCTGGTTCGCCGAGCGTATCCGTATCGCGATCTGGACCGTGCTGATTTTGATTCCGTCATCACTATGCTCAGCGACGGCATCGCGCATTCACGCGGCCGCAGCGGAGCTTATCTTCACCGCGACCAGGTGAATCATCGCGTGCGAGGGCGGCGGGGCGCGCGCCTGGCCGCGATTACCAGCGGAGGTGCTATTCCGGACACCGCGCAGTATCAAGTGATCGCCGAGCCTGAAGGCACCGTTATCGGGTCGCTCGACGAAGACTTCGCGATCGAGAGCATGGTGGGCGACGTCTTCCTGCTGGGGACTACCTCATGGAAGATCCGGCGCGTCGAGACCGGGCGTGTGCGTGTCGACAATGCGAAGGGGGCGGCTCCGACGATACCGTTCTGGCTGGGCGAAGCGCCTGGCCGCACGCGCGAGCTGTCGCAGGAGATTTCGACGCTGCGGGAGGAGATCGCCAAGGCTGGGCCGCTGGGTGTTACGGATTGTGGCCTGGACCAGCGAGGCGCGGAACAAGCCGTCGAATACGTTCTGGCGGGTTTCAAAGCTTTGGGCGCGATGCCGACGCAGGACACCGTGATCGCCGAGCGCTTCTTCGACGAAGCCGGAGGCATGCAACTTGTCATCCACTCACCGTTCGGAGCCCGGATCAACAAGGCCTGGGGACTGGCGCTGCGCAAACGCTTTTGCCGCACTTTCAACTTCGAACTGCAGGCCGCCGCTACCGACAACGGGATCGTGCTCTCCTTGAGCGATCAGCATTCCTTCCCGCTGGAGCTGGTGTTCAGTTTCCTGAAGCCGGCAACCGTGGAACACGTACTGACGCAAGCTATGTTCGATGCGCCCATGTTCGGCGCGCGCTGGAAATGGAACGCAGCGCGGGCTTTGGCGATTCCGCGATTCGCCGGCGGCCGCAAAGTTCCGCCTCCGATTCAGCGCATGCGCTCGGATGATCTGCTCGCCAGCGTCTTCCCCGATCAGGTCGCGTGCGCGGAAAACCTGACCGGCGAAATTCGCATACCCGATCACCCTTTGGTGAAGGAGACCATCGACAACTGCCTGCACGAGGCGATGGACCTCGAGGGACTGAAGGAAATATTGGATCGCATGGGTGAAGGCACGCTGCGAACCGTGGCGGTAGACACGCGCGAGCCGTCGCCGTTCAGTCATGAGTTGCTGAACGCCAATCCGTACGCGTTTTTGGACGATGCTCCGCTCGAGGAACGTCGCACGCGCGCTGTACAGATGCGGCGAAGCTTGTCGGTGGAAGATGCGAAGAACTTGGGAACGCTGGATCCTGCCGCGATCGCGCAGGTAGCGGAAGAATCGTGGCCGGTCGTGCGCGACGAGCACGAGCTGCATGATGCGCTGCTTACGTTGATTGTGCTGCCCCCAATCGAGGAGTGGCGCGAATGGTACGAGGCGCTGGAACGCGCCGGTCGGGCGTCCACAGTGAACCGGCAGTGGGTCGCAATTGAAAAGCTGGAAGTCGCGCGAAGCTTGCCGGATGAGGCTGCGGTAGCGGCCGTTTTACGTGGTTGGTTGGATTCGATTGGTCCCATCACTCCCGTGGCGCTGGCGGCGCGTCTGCAGCTGCCTCAAGAGTCCGTGGACATCGCCTTGGCGAAACTCGAATCGGAGGGTTTGATTCTTCGTGGGCATTTTGCCTCCGAACAGGAAGAATTCTGCCACCGCCGCGTCCTGGCCCGCATTCATCGCATGACGCTGGGACGTTTGCGACGCGAGATCGAACCGGTGACTGCCGCCGATTTCATGCGCTTTCTCGGCCGATGGCAGCACCTCGCGCCGGGAACCCAATTGCACGGAGCCGATGGACTATTCCAGGTCCTGCGCCAGCTCCAGGGCTACGAGATTTCGGCGGCCGCATGGGAATCGAGCGTGTTGCCGCGGCGAGTCGCGAACTACGATCCGGAACTGCTCGACCGCTTGTGCCTTTCCGGAGAAGTCATGTGGGGACGACTCTCTCCGCATCCCGCGCTCGAAACCGAAGGAGGTCGTCGCGTACGTCCCACGCGCGTCGCGCCATTGGCGCTGTTCCTGCGAGAAGATGCCAAGCGGCTGTTGTCGCCGGCTTCCAATCAATTGCCGCTCCTCTCACATCCCGCGCGCGATATGTTCGTGGCGCTGGAATCGCATGGCGCGTCCTTCTTCAATGAACTCGTGCGAGCTACCGGACGCCTGGCCAGCGAAGTCGAGGATGGTTTATGGGAACTGGTCGCGGCCGGGCTCGTCACTGGCGACGGCTTCGAAAATGTGCGCGCGCTCATCGATCCCAAGCGCCGCCGTGGAGAAGGGCGAGGGCGGAGTGCGCGACCCCGTCACGCCGCTGGTCGCTGGGCGTTGCTAAATAGAGACGCAGTCGCGACCGAGATCGAATTCTTCGCCGGACAGCTTCTGGACCGCTGGGGCGTGGTCTTCCGCGATGTGCTGTCGCGCGAGACATTGTCGCCCGCCTGGCGCGACCTGTTGCAGGTCTACCGCCGCATGGAAGCGCGCGGCGAAATCCGGGGTGGCCGTTTCGTGAGCGGGTTCGTGGGCGAGCAGTTCGCGCGGCCCGAAGCGCTCGATTTGCTGCGGCATCTCCGCCGTTCGGCCAAGACCGGGGAACAGCTCGAAATCGCACCGGCCGATCCGCTGAACTTGACCGGCATTTTGCTGCCTGGGCCGCGAACGGGCGCGCTCACACAGGTTCCGCTGCGCTTGCTCGATGGCGTTCCGCAGGCGGTGGGCTTTTGAGGCGGGGTTACACTGGGATCGTGCGTCGGTTGTTCTTACTCGTTATCACCGCGTCAGCGTTGCT
>Ga0209517_10005142_pt1 | contig 16796 bp, 9 predicted proteins | sample PeaSoiMetSII2010_FD_187695 | JGI IMG/M metagenome (GOLD analysis project Ga0209517, IMG submission 187695) | Peat soil microbial communities from Weissenstadt, Germany - SII-2010 (SPAdes) (version 2) | ecosystem: Environmental > Terrestrial > Soil > Wetlands > Peat | place: Germany: Weissenstadt...
GGAGAAAGCGGTGCGCGAGGGCCACTTCCGCCAGGATTTGTACTACCGGCTGGCCATCATCGCGATCTTTATCCCGCCCTTGCGGGATCGCAAGGAAGACATTCTTCCACTGGTGGACTTTTTTATCGATCGCTACAATCGCAGGTTCAGGAAATCGATTCGCGGCATGACCGACGAGACGCGTTCACTGATTCTGAGTCATAACTGGCCGGGCAATGTTCGCGAGTTGAAGAACACCATCGAACGGGGAATGATTCTGGAGGAAGAGCCGTTCCTGCGTCCGGCGTATCTGCCATTTTCGGTGGGCGAATCGGGTGGCCGCACTCTCTTCGAGCGAACCTCGCCGGCGGACGGCGGACGGACGCTGCCCAATGGACGAGGTCTCCCGCGTCTCTATATTCCGGAAGGCGGAACGTCGCTGGAAGAAGTGGAGCACTCGATGGTCGAGCTGGCCATGAACCAAGCCAACGGCAACCAGACCAATGCCGCCAAACTGCTCGACATCAGCCGCGACGCTTTGCGCTACAAGCTGAAGAAATTCGGGCTGGCTCGCGGCGACGATGAGGGCTAGGGAGCGGAAGCAAGAGCGCCTTCGCGGCAGCTTTTTCGACCCATTCGAGCATTCCGTCAATCTCGTGCAAACTGAAGCCATTGATCGCCGACCCGTTGCCTGACCTGCGGATCGAACGCAGGGCCTGCTCGGGCTGCACGCGGGAGCAATTTCGGCATCGACAGCGTCTTTCATGCCGCGAACAGCGGCCTCCCGTCGACCCCAGGGACGGTTGATTCCGCATCGAACCCCACCGATGCCTCTTCCAAAATCTCTGAGGAGCACGCTCCAACGGGGGTCTTTCCCGCTCTCGGATTAGAGCTTTGCAATCACGCGGGTAACAAGAAAACTCCAACAATGACGCACCTTCGGTGAAGATCCGGGGTTCAGCAACTTGATCTCCTGCTTCTAGTTACCAAGGCGTTGTCAAAACCTCCGCTGCTGCTCCGGATTAGGGGGAACTTAGCCGATCAGGAGAGTAAGTACAAGGAGGTTCCAATCAATGAAACGGCATGTGTTGGTCGCGCTGATGATGGTGGCAGCCGCGGGCTTGGCGGAGGCCCAGATCACATCTCCGTCGACTGACGTCCTCGGCGCTCACCTCAACTACGGCCGCGGTTGCGCGGCCTGCCACGCACCACACAGCGGGAGCAACGGTAACGGCAGCTCTAGAATGATCGAACCTTCCTCGGGCAATGCGATGCTGTGGGGCGAGGATGCCTCCAGCTTGTACGGCAAGACGATTACAACGGGCGGAGGCAAATTTGTAGAAGTGCTGCCGACGAGCATGTCGGCTACGACGCCTGATGTTTCCGGCATGCTCACCTGCCTGAGCTGCCACGACGGCAACTACGCGGAGAGCTCCATGATGAAGAACAAAGTCTATGAGACCCTGCCTGCAACCTACGGAAACAGCAACTCCATCCCGACCCTGCTTGGAGACAACGGCACCGGCCTGGGAAACTACATCAACGAACACCCGGTGGGACTCACCGCCAAACTCAGTTGCGGCGGCTCGACGAATTGGGATTGCAGCGTAAGCAGCAGCGGCATGGTGCAGATGAGCGGCGCACACTCCAGCCAGTTCGTCAAGAATTACGGCTTCTTTGTCAAGCCGGGAAGTTACAACAACACCGCCGTGGTGGTGTGCACGACCTGCCACGACGAGCACGTGATGAACGTGGTGAAGGTAACCAGCGGCTCGACGTCAGGTCTGCCGGCCGGCAACTACACGACCATGTTCTTCCTGCGCGCGCCCTACAACCCGAACGACTCGAACCCTTCGTCCAACCAGACGGCGCAATTCTGCCGTCAGTGCCACGCCGACAAGTCGAACGAGATGAACGGCAGCACCGCTGGAACCGTGTTCTAGAGCGGGGCCACAGGATGAAGATCAAGCCTGTTCCGGCTGGCGGGGGAGACGCGATGGGCACGGAAACGGGGCGCAGGCCGGCAACCATGCTGGCGCGTAAGTCGTTTCTTTCAACAGAGAGGAAAAAGCGTGCGGGCCGTAAGTCCTTTATTTCGATGGGGCAAAGATGGCTTTTGTGGCGTAACCTCCTTGTTTTCATATAGCTGGGACGAAAAGTGGGGGGGGTAGGGGGGATGGGGAAGGAAAGGAGAAGAATGAGGTATTGCAACGGCAGGCTGGTCTCCATGGCTGATCCTCTCCAAAACCCATTGTGCGCCCAAGAGGCGAAATTATCTGCAAATGCCGAAGCCGCGCCCGACTCAAAACCACGACTCACCGATCGCTTGAGCGCGCAGCCTGAGCAGGATTGACATTCATCAGCCAGAATTGCTATGCCCTGTCGATGTGTGTGTGAGACCGCCGTCGGGCCCACCTCAGCGACGAAGTGGGTGTTCCAGGGGGCATGGCCGGGGGCCCCGGCTTGTTGGCTGCGCTGGCGGGCGCTTACTTCTTCAGGACGGGAACCCGGCGCAGGCTAGCCTGAGTAACCGTGCCGTTGGCATTGTGCGCGGCCTGGTGACAGACCAAGACGCAGGAATTCGCAGAGCGATTGTAGGAGATGGGATTGCTGCCATTCTGGGCGACGACATTCACATCAAAATTGACCAGCCGCTCGCCGCTGATGGCACCGCTGGTGGCACCCATGCCGTGGGCGGTGTGGCAGGTGGAACAGGTGAAGCCGGAGTTGATGTGGCTGCTGTGCTGATTCCAACTGGTGTTCTGCATAATCTGGTTGGTCAAATCATGGCACTTGGCGCACAGGCCGTAGGGTCCATTCACGCTCAGATTTGGATTGGGAAATAGATTGTTAATGACTCCGCCCGGCATGGTGGTCTGGTTGAATTCATAGCGGCGTTCGAGGATGTGGGTCCACCGGGAGCCATGGGGACCGTTCGGGCCGGCCCCCCCGAATTCGCGATTGTCGTCGCTCGAGTGGCAATCGGTGCAGAAAATCTGGGTACCCATGGCTCGGCCCTGCGTGGCGCCATCGAGGTTCAACATGTTGAACAGCAGGCTGGGTTGCGGGAAAGAGCTGCTGCGGGCATGCATGACAGGATGACTGGAGGTGGCCGAGAGGGCAAACTGCGGGATCAGGTTCAGAGGATCGCCCGCCGAAACTGCCCGCACCGGGAAGTATCCATAGATCGGCTGCACCTGTTTGCCGGAGCTGGCGCCATGACAGCGCAGGCAGTTCTCATATTGATTGACGGCGGGCGCAAGCACGGTGATTCCGTCGCTGGCGCTGATGCCCGCGATGTCCTTCTGAGAGATGCGGATGAGGGGCGGGAGAGGAAATGGCCCGACTGGTTGGGACGCATGTGCACTGTGGCAGTCTACACAAGTAGCATGACGGTTGTTGTTGAGCAAAATGCCCTCTTGGGCATCGTGGGGATAGGTCGAGGTGGGAAATGGATGCCCAATCTTGGGGGCGGCGTACTCGGGAAACACGTTGGCGTAGGGCGGAATCCCAGTGATGTTCGAGCCGCCGTTGTGGCAGGCAATGCAATCCTGTTCATTCTGGCCGCGCAGCAGCCGCGACGCACCGCTGGCGTTGTGGGGCGCATGGCACGAGATGCAGGCATCGGCAGCCACCGTGGTGTAGCTTCCGAGGAGGGCCTGGGGCGAGATCTTGTCGGTGGACAGGGCATGCGCGCTGGTGGACCAATCGGCGAGCGGATTCACCTGGCCGCTCGTTTGCCGGGTAGGATCGTGGCAGGCCAGGCACAACTGGCCACTGGAGCTGTCCTTGACCAGGAAATTCTGGCTCACGGGGTCTTTGGCTTGCACGTGCGGATTGTGGCACGAGATGCACTCGACGTTCCCTTTGATCAGCTTCACCGCTCCGGTTGGGTCAGCGGTCGTGCCACTCGTCGTCAGCGAGGCGGCCAGGTCGATATTATCTTTCAACGGCGTCTTCAGACTAAACGGGTGCGATGACTGCATGTTGCCGCCGAACACGTCCGACGTGTACATCGATCCGCGCGTCAGGACCTGGCCATAGACCACGGTGGTCCCGACCGCAACTGTGCCGTCATGGCAGCTGAGGCATTGATTGGTGGAGTAGCCAAGCGTTGGCTGTCTGCCGCGGTTCTTTTCGGTGTCGCTGGTGTAGGTCGTATAGGTTTGCGTGGTGAGCTTCTGGTTCCAAAGGCCGATGTTCAGTCCGGAGTGCGGCGCGTGACAGTAGGCGCAGGTGTCGGGACGGGCGCCGGTGATGGGCGATTTGCTGCCCGGCCCCAGATTATGCATGCCCATCACGTCGCCTGAGAATTGAGCGGGCAGGGTGGTCCCGGTGAGCAGAATCGTCAGCCCGGCCAACAGTATTCTGCGCCTCATTTCATCCCCTCCAGGGCCGGCTTTTTCAATCCAACGTATTGAAATACCTGGACGCGGCGATTGAACGAGTCAACCACAAAAACCTGGTCGTTATGATCAATGTACAATCCTGACGGCAGCTGGAACTCACCGGCACGCGTACCCGGAGAACCGAAGTAATAAAGGAGTTGTCCCTGACGGTTGAAGACCTGTACGATGCCCCACACCCCATCGACTACGTAGAGATCGCCTTCCGAGTCGACCGAGATTCCCTTCGGCCGGAACATGGCGCCAGGACTGTCGCCGATCTTTCCAGTGGCGTACTGGAAGGTTCCGGAGCGGTCAAAGACCTGCACACGGAAGTTCATGGCATCGACCACCATGAGGCGAGGCCCATCGAGGCGCAGTTCAGTGGGGAGATTGAATTCGCCGTCGGCTTCACCCGTTTTGCCAATGGTCTGGAGCACATTGCCCTGCATGTCGAGGATGAACACCTGGTCGCGCAGCGTGTCAGCCAAGTAAATCCGCTGCGCCGCCGAATCCACGGCAATTCCAGTGGGCCGCTTGAAATAACCCTCGCCGCCTTTGAGGCTGCCGATGGCATGCAGATACTTTCCGCTAGGCTCGAAGACAAAAATGACGCCCGCATCCGAATCGGTGACGTAAATATTGTCCTGGGCATCCACCGCGACGCATTGCGGCGTGAGCATCGAGTCCTTGCTCTTTCCCACGCGCTGGATGAACTTGTACTTGTGCTGCGCGAAATCGAAGATGTGCACGCCCACGGCGCCCGGATCGGTGACAATGATCCGTCCGCGGGAATCAGTAGCAATGCTGTAAGGACGCACGAGGGAGTGGAATTCGGGCTCGCCGGCGATGACGTCCACCAACTTGTTCCAGAAGCCGCGGTTCGGCTTGACTTCAGATTCCGAGTTGAAACTGTGCTCCCAGGAGAGCTTGCGCCCGCCGTCCAGCGACATCTCCCATGCCTCCGGCGCGGCCGTCGGGGGACTGGATTTATGGGACGCCCAGAGCGGAGCAGGCAGCAGCGTGACGCCCGCCAGGATCAAGGCCGCGCTCAGGCATTGCCGCCGCTCTTCTGTTAGAAGAAGTTGAACCAACGCGATACCCCGATGTAGAACGATGATACTATTTCCGGCGGCGATCCGGACCCGCTGAAGCCCTGCTGAAGCCGGGAGTATCCGCTATTAAAGCTCAATTTGCGGACCTGATACTGGATGAGGGAGTTATATTGATCGTACTCGTTATTGGACGCGACTCCGGCATTGGTGGTATTGCTGATGGACTTGGCATAGGAGGCGGAAAGGATGAGGTTCTTCACCGGCGTGCTGGAGAGCGCAAAGGAATACCCATCGCCGCCGTAGAGGCTCACCTCGCTTGAGGGCAGAACCGGCGAGGGCACCGGCACCGGGATCAGGCCCGAGCCCGTGGCCAGCGCCTGCCCGCTGGCCTTCGTGTAGCTGCCGGTGGCTGTGAGCAGGGGGGTGTAGCCCACACTGGCGTAGTAAACCTGGCTGCTGCTGGCTGTGCCGGCCTGCTGGGTCAACGCGGTCCGCGAGGCGCCCGCGCCCAGGCTCATGTTGAATCTTCCCCAGCGCCGGTTTGCGTTGCCGGAGTAGTTATAAAACGAGTTCATGTAGGTGACCAGCAGGGTCTGCACATTCTGCGCATAGCCGAACGACCCGGTCACGCGCCACCCCAGAATCTGGCTGGAGTAATTTTCGTTCGTCGAAAAACTCAAGGTGTCCTCGCCGGTCTGGTCCGGAGAGTTTTCAGCTGCATTCAGCGAGGCGTTGAAATTGCCGTCAAAGAGGATGTGCGAATACGTGGCGTTTCCGCCGTAGGAGGTCACTCCGTAATTCTCTCCCAGGAACAACTGGGTACGGCGCTCGACGTAGGCCGAGGTTTGCAGATTGGTCAGAAGGGTGTAAGTGGCAATCCCCATGAGGTCCAGGGAATTCGAGGACTGGTTCGAGTTGAGCCCCGAAACTACCCCGCCGCCGGCGGCGATCGTTTGAATCAGTTGCCCGCTCAGATTGTCGGAGTAATTCGCGCTCGCTGTGAGTGAGAGCTTGCCGGTTGGGTGCACCGCCGCCATGGAGTTGATCGTGTCGATGGTCCCGCTGTTGCTGGAACCCAGGTAATTGTTGTTGAAATCGGACCGGTTGATGCTGGCCGAGGCCGATCCCTTCAAGGGCAACAGGTGCGAGATATTGAAGCCGTAGGAGGTGGCATCAGAATGTGTTTCTGTTGTCTGCTGCCCGGTCACAACCTGCGGAATCTGCGAGTGACCACCTCCCGAGGAAAAGTAGGCGCCCATGTTAAAGCCCGCCAGCGCATACGCCGAGTGGAGGTTAAGCGAATGAAAGAAATTATTTCCGTTATCGTTCGTTCCGTATACCGAATACCGGCTACTGCCTAACTGGAAACCGGCCGAGAAGCTGGGCGCGTCGGGAAGATTTTCGCTCCAGTTGATGCCTAACGTATCGCTATTGCCATGGGTCACGTAATTGGCGAGTCCCGGAACAGCGTAGTTCCCTTCGGCGTTGTAAGCCTTGGAATAGCTGATGGAACCGGGAAAGTGGCTGCCACCGAAGAGGGTGCTGTCAACGTTGACCCCGCTGGCATTGGAGATGGACTGGAAGTTGGAGTTCGCCCGCGACTGATTCAGGTAGATACTGGCGTTATAGGAAAGAAAATTGGGGTTGTAGAAGGAGCCTGAGAGGTTGGCCACGCCTCCGACCGCCCAGTTGTGGTCAGAGCTGGTCAGATTTCCGAAATCCGCCGTATACCCTGTCGAGACCGTCCCGTTCAGGTTTGTACTGAAGTCGCCGATCTTCACCTGCGCGGCAACAGGCCATGCCAGCAGCAGAAGCACTGCCTGCACCAACCATGCGACTCGGAATGAACCCGCCACTGTATGCCATCGCCTAAGCATGCTGCCAAGGATCCTGTTCCCGTATCAGGTATCGCTCCAGACCTACCGCCTGTCCTTCGAAACCAGTTTCCCGTTTTGGGCACGGGTCTCGAATCCAGTCTCTTTCCGCAGCGTCTTACAGCAGTTCGATCTTTGCGTTCTGGCGCAGCTTCTTGTCCAGCGCGGCACGAATCTGATTTGTCTTGTTCTGTTGCAGTTCCTTTTCCAGTTGCGCTTTCACGTCTTCAAACTTGGTCTCGCCCGCCGGCGTATGCTCCCCCAGACGGACGATGGTGTGGGCCTGCTCGATTTGAATCACATCGCTGACATCGCCCACCTTCATGGCGAGCAGCGCCTTCACAACCTGGGGCGCCAGTTGGTCGACGGGGATGGGCTTGTGCTGGCCCATCATCACGCGGTAATCGTCATCGGAGATTTTTTCCGCCAACAGGCCGAATTCTTCGGCCGTCTTGGTCGCCTTCGCCTGGCGCAGCGCATCGTCGGCTCGCTTGCGCCCCTCCTTCAACTGCTCGGCAGTGGCTTTTTCCGGAGGGAGGACCGAGATTGTCTGGAAGGTATACGATTCCGGATGTTCAAAGCGGGCCGGGTTCTTATCGTAGTAAGCCCTGACCTCGGCCGGGGAAACCGTACTCTTATTCTCCACTTCGGACTTCAGAAAAGCGTCAATCATCAGCGAGCGCCGGATCTTCTCCTCGAGCAACTTCTCGGAGCCATGAAACTCGCTCTGCAAAAGTGCATTGAATTCTTCCGGCGTGGCGAACTGTTTGCGGAAGTCCGCCTCGGCATGCTGCATCTTCGCTGCCGACACCGTCATCTTCCGGCGCAGCGTCTCCTGATAAACCAGCTCTTCGAAGATGATCATCTTCATGGCGCCGTCACGGATCTGCGGCTCCATGTCTTTCGGAAGCCCGTTGTGCTGGCGAGCGTAGGGGAAGATGGAGTATTCCTCGCGGACCAGGTCGGCTTCGGTCAGGACCGAACCATTCACGCGCGCTACCGGCTTGCCCGCCGCCTGAGGCCCCGCGGCCGGCGCTGGGGCGGGCGGCTGCGTGAAGACCGTGGGCGCGTGGGAGGCAACCTGGGCGCCGGCCGCCGCGAAGGCCAGTAGAAGGAAGATGCAGATGGGGAATTTGTACTTCATTGTTGAGGTCATCCTGATTCTGAGAAAAAAAAAGGGGAGGGGAGTTATCGTCCCCCCCCCTTTCATGCAAACGGATTAGAATACGGTTCCAGCGGTTCCGCCGTTCATTTCGTTCGACTCGCCACCATGGCACTGACGGCAGAATTGCGCCGTCTGGTTGGTCAAGGGGTTGGCGTCGTTTGGATTGTAGGGAGCGCGAATGAAGAACATGGTCGCGTAGTTTCCACTCGGCAAGCCTGACTTCGCGCCGGTGGTTACGCTGACTACGTTCATGAGGTGCTGGTTGTGGCAGGTGGTGCACTGAACCGTGGGTTGGTTGTTGTAGGCTTTCGGGCTGACAAAGAAACCATAGTTCGTGACGAACAGTTTGGAAGCTGCCCCGGTCATCTGGACCGTGCCGGTTGCGCTGATGGTGCAATCCCAATCATGGCTGCCGCCGCAAGAGATGACGGCATTGAGGCCGACCGGGTGATCGTTGAGGTAGTTTCCAACGCCGGTGCCGTCGTTTCCGAGCAGAGTCGGGGGCTGGGCGCCTCCGTAGGTTGAGGGCAGGGTCTCATAGACCTTGTTCTTCATCATGGCGCCCGTGGCATAGTTGCCATCGTGGCAGCTCAGGCACACGAGCAGGCCGCCCACGTCAGGCGTGGTGGCGTTGATGCTGGTCGGCAGGACTTCCTGAGCGGCGCCTCCACCCGTTGAAAGGGTCTGGCCGAGCAGGTTGCTGACATCCTGGCCCCACAGAGCGACAACGCCCGTGTTGGCAACATCATTGTAAGTGTTGCCCGCATTCACACCCGTTGTAACAGTGTTCGCATGCGGAGTGTAGCCGTTGCCGAATGCGCCGCTGTGCGGTGCGTGGCAGGCGGGACAACCGCGGCCATAGTTAAGGTGAGCGCCGAGGACGTCAGTCGCCGGCGCCGCTCCAATCTGGGCCGCCGCGTAGCCCGCGGTTGCCAGGAACATCAGGGCGATTAAAAGATTGCGCTTCATTTGGTAATGCCTCCTAGTGCGTATTCCTGCTGGTCGACTGGACCGCGACGGCGAACCTATTGGTGTCGTTTCCAGTTCAGTCTTCAGGTAGAACGTGTGCATGACAGTCGCCGTTGCTGCGGGATGGGGCGATTTTCTGTCCGCATCCCGTAAGTGATTGTTGAGAAAGAGGGTTCGACGTCTTCCGAGGGTCCCGGCTAAGAGATTTGTGGAAATCCGCTACCCGAAGGTGGGCGTTCTGGCACAGTGACGTTGGTGAAAAGCCCCAAAGTAATCTGAAGCCGTGCGTATTGTTTTCATACATGTTCATGCGTGAGAACCGTCACTCTCAAGCGCTCAGATCGGCCTTTTGCGAAGCATCTGAGGGCACTCGTCATTATGCAATATATTTTCAGGTGACGAACGTCACGATATGTGACGTCAGTCACACCATGTGAGGGGCATCACGTAGAGTGATCCTGGTCACACTTCCTGGTGACGCGAAGTGCTCCACTAACTCTGTCTTCACCATTAAGGTGAAGTTACGGCGTGGCGGGCGCAGAAGACCTTCTGTTCGGCGAAAACGTACCTATATAGTCGTTGGCGCTCCGATGTTGAGAATCGAAAGAGTCTGACTCACGCGCAATTCTGAGTCGGGGAGAATACGGCATGGCAAAGGAACCAACCACGGCATCCACTGCGAGCGAAACCTTGCAGGCGACCCAGGTCTACGCGATGGCAGTCATCTGCCTCGTGGTGGGCCTGGTGATCGGATACCTGTTGCGGGGATCGCAACTGCCCGTATCCCTTCCGCAACAAGCGGCCAACGCCGGAGCGGCCTCAGCCCCCAGGGGCGCGATGGGCGGCGGAAATATGCCCAGCATGGGGGCGATGAAGCAGATGGCCGGCAACCAGGCACAACCGGCCGCCAACGTCGCAGCGCCATCCCCCCACCTAGGCGCGATGGGCGGCGGACGCATGCCCAGCCTGGAGGAGTTGAAGCAGATAGCCGACAAGCAGGTGGCGCCACTCAAGGAAAAGCTGAAAAGCGATCCGAACAACACCGCTGTGCTGATGCAGGTGGGAGCCATTTATTACACCACTCACCAGTTCAAGGAAGCGTCCGTCTACTACGGCAGTGCAGTGCAGGCGGACCCGAAGAATATTGCCTTTCGCGTCAAGCTGGCCACCAGTCTGTACAGCAGCGGCGATGTCGATGGGGCGATGGCACAGCTGAACAAGGCGCTGAGCTATGACCCAAAGGACGCCAATGCGCTGTTCGACCTTGGCATGATCAAGTTGCAGGGGAAACAGGACGGGAAGGGCGCCGTGGCCGCCTGGCAGCAATTGCTGAAGTTAAACCCGCAATTGAGCGCGGACCGCAAAGCCCAGGTGCAAAAACTAATGGCCGACGTGATGACAACGCTAGCGGATCAACACAGGATTGAAGGAGCCCGGAGCAATGACGGACACTAATCAAACTGGTAAGCAGCAATGGACAGTGAAGCAGGCCATTGTCCTGGCGGTGATTTGCCTGGTGGCGGGCGTCGCCGGCGGCTGGGCCATCCGCGCATCACAGAGTCCAGCTGCATCCAGCTCCGCGAATGCCGCCAGCGCCTCGGCGCCTGCGGGGACGGGGGCCAGCACGGCGTCCCAGGCGCCCAGTCCCGCTCGATTGAAAGAAATGGCCGACGCGCAGGCGGCGCCGCTGCTCGATAAGCTCAAGTCGGACGCCAACAATCCGGATTTGCTGACCAGCATCGGCAACCTCTATTACGACGCGCAGCAGTATCCGATCGCCGTGGGCTACTACGGGCGCGCCCTCAAGGCCAAGCCTTCCGACGCGGCCGTGCGCACCGATATGGGGACTGCCTACTGGTACATGGGTAACGCCGATACGGCGATCGCGGAATTCAATAAGGCGCTCAGCTACGCGCCCAATAATCCGAACACGCTTTTCAACCTTGGCCTGGTCAAGTGGAAGGGGAAGATGGATGCCGCGGGCGCGCTCGCCGATTGGGAGAAGCTGCTCAAGGCTAACCCGAACTACGAAGGAAAAGACAACGTGGAACAGATGATGGCCGAGGTGAAGAAGCATGTAACGGCCGAGCCGGGACTGAGGGCGAACTAGTGGCGTAACCGTATAGAGATCCAGGTCTTCAGGCGCGGCGAACGAGGCCTGCGGAGCAAAACCAGACGCTCTGAGTGCGGATAGCAAATCGAGAGATTCGAGTTTGCGCAGGCTCCTTCGATGGGTTATACGGATTCCCTTGACAGGTGGTGGTGAGGGCCTTACCATGGGCCGGTGGAAACGATACCAACCGATTCCGATTCCACCTGTCCGCGACTCCCCGCTGCCTGCCAGGCATCCGCCTGAGCCATTGGAGGCTCCATGTCCAGTCTTTCAAAGCTATTCCTGATCGCTGTGCTCTTGGCGCCGTCGCTGCGCGTCCTGGCACAGACCATGACTGCTCCCGACATCACCGCACAACCCACCCTTTACGTCGTTCCCTATGCCCACCTCGACACACAGTGGCGCTGGGAGTTTCCCCAGGTGATCAGCGAGTATCTTCTGAAGACCATGCGGGTGAACTTCGACTACATCGATAAATACCCGCATTATGTTTTCAACTGGTCGGGCTCCAATCGATACCGGCTGATGAAGGAGTATTATCCCGCCGACTATGCGCGCCTAAAGCGGTACGTGGCCAAGGGCAACTGGTATCCGGCAGGATCTTCAGTGGAAGAGGGCGATGTGAATTTGCCCAGTGCGGAGTCGATCATCCGCCAGGTCCTTTATGGGAACACATACTTCCGCAATGAGTTTGGCAAGGCGAGCGCGGAGTATATGCTGCCGGACTGCTTCGGGTTTCCCGCCTCGCTGCCCACAATCCTGGCGCACGCGGGCGTGAAGGGTTTTTCCACACAAAAACTCACCTGGAGTTCCGCCACTGTTGTCGGTGGTCCTGACTCGCTTGAAAAAACACCCGAGGGCATTCCCTTCAATGTTGGAATCTGGGAAGGCCCGGACGGAGAGACCGTCCTGGCGGCGTTGAATCCTGGCGGCTATGGGAGCCGCGTTCGCACGGACCTGAGCAAGACGCCGCCGGAGTTCAAATTGCCGCAGCTGCCTGGGACCAGCTCGAGCGGGTTCTCGCCAGAGCGAATCGCTGACTATGTAAAGGAGATGCAGGAGACGGACTGGGCCAAGCGCATCGATCTGGATGGAAAGGTAACCGGCGTGTATGCCGACTATCACTACATTGGCACGGGCGACATTGGCGGCGCCGTGGACGAAAAATCCGTGAAACTTCTGGAAGCGACGGTCACCAGGGGGGAGGCGGTGCTTCCTCCCGCGGTAATTGATGTGAGCAACTTCACCGGTGGACCTGCGCCCGGGGCTGGCGAGGCCCCGGCCACGCCTGTGCGCGTGGGCGACGGGCCGGTCACCGTCGTCTCCGCGGCTGCGGATCAGATGTTCCTCGACATCAAGCCGGAGATGCAGTCAAAGATGCCCAGGTACAAAGGCGACCTGGAACTGATCAATCACTCCGCCGGCTCGCTTACCTCCCAGGCCTACCACAAGCGCTGGAATCGCAGGAATGAAATCCTGGCCGATGCCGCCGAAAAGGCTTCGGTGGCGGCCGCATGGATGGGAGGCCGCACATATCCGCAGCAGCGCCTGAACGATGCCTGGACGCTGGTGATGGGCGGACAGTTCCACGATACGGGCGCGGGCACGGCCACTCCGCGCTCCTATGAGTTCGCGCAGAACGACGATGTGATTGCGATGAATCAGTTTGGCGAGGTGCTGACCAGCGCCACGCAGGCTGTGGCTTCCTCGCTCGACACGCAGGGGAGCGGAATTCCGATTGTGGTGTACAACCCGCTCAACATTGCACGCGAAGATGTGGTGGAGGCCGCCGTTGCTTTTCCCGGCGAAGCGCCCAGTGCGGTCCGCGTGTTCGGACCGGATGGTGAGGAGGTCCCTGCGCAGTTGGAAGACGGCAAGGTGCTGTTTCTAGCCAGGGCGCCGTCGGTCGGTTATGCCGTTTACGACGTTCGCCGCGCGGAGGCTTCCCAGCGTTCGACGGAGTTGAAGGTGAGCGACACGACTATCGAGAACGCGCGCTACCGTGTCTCAATAAGCGCCGATGGCGATGTAACCAGCATCCTGGACAAGTCGCTGAACAAGGAGTTGCTCTCCGGGCCTATTCGTCTGGCCATCTCAAAAGACGCGCCCAAGCAGTGGCCGGCGTGGAACATGGATTTTGATCAGGAACAGGCGGCGCCGCGCGCCTACGTGGGCGGCGCGGCAAAGATTCGCGTGGTTGAAAACGGCCCCGTGCGCGTAGCCGTGGAAGTCTCCCGCGAGAGCGAAGGCTCGAAGTTTGTGCAAACGGTTCGACTTTCAGCCGGCGACGCGGGCAATCGCGTCGAGTTTGGCGAATCGATCGACTGGAAGACGCTGTCGGCAAATCTCAAGGTCGTGTTTCCGCTCTCGGCCGCGAACAAGATGGCCACTTATAACTGGGAGATCGGAACGATCGAGCGGCTGGTTGCCAGCGAACGGCAGTTCGAGGTGGCCTCGCATCATTGGATTGATCAGACCGACGAGAGCGGCACTTATGGCGCAACGATTCTGACCGACGTCAAGAATGGTTCTGACAAGCGCGATGACCACACCATCCGGCTGACGCTGCTGCGCACGCCGGGAGAGGCTTCGGAGATGAAGGGCGAGTACACGGATCAACTGAACCAGGACTGGGGACATCACGAAATCCTGTTTGGGCTGGCCGGGCACGCAGGCGGGTGGCGCGAAGGCCAGACGGACTGGCAAGCCTATCGGTTGAGCACGCCGCTGATCGCCTTTGCGACGGAGAGACACGCAGGAGCGCTTGGACGCAGCTTCAGCCTGTTGAGTGTGGACGATCCGCATGTGCGCGTTCTGGCTCTGAAGAAAGCAGAAGTAAGCGATGAAGTTATCGTGCGCCTTGTGGAGATGGATGGAAAGCCAGCGCCCCAGGTTCGGGTGAGATTCGCCGGGCCAATTGTCGCGGCGCGCGAAGTGAACGGACAGGAACTGCCGGCTGGTTCAGCCTCGATCACGGACGGAGCGCTCGAGACTTCGTTCAAGCCGTACCAGCCGCGCACCTTTGCGTTGCGGCTGGGCGCGGCGCCCGCGCACATGGACGGCGTAGCCTCGCGGCCGGTTGCGTTGAAGTATGACTTGGCCGCCGCCAGCGAAGACGACACAAAATCGACAGGCGGATTCGACCAGCAGGGCAATGCGCTTCCGGCCGAGATGCTGCCTGCAAAGCTGAACGTCAATGGCGTTGACTTCCAACTCGCTCCTGCAGGCGCCGGCAAGGCCGATGCATTAATCGCGAATGGACAAACCATCGATCTGCCGGAGGGCAACTTCAATAGGGTGTACTTGCTCGCCGCATCGGATCAGGGCGACCAGCAGGCCGTCTTCCACGTTGGCGAGCACGCGGTGAAGCTGACCATCGAGGACTGGGGCGGATTCATCGGTCAATGGGACACACGCCTCTGGAATCCCCGGCCGGATTCGGTCACCAGGGGCGGAGGCCCGTTCAGCCGCATTCCAGCACATCAGGTTCCGCTCAGAAAGGATTGGGCGGTATCGGCAAACCACGCTGCCTGGGACCTCGGGAATCATGGCTCACCGGACTGGTCGCCGAGCTATCCGAAAGACTACCTCGGACTGCGGCCGGGATTTATCAAGCCGGCAACGCTGGGCTGGTACGCCTCGCATCATCACACGCCTGCAGGGCTCAACCAGCCCTATGCCTACAGCTATCTCTTCGCCTACTCAATGGATCTTCCGTCGCACGCCCGGACGCTGACCTTGCCGGCGAATGACAGGATTCGGATTCTTGCCGTTTCCGTTGCGAAGGAAGAGCCGAAGGTAAGCCCCGCACAACCGCTCTACGATACGCTGGGCAGGACCGGGACCAGCGCGAACGAAGGAGCCTCTGCCAGGCACTGAGCGGCCGGCAGCAGAAGAACGTATCCTTGAGACGGTCTGGCATTGCGCACGATTCATGGCGCGTCAGGCCGTCTCGATTGAATTTGAGGTGCGTCACAATTGTCACTTCCCCGCACATGCCGCCTGACTGTAGTTGGTGTTCTTTTCACTGGAGCCTTGCTCCTCTTCATTCCAAACTTGTCTCGGGACTTGTTGTTGCGGACCTATCGCGCAGACGCGGTGCACGTGCTGGCCGCTTTCAAATCCTCATGGCTGGTTCCAGGCGAGCATCTCGTTATGCCGGCTCCCACAAGCGCGCCGCTCACCATCGATTACCCCGAAGATGGCTCGATCTTCCCGCCTGAGATTACGCCGCCCACGTTCATCTGGCGCGACGCAGAATCTGCCGCCACCGTATGGAGCATCGACATCACCTTCACTGATGGCGCCAGGCCGCTGCACGCGCTCTCCCACGGCCAACCCATGCAGATCGGGGAGATCGACTCGCGTTGCATCTCAAGCACCAATCAACTCCCATCTCTCACTCCGGAACAGGCCGCCGCGCACACATGGATGCCGGATGCGGACACTTGGACACAGATTAAGAAGCACTCGATGGGGCACCGGGCCATCGTGAACATTACCGGCCTCGACGCATCGAATCGCCCCGTAACCAAGAGCCGCGTATCCTTGTCTACATCCAAGGATCCGGTGGACGGACAGATTTTTTATCGGGATGTTCCGCTCATGCCGGCTGAGGGCAAGAAAGGCATCGTGCAGCCGCTGTCGCCATCCCTTGTGTATCTGATCAACTGGCGTCTTCGCGACATCGCTCAGCCGGAGAGCCGCATCGTGATGCACGACCTGCATACCTGCGGCAACTGTCACTCCTTCTCCACAGATGGCAAGGCGATGGGCATGGACGTGGACGGCCCCGGCAACGACAAAGGCTTATATGCGGTCGTTCCCGTGCAGAAGCACATGTCCATCCGCAACCAGGACACAATTGCATGGAATACCGATATGCGCGTGGGGCAGTCGCGTGTGGGGTTCATGTCGCAGGTTTCTCCTGATGGCCAGTATGTCCTGTCCACCTTTGCCGGCCACGATCAGAGCATTCCGAGCTCTTACTTCGTGAATAATTTCAAGGACTATCGCTTCCTCCAGGTCTTTTATCCGACGCGCGGCATCCTCGCATGGTACAGCCGTGCCACCGGCCGCAGACAGCCACTGCCCGGCGCCGACGATCCACGCTACGTGCAGACCGATGGTGTATGGAGCCCGGATGGAAAGTATGTAGTGTTTGCGCGCGCGGAGGCGAGAGATCCCTCCCCGGAGGGACAGAAACTCCCGGTCCAGGCTAACGACCCGAACGAGGTTCAGATTCAGTACAGCCTT
>Ga0209517_10005143_pt1 | contig 16793 bp, 11 predicted proteins | sample PeaSoiMetSII2010_FD_187695 | JGI IMG/M metagenome (GOLD analysis project Ga0209517, IMG submission 187695) | Peat soil microbial communities from Weissenstadt, Germany - SII-2010 (SPAdes) (version 2) | ecosystem: Environmental > Terrestrial > Soil > Wetlands > Peat | place: Germany...
CAGCTTCTATCCCTACGGCATCTATACCATTCCGGAGATCAGCTTCATCGGCAAGACCGAGGAGCAACTGACGGACGAAGACGTGCCGTACGAGGTGGGCATGGCCTACTATCGCGAGACGGCGCGGGGGCAGATTCGCGGCGATACAACCGGGCGGCTGAAGCTGGTGTTTCACCGTGACACGCGCAAGGTCCTCGGCGTCCACATCATCGGCGAAGGGGCCAGCGAACTGGTGCACATCGGCCAGGCGGTGATGATCCTGGGCGGGACGGTGGACTACTTCATTGACACTGTATTCAACTATCCCACGCTGGCCGAGTGCTACAAGGCAGCGGCGTTCAACGGCATTGGCCGGCTGAACCGCTACCAATCGGGGTAGCGGAAAGGATGCGGACCGCGAGAAGAGGCATCCAAGTTATGGGCTGGGTTAAGGACTGAGTAAAGGGCAGGCCGGCAAGGAAGAATTCGCTACGGAGGGCTTGAATGACCACCGCCATCGGTGTCGTAATCACCGAACACATTGTAGCCGGAAGGCTTGACGATCAGCGGCTGAGCGGGAATCTGCTGCGGTACCCGAGCGACACGGACGAGCTGGACGCGCTCACCGCCATTCCGGGCAGCGAGCTGGTGGAGCTGCTGGCCACGCAAATTGAGACTCTGGCTAAGAGCGAAGCGGTTCCCGTGGACGCGATCGGCGTGGCGGTCCCCGGCATTGTTCGCCAGGGGGTTGTGGAGGACTCGCCCAACCTGAAGCAGATCAAAGGCATGCGTCTGGCGGACGAACTGACCCGCGCCCTGGCCGGGCGCGGGATTGAGGCGCCGGTACACATTGCCAACGACGCGGACGCGATTGCAGCCGGGGTGGCGGCGACGCGCGGGCAACTGAACAAGCTGACCCGGGTGTGGACCATCGGCAACGGGATCGGCTACGGGCGGTGGCCTTACGTGGAAGGCGTTTGGGAGGGCGGGCATACCGTGGTTTCGCTCGACCCCAAGGAGCGGTTCTGCGGCTGCGGCGGAGAGGGGCACTTGGAAGGGATCATGGGCCACCGGGCGATGCGGATGCGGTTCCTGGACCTGGAACCGGAAGAGGTGTTTGCGCAGGCCAAACAGGGCGACCAGCGGTGCAGGGAGTTTGTGGACCTGTGGCACCGGGCGCTGGCGGCGGCGACGGCGTCGTTTATTCACCTGGCCGGGCCGGGGCGGTTCTACTTTACCGGGCACAACGCCTACTTCATCGAACTGCCGCTGCTCAGGGCGCACATCGAGTCGATGGTGAAGATGAGCACGCTGCAGAACTTTTCGCTGGAGATTCTGCCGCCGGACGACGGGACGGCGCTGCTGGGGGCGGGGGTTTCGGCGCTCCGGGCGCTGGCTTCGTAGTCCTTGAGTTGTGCTGGCTTCCTGTCGGAGTAGAGGGGCGCGAGCCCGGGGATAAACAGGTTGCGGGAAAAGGCCAGTTTTCAGACATTCATCCCGAAAAGCGTACCGCAGGGGCTAAAGCCCTCGTTTATTTTCAGCCACTTGCGGCACGACTAAAGTCGTGCCCTGACACTTCTTGCCCCTCCGGATGCGTTTTCCGCAGCCTGTAACGCCCCGCTCATTCTGCCGGCTTTATGCAGGGTTGAAACCCCCGCCTCCCTCCGGATTGACTCTTCCTCGGCCTGCGAGTCGCCTGGCTCCCTCCGAAATCTACGATCTGGAACTCAAGTACTAGCTGCCGCTGTGGAAGATGGGGCTGAGGTCGGATTGGCCTGCTCCGGAGGCGTACCAGGCGGCCCAGTAGTAGGGGTGACGGTAGCGGGGGTCGCGGACCATTTGCTGGCGGGCGGCGGTAAGGGCCTGGGGAACGGTGAGGCCGCGGGCGAGTGCAGCATAGAAGGCGTCCATCATGGGGACGGCGGCGCCGGAGTCGATTTGCCAGCGGGTGGCGACTACGTCGGGTACGCCCAGCGAGGCCAGCGTGGCGACAATGTCGTCCATTCCATGGTTCCAGCCCTGCTCCTTTTTGCCGCTGGAACAGGCGGAAAAGACGGCCAGGCGGGCGGCGCGGGGGGGATGGCGGCGCAGGAGGGCGCTGTCGAGCCAGGGCGTGTCGGGGAGGGGGCCGGCTGGGGATTTGCCGGCGGTCCCGCCGGCGGGTGGGGCTGCCGGTGGGGCGGAGCCGGCGAGGGCGGAAGCGGGCCGGGCGGGGGCAAGCAGCAGGCGGGTCGTGCCGTCCTGTTTTGCCGCGTGGCCGGCAAAATGGATGGCCGCCGCGGTGGCCAACTGCGCGGCTACGCGGGCCTCGGTGGCCTGTTCGCCCACGAGCAGCGTGGAGCTCGAGTCGAAGCGAGCGACCGCGCGGGCTTCCCGCAGCACTTCCGGCAGGATCTGGCTCTCGCCGGAAGCAACGGATGCGCCGACGACCAGGGCTTTGCCGGGCGATTTGCCCTGGGAGGGCCGGACGGGGGCCGAGGGGGGAGTGAGCAGAATGGATGGGGACTCTTCGAGGCCGGTTGCCAGGCCGAGGTTGCCAGCGGCTGTGGCGACCGAGGGCCAGGGGAGATTGCCGAGCAGCGGATCGGGCTCGAGGGTGAGACGGGTGGGTTGCGCGGTGGAAGGGGGGAGCCAGCCCGGCTGGAGCGGGTCGAGGAGCAGCTGTCCCACGCGGCGGGCAGCGCGATCGACGGCGATCATGGGGGTGGCGGGCGAGTCGACGGCGCGCTCGAGCGACTCGGCAGCCGCAAGCACCTCTTCGCTGTGGACGGGGACCCGTGTCCAGTGAACGCCCTGGGCCGTGACCTGGTAGAGGAGGAGCCGGTCGGGCAGGACCACTTGCCCAAGGAAATGCTCCAAGCCGGGGCGCCCAAGTGCACCGGCCACCTGCGGCTCAAGGCAGTCCAGCGCCTGGCCCGCGCAGGCGGCGACGGGAATGCCGAGAATGCGCAGGCGGTAGCGCTCCCAGAGCGCGAGAATCTGCTCGCCGGAGCGGCCCTGGGCCAGCCACACCGCGGCCAGAATCGCATAGAGGCCGCGATTCTGCTGGGCCTGGACGATGCTCTCCGCGGTACCGGCGCCGGTGGCCTGCTCCTGCGCCAGCAGCGCATCGCGAAGGAGCGGCTCGGCGGCCTCCGGATGGCCCTGCTCCAGGGCCAACTGCCCGCGGGCGACGGCATAGTTGCGCAGATAAATCCCGGTGCGCTCGCCGGCCATGTGACTGTAAGCCGAGTCCAGTATTTCGCTCGCTTTGGTCAGGTCTCCGCGGTCAAGGTAAACATTGGCCATGGCGGTCTCGACCTCGGCCAGAATGGAGTGGACGGAGCGCCCACCGCCATTGGCGGCCAGCTCGCGCTCGGCCTGGCGCATGGCCTCTTCCGCCTCGGGAATGGACCCGGCGCGAATGGCGGCGGCGGCGAGGTTAAGCCGCGCAGTGGGAATCAGTTGCCGGTTGGGGGTCAGTTCCAGGGTTCCCAGGGCCTCACGCTGGAGCAGCAGCGCCAGGCGCGTGCGGGGGGTGGACTGCTCCACTTGCTCCAGGCCGCTGAGCGTGCCGGAAAGCCGGAGGGCGGAGTAGTCGCCCTGGTAGAACCGGCGCAGGTTGGCCAGGTAGTCGCGCCAAGCGGCCTCGACATTGCCCGCGTCCACGGCAGCGCCGCCGCGCATGTTCCTGACGCGGAGTTCGATGAGACCGTAGCGGCTCAGGTGGGCAAGATTCTCGGCGCGAACAAAGCCGGGGTTGTCTTCGGCGTCGGAGCCGGGGGCCGGGTCGCAGTAGGCATCGAACGCCTGGTCCTCGGCACTGATCCAGGGAAACTCGGGATTGCGGCCAAGCTCCGCGTGCGCCGCCTGATAGCAGCCCGCGTAGTTGGCCGCGGCCTGCAGCGCATCGGCCCGCTCGACGGCGGCCAGCGCTTCGCCGGCCGGGTTGTTCAGGGCGTTAAACTGTTTGCCGGCCTGCTGCGCGTTCTCAGCGGAGGCCAGATAATCGCCGTGAGCGTAGGCCTCAGTGGCCTGCGCCAGCGCGTGGGCGGCTTGGGAAAACTGCGGATCGGAGGAGGAATCGGAAAGGATTTGGGAAGGGGGAAGAAAGCGGGTGAGCCAGGGATCCTGATGGTTGAGTTCGAGCGAATCGGCGAGGGCGGAGAGCAGGGTGCGCGCGGCCTGGCACTCGTCGGGGCAGGGCGATCCGCGGGAACGGTCGATTGTAAGCGGAAAAGCTGCGTCGGTGAGGCGGGGCAGGAGGGTGGTGGAGAGCTCCTCGTCGATGGCGGCCAGCGCGGCGGAGTTCCGGGCGAGCGTGCGCATGGCCTGGGGCGTGGCCAAGTGCTGCTCCAGGCGGCTCTGATGCGACTTCAACTGGTTCAGCTTCTGCTCGAGGGCCTCGAGACGGCGGCGGCCCTCGGCCAGCCAGCGGGGATCGCGCTCGAAGCGCAGATAGCGGTTCCAGGTCTCCACAGCGTTCATCACCTGGCCGCGGTCTTCCATGGCCACCGCTTCATTGAAGAGGACGACGGGGTCGCCTGGGGCCAGCTCGTCGGCGCGGCGCAGAGATTCGAGCGCGGTGTTGCGGTCGTCTTCGCTGCCGGTCGCCGTGCCGCGCTGGAAGTAGGCGGAGGCATCGTCGAGCAGCAGGCTCGAGGTGACCGGGCCGGCGGCCACGAGGCGGTCGAGAATATCAATGGCGGGATCGAACTTTTCTTCAAGAATGTCGGCGCGGGCTTCGAGCTGGAGCCAGTGGGCATCGTCGGGGGCATTCTCGAGCTGACGCTCGATGCGGGCCCGCGCCTCGAGGAGGCGGGCGGATTCGCGGCCGGTGGAGCCGCCGCGGAGATGGATTTCGGGCTTGACCTCGGCAAAGCCGGCGCCGGGCATGCGCAGGTCGAAGATGCGCGCTTGCGTGTAGGCCTCGGCGAGCAGGCGCTCGGGGTTGTTGGCCAGGCGCCACCAGGAGAAGAGCCCGATGGCGATGAGCAGCGAAGCAGCCAGGCCTGCGCCGGTCCAGAGGTAGAGGCGCGCGGCCTGCCGGCGCGCAGATTGGCGCGGGGTGCGGGCCAGCTCGGCGGCCAGGGCGCGCTGGCCCTGGGGCGATGCGCAGACAAGACCGGCGAGGAGGGCGCTCTCCTCAGGCGATACGTCGGCGGACACGGCACGGAGCCGCTGGGCGCACATGCCGCAGACTGCCGCGTGGGCCAGCAAAGCCTGGACTTTAGTCGTTTCGGCAGGACCTGGATCGCTGCCAAGCAGCAGGGCCCACTCGGCCGGCTCCGGACAAAGGGCTGCCGCCGCGTTCGGCATAGTGGCGCCCAATTCTCCGGTGTCTCCATTTGCGGGGCCGGAGGGTGGAGCGCCGGCGCGGAACGATCCGCCCTGGATCAACTCCTCGAATGCGCCGGCTAATCCATCCTCAAAATGGCTTTGAGGATTATCTGAAACGGGGCCCGGGTTGGAATCACTATTCATGTCTGCACTCTGCTTAACGGGGTTGCGGGAAGAATTCCTTTTGATAAACCGTTTGCGGATTCAACTGGAGTCAAGCGTTTCTCCCGGTTTCCTGTGCCCGATCTCGCCGCGCAGCCACAGCGTGACCCGGCGGAGGGCACTTTCGACGCCCTTGGCCGTGAGGCCGGAGGCGGGGAGGCGCGCGATCTCCTCGGCCGTATAGCCCTGCAGGTAATAGAGCCAGAAGAGGGCCCGGTCGCGCTCGCCGATCAACTCGGGAGCGGAGCGGAGCTTCTCGTCCAACTGGGCGAGCAGGGCGGAATGCTCGATGCGCGCCGCCGGGCGCGCCGCACCCAGAGGCACCTGCGCTTCCTCATCGATGAGAGCCATGGTTACCACTTTGCCACCCCGCTTGGTGGAGTAGAGGCGGCGAAAGTAATCGTTTGCCACGGAGGCCGCGACGATGCGCAGGAGGCCGAGGAAAGAATCCTCTCCGCGCGGCTCGAAATCGCGCAGAATGCGGCGCTCCTGTTCGCACAGCTTGAGGAAGACTTCCTGCACAATATCGTCCACGGTGGCCGGGGAGGGATCGCTGACCCACATGCGGCTGACACGGAGCGCGACCAGCGAGGCCAGGGGCAGCGAACGGCGCACAAACTCTTCCCATTCCGCAGCATCGGCGGAGCGAGCGCAGGCTTTTGCCAGACCGTTCACCGAGGTGACTGACTCGTTCATCGCGCGGGAGACCAGTTTACCGCATGGCCGCGGGCAGGTTTATTTGTTGATTAATATGGGCTAACTCCGAGGTAACTTGCGCACAGCGATAGCTTTGAAGCTGTGCTAGTATCCGGCCAAGCGTTTCGAAGCAAATGAAGAGGAGCCCGGAATGCAAACCAACCTTCGGCCGATGAGCCTTGGCGAAATTCTCGACCGCACCGCGCAGCTTTACCGCAACAATTTTGTGCTGTTCGCGGGCATTGCCGCGGTCTACTCCGGAGTGATGCTGGTGCTCAATCTGGTGCAGATCGGGATGCAGCAACTGCTGGTCCACCTGCACATGACGGCGCAACTGCCGTGGGTCACGCTGGTCTTCCTGATCATTATTGTGCCTCTGATCTTCATCGGCGCGGGAGCGGCGGTGGCCGCCAACAACCGCGCCGTGGCTTGGGTGAACCTGGATCAGCCGGCCACCATCCGCGGAGCGTACGCCAGCATCCTGCCGCGTCTGGGCCGCTACCTGTGGCTGATGACCATCGCCGCGTTTGTCATCTACATTCCGTTTGTCGTCCTGTTCACTGCGTATTTTGTCTTTCTGCTTGCTTACGCGCGTCCGAAAGGGATGTTCGCGGCGGGCGCCGCCAACGCCGACCCCCAGGCCGCGGTCGTGCTGGGCCTGGTGACGCTGGGATTTGTTTTCCTTGCCGCCGGTGCGCTGGTGTATGCAATCGTGATGGCGCTGCGCTATTCGCTGGCCGTTCCCGCCTCGGTGGTGGAAGACCTGAAGGCCCGCAAGGCCCTGCGCCGCAGCGTGGAACTGAGCAAGGGATCAAGGGGGCGCATCTTCGTTCTCGGCCTGCTTATCTCCGCCATTCAAATCGGGCTGGTGATCATTACGCAGGTGTTCTTCATCGTGGCCGCGTTCGCGGCGGTCAAGCGTCATGCCGAAGTGCCGATGTGGCTGCAGATTGCGCAGCAGATCGTGGGGTTCTTCACCAACAGCTTCATCGGGCCCATGTATGCGACGGGGCTGACGCTCTTCTACTACGACCAGCGCATCCGCAAGGAGGGCTACGACATCGAGTGGATGATGGAGGCCGCCGGGATGACGCCGCCCGCGGCTCCTGTCGAGACTCAGACCGTTGCTCCACTGCCCTGGCCTGAGCGTGAATCCGTCGAGCCTGGGCAGATGCAGCAGGCCGAGAGAGCCGCGGGGGCCGCTACAGTGCAGGCTGACGAGCTCCCGCCGGGCGCTGAGGGAACCGCGCCGGAAAGCCCGCATGGATGAGCCTCTGCACCCTTCGAGCCTGAGCGAGATCCTGGACCGGACCGCGCAGATCTACCGCGCGCGTTTTCTCGTCTTCCTGGGCATCGCCGTCGTTCCCACCGCTGCGCTGGTGGCGTTTGCGGCGATTGCGTTTGTCGGCCTTCTGCGCCTGGGACCGATCGCCGGCGGCGCTGCCTCTCCGGCTCTTGTCGGGCTCCTCGGGGTTACATTCGGACTTGGCCTGTTTCTGGTGGTGCTGCCCACCCTGCTGGCGGTGACAGCGCTGGCCATGGCGGCCATGAGCCACGCCGCGGCCCGCATCTTCATGGGTCAGGCCGTCAGCATCCGCGACTCCTACAAGGCGGTCTGGCGGCGGGGCTGGAGCTACACCGGGCTATTCGCCTTCGAGATCGTGGTTATCTGGGTGGTTCCCTTTGCCGCCTGGTTCATGCTCACGCTGGTCTCGGCGGTGCTTGTGCCGTTGACGCAGAGTGCAGGCGGCGGCGGATTCCTGGTCCTCGCCGGGCTGCTGGTCATCGCCGGACTGGTCACGTACGGCTTCTGGATGGCGCTGCGCCTGTCGCTTGCCTTTCCGGTCTGCGTGGTGGAGCAGATCGGCGCCTGGGACGCTGTCAAGCGCAGCGCGACGCTCACCCTGGGAAGCAAGGGCCGCATCCTGCTGCTTTACCTGCTGGGCACGGCGCTGAACTGGCTGCTAGCGATGGCCATCGTGCTGCCACTGATCTTCCTTTTGGCCTTGCTGCCGGGCGCCAACAGCCCGGAGCATGAGCAGATGATGGGCCTGCTGTCGATCTTCGTCATTTACGGCTCGTCCTTTGCGGTGCAGGCGCTGACGCGGCCGGTTTACGGCATTGCGCTCATCCTCTTCTACTACGATCAGCGCATCCGCCAGGAGGGGTTCGACATCGAGTGGTTGATGCTGCGCGCAGGGCTGGTGGTGCCGCCGCAGCCCCTGGCTGAAGGGGCCGAGCCGCCCGCTGCCTTTGCGGACGGGCCCGTTGAAACCGCGTCCGCGCCCGCGCAGGAAGCGAACCCTCCGGACCATCCTGAACCACCCACTGAATCAACCGCACCCGCTTTGGGAGAACCAGCATGAGCGATTCAAACTTTCCCACTCCGCCTTACCCGCCCGCGCCGGGAGCTTCGGCCTTCGGCCCCGTGTTTCCGATGAGCTTTGGGCAGATTCTCGACCGCGTCTTTCGCTTGATCCGGTCCCACTGGAAGCCGTTCGTGGGCATTGGCCTGCTTCCCATCGGCGCAGTGGTCGTTTTCGAGGGCGTGCTGTTCGGCGCGCTGTTTGCCGAGGGCGTCTTTCAGCATCCGCCGGCGCAGCCGAATGCCGCGACGATTTTGCGGATCGTCGTCCCGCTGGTTGTGCTGGGCGTTCCGGTGTTGCTGCTGGCTTACGGGGTCTACTATTCGGCTTCAAGCTACGCCGCGCTCGCAGCCGATGGAGGACGCACGGTTACGGCCCGCGAGGCACTGCGCCACGCCTGGAGCAAGGCAGGCCGCTATGTGTGGCTGATGGTGCTGCGCAGCCTCATCATCGCCATCCCCATCTTCGTGCTGGTATTCGCCGTGGCCGTGGGAGGGATGATGCTGGGCCTGATTCAGAGGGGAAATCCCAGCCCCGCCGCACTGTTCTTCCTGCTCCCGCTGGCAATTCTCTTTTACCTTGGCGCCGTGGTCTACGCCGTCATCATGAGCCTGCGTCTCTCGCTGGCCTTTCCGGCATGCGTGCAGGAGGGGCTGACCGCGATGCAGGCGATCAAGCGGAGCGGCGTGCTGACGCAGGGAGCGAAGGGACGCATCTTTCTCATGCTCCTCATCATTTACGCCATCAGTTACGCCTTCGTGATGGTGATGTACGCCGTGGGGCTTTTTGTGTTTGCCATCGGCTCTCTTGCGGGAGCCGGGAACCTCCACGACATGACGCCGCTGGGCTACTTCGCGGTGGGCCTGCTCGGCGTCTGCGCGCTGGTCGTGGTGTTGCTGTGGAGCGTGTTGCTGATGGCCGCTTATTCCATCTCCTTCGCCGTCTTCTACCGCGACCAGCGCCTGCGCAAGGACGGCCCGCCGCCCACGCCTGTTCCGACCGCAATCGCCGCGGAGAGTTGAGTCCCCGGTCTGCTCCGCCGGACAAAGCCGCGGAAAACTTCACTCGACTGACTCGAACACCGGAGAAAGTGCATGACAGAAAGTTTGCGCCCCATGAACCTGGGCGAAATCCTCGACCGGACGTTTCAGATTTACCGCGACCGCTTTCTCGTCTTCTTCGCTATCGCCGCTGTGCCGGCGCTTATTGTGCAGGGCATTCAGACGGCGGACACCTTCTGGTTTCATCTCTACTCATCGGCGATCCGCGGGAATAGCTGGCCACCCGGACTGTTGATGACGAGGCTGGTCTTCTCCCTTGGCTACTATCACTTCTTCAGTTTCTTCTTGATGCTGTTGTTTCCGGTCATCCTCAAACTTGTTTCCGGCATCGTCCTCGATGAGGAAATCGGGGCGCGTCAGGGCCTGCGGTTCTTCGCGACACGTTGGCGGAGCTATCTCTGGCTATCAACGCTCAACATCGCAGCCGGACTGATCCTGTCGGAGATCCTTACGATTGCTGTCCTCTTTGGCGAGATCACGCTGACCGATGCGCTCCACATAGACACCGGAACCGGACTCGAATCTCTATGGATGATTGTCCTGCCGCTCATCGCAGGCTATGCGGCATTCCTTTGGATTGGGTCCTCACTCTCGCTCGCAATTCCGTCCGCTGCCATGGAAGCCCTGAAGGGCTTCCGCGCCCTGCGCCGCAGTTGGGGACTGACACGCAAGAGCCGACTGCGCATTGCGCTTGCTTGGATTGCCGTGACGATTGCGTCGTGGGTTCTTGTCCCCTCGTTCCAGTGGGTCCTTCGTCTGGCTATTGTCTGGATCGCCCGCTCGGCACATTCGAGGTGGGTCTTTTACACCCTTTACCCGATCGTTAGCCAGGCAATGAATACTCTCCTTTCCGCCCTGTTCGGTCCCATCTATCCCATCGCCCTCACCCTCTTCTACTATGATCAGCGCATACGCAAGGAAGGGTTTGACATCGAGAGGATGATGGACGCTGCTGGACTGAATGCGACTGCAACCTTGCCTGCCGGCGACGGGCCGACGACGAATGACGCTGCCGAGGAGGGTCGGGCTTGAGGAGGCGGACGGGATGGGCGTGCGTTGCTGTGGCTGCCGCGCTGGCCATGGCGCAGGCGCGCGCCGCCGCGCAAGTCGTCGTGGCTCCGGGCGTTCCGCAGGCGAGCCAGCCGCGCGATTCAACGCTCGACGACTATCGCGCGCACCTGCGCACGCTGGCCACGCTGGTTGAAGAGTGCGCCAGGGCGCGGGACATGAAGACGTGCGACCCGGCGGAGGTGGGGCCGGACGACGAGGTTCCGCTGACGCAGGCGCAGGGGGCTGAGCGCCGGCTGGTGCGCTACGGCTGGCTGCGCGTGCTGCTTTCGAAGGCCCAGGACAAGGACGCTCCGGCGCCTGCGGCCAAGCCCGCGGCTTCGGGGGAGGACGCACACGCGTGGCAGAACGTGCGCCCGGCGCCGCCCACCACCACGGAACTGCTGAAGAGCGCCGAGGCGCGGCTGGCCCGGGACAGGGCGCAGGCTGACGGCGCGGCCGTGGCTGCCGTTGACCATGAGCAGGAACGCGCGGTGATGAAGCAGGTGCTGCAAGGCCGCGAGTATCGGGATCTCGAAGAGACCACGCCGAAGAACTCGGCGCTCGAGAAGGTGGGCAACTGGCTAAACCGGCTGCTGGAGAACGCGGTGAGACTCAGCGCCCGCTCGCCCTGGCTGGGCCGCGCGCTGGTGTGGGGATTCATTCTGGCGGTGTGCGTGGGGCTGGTGTGGGGGCTGCTGCAACTGGAGCGCAGGTGGCGCATCCGGCTGGTTCCAGAGGACCAAGGGCCGGCCACGGGCGCGGCTTCCGCCATTCCTTGGCAGCTGTGGCTGGAGGATGCGCGCCGCGCCGCCGCGGCAGGGCTGTGGCGCGAGGCCATTCATTTCCTTTATTGGGCGGCGATTTCGCGGCTCGAGTCCAAACGCCTGTGGCCGGCCGACCGGGCGCGGACGCCGCGCGAATACCTGGCGCTGGTGGCCCCGGAAGACCCGCGGCGCCCGGGGCTGGCGACGCTTACCGGCAGCTTTGAGCGTGTGTGGTACGGGGGACGCGCGGCGGCCGAGAGCGACTATCGGCGGGTGGAGCAGATTGCCTCGGCGCTGATTCAGGGTTCGAGCGGGACGACGGCCAGGGCCGGGGGAGGCGCAACGGAATGAGACCTCTGTCCGCGCTCAGCGCCTGGCATTTCTGGCCGATTCTTACGCTGATTTCGGCGGTGATCACCGTTTGGATTCTGCTGCGGCTCAACAAAGGAAAAGCCGGATTCGGGCTGCCTTCGTGGTTTCTTTCTTCGCTCGACCAAAAGGACCGGCTGCTGCTGCTGTGGTGCGTGGGGATCGCGGTGGTGCTGTCGGTGGCGATCGGTTTTCTGCTGCCCGGCGCGAACAGCAACAGCAATCCCCTGCCCTCGACTTATCTTTCGGGCCAGCATGGGGCGCGAGCGGCGTATGAAACGCTGCTGCGGTCCGGTTACCAAATTGACCGGTGGGAACGACCGCTCAGCGAGCTGGCTGCCACCGCCGGGCCGGACATGGTGGTGATCTTTGCCGAGCCGCTGACGCGGGAGCCGGCCAACCTGAAGGCGGTGCGGCAGATTCTGGAGCGCGGCGGGCGGGTGCTCGCTACCGGCTACTGGGGGGCGTTCATCCTGCCCGGCGAGGCCAGCGACACGCCGCAAACATTCAACTTTGCTGCCTGCAAGCTGGAGCCCGAGGGCCTGGATCCGCTGGCCGGCTCGGGCGAGGTGTGGATGGTTTCGGAGGCCACGTGGAAGGCGGGCAACCCCGCGCACCGCGTGGACTATAACTGCGCCGGGGAGCCGGCGGTGGTGGAGTACGACTGGGGCAAGGGACACGCGGTGTGGTGGGACAGCTCGACGCCTCTCGAAAACGGCTCGCTGGCGCGGGCGCACGATCTTGACCTGCTGCTGAACTCGGTGGGGCCACGCGAGGGGCACCACTTCTATTGGGACGAGTCGCTGCACGGGGAGATACGGTCGACGTGGAGCTATGCCTCGGGGCCGGCATGGAATATGCTGTGGATCGGCCTGGCCGTGCTGGGGCTCCTTGTGGTTCTGAGCTTCAGCCGGCGGACTGGGCCGGTGCGCGAACTGCCCGCCGCGATGCGCACCACGCCCATCGAATTTCTTGAGGCGCTGGGCTCGCTCTACCGCAGCGCCGGCGCAGCTTCGACCGCCGTGGCCATCGCGCTTGAGCGCTTTCGCCGCCATGTTTTGCGGTTCGCCGCGGCGGACGGGCTGAGGGGGAAGCAAATGAACGCGGCCGAGCTGACTGCGGTGCTGCGGCGACGGTACCCGCAGACGGAAGAGGGTCTGGAAGAGGATCTGAAGGCCTGCGAAGAGGCGGCGTGGGGCGAGACTGTTACTCCGCGCGAGGCGCTCAAGCTGATCCAGAAGCTGCACGGGCACGAAGAACGGTTGAGAGCCGCCGCAAAACCGGGCGCGGCCATGGCAATATCCAAAAACATTCATTCCAATAAGCAGGAAAGGGCTTCATGAGCGAGGAAACCAGTCAAAACGTGAGTGAGAACTTAGCGCAGGAGGCGCACCCAGAGGGTACCGGGCTGAGCGCAACCAACCAGCTGATGGCCAACGCGCGCCGGGAGATGGGGCGGGTGATTGCCGGCCAGTCGGAGGTGGTGGAAGAGGTGCTGATCGCCGTGCTCTGCCAGGGGCATGCGCTGCTGGAAGGAGTGCCGGGGATTGCCAAGACGCTGATCGTCAAGGCGCTGGGGCGGCTGCTGGGACTGGGCTTCCAGCGGGTGCAGGCTACGCCCGACCTGATGCCGGCGGACATTCTGGGGACGACCATTCTGCGGCCGGGGTCGGATACGTTTACCTTCCACGCCGGGCCCGTGTTCACGGACCTGCTGCTGGTGGACGAGATCAACCGCATGCCGCCACGAACCCAGGCCGCGCTGCTCGAATGTATGGAAGAGCGGCAGGTGACCTCGGACGGCGTGCGGAGGGCGCTGCCCGCCTGGTTCACGGTCTTCGCGACGCAGAACCCGGTGGATTTTGAGGGGACCTATCCGTTGCCCGAAGCCCAGCTGGACCGGTTTTTACTGAAGATTCGCGTGGTCTACCCCTCGGAGCGGGAGGAGATGCAGATTCTGGAGCTCCACCACGCGGGATCGGGCGCGGGATTGCTGGAAGACGCAAATCTGGCGCCGATTCCCGCCGACCTGCTGGCTGCTTCGCGAGCTGAGGTGCGGTCCATCCGCATCGAGCCGGAGCTTTACACGTACATCCTCTCGCTCACACGGCGGACGCGCGAGTGGCCCACGCTGCTGCTGGGCGCGAGCCCCCGCGCCGCCTTGAGCCTGATGCGCGTGGCCCAGGCTGCGGCGGCCTTCGACGGCCGCGACTACCTGGTTCCCGACGACGTGAAGCGGGCTGTGCTGCCGGTGCTGCGGCATCGCGTGATGCTCAAGCCGGAAGCCGAGCTGGAGGGCTTCGACGCGGATCGCGTCCTTACGGACGTGGTTGCGGCTGTGCCGGTGCCGAGGCAATGAAAGCGGAATAGATTCTTCGGCTAGAATCGCCAAAAAGGAGAGTAATACAGTGCCACTGGACTTAGAAATCAGTTGCCCAAAGTGCGGCGAAGTCATTCGGCTCGATGAGACGCTCGCTGGCCCGATGATTTCCCAGATCAAAGCAGAATCAGGCGAGGCTATCAGGAAGGCTACTGAAGAGGCAGACCTGAAAGTGGCCAAGGCAAAGAACCTTGAGACCACACTGGCGGCAAAAGAAAGAGAACTTGCCGAAAAGGAAGCCTCAGTACAAACACAGGTCAACAAGGCGATTGCCGCAGAACGGCAACAGATTGCAGCAGCGGAGCGCAAGAACATACTGCAAGAGCTCTCACCAGAACTTGAGGCAGAGCGAGCGAAGGCTAAGGAACTTCAAGAAAAGCTGACAACGGCTCAGACAGCGGAGCTCCAGCTCAGAAATGAGAAAAATGCCGTTGATCAAAGGGCTAAGGATCTTGAACTTGAAGTTGCTCGAAAGGTCGACGAGCAACGGAAGGCGATCCATGAGCAAGCCAGCAAGGATGCCGACGACGCGGCAAGACTAAAGCTCGCCGAGAAGGACAAGACGATTTCCGATATGCAGCTCAAGCTAGAGGAAGCTCAGCGTAAAGCGACGCAGGGCTCCCAGCAATTGCAAGGAGATGTCTTAGAGATCGACTTTGAGAGCACGTTGAGGAGAATGTTCCCCCAAGACACAATCGAGCCGGTTAAGACAGGAGTCCGGGGCGGCGATATTCTTCAGCGTGTGCTTGGAGAGATGGGCAGGCCGGTTGGGACAATGTTTTGGGAAACGAAGCGAGCGCAGACCTGGGGCGGTGAATGGACAACGAAAGCAAAGCAGGATGCCGCTGACGCCAAGGCTGAAATAGCAACCATCGTGAGCGAAGTCTTGCCGAAAGGTATCAGCGCATTTGGAATCCACGACGGAGTGTGGTGTTCTACTCCGACCCATGCGGTGGTGTTAGGGATAGCCCTTCGACAAGGCATCATTTCGACAGCTGAAGCAAGACAAGGGGCCTTGGGTCGAGAAACAAAAAAAGAAAGGCTATACGACTACATGATTGGGCCGGAATTCCGTGCGACTGTGGAGGGAATTGCGCTTCCATTTCGTGAACTTAATGATGAACTTATGGCTGAAAAACGCGCCACACTCACGCGGTGGAAGCGGCAAGAGAAACGAATCGAGCGCGTACTTACGAGCATTGCATCCCTTCAGGGCGATCTTCAAGGCATTGCCGGGAACGAAATGCTACAGCTGCCTGGATTCGAACTCGAGTCCGGCGTAGACGAAATTGCCGAGTTACCAGATCACCCATAGAAATGAAGGACTGAATAGGAATGTTCGCCCCCTCCCTCCATCCCGTCCCCATCCGCGCAGCCTTTGAGCCGCGCGGCCGCTGGGCATTTGGCCTGACGGGGCGCAGCATTGCGCTGCTCACATTCGGCTTTCTGGGGCTGGTTCCGGGGTTCTGGGAGCCGCGGCTGGCTTACTCCATGCTGGCCTGGGACTTTCTTGTGCTTTTGTTTGCCTTTTTGGACGGCCTGCGCCTGCCCGCCCCGCGCGACCTCGCGGCCACCCGCGTCTGGTCGAACGCGCCCGCACTCGATTCGGAGACCGAGATTGAGCTGGCCCTGGAGAACCACGGCAACCTGATCGTAGAGTGCCGACTGGTGGACGACCTGCCGGCGGCGCTGATCGCGCAACCGGCCACGCATCGGCTCACCGCCTTCCCGCGCGTCCCGGCAAAGCTGCGTTACCAGGTGGAGCCGCAGGAGCGCGGCGACTGGGAGACGGGCTGGCTCTACCTGCGCTACCGCTCGGGGCTGGGTCTGGCCGAGCGCTGGGCCCGCGCCCCGCTCACCCAGCCGGTGCGCGTGTACCCGGCGCTGCGCACCGGCGAGGAGCAGCAGATCTTTCTGGCCCGCAGCCGGCAGATCGACCTGCAACTGCGGCAGGCGCGGCTGCGGGGGCTGGGGCGGGATTTCGAGAGCCTGCGCGAGTACCGCGAGGGCGACGACCTGCGCGACGTCTGCTGGACGGCCACGGCGCGGCGCGGCGGCCTTATCACCCGGCAGTACCAGTCCGAACGCAGCCAGGCGGTATGGGTCGTGCTCGACTGCGGGCGGCTGATGCGTTCGCGGGTGCGGATTGCCTCGGCGCTCGTCAAAAACCCCGGCGGGGCGCCAAGCCCCAGCCCGCACTCCAAGCTCGACTACGCCTGCACCACGGCCGTGGCGCTGGCCCAACTGGCGCTGTTTTCCGGCGACCGGGTGGGCCTGCTGGCTTATGGCCAGAGCATCCAGCAGCGGCTTCTGCCGGGCCGCGGCGCTGCCCACCTTCGTCAGTTGATCGAGTCGCTCGCGCAGGTCCGGGCCGAGGCTGGCGAGGCCGACCACCTGCGAGCCACGGCCACGCTGAACCGCCTGCAGCCGCGCCGGTCCCTGATCCTGTGGGTGACCGACCTGGCTGAGACCGCCATGCGGCCGGAGGTGATCGACGGCGCGGTGCAACTGCTGCGGCGGCACGTTCTGCTGTTCGTCGCCATGGCGCAGCCAGAGGTTGAATCGATTGCCCAGGCGCGGCCGGGGAGCGTCGACCAGATGTTCCGCGCGGCGGCGGCGCAGGAGATGGCCGGGCGGCGCGAACTGC
>Ga0209517_10005144_pt1 | contig 16793 bp, 14 predicted proteins | sample PeaSoiMetSII2010_FD_187695 | JGI IMG/M metagenome (GOLD analysis project Ga0209517, IMG submission 187695) | Peat soil microbial communities from Weissenstadt, Germany - SII-2010 (SPAdes) (version 2) | ecosystem: Environmental > Terrestrial > Soil > Wetlands > Peat | place: Germany...
TGGGTAAACGGCCGGATGAGCAGGATCGTCCTTCTTGCCTTCGTTAGGCACAAGTGTTCCAGAAGTTAACAATTTGGTGGTGATCGGTCGATAATCCTCTAGTTCACTGAGGCCTTTCATCACATCCTGATAATTGATCGACGATGGTAGTTTCTGGCTGGATGTTCTCGGGTACGAGATCAGTTGATCAAGGTACAAACGTTCAGCGAGTCCCAATGCAACTCGTGGGGTAAACCCAAAGTGCCTGTAAGCCTCAGACTGAAGTGCTGATAGGTCAAATGGGGTTGGCGGAGTAAGCCGATAAGTCCTTGATTCTAATTTCTCAACTACGCCGGTCTTGTTGGTGCATTCCTTGACAATTTTCTCAGCGTCGGTTTTTACATCGAAGCGTTCAGTCCGAGAATCTGCTTCTACTAGTTTGCCGTCGACTTCGATTACGGTGTGCAATACCCAATACGGAGTTGGGACGAAACATTGAATCTCTCTTTCTCTATCCACAACGAAACGTAGTGTTGGCCCTTGAACTCTGCCCGTGCTGAGGGTTGAATATCGATTGCTTGCCTTTAGAGCGGATTGCGTGAGGGAACGAGACAGATTGATTCCATAGAGCCAATCCACTTCATGACGGCACATACCTGCATAAGCTAAGGTAAAATCGAGTTCCGGTGAGAGATTTGAGTACGCATCACGTAGTTCCTTAGGGGTTAAGGTAGAAAATTTCATTCTCCTAGCCTTTCTATCGGCTCCCCCACAAGCATACTTTAGAACCGTGTAGCCAATCAATGATCCTTCTAAGTCGTAATCGCAAGCGTTGACAAACTGATCAGCCTCCTTCGACACTTTAGCTATCGACTCAATCCATTTCCCCTGTCGCTTCTGTCCTCGCTCTACGAGATTTTTGGGTTGCCACGAGAAGTCCCAGACGGGATACTGAGATCTGGCCTCTTTGCCTTTTGCTGCCACTGCATACAGATGGCCCAATGCTGAACATACCAGGATCCGTTCTTGATCGGCTGCAACTTCGAAGAACGGAACCCCGCTTACGCTGATCTTCTTCGGCTTACGTTTACCCCCGAGAGCCTCCGCTACGTGCAGAGCTGCATCAGGTTTCTCTGTGACGATCAGGGTAGTTGTCAATCACTCCACCCTCTCTTTGGTTTTGAAGTATTGAATAATTTCTTTTACGGCACGTCCGGTCTCGTTCAAGCCTTCTAGCTTACCATAATAGGTCTGTTTTGTCAGATCTCCATAACCCTTGTTCCACGCCGAGTAAGCAGACTCAATTGTTTCAAGTGCTGACCGATGGAGTTCACAGAACTCAGATGACTGCTCCTTACGCCTCTCACAGAGAGGACACTGATCGGACTCGGACATATACTTCCCGTTAGATCTCGACTGTCTAGAACTCTTCCCATTTAGAGGTTTTTGCTTGATGCGTGTCAGAATCTCAGAAAAGTAGCGTTTTGATTGGGAAGACTGGCGATCCAACTTCGCTTCGAAACGTCAATAGCGCCTCGCCAAGACGATTCAGATATGGATTGTTCCAACGGTTACCTTCGTGGTCTCCTGCTTCCGAGGCCACCTATTATCCAGGCGGATACAACCATGGCTGTCGACGCTAGAACTTGAGAGAGAGAATATACATAGATCGGATTCAGGCTTACAAACGACTGTTCAGTGCTCAGGAGAGATAGCGCGGTTCCGTGCAACTGAGAATTGCTGCTCATTACACCCCAAAACCAGTTCGATCCGATTACGTTCGGAACGTACAGTATGAAAGCAAATACGGTGAGGGAGAACGTTACGACTCTCAGAAGACGAAGATTGGCTAACGAATCAACTTGGGACACTCCACGTTTTGGAAAAATCCGTGCGGACTCCTCATACCAGAGTACAAGAGAGAGGAGAACAACACCGACTACAGGCAACCATTCTAACGGAATTGAAAGATTCATCGTTCCGAATGCGATCTCTTGTGTTTTTGTCTGAAATCCGTGCAAAGTAACGTAAATGAGGTAAAACCAGTCTAGAAGAAAAACAATCAATGTAACACCAATAACTGAAGAGGCTTTAATGAGAGACTGACTAGATGCCATTCAATAGTTCCTTCTTGGGCGCAAGTTGGCAATGGGTACTATAAAGAATATCTCAGTTACACCAGCAGTTGGAGGGCCAAGGTGCTGAGTATGGACGATCAAGAACGGGTTCGGATTATCGGAAAAGGGACATGGCTGGACATGATTGCTAGTCGTGTCATACTGCGTGAAGAAAGATTAGGCCGGACTGGCATACTCCGAACGGAAAGCGGGCTTGGAGCATCAGGCATACCGCACGTGGGAAGTCTCGGAGACGCAATTCGAGCATACGGAATTAAGTTGGCGTTAGAAGTCCAAGGGAGAGAATCTGAATTCATAGCATATTCCGACGACATGGACGGCCTGCGAAAGGTCCCGGAAGGGATGCCGGACTCTCTCAGGAAATATTTAGCGCACCCTGTTTCAAGTATTCCCGACCCATACAATTGTCACACAAGCTACAGCAAACACATGAACGCACTCCTTACTGATGCAATGGACAAGTGTGGAGTGGTGTACACTTTCCATTCTGCGACGGAAGACTACAACAAAGGGCTCTTTACAGAACAAATCAGGAAAATCCTCTCTGCGGCTGATCGCGTAGGAAAGATCGTGAAAGATGAAGTGGGTCAGGAAAAATACACGACAGTTCTCCCTTTCTTTCCCATCTGCGCTTCCTGCGGCAGAATTTACACCGCCCAAGCGAAAACGTTCGAACAAACAACAGACAAAGTCACGTACTCATGTGAAGGGAGTTCCACAACGAAGGGGCAAGTGGTTCAAGGCTGTGGCTACAAAGGAGAAACCGACATCAAAAGTGGACACGGAAAGCTTCCTTGGAAAGGCGAATTCGCGGCGAGATGGGACGCACTTAAGATCAACTTCGAAGCACATGGCAAAGAACTAACCGATTCAGTCCGCGTCAATGATAGGATTTGCGAAGAAATCCTAGGTTACCCTGCCCCATTTCACGTCAGATACGAACTCTTCTTGGACAAAGGAGGCAGAAAGCTGTCAAAATCAAAATCCGCATTAGACGTCATCACACCCCAGACATGGTTCAAATATGCTCCACCACCTTCGCTCAATCTGCTAATGTTCAAACGAATCACTGGAACACGAAGTCTGGGCGTGGAAGATATCCCAATATACGTAAATGAGTTGCAGCAACTTGAAGAAATTTATTTCGGGACACGAAAAATCTCAGACGAAAAAGAACTCGCTAAATCACGAGGACTCTTCGAATACACACATTTCCTGAAACCGCCCACAGCCTCAAGTGCTCACATACCCTACAATCTCTTAGTATACCTGGTAACGATAGCACCACAAGAGAATAAGCACGATTACGTCGCCGCGAAACTTCGCGAGTATGGTTACCTAAAAGGAGACAAAATAGAGAACATCGATGAACAACTCACTTACGCCACAAATTGGGCAAAAGACTTCCAGTCCATCGCTGAATCAAGAATAGAACTCACAAACCCACAACGGTTAGCAATAGAAGATTTGATTTCCATCGTACGCAACGAGACAGATGAGAGAGCGCTTCAAAACTCCATATTTAACCTAGCAAAGAAATATTCACTAGATATGCCAGAATTCTTCAAACTGCTTTACAAGATCCTGCTTGGCTCACCTCGAGGTCCGAGGCTAGGACCCTACATCAAAGCGATGGGAAGCGATAACGTGGCACGTGCATTGGAAAGAGCGATATCAGTAGCGTCACAGAAACCCTAACAGTTCCTTAATAGTAGAAAGAAACGTCGAGATTAGCATCCGTTTTCGAAAATCTAGATTTCTGTGATCTAACGTGATCTATAGCGAATACTATTCTTCTAGTTCCTTGATCTTGTCTTCGAGTTCTTCGAGGCGTTTCGCTAATTTGGCAACTCGTTCATCAATTAATTTCTTTACTTCTTCCAGATCGGTATCGTTTTTTCCCAATTAATTCACCTCAGCCAAACACTCAGTTTGTTCTTACAAGTTAAAACGTGTTCTTACTTAGCGCTAGGTTAGTTGACATCAGGGATCAAGTCAAGACCCAGAATTGTCGTTAGCATTGCCTTTACGCGAACTCGCATGCCCTTCCTAATGCCGGATGGGACGGCTTCTGGGCCGAGCCTGCATGATTGCGGCGTTTTGTTCGGATCACTTTCGTAGTAGAATAGGATGTCGTAGAATCTGTCGTCATGTATACCCACCAGAATAACCTCCATCACTACCGCGACAGTCTGATCTTGCAATTCAAATCACACAGGCATTACCGTCACAGCCTTAAGCCTAGTCCATACCTCCAGAAGTCTCACGGCTTCGTAACTCTAGAATTTCGTTGTCGAGACAGAGTTAGATCACCAATAGTCCATTCAGGATTAATCTGAACGTTCGTTAAGGACTTGTTCAATGAATTTAGATCGACGCCGGGATTCTTTCTTTTACGTAGGGTAATAGCGGCTAGAGCTAGAATAATTCCTGTGGTGACAATTATCGATGAGCCTGAAGGGAACTCAGGAGTGGGAGTAGGTGTTTGAGAACAATTCCCATTTACAAATCCACTGCTCGAACATACGTACGCATTAATAGACAGAGTCTGACCCGGATTGACCGTAACGCCTGACGCAAACACAATTTCTGGAAAACCATCCGCTGAGACATACAGGGTATAGATACCGGGCGCTAGTCCTCCCAGTTCGTATTGGCCATTCACGTTTGCGCTGAATGAGGTTTTAGCGTTCATACAACCCGGCATAGTCGAAGCCTGATCGGGCGGTCCTCCCGGACACATAGTAAGCGCGTAACCAGTATTCGGGTCTAGTTCCTCACTCATTTCCGCGTAAACATTCCCTGCCACATTAATTGCTTGACCAAAAGAAAGCCCCACCGAGCCGCAACCGCTACCGCATAGTATGGTTCCAGAGATCGTACCTGTGGCGGATTGACCTTTCACCATTACATATGGTACTGAAACTAACACAACTACAATTAGTAGACGGAACAGCAGCTTTCTGAGCTGCATACTTACCAAAAACCAATGTTACGCGTTAGGATAAAACGTCTTTGTAGATCTCCGCAACTCATTCGAATTGCAGGAGAAACTCCTAGAGGCAAACACAGTTTGGCTAGTCGGGTTTAGCGAGAGGTTGTTCGCATTCGTTTAGTTACACTCTTATTCATAGTCTCTACCAGTGACCAAGGATCGTGCAAAGAACAATGAGATGCGTGCTTTGCGGTTCAACTGATCCATTGTCTAGCATATGTCCGCAATGCGGGAAGATTTATTGTCAGAAGCACTCACGTAAGTTCTGTCTGTTCTGCGATACTAGACGAAGGCTCCACCAAATATCGTCGAAGCAAGAATCGTTCCCCATTTCGTGATGCCAGCTACAACGCCAATTGAGGATTAGCCAGAAGTATTCCGTACTCTAGTATCACTTTAAAGATAGCCTGCCGATGGAAATCGGCTTATCCTCATCAACTTGCTGAGGAAGCTTTTACTTTAAGTGAGCGTAGGCTTGATGAGGTTCTGTCATGGCTATATCTTATGTTCTGATGAATGTGGAGTTGGGTGCTGAAGAGAAGGTGCTCAAAGAAGTTCGTAATATGCCAAACGTGAAGGAGTGCAACCGAGTTTACGGAGTCTACGACATGATTGCGAAGATTGAAGCGGATTCAATGGATCAACTGAAAGAAATAATCTCATGGAAGATTAGACGGCTTGGCGGCATACGTTCGACACTCACGACAATCGTCATGGATTGAACTTATCCTAACGCATTCAACACGCAATCTGGCCAGGATTACTCTGACGGTTTCTGTGTCATATCGGAAGGAGCGATTTCAGAAGGTCACAGAAACCCTAACAATTCTTTAAGAACTTCAACAATCACGATCAATCGGGCCCGTAGTCTAGTCAGGATTAGCGCCTCTTTTCATAACTCTAAATTTTTGTGTTCTAACGTGGCTTAGTTCACTAAAGATGTAGTTAGGATTAGTCTAACGATTTCCGTATCACATTAGAAATCCTCTAAATACTTCTTGACGGCTTCACGGATGACAAAGGATCGCGATGGAACAGTGTTTTCATCAATGAGTTTGTCGATCCTTTCCAGAAATTCAAGTGGAAGTGTAGCCGTGATGTTAACTCTTCTCTCAGATCTATGACCTAGCAACATGCCCAAGTACTTAACCATCAGCGATTGAACTGGTGAATGTTTTCAAATTCTCTTGCCATATCAAATTCTCTTGCCATATCAAAGCCAACTCGTAACCAACGTAGCAGTCAATTGTATTTGGATAAGAGTCCCCAACCTAGATCACACGTTCTCGAGCGTGGAACGATCATATGTTATAGGTAAACATAGCAGAACTAGGGACTGGTGTGCTAAATGAGAAAACTGCTCGAGGATGCCTCACAACGTGCCATTCGTTATCTTGAGCGTCTTGATGAGCGCAATGTTGCTCCAACTCCAGAGGCGAGATCACAACTCGCAATGCTGGAAAGCGATTTACCTGATAGCTCTATGAAGGCTGACGATGTACTCAAGCAGTTGGATGAGTTCGTTTCGCCGGCAACGATGGCGATGGCAGGACCGCGTTTCTTTGGCTTCGTCATAGGAGGTTCGTTGCCTGCAGCATTAGCAGCAAATTGGCTTGCCGGAGCTTGGGATCAAAATTCGGCATTTTATGATGTAACACCAGGTACAGCTTTCCTGGAAGAACTAGCTCTATCCTGGCTCATTAAAATTTTCAAGTTGCCAGCGAAATCTGGTTGCGCGTTTGTTACTGGCGCTACACTCGCCAATTTTTCAGCGTTGGCTGCCGCAAGACATGCTGCTCTTACACGTGCGGGTTGGAATGTGGAATCAGACGGTTTGATTGGTGCTCCGGAAATCAAAGTCGTCGTCGGTGCCGAGGCTCACCCGACTCTATTCAAATCGCTTGGACTTCTTGGTTTAGGAAGAAACAAAGTTACTAAAGTGCCAGTGGACTCTCAAGGACGGATGCGCGCCGATGCGTTGCCATCGCTGTCCAGCAATACCATACTCTGTGTGCAAGCCGGAAATGTGAACACAGGAGCATTCGATCCGATCCAGGAGATTTGTAGACGCGCCCACGATGCTGGAGCTTGGGTTCATGTTGATGGGGCATTTGGTCTCTGGGCATCAGCAGCTCCTACGCGAAGTTACTTAACCAAAGGAGTGGAAGAAGCGGATTCTTGGGCCACAGACGCTCACAAATGGTTGAATGTTCCTTACGACTCTGGACTAGCTTTCGTGCGAGACCCCGAAACGCTACGGGGTGCTATGGCTGTTTCAGCTGAATATCTGCCGACGAGCATGGTCCACAGAAATCCTTCCGATTTCACTCCTGAACTATCTCGACGCGCTCGTGGAGTCGAAGTGTGGGCGGCATTGCGTTCTCTAGGTCGCACCGGGTTGGCTGATCTGATTGAGCGCACGTGCCGCCACGCAAGACGCTTTGCTGAGGGTTTGAGTGAGGCCGGTTATGAGGTGCTAAACGAAGTTGTTCTCAACCAGGTTCTTGTCTCATTCGATGACGCTGACACGACTAACAAGATTATCGCTGAACTTCAGGCCGATGGCACCTGCTGGTGTGGCGGGACCGTATGGCAAGGGAATACTGCGATGCGAATCAGCGTTTCCTCATGGGCAACTACAGATTTGGATGTGCAAAAGAGTTTGGACGCCATGTTGAGAATCGCGGCAAAACACCGCAAACGTTGACTGGATTCTCTGACTATTCGCAGCTTCGCGGTTAATTTTGTCTGAGCGAGAATCCGCATGCAAATTCTAGGAGAATTTCTGCACCCGCCTTTGACGTGAGTGTGCCCACGTCGAGTGGCGGTGCGATTTCCATTATGTCAAGTGCTCGTACGGAACGATTCTTGCCTACTTCAACTACTCCGCTTAACAAGTCTAGAGTGCTAAGCCCCCCAACATAACTTGATGCACATCCAGGAGCGAACGCGGTATCCAGCACGTCGATGTCGACACTAACATAGACCGCGTCAGTTCCATCCGTCGCTGCATCTATCGCTTCCCTGACGACCGTCTCCATTCCTTTTCGACGCACGTCCAAAGGAGTGTAGGTTCTGATTCCACTCTTCTTCACGTAATTGAGGTAGTATGGTGAATATCGAAATCCGTGCACCCCGATCTGTGCTATGTTTTCTCCGCGTATGGGCGATCCAGGAATTTCTAATGCTTCTCTCACCCAATAGCCTGATTGTGGTCCTTTCATGCTAGCTCGGCAGTCAAAATGTGCGTCAAAGTCGATCAACCCTACTCTTTTCTTGTCGCCCAGGGTGTTCGTTAGTCCCTTTATGCAGTAGGAGGTCAAGGAGTGATCCCCCCCTATTATGAGCGGGCAAATTCCGCTTTTGAAGACCTGAGCTAGTGACAACTCAACCCGACGATAGGTTTCAGTGGCGTCCATCATATCAACCCGAACGTCTCCGCAATCAACTATCTTCAACTTGGACAAATCCGCCTCGAGTTCAACGTTGAATGCGGTATTCGCGTAAAGCGTATCCCTAACTCCTTTCGGGCCTAGTCTAGTACCTTGCCTTCCAGTAACAACGCCGCCGTCGAATGGTAGCCCTACTATCCCCAAATCGGCTTGCTGTTTATGATCCCATTCACGAACTACCTCAAACATCCAAGTTAGGTTTCTGTCAGGCATGTAGGCGGATGACCAATTCGAAATAGACACCGGTCGGAGAAAATCCTCTGACATAAGAAGTCGCTCGCTTAGTCACATGTAACAGATGCGTATAGGAGCATCGAAAGTCTTAAGAACTTTCTTAAGAACGTCTCTACGATACGTTTGTCTGGTTCACGGAAAGTTTTCGTTCGCGACGCGACCGGTTTCGTAAGACAGGTTTCAGTACTTGATTCATTGTTTGCTAATATTGGCTTCATGTCGCTTCCATTAGGACTACTGACATTCATCATTGGACCGCAGCTGTTTCCTGGAGGCGATCTTATCTCAGCCACTGTTCTCGCTACGGCTCTTTCCGTTTGTAGCACGGTAATGTATATGCTCTTCACCTGGACGATGCCACGATCAGGGGGAGACTACGTATGGGTAAGCCGACTTGCTAATCCTGTGTTGGGGTTTGTAATTAATTTCAATCTTACATTTTGGTATGTCTTATTCGGAGGGGTAGTGACTAACTGGGTGACGACCCTCGCCATCTCCCCAGGTTTGTTGGTACTTGGTCAAGTAACTGCGAATCCATCACTAACTCAATTGGGCACCGTCTTGTCACAATCGCAAAACGTGATTATCATAGGCTTGGTCGTAACCGCAGTTAACGTCTTGGTAATGGCGAAGGGTGTTAAGGCAATATTTACTCTGAACAATATTCTGATCATCTTCTCGCTCATCGGCTACGCTGTTACGTTTTGGTTGTTGGCCACCAATAGTGTGGGCGACTTCATGAATGATTTTAACGCCTTTTCTTCTGTTAGCTATAACAACATCATCGCAGCGGCACATCAGTCTGGCTATTCGACTCAAGGGGACCTTGTCATCGGAACCCTGGGGCTTATGCCCTTCATTTTTGGGACAACTGGTTATGGGATGATAAGTTGCTACTTTTCAGGTGAGTTCAAGGCGGCGAAGAAAAACGCGTTCTATGGCATGGTTGGATCAGTAGTATTGTGCGGAGCAATCTTAGCGGTCCTAGGCGGATTGGCGCTTCGTGATTTCGGATATGATTTCTTGGGTTCGATCACGCAACTAGCCTATACCGGATCAACCCAGTACCCATTTCCCGTTCCACCCTTTTTCTATTTGTTCGTGAGCCTTCTTACAAATAATCCAATTATCCTATGGTTCCTTGTGCTATCATACGTGGCGGCGACATTCACCGCACTTCCCGCAACCTATATGCTCACTACGCGAAATATTTTCGCGTGGTCATTCGATAGAACAATTCCAAGCAAATTCTCTCAAGTGAACGAAAAAATAGGCAGTCCAATTTATGCCATAGCTGTTTGCGCACTGATAGAAATTTTGGGACTTGTATCTTACACGTATATCTCATCATTTACGGGGTTGGTGGCTGGTGCAGGTTTGGCCCAAATAATATCGTTCATAGTAGTGGCTGTACTCGCCATTCTGCTGCCGCTTAAGAAGCAATTCTACGAAAATTCTCCCGCAAAGATGGGAGGGCGCATTCCAGTCATATCAATAGTCGGAACGATTTCATTGATTTTCTATTTGATTATGGAATACTTCTATATTACCAACCCACTATACGGCGCGACATCACCACTGATTAACGACACAATCGCTTTTTCAATCATATTGCCCGCCATAATATTTGGTGCGTCGTATTACTCTCATAAGAGCAAAGGTCTGAATATCTTAGACGTCTTCAAGCAAATCCCGCCAGAATGATCAATTGCATCTAGCTTTTGTTCCCTGTAATGACAGCGGCCGCTCTGTCACCGCGGACCTTTCAATGACCGCACCGAACGGAAGGAAAATTGTTGCACATCAATGATTCGCGTCTCCTGAACACCTTGGACGAGCTGAGTGAAATTGGTGCTACCTCACAAGGGGGAGTGACAAGGCTTTGTTTGTCAGACGACGAAGTTGAGGCCAAACGATACATTATTGAACTTATGAAGCGAGCTGGCTTAGAGGTTCATGTCGATCCGGTCGCGAATGTCATAGGTGTTCTAAACAGCGCTGCCGAGACTAAGTTGGTAGCTTGCGGGTCACACGTTGACACCGTTATAGATGGTGGACGCTATGATGGTAGTTACGGAGTCCTAGCAGCGATCGAAGCATTGCGTTCATTTAAAGAATCTGAAATCAAACTGGGACACCCACTCGCCGCAATCGCCTTCGCGAATGAGGAAGGAGTTCGCTTCCCTGCAATGGTCGGCAGTAAGTATGCAACAGGATTGATCACTCTCAAAGACGTTTTCGCGTTACGAGGTACAGACGGAGCAACGTTCGAAGAGGCTTTGACAAAATCAAAACTCGAATTAGAAAGCGATTCGTTCCTTGCAAAACACATACCAGGAACGTATCTTGAGCTACACATCGAGCAAGGACCAGTTTTAGAAAATGAAGGAAAGCAAATTGGAATCGTCGAAAACATTGTCGGAACAAGACAGATTGAGGTTGGGATTCACGGTTCAGCGGATCACGCTGGAACCACACCGATGGATGCCAGGAAGGACGCACTTCTTTTCGCATCTAAAATAATACAATTCGTAAACAAATTATCACTTGAGCTAGGAAAAGGGTCTGTTGGAACAATCGGTTTTCTCGAAGTCACTCCAAACGCTCCCAATGTCATACCAGGCGAAGTTCGGCTGATTATTGATTTTAGAAACAGTTCGGCCAACATTATTGACTTAGCAAGCAGCAAACTAAACGAAATGGTAAAGGACACTGCAAACAAAGATAGGGTTCAAATTAGCATCAGACAACGTGCGGATCTTCCGCCCGCTGACATGACCGACTCTATAGCATCCTTGATTCAGGAGATAACTGATGATCTCGGATTAACATGGCGTAGAATGCAAAGTGGAGCGGGTCACGATGCCATGATAATGAGACGAATTGCTGATACAGGAATGATATTTGTTCCTAGCAAACGTGGAAAAAGTCACAGCCCAATGGAAGAGACTGCTGGGGACGACCTTATTCACGGTGCCAACGTTCTGGCCAATACGTTGATGAAAATTTCGAAGTAGCCTCTAGAGGGTACAGATATCAGGCTGAGCATGCCTACCCAAGTTTGGGTCCTGGTTGGCGAATGAGCGGACCCGTTGCGCAATGCGGTCCACCGCCGATTGGTGCCATCTGGGTATAATCATATGTGATGACTTCTACGCCCGCTTTCTCGAGTAGTCTCTGTGTCTTTGGAAAACCAGCTATCAACATAATCTTACCCGGCGCTAAGGCTACGACGTTGCATGCCACATTTTTTGCTTCATCGGGTGAAACTTCGAGCATGTTGATGTCCTTCTCTCTGAGGTACTCGATGAAGTCGTATGGAAGACCTGCTGGGTAGACCAGTGCTATCCCATCGTTAACGTATCCTAGGACACAGTCTAGATGCGCGAATCCGCCGGCGGGCCACTCCAAGTTGTCTAACCATCCTGGAATGGGAACCACTCTTACTTCTTCTACTGGAGGTTCCACTGTCTTCAGAATGGCCGTTACTTGATCTATTCCTTCCTGATTTGTTCTTGCGCTTCTACCTATGCAAACATGAGTTGGGTCGAGCCAGACGACGTTTCCACCTTCAAATCTTCCCGTACCTCGTACCGTGCCCAAGATGGGACAACCTAGCTCCATGACTTTCTTGGCCCACCAAAACTCTTCGCCTCTGCGGTACGGAAGTGACATTCGACTAATTATCGCGCCTCCATTTACAACGATTCCAGGATCTCTCGGTCCGGCAGGCATCCTCACATGTTGAACGCCGTAAGGTTCCTTCATTAACCATTCTTTCGGAGGGGTAATGTAGTGAAGTTTCACTCCTTCGCCTTTCAGTATATCATGAAACTTGTCCATTTCTTCCTGACATTTCTTTGGGTCAGGTCTTATTCGGAATTGATACCAGGCAAGATGTTCCTGAGGGGGTGCAACTTCTTCACCAGGTCTCTGTACGAGGCATTCTTCAAGTTTGCCAATTTCAGATTGTGCCCCCCATTTCTTACCCCATATTAATTCTAGTTCTTCCATGTAGCTTAGCGGCAGTGGGATCGAAGGTTTGGTCTTATCTTCGAGATACTTCCTAGCCTTTTCCAGAGCTTCTTCTTTTCCAATCATACTTAGGTGTCCAGCTGTCAGATTTCCAGATCTTTCTTGACGGTTTTGACTAAACCGTCCACAACAATATCGAAAATATAGCGTCCTTTCTCCTTAGATGCTTCGCGAGCGCTCCATAGCGAGCCTACCGTCGTAATGGTGTCGGGTGGTGCAGGAATGATCTCGTAATTTACAATACGTTTTACGCTCTCATCAGGCAGTTTATCAGATCTCACAAGGTCCGGTCTCAAGTATTGCATCACAGAAGTTTCCATAACCGCTGCATGCTCTATCTCCCAACCAGGAAACTTGCCCGCGTAAATCTTCGTTAAATGTTCACTCGTAATTACGTCTCCCCAAGTCATTATCGCTACTCTGACATCCTTTCCACTTTCAGCAATCGCAGTTTCTACGCCCTCTGGCAGAATCGCAGTGTTCTCATAATGCCCGTTTAGCAAGAGAAACTTTCGAAAACCATGTCGGATAAACTCCCTCATAACCTCTTTAATCGTCTGAATCAAAGTTGACGCACTGATGCTCGTTGTGCCCGGAAAATTCTCGCCTCCACCACTCTTAGGTCTGGAATAGTACCCATAACGAATGGCCGGTGCAACGACCGCTTTCATCTTGGACGCCATAGCCTTCGCGATTTCCGACGGTATTATCACATCCGTCGATAGCGGAAGATGCGGCCCATGCTGCTCTGTCGAGCCAACGGGCAAAATCAACAAGTAACCCTCGGTTGCAGCTTGCTTAAGCTCTTGCCAAGTCATCTCATCTACAACTTTACTCGTCAAAGATGACATAGCGGCTGTGAGAAGCCCAATGCGAATTTAAGTTCTTTCATGATCCCTCGATATCATCCAGAAGGTACAATGAATCGCCTCGTTAAAGTAGCCAACAGAAACACAACGTTTTGTATGTAGTGTCTAAGGAAACGTTCAAGGCGCATTAGAATATCGGTGATATGATTGTCGAATAATCGTGACGAAAAGATTCTCTACGTTCTTGGATTGGGCGCGCTTCTATTATTCGTGGTCTGGATGATCCTCTATTCACATCTGTATCAACATTGACGAATATTTGAAACCATGATATCGTCAACTAGGATCTAACCGGGTTTCTATAGCAAACACGAGAGACGCATATGATCTCTAAATTTGACGACGATGCCACGACGGAATAGATGCATTTGAGAAATTGTAGGCTAGTTATTGTGTTCCCTTGCTCTGGTTTTACTAGTTTGAATGAGTTGTGATATTTGAAAGATTCACGAGGGCTCTCAGTAACAGTTTTTGTTTCGCTTTGCTTGATTTGGGGGTCCAATTGGTTGGCGATCAAGGTTGGCTTACGATTTCTTCCTCCGTTTACGTTTGCGGGAATTAGTTTCGCAATATCGACAGTGTGTCTTCTTTTAATCACGAAACTTTTCCACACACGCTTTCCTAAGGATCGGTCTTCGTGGGGAGTTATGATATTCTTGGGCCTCACTATGATGGGTTCAGGTTATGGGTTCCAGTATTGGGGAGAGCAATATGTCTCCTCGGGACTGGCAGCAGTTCTGTTTGCGACAGCTCCGTTATTTGTCGTAATTTTTGCTCATTTCCTAATTGAAGAAGAGAGGATAACTAGATGGAGGGCAATTGGAATCGTAATCTCCTTCGGTGGAGTGAGTGTAATTTTTTGGCGAGAGCTTACGTCTGTATTCAGTTGGAATACTCAATATTCACTTTATGGTGCAATTGCGGAAGTCGCAAGTGCGGCTATTACTGCGTTGGCAATCGTGGTTTACAAGCGGTTCTACGCGGACATTGACCGTCTAGCCAACTTACTAGTTCAGACCATAATCGGTTCTGCCTTCCTATCGATTCTAGGACTATGCTGGGAAAGATCTTCTTCATTCGAGTTTACGCCAATTGCCATCGTGACGATAATCTGCCTAGGCCTAAGCACGTCATTACCACTCATTGGGTACTATTGGTTGCTGGAGAAGAGTTCGGCAATTAACGTTTCAACGATCACATTCATTACTCCTATCTTGGCTCTCGTGTTAGGATGGATTTTGCTGGGCGAACAGGTAAATGAAAGCACTGTCCTAGGCGGAACGTTGATCCTGGCCGGCGTCTACCTAACAGCTGGACTTGTTAGCCCATCACGCGGTGGACATCGTAATCAGGATTAATCTAACAATTTCCGTATTATATTAGAAAGAAACGTCGAGATTAGCGTCTGTTTTCGTGTTCTAGATGACAACTCTGTTGTAGAGTGAGAGTGATCATTTTATTCATATACGTGCGGACAAATTAGGAGCATTTTGTTTTGCGATGAAGAAGAATAGGGTGAAAGAGAGGCTAAGATCTGGCAAACCGAGCATAGGGCTTCTAGTCACGACAGGCCACCCCGATCTAGCTGAAATATATGCGAAATGTGGGTTCGATTGGCTATTCCTCGACACGGAGCACGGCAACATTGGAAGAGAGACCCTACACAGTATGATTCAGGCGATCGAGGCTACGGATTGTGTACCATTCGTTCGCGTTCTCTGTAATGATCCTGCTCAAATCAAAATCCCACTCGATATGGGTGCTCTCGGAATCATAATACCCCAAGTGAACACGAAAGAAGAGGCCACTAGAGCAGTACGTTCTTGCAAGTATGGGCCTGAAGGAATCAGAGGCTGCTCACCAAGACGGGCATCTGATTACTATCTTAACCTGCACGAGTATATCGAAAGCGCCAATGAAGAAATAATGGTAATTCCGCAGATAGAGTCGATACAAGCTGTCAACAACATTAACGAAATCGTTACAGTGAAAGGGGTAGATGCTATTAGCGTCGGGTCTTGGGACCTGTCATCGTCCATGTCTACAGACGCCGTCAAATTACTAGGAACCGATAAATTTCCGCACTTAGACGTGAAAACGAAAATTGAAATCGTCTTGGACGCATGCAGGAAAGCCAAGCTGCCAGTGATATCTGGAGCTGCCAATGCAGAAGGAGTGAACCGCCTTATTGATCAGGGATATAGGTTGATTATGATGGGTGAAGACATTGAACTATATCAAGTGTACCGCGAGGAACTATCAAAGATTAGGAGATAATTGTAAGCATAGAGAGCATCACAGAAACCCTAACAGTTCTTTAAGAACTTCAACACTCACGATCAATCAATCGGGCCCGTAGTCTAGTCAGGATTAGGACGCTGTGAGCGATTAGCTCGCGCAAGCCTGCGGACAGGTCGCATTGCCTGACAGCACAGCCGGAGGTCCTGGGTTCAAATCCCAGCGGGCCCGCCATAATTCACAACGATGTGGATTTACGGTTATTCATCTTCGCTGATTATGGTGGTTAGGGTTGATCTGATCTTGTCGAGTTTTCTAATCTTCAAGATCACTTCTTTGAGCCGACCCATTGAGTCAGCTTGAACCTTCGTGACCACATCATAAACGCCATACACAAAATAGGCTTCCTTAACCTCTTGTACCTCACGAAGTATCTTCAAAACAGCGATTTCAGTGCCTGGATCGATATTCATGAAAACGAATGCCGTCGCCACCTCAAATCCCCAAGAGCTTATAGTGATCCAACGTTAAAGGGGATGCCTACAGGCTTACAGAACAGTTCGAATTCACTCTTTGATGTATGAATGAAGATTTGTCTAGTCCACGATGTTTGCGAAAAAAATTGTCGATAGAGCGAAAGGGTGATCTTGGGCGCATGTGGCGCCCGAACGAATCAGCGTTGAACGCTCTAAGTTCTTAGATAGTTTTGACCAGGTTTGCGTCCCATGTCGAATCTTTTTTCTGAGTTGCGCCTTACTCTAATCTTCGGAATGGCGGAATGTCTTTCGCGTGCTGGGACTTTCGGGGTCTGTGATCTGACCTTCCCCGCTTTGGTCAACGAGCCGTGAGTTGG
>Ga0209517_10005146_pt1 | contig 16790 bp, 20 predicted proteins | sample PeaSoiMetSII2010_FD_187695 | JGI IMG/M metagenome (GOLD analysis project Ga0209517, IMG submission 187695) | Peat soil microbial communities from Weissenstadt, Germany - SII-2010 (SPAdes) (version 2) | ecosystem: Environmental > Terrestrial > Soil > Wetlands > Peat | place: Germany...
GCTTCTCCGGAGGGCGCTGGGGCACACGCAAAGAGGTTCCAAGCGATAAGTCGCGAGATTTCAGGGGCAAAATTTTGAAAAATTATCCTGGGGAGCAATCTCAGGTCTTAAACTCGCTTGTTTAGGGACTAGTGGTCTGTCCCAACCCTCCTTGGGCAACCATTCAGTATAGAAAATGGGGGCAAATTCTGGCCACGACTATTGTGACTCCGACAAGTCTCCTAGTCTCGTGCCAAAGATCGAGAGCTGTAGCAGAGGCAGACATCCAATGATGCTGTCCCACAATGCTGAATTGTTTCATGCGCTGTAAGTTGAGCTTGACCTCCGTGCCGAGCTCGCTCACCGACCTGACGGGCACATTTCGAAAATCCTCATAATCCCTAATCTTGTAGAAATCGCAAAACCGCCGAACGTGTTCTGACAGCAAATCATGCATAGCCGAGTTCAATAATCCATTAAGGCTTCGCTGCCCAGGCACCAGCCCCTCCGAAACCGGCTCATGACGTGGTAGATGGCGCCGGGGTACTCCACTCGCAGCTTGCGCGGCATAGTCAAATTAAGACGCTGCTCAGCCGAACGAGTCAAGTCTCAAAACGAACCTTGTTCTGGTTTGACCCCCACTCCAACATGAAGCGTGTTAACGATACTAGGAACCGTCCTCTTAATAGTCACATATCGCATGGGGTAAACGGTTTGCGTCAGCGTCCCGTCGCGGAACGTGGTTTGCAGCGTGTTTCCTTGCGAGTCCCTAATCGGTTAGCAGCGTTCAGACTCAGTCGTGATCCTCCTCATGGTATAGGCCCACTAGCCGGCCACCATAGCCCAGCATGCCAACCACCATAACTGATTGAAGCAGTTTCCCTATGAAGAAAAGCAGCAGATCGCCTTCCTGCTTCGGCCACCACCAAACCGCGTTCTTACTGAGGAGCTGCGCGTATGCGGGCAGCAGTGCGACCAAGAATATCGCGACTGCGATATCGAGAACAACAACTCTTCGGACGGACCAGTCCCGACTTACGAAGCCCACAACAGCGCCCACGACGATGCTGGGCAAGAGAAGGTCGAGCACAGGTGCTACTCCTTTCCCCAGCTTGGGATCGTAGGCCAGGTAGATTCTCAGAAATGTGCGGGCAGCTTCGTTGTTGAGGGATAAAAACGAGTGCCAAGCGACCTGAAACAGTGCCGTTCCTGCGCACACAACCGCGATCTGCAGTGTTTTCATAGTACACAGGACGCTTACCTGAATGCGACCGCTTGATTGTGCCTCGGAAGCAACTGCCAGAACCACGTGAGTGAAAAGCTCGGTGGGCCCGTAGTGGTAGCTTCTGACTCCCCAGCAGCGTATGAGAAGGAAATACCCCAGGATCCACCACCCGTTGGATCGAAGAATACGTTGGCAGTTCCATTATCCAAAACACCATGAATTTCCATTCCGTCTGAGGGGTCAAACCATAACATGGTGCGGTTGTAGAGCAGTTCGCAACTAATAACTAATCTGGTCATGGTGATGGTCTTTGGTTTCGTTGCTCGCGGACCTGATCGCGATTCCACTGGTTCAGCCTGAAGTTGGCGCTTTTGGATGTGCCTAAATGCAGGCGGACGGCGATGCCCTTGACCGTAAGCGTCGTCTCTTTCCTCAGCCTCGCGGCGATGGCCAGCTTGGCCGGATCGCTCTTGCGCCGGCTAATCACTTCCTTCTCCTCCCAGCCCAACCGGCCCAACTCGTCCTGGATGATTCGCTCCGCCCGGGCCTGGGCACTTTCTGAACGCAATTCCCGCGGCATAGTCAAATTAAGACGCTGCTCTGCCGAGCGAGTCAAGTCTCAAAACGAACCATGTTCTGGTTTGACCCTCCGCCGACCCCTGACGACAAACAAGTGTGTCATCCATGTTGAACGAAATGCGCAATGAACTCCCTCTCAATCGACGTGCTTCTCGATGATGCGCCGGGCCACGACGCCTCCTGACCTACGTTGTACACAAAGGGCGTGAGGCAGGTGGAGGGCATGTCATCGACTACGATGTCCGGCTTGGCCGTGAACCCCTCGAATAGCTCGGTGAGGTGGTGCAAGTCGGCCACCTTGCGGCAATAATCCGTGCCGACCGTTGACCAGAGGAACAAGGAACAAGTGGCAGCCCGCGTCTTTAAGCGTGGTCAGGGCCGCCTTGGCCCCTTCGAGCAGCTTGCCGTTGGCATCAACCAAGGTGAGGTCAACGTCAATGAATATGTTCGCGTTCTTCATGCGCTTTATGCGGTTCCTCTCTGCGCCTGCCGGATTATTTCATAGACCTCCTTGGCGCGCTCAATCAGGTCAAAGGCAGGCGGCGTGTATCGGTCTGCGCCCGGCCAAGAGCCAGCGGGCATCACCCGCCCTATCGGGTATGTCGGGCCAAAGGTGATGGTTCATCAGGCGTTGCGGCCTTTGTTTAGCTGGGTGGTGATTTCCGCGACCCTCCGACCGTACGCCTCGGCCGTCTCGATGTCGCCCTTGGGCGGGGCAGCGGGTGGACTAACTTGAAAACTTGCGGCCATCGGCCCGATGGACGAGCCAACCCGATTATGGGCCTCCGGGCCAGGGCCGCTTTCGGTGTTCATATCGCCGGGCCGGTTGGCAGAGGGCAGCATGCCGAGGCCGACAAAAATCATTCCGTGTTGCATGGCATTGATGACCAATCCTACCAGGGTGTTGAGTTTGTCGCCGGAGAAAGAAGACGAGTTGGTGAACGCGCCAGCCACCTTATCCTTCCAAGCCAGCGTGAACCACTTCTTGGCGGCGGTTTCGAGGAAGGCTTTCATCCCGGCGGACATGTTGCCCATGTAGGTTGGGCAGCCGAAGATGATGGCGTCGGCGGCATCGAGTTCGTCGAGGCGGGCCGTCGCTTCTTCGACTGTGTAAAGTTTGGCGGAGGCAACCGACTGCGCTCCGCGATGGACGGCCTCGGCCTGCAATTTGGTATGGCCGTAGCTGGTGTGATAGATAATGGCGATCTTGCTCATGTTTTTGTTTGGTTTGTTTGGTTTGTTGTGGTGTTATTTGCCTTCCTCATTGCCAGTGAGGTCCGGCAACCGGGTCATGGCCAAGATGAGGATAACCTCACCGCCATCCAAGGTTAGCAGCGCAGCCGGGCTCACAGTCAGGCTCACAGGCACTGCTGCAGGGTATCAGATCCAGCCTTGGGCGGCAATCAGCGCAGCCAATGCTAGCCAAATGCTCCGCGCCAGCGGCGGTGGGGGTTTGGAGGGTTGCGGAGAAATGGACGCCGTGGAAAGATGCTGCGATTCGAAATGGTGCGATGAAGTTCGGAGTTATAGCGGATGTCCACGCGAACCTTGAAGCCTTCCAGGCTGTTCTCGGAGATGCGAAGGAACAGGGATGCACCTATCATGCCTTCCTCGGGGAGGTCGTCGGGTATTGCGCCGGGAATTCGTTCGAAGATATTGATTGACATTAAACGCTGCCGCCACCTGTGGCCGTCCACATGCTGGAGGAGTTCCTGTCCTGGGAAATCCTGGGATTTCCTGATGATCTGCGCCAACCGGGGTCCCGGACAGGGCGTTTCTAAGTGCAAAGCGCGGAATGCAGAATGCACACCGAGCTGCCGCTTGGAGGCGGCGTGCCGGATGGCCGCCTGCGTGACCGGTTTTGGGGGCGGGCAGGATGCGGAGGGGCCAAAAGTAGCTTATAGTAGCCGTGGCAAGCAAAGGATCGTCGCGGCGCCGGGAAACGCGGTTTGCGAACCTGCAGATCAGGCCCCACGCCAGCGCACGCGATTAGGATGGATGTCGCAGATATAAAATTATGGTAACTGAAACGACCAAAGCCCCGCGCGCCGAAGCGGTGGCGCAATTCTCCATTTTCACGCCCAACCGGCTCGGCCGCCTGCATGACCTGATTGGCCTGTTTGCCACGCACGACGTTCACGTGCTTGCCATCATGGTGCTGGACACCACCGATAGCGCCATCATCCGCCTGGTGGTGGACGACCCCGAGCGAGCGCGCGAGTTGCTCAACCGCGAAGGTTTTCCGTTCACGGAGAGCAAACTGGTAGTGGTGGAGGCGCAATCCACTGATTTGGGGCGCCTCATGGCCGCGCTGCTCGAGGCTGAGATCAATGTCAATTACTTGTATTCCTTCCTCACTCACCCAAACGACAAGCCCATCGTTGGTCTGAGCATGGAAGACAATGAAATTGCCGAGCAAACGTTGCGCCGGCACCAATTCCGCACACTCAAGCAGTCGGACATATCACGGTAAGTTCAGTGCTTTACAACCGAGGCTGCGGCGGCTACAAAGAGCCCATGTTGCGCAATGGCGATTGGTTGCTTTGGTGCTTCATTGGCCTGTTGGTAGCCGGTGTCTTAGCCGTGCTGTTGATCCAACTTGCGCCCGAGGCGCGGCTCCGACGACGGCGACGAAAGAGCCACAGCCGCATTGTCGTTAAAACTAACCGTCCGGTCGTGCGCCTGAGCGTCCACCCTCCGGAGGAGTAATCCTCGACCGCGCCTGCCGGAGTGCAGACGTCCTCTCCCGGTTTGTTGCCAGGCTTGCATTTCAACGCAGGTTGGGTATCTTTCCGCCTTGCGTCGCCGGAAAACGGAAACACCGAGGGCGCCGAGTTTTGGTTTAATGAGATAGATATGGCAACTGCAAATGATCTTCGCCCCGGCATGGCGATTAATTACAACGGGGATATCGCGGTCGTGCGGGATACCCAGCACCGCACTCCCGGCAACTTGCGTGCTTTTGTGCAAGCGACCCTGCGCAGCATTCGCACGGGCAAATCCTCCGACGTGCGCTTCAGCTCCACGGAGAAAATCGAGGTCGTCCCCATGATGACCCGCAAGATGGACTTCAGCTACAAGGATGGCCAGGACTTCGTCTTTTCCGATCCCGAAGACTATGAAACGGTGACGATCGCACCCGAAATCGTCGGTGACGCCAAAAACTATCTGGTCGAAAATGCCCCCGTTACCGTAACGTTCGTCGAGGACAAGGCGGTGAGCATCGAGTTGCCTTCGAGCGTGGTTTTAAAGGTCTCCGACGCCCCTGAAGGCATTCGCGGAGACTCAGCCAATAACGTCCAAAAGGCCGTGACGCTCGAGACCGGGATCACCGTCCAAGCCCCGCTCTTCATCAAAACGGGCGAAAAGATCAAAGTAGATACTCGCACAGGCAAATACATGGAACGGGCTTAATCGGGCGCGTCCTGCATGTGATTAGCTCTGCTGTTTTCGAGTAAGTGTCCTGTTGTTGGACACGTTGCCAGCCCAGAATCGGTGTCCCCAGGCAGGGTGAGCAGAATGCGCCACTGCGTGCCCGCTGTTCGTGCGTCACCGAAGATTCTCCTGCCCGCCCTGCCTCGTTGGCGCAACGACCGCGTGCGGATACTCCAGCGAAAGCATTTCCGGGGAAAAGATGAGCCCCAGGGATGTCCACCCTGCCACAACCTCGCTTGCGCCCCTTTTTCATTTCTGATTGGTCCTGGAATTGCTGTTTCAATCCCTTTTAAGGCCCGATATGGACCTGACAAGAATCCTAGACAAACGCATTCTACTCGCCGACGACGAACCGGGCGTCCGCGAAGCCATCAGCATGCTGCTGACGGTGGACGGGCATACGGTGACCGGGGCTGCCAACGGCAGGGAGGCCCTCCATTTGTTCCAGGCGGAACACTTTGACGTGGTCATCACCGACTTTGCGATGCCCGAGATGAAGGGCAATGAGCTCGCCGCCGCCATCCGGAGGCTGGCCCCCACTCAGCCCATCATCATGATCACCGCCTATCCAAACAGTTTGATTGGGGCGGACAACCCCGTGGACCAGGTCCTGACCAAACCCTTCAGGCTCGACGACTTGCGCCAGGCCATCGCCGGGGTGCTCGATCCGTACCGGGCGCAATAACCCGGACGGTTCGGGTGTTACGTTCGCGGTTGCATTTCCTCGGCCCGTCGGTTAGTTCAACGGCGTGCGATTTATTGGCAGCGTCATCGAGAAGTTGCAGCGCCACCCCAAGCGGATAGTCTTCCCGGAGGGCGCCGAGCCACGCATACTCCAAGCCGCCCGCCAATTCCACTCCTTGCGGCTAGGCGCGCCCATTCTTTTGGGCGACCGGACGCGGATCAAAAACGTCGCCGAAGAACTGAGCATTTCACTGGAAGGGATCCGCACTATCAATCCCGAGGAAAGTGAGGACTTGGAGAACTTCGCCCGGCGCTTCGAGATCCTCAGGCGCTCCAAAGGAATCAAGGGGTTCGAGGCGCGCGAGGCAATGCGCCAACCCAATTATTTCGGCGCCATGATGGTCGCAATGCACCAGGCCGATGGCTTTGTCTCCGGCACGAATCAAGCCGTAGGCAGTGTGCTGCGGCCTCTCTTTCAAATCGTTAAGGTTGCGCCGCAAGCCGCCACCGCCTCCAGTTGCCTGGTCATGGAGGTCGAGGATTCGCGCTTTGGTGACCATGGCGTGTTGTTCATGGCGGATTGCGGCGTTATCCCCGAGCCCAGCGTCGAGCAGCTTGCCGACATCGCCGTCTCCACGGCGCAACTGGCCCGGCATCTGCTCGGCGCCCGCCCGCGCGTGGCCCTGCTTTCCTTCTCCACTAAAGGAAGCTCCCAGCATCCCTCGGTTGGTCGCGTTCAGGCCGCCTCCGCGCTGGCTCAAAAAAAGGCGCTCGATAAAAACCTCGAAGCCGATTTCGATGGCGATTTGCAGGTCGATACCGCCCTGGTGCCTGAAATTGCCGCCATCAAGCTCCCGGGCGGCAAAATCGCCGGCAATGCCAACGTGCTGATTTTTCCCGATCTCAATTCAGGCAGCATCGCCAGCCGGCTCGTCCGTTACATCGCTCGCGCCAACGCCTATGGCCAAATTCTGCTTGGCTTGGACCACCCTGCCGCCGACGTGTCGCGGGGCTCGAACGCGCACGATATTCTGGGCGTTGCGGCCATCGTGGGTGTGCAAGCGGTGGACTACCATGTCCTCTACCCAGGTTCGGGTCAGAAACTGCCGGGCGAAGAGATACCCAACTCCTTACCGGTGTCAAATTAACCATTATGAAGCTCAGCCTTAACCCCTCTCTGGCCAACCTTCCGGTTTATCAACCTGGCCGGCCCATGGAAGAAGTCGCCCGCGAACTGGGCTTGCCCGTCGAATCCATCGTCAAGCTCGCTTCCAACGAAAACCCGTTCGGCCCTTCGCGCCGGGCGCTGTCTGCCATGCGCGGAGCGGCCGCCAGGGTAAATCTTTATCCCGATGGCACGGGCTTCTACCTGAAACAAGCACTCGCCGCCAAACTCGGCGTCGCCCCCGCCAACCTTGTCCTCGGCAACGGGTCCAATGACATCATCGAATTTGTGGCGCACGCCCTCCTGGCGCCGGGCTCGGAGGTCGTCGTGTCCCAATATTGTTTTGCGGTCTATCCCATCGTCACCGCCCTTTTCGGCGCGCGCCTGGTTGAGGTGCCGGCCAAGAATTACGGGCACGACCTCGAGGCCATGCTAAAGGCCATTACGCCGCTCACCCGGATCATTTTTGTCGCCAACCCGAACAACCCCACCGGCACTCGCGTCGGCCGCGATGAACTCGCCCGGTTCGTCGAGGCGGTGCCCGAAGAAGTGCTCCTGGTGCTCGACGAAGCCTACTTCGAATTCCTGGCCGAGCCGCTGGACCTCATCCCGGCCATTCGCGAAGGTCGCCGGACCAACTTGATCCTCATGCGCACTTTCTCGAAAATTTACGGGCTCGCCGGCCTGCGCATTGGTTACGGCGTCGGCAACCCCGATTTTATCGCCCAACTCGAAAAGATTCGGCAGCCCTTCAACACGAACCTGCTCGCGCAGGCGGGCGCGCTGGCCGCGCTCGAGGACAGCGCGCACGTGCAAAAAACGCGCGCGAACAATTTTCGCGGCCTCAAGCTTTATGAGCGCAGCTTTCGCAAGCTGGGCTTGGAGTTTGTTCCTTCCTCCGCCAACTTCATCCTCGTGCGGGTGGGCGAGGGCGCGCGCGTGTTCCAGGAACTGCAGCGCTTGGGCCTGATCGTTCGGCCCATGGCCAGTTACCAATTGCCCGAGTGGGTGCGCATTACCGTCGGCACACCCCGCCAAAATGCGCGCTGCCTCGAGGCCCTGAAAACCGTGCTGGCAACGCCCGTGGAGGTTTTAAGCCCGTGAAATTGACAGACCTGCGGGGGATCCTTCAGTACATCCCCCAATTCCGCGAGAAGACCTTCATCATCAGCGTGGACGGGGCGATCGTGACCGACGATAATTTCGCCAACATCCTGATGGACATCGCCGTGCTCCGCTCGCTGAACATTCGGGTGGTGCTGGTCCATGGCGCTTCGGCGCAGATGAAACTCCTCGCCGCCGAGCGGGGCCTCACGCCGTCCAACCTGGATGGCAGCGGGGTAACCGACGAACCCACGCTCAAGGTCGCCTTGATGGCCTCGAACCGGCTCACCCATGAACTGCTGGAAGGCCTCTCGGCCAACGACCTGCGCGCCGCCTCCACGACGGCCATTCTCTCGCACCCGCTCGGCATCCTTCATGGCGTGGACCACCTCTTCACGGGAAAAGTCGAGCGCGTCGATGTCGAACTCCTGCAAAAGCTTTTGGACAACGGAATCATCCCGGTCCTTCCGCCGCTGGGCTTTGACGGCGAGGGCAAGACCTATCGCGTCAACTCCGACGCCGTGGCCGTCGCCGCCGCCGAGGCGCTCAAAGCGGTTAAACTCATGTTCATCACGACGCAGGATGGCATCCGCGTGCGCGATCGGGTGATTCGCCAACTGCCGGTTGCAGACCTCGAGTCCGTGCTGGCGCTCCAAAAGACGGAAGTGCATCCGCAGATGCTTTCGAAAGCGCTCCACGCCGTGGCGGCCTGCAAGGCCGGCGTGCCCCGCGTCCATGTGATCAATGGCGCTCTGGAAGAGGGTCTGCTGGCCGAGGTCTTCACGAACGAAGGCGTCGGGACCCTCATCTACGCCAACGAATTCCAGCAGATTCGGCGCGCGCTCAAGAAAGATGTCCGCAGCATCCTCAATCTCACCAAGCCATCGGTCGATACGGAAGAACTGGCCAAGCGCACCGGCGCCATCATCGAGAAGCAACTGAGCGATTATTATATCTTTGAAATCGATAAAAACCCGGTGGCCTGCGTGGCCTTGCACGTTTATCCTGAGCAGGGCAAAGGCGAACTGGCCTGTCTTTACGTTAGCGCTGCCCACGAAAACCAAGGCATCGGCCGCAAACTCGTTCAATACGTGGAAAGCCGCGCTCGCGACCTGGGCCTCAACGAATTGCTCGCCCTCTCAACCCAGGCCTTCACCTATTTCCAATCTAAGGGCGGCTTTGTCGAAGGCTCACCCGACGATTTGCCGCCGGCACGCCGCGAGAAATACGAACAAAGCGGCCGCAACTCGAAGGTGTTGGTCAAGAAACTGAAGGCGTAGCGCGCGCTATGCCGTGGCGGTGCGGATGGAAACTGGCGGCCGTCCCAGCCCCTGGGAACCAGTTCTCAAAGCTCCCACGCGGCGCGGGCAGATCGTGGAGGCCTGACCCTGTGAACTGCCTAGTTTTTTGACGTTGACTGTCCCGATCTGAATTGAACCGGCGGGGGGGCTGGACGACCTTGTGGTTACGGTGGGCGCAAGCGGATACTTGGGCCGGAACGGGCGCGCACTGGTTCCCCGCTTGCGACCAAGCTGCTCGCGTTTGGCCTCCATCCGGAGATTGCGCCGATAGTCCTTGATCTGCAAGCCGAGCAAATACACCACCAGGAGTAGGCAGGTAGCCACCAACCCGCTGAGGACCAGGTTCGTCAAAGTAAGATAGTTGCTCATAGTCCGCTTTCTTTGAGCAACCGCCGTTCCAATTTTGGATCTTGAACTTAGCTCCCTGCGGGCTAGTGTTCCGGGAATGGTTTTGGAATTCACCAAGATGAACGGCGCAGGCAATGACTTTGTGCTCGTCGATAACCGAGCGCAAACCGTTCGCCTCACCCGCGATCAAATCGTGCGCGTCTGCCACCGTCAGCGGGGGGTCGGCGCCGACGGGTTGATCCTGCTGGTTCCTTCGGCCTCGGGCAAAACGCCTTGGGCCTGGGACTTTTACAATTGCGACGGCAGCATGGGCGAGATGTGCGGCAACGGGGCGCGCTGCTTTGCCCGCTTCGTGCAGAAGCACGCGGGCTCAAATGGCGATCTGAGCTTCGAAACGCGCGCCGGAATCATCCACGCCACCTTCCACGGCGCGCAGGTCACCGTTGGCCTGACCCGTCCCGAGCATTTGAAGTTACACGAGCAAATCCGCCTCTCCGAGGGCTGGCAAACCGTTCATACGATCGATACCGGCGTGCCCCACGCCGTCCTTTTTGTCATGGAGGCAAACGACAGCATGGTCCAGATGCTTGGCCCGCAAATCCGGCATCATCCCCATTTCAGCCCCCGTGGCACGAACGTCAATTTCGTGCAGGTCCTCGGCCACGACCATATCCTGGTGCGGACGTTCGAACGGGGCGTCGAAGCCGAAACGTTGGCCTGCGGCACCGGCGTGACGGCCTCCGCGCTGATCGCCTCGCTCATTCATAAGTTTAACTCCCCCATCAAAATCCGCGTCCACGGCGGCGATGAGCTCGAGGTCAGCTTCAAGGAGAACAATGGCGCCTTCGAGGAGGTCTCCCTCACCGGCCCGGCGGAGTTTGTCTTTGAGGGCGAGGTGGAAATCTAAATCATGTTCACCGGAACTTACACTGCCCTGGTCACCCCGTTCAACGGGGGCAAGTTTGACGAACCCGCGCTCCACCGGTTGATCCGTGCTCAAATCACCGCCGGCGTGGACGGCGTCGTGCCCGTCGGCACGACGGGTGAATCGCCCACGGTTGATTACGACGAACACATCCAGATCATCGAGCGAGCGGTCGCGTTTGCCGCCGGCAAAATCAAGGTCCTGGCCGGCACGGGAGGCAACTCGACACGGGAGGCCATTTACCTGACCGAGCGCGCGGAAAAGGCCGGGGCGGACGGCTCGCTACAAGTAGCGCCTTATTACAACAAGCCGACCCAAGAGGGCCTCTTCCAGCATTTTGTCGAGGTGGCCCGCCACACTCGCCTGCCGATCATCCTGTACAGCATCCCCAGCCGGTGTGGCGTCGAGATCGGCGTCGAGACGGTCCAGCGCCTCGCCCAGCGTTGCAAGAACATCGTGGGCATCAAGGAAGCGGGCGGCAATCCCGACCGCGTCAGCCAGTTGAGGGCGGCGCTCGGGCCGCGCTTCGAGATCTTCAGTGGTGACGACGCATTGACTTTGCCCTTCATGGCCGTCGGTGCCCGAGGCGTCGTAAGCGTCGCCTCGAACGTCATCCCTCGCCAGGTCGCCCAAATGGTTCGCTCCTTTGCGGCCGGAAAGGCCGTGGCCGCCCTCAGGCTGCATGAAAAGTTTTATCCCCTGTTCAAGGACTTGTTCCTCGAAACTAACCCGGTACCGGTCAAGGCCGCCCTGGCGATGCTTGGCCAAATCAAGGAAGAATATCGGCTGCCGCTGGTGCCCATGAGCCCTAAGAATCGCCAAACTTTGCAGGCCACCATGAAACGTTGCGGCCTGCTCAAGTGAGGTCAGGCGTTCATGCTTAACCTCGTCATCATCGGCTCCAAAGGACGGATGGGCCGCACACTGATTGCCTGTGCCTCGCGGTTTCCGGATGTCCACCTGGCCGCTGCGATTGATCAGGGAGACGACCTGCACGCCGTTATCGGCCAGGGTGATGTGGTTGTGGATTTCAGTTCGCACGAGGCCACCGTCGCCATCACCGCGCTATGTGCCGAGCACGGCAAACCCATCGTCATCGGTACTACCGGGCACTCGCCTGAGGAGAAGTCTCGCTTCACTGCCGCCAGTTCGCGGATTCCGATGGTGCTCTCGTCCAATTTCTCCACCGGCGTCAATGCCTTGTTTTGGCTCACGCGCAAGGCGGCGCAAATTCTCGGTCCGGCTTTCGACGTGGAGATTGTTGAAATGCATCATCGCCTTAAGCGCGATGCCCCCAGCGGCACCGCCCGCACCCTGGCCGAAATTCTGGCCGAGGTGCGCCAGCTACAACTCGAACCGTCCCTGCGCCACGGACGCTCGGGCTTCGTCGGCGAGCGCACGCCAGAAGAAATCGGCATACACTCCTTGCGCGGCGGAGACGTCGTTGGGGATCATACAGTGATGTTCGCAGGACTGGGAGAACGCCTGGAATTGACTCACAAGGCCTCCAGCCGGGAGACCTTCGCCCAAGGCGCCCTGCTGGCCGCTCGTTGGGTCGTCCGCCAACCGCCCAGCCTCTACGACATGCAAGACGTGCTGGGACTTAAATGAACCTTGACAATGAACCCCAATCCTGGGCCGCCGCTTCGGCCCACGGTCTTCATCGCCCTGGGCGCGAATCTTGGCGACGCTCGCGATAACATCCTCCGCGCCCTCGCTCGCCTACAGCAGCTCTCCGCGGGTCCGCTGCTCCAATCCTCCCTTTGGCAATCCACGCCGGTTGATTGTCCGCCCGGCTCGCCGCTTTTCGTGAACGCCGCCGCGGGTCTGGCGCCGCGACCGCAGGAAACGCCTGAAACGCTCCTGGCCCGCTTGCAGGAAATTGAAAAAGAGTTTGGCCGCCGACCCAAAACCGTCTTCAACGAACCGCGCCCGTTGGATCTGGACTTGATCGCCTTCGGCGCACAAACCCGCTCGACCAAAGACTTGAGGCTGCCGCACCCGCGCGCGCACCAGCGCCGATTCGTCTTGCAGCCGCTGGCCGAAATCGCCCCGGATTTGGTGCTGCCGGGCCAAACCGACAGCGTGGTCCAGTTACTCGGCCACCTCCCGCCCGACCCCGACTTTCGCCGCATTCAGTGAACCGGGCAAGACTGGGCATGGGCTGGGGCTTCTTTAGCTCGTTTTGTTTAGAATAGCGCTGCCTCCTGCCACCCGCCCCTCGACGCGGTCTAGGCGCGGCTCCACTATCCGCCAGATCGCCTCGTGGATCGCCTCCACTCCTCCCTCGGCCTCAAGGTAGCGTACCCGTTCGGGTTCGGCGGCGGCGAGAGCTTGGTAACCCCGGGCAACGCGTTCAAAGAAATGCCGATCCGCTTCTTCCATCCGGTCCCGCATGAAGGGCATGGTGGCCTGTCGTGCCAACCGCCGTTCCTCGCTCACCTCCGGTGGCACCGCCAGCAGCAAGGTCAAATCTGGCCGGGTGGGGCCGACGGCAAAATCAATGATTGCTTTGACAATCCTAAGATCTAATTGCCGGCCATAGCCCTGATAAGCCACTGTCGAGTCATAAAACCGATCGCAAACAATAATGTCCCCGGCGTCCAGCCCCGGCCGAATCACCTCGCGGACCAACTGTGCTCGGCTGGCATTCATCAGTAGCAACTCCGCTTCGGCGGTCATTGCCTGGTTGCTCGCGCTGTGCTTCAGAGTATGGCGGATTTCCTCCCCAATGGGTGTTCCGCCTGGCTCGCGGGTGGTCCGCACCCGGTAGCCCAACGAGCGCAACCGCTCAGTCAGCAAGGAAATCTGGGTAGATTTGCCGCTGCCTTCCGTGCCCTCGAAGCTGATGAAAAGGCCGCTCATTCCTGAAGAGCCTTCATACGCGTTTGACACGCGCCCCTTTGGGCGTGTCTTCGATCAGCCACCCTTTGGCTTTGAGCTCACCCCGGAGTGCGTCGGCGCGGGAAAAATCCTTCGCGCGACGCGCGGCCTGCCGCGCCTCGAGCAAAGCGTTGATCTCCGGCGGCACGGCGATTTCTGCCGGTGCCCCCACCCCCAGCACCGCATCTACTTTGTCCCACGCGGCCAAGGCTGCAGCAGCCTGCGGGCCGTTCAGGGCATTCTCGGCCAGCCGCCGGTTGGCCTCGCGGACCCATTCAAAAACCGCCCCCCAGGCCCCGGAGATATTCAGATCCTCATCCAGGGCCGCGGTGAACTGCTCCGTCAGGGCGGCCAACGCCTCACTGCCCGCAGCCGGACCCGGAGGCTGTTGAGTAGCCGAGCCCTGGGCGGCCACCTCGCGCAATTTGCTTAAGCAGTCGTCCAACCGCAGGAGCGATACCCGGGCGTCCTGCAAACCATCTAGAGTAAAGTTAAAAGTCTCCCGGTAATGCGCCCGCAGCAAAAGGCCCCGGATTTCGCGGCCGGTGAAACCTTTGGCCAGGAGATCGCGCAGTGTGAAAAAGTTGCCGAGCGACTTGCTCATCTTCTTGCCTTCGACCAGCAGGTGCGCGCCGTGGAGCCAATACTTGACGAACGGCTGGCCCGGCGGCTGCAGGGCTGCCCCTTCGCTTTGGGCGATTTCATCCTCGTGATGGGGAAACATCAGGTCCTCGCCGCCCAGGTGAAGGTCGAAGCTCGGTCCCAGCAGTTTCATGCTCATGGCGCTGCACTCGATATGCCACCCGGGCCGGCCCGGACCCCACGGGCTGGGCCAGGAAACCTCCCCATCTCCCGCCGTGCGGGCCTTCCAGAGCGCAAAGTCCGCCGCCGCTTCCTTGGCATACTCATCGTTGGCCACCCGCTCGCCGACCCGCATTTGATCGAAATTAAGCTTGACCAACTGTCCGTATTGTCCCCCGCCTGCGCGGTATTTCTCAATGCTGAAATAAACGGAACCCTCGGGAGTCCGATAAGCCAGCCCGCGTTCGACGAGCTTCCCGATGAGCGCAAGGATCTCCGGGATGTGCCCTGTCGCGTGCGGCGTATGGTGCGGCAGGCGGCAGTTAAGGGTCTTGAGGTCCTCGAAAAACGCGGCCTCAAATCGGGCCGTGAACTCGCCCAGCGGGCTCTTGGTCTCGCGCACACGGTCGATGATTTTATCGTCCACGTCGGTGATGTTCATCACGTGGTTCACCCTGTAGCCCTTGAACTCAAGATAGCGCCTGACCAAGTCCCCAAACACGAACGTGCGCCAGTTGCCGATGTGCGCAAAGTCATAGACCGTGGGCCCGCAGCAATAGAGGCCCACGTTGCGCCCCGCGCCATCCACCGGCACGAATTCCTGCACCGTGCGTGACAGCGTGTTGAACAATCGGAAAGCCATATCCGGATGGCCGTGAACATGGGCCAAGCCGAGCCGAAAGCAAAGTAAAAAGGTCTGAGTCTGGTCGCCCGGCTATGACCGGATGACGAACGATCTCGGACAGCGAAAGCCCGAGGCGGGCGAATCGGGTTCGATGCCGAACGAGCGCCGGCCCCGTTTCGGAGTTCTTTCGGGTTTCGCCATTCGTCATTCGTCATTCATCATTCATCTAAAAGGGCGCTCTGGTTTTCAGTCGCTCCCGTCCAGCGCCAACTTTCGCTCCAGAGCCTTCAGAACCTTCCACTTTCCCGGAGCCAACTCCCCCAGCTCGAGCCTGCCGATCCGCATTCGAATCAACCGGAGGGTCGGATGCCCGATGGCTGCCGTCATCCGCCGCACCTGCCGGTTCTTGCCCTCCACCAGCTCCAGCCCGATCCAGCAGACCGGCACACTTTTACGCCAGCGGATGGGCGGGACGCGTGCTGCAACCTCCGGCTGTGGATCCAGCATCCAGGCCCGGCAGGGGAGGGTACTCCGCCCTTGGACTCGCACGCCCTTTTCCAGCTCGCGCAATGCTTGCGCCGTCGGAACCCTCTCGATCTGCGCCCAGTACTCCCGCGGATGAGCGTGACTGGGCTGTAGCAACAGTTCATTCAAGGCCGCTTCGTCGCTCAGTAAGAGCAACCCTTCCGAGTCGGCGTCCAACCGCCCGATCGGATAAACGCCTTTGGGAAAGCCGAACTCGGTCAACGTCCGATTGGCCGACCCGTCGGACGTAAATTGGGAAAGGACCCCGTAGGGCTTGTGAAAGGCAATGAGCATGTTGCATTAACATCATGAACAGGCCCGCAAGCCTGGCGCAAGACCGGAGCGCGGGCGGACGGGAGATCTGCACCCTCTTGAGCGCGAGCAGGGTGTGCCGAGCGCGGCTCTTTAAGCCGCAACTTGGCCGGACAACAGTGACTTATGACAGCCTGCCCCGAAAGTTTTCGGGGATGCATAAACACGAAAGCGATCCGGATCGGTTGCGTATAGGGACACACCAAATTGTCATTCTGTTTCATCCCGTAAGGGCTTGAGTTTTTTTAACTGCTAGGTTAAAAAACTCAAACGTGCGCTATCTCCATCGCGAACTTGAAGCACAGGTCACGGCCGCCGCGAGAACCTTCTCGGCGGTAGTTCTGACGGGCCCGCGGCGTTCGGGAAAAACGTTCCTCCTGCAACATCTATGCCCCAAAGCCGATTACCGTCTGTTTGAGGATCCAGACGTGGTGTCCCGTTTCCGAAACGACCCCCAAGGCTTTTTGGATTCCGTGACGCTGCCCGCGATCCTCGACGAAATTCAGAACGTTCCCGAAGTGTTCAACTTTGTTCGGGCGCGGATCGACCGGGCGCCGCGTCGTGCCGGACAGTGGTTTCTCACCGGCTCCCAAGAAGCCGGACTGATGCGGAACGTGACCGAATCAATGGCCGGCCGAGCGGCCGTGCTGCAGTTGCTGCCGCTCTCCGCGCGAGAGACACCCAAAGTTACGCTGCTGCGAGGAGGCTATCCCGAGGTGCTGGCTCGCCCCCAGGTGGCCGCGCTTTGGTTCAACTCTTACCTCCTGACCTACCTCGAGCGCGACGTACGGACGATCAGTGCCGTGCATGATTTATCGGTCTTTCGCCGCTTTCTGGCCTTGGTCGCAAGCCGCCACGGCCAAGTGCTCAACAAGTCCGATTTCGCCTCCCCCTTGGGC
>Ga0209517_10005147_pt1 | contig 16790 bp, 15 predicted proteins | sample PeaSoiMetSII2010_FD_187695 | JGI IMG/M metagenome (GOLD analysis project Ga0209517, IMG submission 187695) | Peat soil microbial communities from Weissenstadt, Germany - SII-2010 (SPAdes) (version 2) | ecosystem: Environmental > Terrestrial > Soil > Wetlands > Peat | place: Germany...
CCGGCCGCCCGAGCGCTTCCTGATTCCCGCCGGATACAGCGGCTGGGTACACGTCGATTTCCGCCAGAAAGGCGCGCCGCCATTGCCGATGGAAGACGGCCGCCGTCTGTTCAAGCTGAATGACAAAGGAACGCTCCAAACTTCCTCCGATCCTCAGTCCGGCCACGGGAGAGACGATTTTTTCTACTACGCAGGCGACCGCCGTACGCCGCTCTCGAACGCTGGCGTTTGCAAAGGCGGCATGGTCTGGCAAATTGAGACCATGGTCGACGAACGCACTTCCACACCGTTTGCCCGCTTCTTCGTCGGGACCGAAGACCAGTATCGCCACGAAGTCGACCCCACCGGCAAAGACTGGCCCGCCTGCGAGTAGGTTTTCCGGACTCGACCTCGGGATGACAAACCCTCAACCCAGACTCCATAATTGAATCGCGGTCGCGAATGACGAACGACCGACGACTGGGGTCCACCATGCTCTTATCCGGAATCTTTCCGCCCATTACGACGCCCTTCTATCCTGATGGCGAGGTCTACTACAAAAAGATCGAAGCGAACGTCGAGCGCTACTCACGCACGCCGGTCGCCGGCATCGTGGTGCTCGGCTCAACGGGCGAGGCGATTCTGCTCTCCGACCAGGAACGCCGCGACGTGCTGAAGACTGCGCTCGCCGCCGCTGCGCCAAACAAAGTCATGATCGCAGGCACCGGCATCGAGTCTGCACATGAAACTCTGCGGCTCACCGAGTACGCCGCCGAACTCGGCTACGACGCCGCCATGGTGCGCACTCCGCACTACTACAAAAAGCAGATGTTCCCGGCGAACCTGCTCGCTTTCTATCGCACGGTCGCCGACCGGTCCGCGCTGCCGATCATCATCTACAACTTCCCGCAGGCCACCGGCTACGACATCCCTGCCGAAGTCGTGATCGAACTCGCGGGCCATCCCAACATCGTCGCGATCAAGGAATCAAGCGGCAACCTCGACAAGGTGAAACAGATGGTCGCGGGCACGCGCAACATCAATGTGAAGAGGCAGGCCACGGTGACGGAAACGTTCGATGCCGTGACACCGCGCATGCTCAAGGCCGCAACTGCCGAAAGCGAGAAGCAGAGCAGGGAACTGGTCAGCGTCGCCTCGCTCGCGGGCTCCGCTGAAGCGGTGGAGAAACGGGCGCCCCTTCGGCAAGCTCAGGGCAAGCTCTCGCCCGTCCACGCAGACAGCGCTACGAAACCTTCATCCTCTGCAGTGACCGTCGTCGGAAAATTGAAAACGCGGCAGAAAGAAGTCGGCTTCCAGGTCATGGTCGGCGCTGCTCACCAGCTCGAACCGTCGCTTGGGCTGGGAGCGGTCGGCGCCATTCTCGCGCTTGCGTGTCCCGCACCCACCGCGTGTTACGAAATCTACGCCGCGCTCAAAGACGGAGACGACGCGCTTGCCCGCGAAAAACAAGAGCGCGTGAAAATCGCCGCCCAGCGCGTTGTCGGTGAGCTCGGCGTCCCCGGCGTGAAGTACGCCATGGACCTCAACGGCTACTATGGAGGCCCGTCGCGGCTGCCATTCTTGCCGCTCTCGGGAGCGCAAAAAACCGAGATCGAGAAGTTGATGGCGGGCATCAAGAGCTAAGGGATTTCCGCGGGGCGAAGACGTTAACGCGAAAACAACAAGGAGCAATTTATGGCGACCACGACGCAGCCGGCCACCGGCGAAACTACGAAGCAGCTCATCAACTATCGCACCGACGCCGGCGTGGCCGTGATCGAGCTGAACGATCCTCCGGCGAACACTTACACCTACGAAATGAATCGCCAGCTCGACGAGGCCATCCTCAGGGCGCGCATGGATAACGATGTGCACGTGATCGTGCTCACCGGCGTGGGCGACAAGTTTTTCTCCGCCGGCGCGAACATCAAGATGCTGGCCTCGGTCGATCCAACGTTCAAGTATTACTTCTGCCTGCACGCGAATGAAACGCTGCTGCGGCTGGAGCACACGCCGAAGCTGGTGATCGCCGCTATCAATGGTCATTGCGTCGGCGGAGGGCTGGAGATAGCCATGGCTGCCGACCTCCGAATTGCCCGCAAGGACGCGGGAAAGATCGGCCTGCCGGAGGTCAATCTCGGCGTGCTTCCCGGCACCGGCGGAACGCAGCGCCTGTCGCGCCTGGTAGGGAAAAGCAAAGCCATCGAACTGATGATCACCGGCAATACGTTTTCTTTTGAAGAAGCGCAGGAGTTCGGCATTGTGAATGACATTTTCGAGCGCGACGGGTTCATGGAGAACATCATGGAGTATGCGCGCCAGTTCACGCCGCCGAACAAGGCCGCAAAGGCCGTGGGACGAATCAAGCGCGCCGTGCAAACCGGCTGGGAAATCCCCATGGAATCGGCTCTGGCCGTCGAGCGCGAGAATCAGCAGATCCTCTTCCAGAGCGACGACGCCAAAGAAGGCTTGGCTGCCTACGTTGAGAAGCGTCCGGCTGTATTTACGGCGAAGTAGAAACCAGCCGTTAGCACTTGGCCCTTAGCCCTTGGCTTGAGATCTGGCGGGAGCAGGAAATCCGAAGTGGCTAAATGCTAACTGCTAAATGCGGCAGTAGTACGACTGTGGAAATAGGATCAAAACCTATGCCAGGCAAAGTAGCAAGAATCGGAAACTTCAGTGACTGGGTCGGGCTGTTCAACGAGTGGCGCAAGGAAGTTGGCGTCAACAAAGACGACGTCGAGGCGTTCCACTTCGACACGCTCTACGGGGCGATTGAAACCGGGGAGATCCAGTTCGGTTCCTACAAAGGCCGCAACAAGTGGGAGAACCTGCGCCAGGTTCCGACGCAGCAGATGCGGGACGCGCTCATGAACATGATCATCTACCAGGGCGACACCGAATTTGCGAGCGTGGAGCAGCAGCGCAACCTGTTTGAAACCGCGCCGACGCAATGGGATCGCCGCGCGCTCACCCGCGTCATGATCGAAGAGATGCGGCACGGCTGGCAGATGTGCGCGCTGCTCATCGACTTCTTCGGCTCCTCCGGCAAAGTCGAAGCCCAGAAAATGCTGGAGCGCCGCGCCTTCGAAAACAAGCGCCTGCTCGGCACCTTCAACGTCGATGTCGATAACTGGCTGGACTTCTTCACCTACACCGATTTCGTGGACCGCGACGGTAAGTTCCAGCTTCAGATGCTGAAGTACTCATCGTTTGCGCCGCTTGGACGCTCCACATCTTACATGTTGCGCGAGGAAGCCTTCCACATGGGAACTGGCCACGATGGTCTGCGCCGCGTGGTTGAAGCGGGCGTGATCCCGCGTTGGCTCCTGCAGAAATATCTCAACAAGTGGATCTCGAGTTCATTCGACCTTTTCGGTACGGATCATTCTTCCTCGGCGCACTGGGCCTACGTTTGGGGAATCAAAGGCCGGTACGACGAGATGCAGAACGATAAGGCTGCCGACCTCGATGACCTGAACGACTACAGCCGCCATCTCTATCGGCAGGAAGTTGCGGGATTGGTCGAGCGGCTGAACACGTTCCTGGAGCCAGGCGAGAAGAAGTTCTACACTCCCGACATCCGCTTTAACCGCAACATCGGACGATGGACAGGGCAGAAGCACCACTGCGAGACCGGCGAGCCGTTGGACGACCGCAGCTACGAGCAGCACTGCGAAGAGAATCTTCCCAGCGCGAAGGATAAAGACCTGCTGCTCGACATCATCCGCAACGAAAAGAAGTGGATCAAAGAGAAGGTGGGCGCGCGCGATCCGCTGTCCACCATTGGTGAGCCGCGGAAGTCGGCGATTAACATCTAGAAAGTGGAGGGACGGGCGTCCTCGCCCGTCCTGCCAAACCTACCACGGAGGCACGGAGTCACGGAGAAAAACAAACAAGGAGCCTCCGCAATCCTCTTTTTCTCTGTTGTGGAAAATAGTCACCGCCGAAGATGACCACTGCCGCCACAACTCGGGTCGAAGTAAATGTCACGGTGCCCATCGCCCGCGTCAAGCTGATCAACCCACCCCTCAATGTCATTGACCTCCCGATGATGCTGGAATTGCAGCAGGCGGTCACGGAAATCGAATCCCGCACCGACACCTCGGCAATTCTTTTTCAAGGCGACGCTCATGCTTTCTCCGCTGGCGTGGATATCAAAGCCCACCTCCCCGAGCAGATTCATGACATGCTCACCAGTTTCTATGCCGTGATCCGCGCGATTGTGGCCTCGCGCAAAGTCACGATCGCCGCCGTCCGCGGCGCTTGTCTTGGCGGAGGCGCCGAACTCGCCGCCGTCTGCGATATGGTTTACACCGCACGCGATGCGAGTTGGGGATTTCCTGAAATCAAGCTGGCATGCTATCCGCCGGTCGCGGCCGTAGTGCTAGCCACGCTTATTGGACAGAAGCGCGCCGCTGAACTCGTCCTTACCGGTCGCCAGTTCTCGGGGGACGAAGCTGCGGCGATGGGCTTGGCGACCCGATCTGTGGAGGCCGAGGAACTCGAATCGGTTATCGAGCGGACGCTTGCTGAGCTCCGCCAACTGAGCCCGGTCGCGCTCGCCCACGCCAAGAAGGCCATTTACGTTTGGGATGCGATTCACTTTGACAAAGGGCTGGCCCGGGCAGAGAAGATTTACCTCGATGAACTCGTCTCGACCGCGGACGCGCGCGAGGGTATCATTGCCTTCCTCGACAAACGACCACCGAAATGGACAGGCAAATAGAAAACCCGAAGGTCAAGAACGGGGCGAAGCAGCCCTACCGTTCCGGCCACCTGATGTGCCGCACGCCATTGTGGGGCGTGGCCGGCTTCCTCGGCTGTGCTTACTTCGCGTGGATTTCGTTTAGCCACGTCACTCGCAACGAGTATGAATGGCCGCACGATTTCTGGACCGTCGCGACCTACATCGTGTGGATCGTCTTGCTGGCCGGCCTGGCGCTCGACACGCGCTGCCTGCGCGAACGCGTGTTTTTCGGCCTGCTCGTCGTCAATTTTGTGGTCGGCTGTGGGTTGACGTTGTGGAGCAACATTCCGTCCGCCGATGTGCGTACCGCTCGAATTGGAACTGGTGCGCTCTGGGCGGTGGCCGCGCTGGTGAGTTTGACCACGCTGGGAAGGGCACCCGAGCTTCGAAAGAATGGCGCGAGATAGCAGTGATCCATGGCTGGCTTGGGCTTCGAGACCTGGCACCTTAGACCTGAGACTTTAAACTATGGACTTCGAAATTTCGCCCGGGCAAGTCAAGTCGCTGCAACGGCGCGGGGAAGTATTTACCCTGCTCGATGTTCGCGAGGCTTGGGAATACGAAGCCTCCCGCATCGAAGGAGCGAAGCACATTCCGATGGGCGACATTCCGACGCGCGCTCACCAGGAACTCGACCCCGACGATTACATCGTGGTCCTGTGCCATCACGGTGTGCGCTCGTTGACGGTCACCAACTGGCTCCGCCAGCAAGGATACGAGAAAGTTCAATCCATGCGCGGCGGGATTGACGGCTGGGCGCGGACGGTGGATCCGAAAGTGCCGTTGTACTGAAAAGAAGCTTCTGGCCGCTAGCTCCCAGCTTCTAGCGAACGAGTTCGTGGTTGCCAGCAGCCAGGAGCCAGGAGCTGTCCCTGATCACCGACTGCCACATCCACATTGAGCCGATCGAACTCTTCAAGCCGCATGCGCTCGAACTGATGAAGCGCAAACGTGCCAATTTCGATGAGATCGCCGAATATTGCCGCTCACCCAAGGCCTTCCTGAAATATCTGGACCGTTGCGGTGTTGAGCGTGCCGCACTGATCAACTACGTTGCGCCGGAAGTGATCGGCTTTACGCCCGAGGTCAACCAGTTCGTCGCCGACTACACCAGGCACGATCCCAAGCGCCTGATCTCCTGTGGCAGCCTGCATCCGCGGCACACCACCAACATCATGGCGGATGTCGAGCACATCCTGCGCCTCGGCCTTCGCATGATCAAGATCCACCCGCCGCATCAACTGCTGTTTCCAAACGATTATCTGAACGGAGTGAAGGCACTCGAAATCATTTACCGGGCTGCCGAAGCCAATGGGATCCCCGTCATGTTCCACACCGGGACGTCGATTTTCCCTGGTGCGCGCAATAAATACGGCGACCCGATCTACGTTGACGATGTTGCGGTCGATTTCCCAAAGCTCAAGATCCTGTTGGCGCACGGCGGCCGGCCGCTCTGGATGCACACCGCGTTTTTTCTTATCCGGCGGCACCCGAACGTCTATCTCGACATCAGCGGCATTCCGCCGAAAACCCTGTTGAGGTATTTTCCGCGGCTCGACGAGATCGCCCACAAGACGCTATTTGGCACGGACTGGCCGGGCCCGGGTGTTCCGGACGTTAAGCGGAATCTTGAGGAATTCAAGGCTCTGCCCATCAGCCAAGAAATGCGAGAGCAGATATTGAGCAAGACGGCGGCCTCGCTCTGGCCGGAATAGGTGCCGTGACTCGACGCTTCCGGGCGAACCGCGGTTGGAGGCGCCGTCGGTTTGGCGTATAAAAGAAGGTTGCCCTGCCGCTCCTTTTTGCGCGGACGAGCAACCTCGATCCATCCGCACTGCCAGCGAGGAGCCATGTCCAGCGTTACGAGCCTGCACGCCCCCAAAGGACTAGAAGGGGTTGTCGCTACCGAATCCGGCATCTGCTACATCGACGGTGAGCAGGGAGTGCTCGCCTATCGCGGGTACGACATCCACGATCTGGCCGACCACTCCACCTTTGAGGAAGTCTGCTACTTGCTCTGGTTCGGGCGTTTGCCCAAGGTCGACGAACTCAAGGCCGTGAAGCAGCGCATGGCGGAGGAACGAAAGCTGGATGCGTCCATTATCTATCGCCTGCAGTTGGCGCCGAAGCACGCGCTGCCGATGGATGTGCTGCGTACGTTGGTTTCAGCGCTTTCTTTTTACGATCCCGAATACGACCGCAACGATCACGACGCTAACGTCAACAAAGCGATTCGCCTTACCTCCCAGATCGCCATGATCGTGGCCAACTACGATCGCATTCGCAAAGGGAAGCCGGCGGTGGAGCCGGATCGATCGCTTTCCCATGCGGCGAATTTCCTGCTCATGCTGAACGGCGGCGCGCCCTCGAAGACCGCCGAACGCGCTCTCGACATCGCACTCATTCTGCACGCTGACCATGAACTGAACGCTTCCACCTTCGCGGCCCGGGTCACAGCCGCAACGCTTTCCGATATGCACTCCGCGGTGACCTCCGCCATCGGGACGCTCAAGGGGCCGCTGCACGGCGGCGCCAACGAGGCGGTCTTCAAAATTCTCAAGGAAATCGACGCCAACGGCGCCGACCCCGTCGAGTACGTCAAAGGGTTGCTGGCCCAGAAAAAGAAAATCCCTGGCTTCGGACACCGCGTGTACCACACGGAAGATCCGCGCGCCACGCACCTGCGGCAGATGTCCCGTGACCTCGGCCATTCCAGCGGCGATCCCAAGTGGTTCGAATACTCGCAAAAGATCGAAGACTTCGTAACGACTGACAAAAAGCTCAACGCCAATGTGGACTTCTATTCGGCTTCCACCTACCACACGCTTGGTATCGATGTGGACCTGTTCACGCCCATCTTCGCAGTGTCGCGGGTCGGCGGCTGGACCGCGCACGTCATCGAACAACTCGAAGATAACCGGCTGATCCGCCCGCGCGCCGACTACATCGGCCCAGTCTACCCACAAAAATACGTAGCGGTGGAGAAACGCTGACGATTCCTTCCCACGACTGAAGCCCGATTCTTGCACCGCGCATCGGTACAATAGGAAGCAGCATGATGCGACGGGTCTATCTCGACAATAACGCGACGACTCCGGTACTCCCCGAGGTCATGGAGGCCATGCGCCCTTACTTTGGCGAACACTTTGGCAACGCGTCTTCCATCCACCATCATGGACAGGAGACGCGAGCCGCCGTCGAGCGCGCGCGCGAATCCGTCGCCGATCTGCTGGGGTGCCGCGCCTCCGAGGTCGTGTTTACCAGCGGCGGCACGGAAGCCGACAATCTTGCGATATTTGGCCTCGCGCAATCGGGCGACCACGTCATCACCTCGACCATCGAACATCACGCCGTACTCAACGCCTGCAAGCATCTCGCAATGAGAATGACGGGATGCGAAGTCACCTACATTCCGGTGGACGGCCGTGGCCGGGTGGATCCGGTAGATGTGAAGCGCGCGATCCGGTCGAATACGAAGTTGATCACCATCATGCTTGCCAACAACGAGACCGGCGTCGTGCAACCCGTCGCAGAGATCGGAAAGATTGCTGCCGAAGCCGACATCTACTTCCACACCGACGCCGTGCAAGCGGCGGGAAAGATTCCGCTCGATGTCAACAAAATCGGGTGCGACCTGCTGACCATCTCCGGCCACAAGATTCACGGGCCGCAGGGTGTGGGAGCGCTCTACGTCCGCAAGTTAACTCAGCTTGAGCCCATGCTCTATGGCGGGAGCCATGAACGCTCGCGCCGCGCCGGGACGGAGAACGTTCCTGGCATCGTAGGGTTAGGCAAGGCAGCCGAGTTGGCCACCGCTGGCTTCGAACGCGGCGACGATAGGAAGATGGCCGATGCGCGCGACCGTCTGGAGAGGGAACTGCTCGAGATCGAAGCCACAGGCTTAAACGGCAAGGGCGCGCCACGCGTCTCGAATACGACCAACATTTATTTCGATGGCATCGAGGGCGAGGCGCTGGTCATCGCGCTGGACTTAAAGGGGCTAGCAGTCTCCACCGGTGCGGCGTGTTCTTCCGGAGCGATCGAACCGTCGCATGTTCTGACCGCGATGGGGCTGCGTCCCGACCGCGCGAAAGCCAGCATCCGCTTCAGCCTCGGCAAGCAAAACACGCCCGAGGATATAGACTTTGCATTGGGCCTGGTCCCGCAAACGGTCGTGCGGTTGCGAGAGCTCAGCCCCGTTTACAAGGCCGTCGTTTCGAAATAAGAATTCGCGATTTGAGCAACCAGGACCAAATCGACAGTTTCGCGATGCAGTGCGCGAAGGTGGACGAATTCTTGGCCGTCAGCTTACACGCGACCAAAAAAAGAAATGTTACACCGAGCGATTTCTAAAGAGGGACTCACCTTCCACGACATAGTCCAGTGGTGCGAGGATATGTTTAGGTAGAATCCATATGAGGGTCGAAGCGGACAAAGTTCGTCAATATTTTCAACCTGTCTTAGGGGCACGACCTCTAAGGGTCAGGCCAGGCGTGGGCAGCTTTCTGACCTTCGAATTCGGTCCTCGCAGTAAGGTACATGGCCATTTTCAGGCACCATGGCGTCTTTGGATCTATTTGTCCAATTGGACAATGTTCCACGGCGATCACCGATTGATTGACTCGGATGCCGACCGTAGACGTTTAACGACCATCGCCCATCGGCTTGAGGAGGAGGCGGAATCGCTAATTGGTGTCGATTTTGATCCTACTAGCCAAGAAACCACATTTTCGTTCAATGACTTTCGGCTGGTGGTTTCTCCAGCTGACTATCTAAAAGATGTTGATGACCGAGATGACTATTGGATTTTCTTCATGCCGGATAACAAGGCAGTAGCGTTGGGCCCTTCCGGAATTCAAGTGGAACAGGCCAATGCTCCTCATCCTTCTGACGGTGGAAAGAAGCAAGAACCAGAAATTCAGGCGACTAATGTACGAAGGCAGATCAGGTTGAAGGATTGACATGTCTGATTCCCCCACCATCGCCGTCGCCATGTCGGGAGGAGTCGACTCCTCGACCGTCGCGGCCATGCTGCGTGCTGAAGGCCGCAATGTCATTGGCCTCACCATGCAGCTCTGGAATCAGCGCCGTCTCTCCGGACACGCAGGCATGCCCGAATCCGTTCAGGGCCGCTGCTGTTCGATCGATGACGTCTACGATGCTCGCCGCGTTGCCGAGACCCTTGGCATTCCCTACTACGTGGTCAATCACGAAGAGCGCTTCGAGCGCGACGTGGTGCGGCCGTTTGTCGAAGAGTATCTCGCCGGGCGCACGCCGATCCCTTGCAGTCTCTGCAATAATCATCTGAAGTTTGACCAGCTTCTTGTTGTGGCGCGCCAGATTGGCGCCGATCAGATTGCCACCGGCCACTACGCCCAGGTCGTCTTTGACGAGCAGCTCAACCGCTGGCTGCTGAAGCGTCCCGCCGACAAGTCCAAGGACCAGACTTATTTCCTCTTCGGCCTTACGCAGGAGCAATTGAGCCGCACTCTGTTCCCGCTCGGCGGCATGACCAAGCCGGAAGTGCGCGAACTTGCCCGCAAGCACGGCCTCGTGATCGCCGAGAAGCCTGACTCGCAGGAAATCTGCTTCGTCCCGGGCGGCGACTACAAGCGCTTTCTCGAAGCCTATCTCTCCGAGCAGGGAGACAGGCCGACAGAGATCGCCGGCGAGATGGTTACTACCGACGGCAAAGTGATCGGCGAGCACGCTGGGGTTCACAACTTCACGGTCGGCCAGCGCAAGGGACTGGGTGTGGCCACCGGCTCGGCGCTCTACGTAATTCAAATCAAGAACGACACGCGGCAAGTAGTGGTCGGCAAGGACGAGGAGCTTTACTCGCGCACCCTCCGCGCGCGCCGAGTGAACCTGATTTCGACGGCCGAGCTGCGCGAGCCGATGCGGGTCGCAGTGAAGATCCGCCACAAGCATCAACCGGCGCCGGCTATCATTGAATCCACCGGGCCGGACGAAGTCCGAGTTACCTTTGACGAACCGCAGCGCGCGCTCACCCCGGGCCAGGCCGCCGTCTTCTACGACGGCGACATTGTCGTCGGCGGCGGTTGGATCGAAAACAGCACGCAATAAGCACTTGCTGGTGGAGAGCCGGGCGTCCCCGCCCAGCCGGACGGGCGAGAAGCCCGTCCCTCCATCGCATGGTTACTGCGCATTGGGTACCCACGATTACTTTTCCTCGAATTCATAGCACCTTCGTGGCCTAGACCCGCCGATGGAGCAGGGTTAGGGTTAGTTCACGACGGGACCTTCGTAGTGTCTCCCCAGTAAAGGTCCGGCGTGGGGAGCGATTTATGAAAATCTGGCATCTGTGTTATGCGGCATTGGGGATTGCGGTGGCGCGCTGGGTTTTTAAGCGGCAACCAATGCAGGTAACCGATCCGATCACCCGTTTTCGCACCTCTGGCCTGCTGTAAGTAGTAATTGGTGAAAAGGGGGCATGAGCGCGCCCCGTTGCGCGTCGCTTCGATTTGAGCGCGCCCATGCCCCGTTCCCATCCCTGGAAGTGCTAGCACTACCGTGTCCCTTCGGTAACTTCTTTTCCGTTCCATCTCGCCTAAACTTTTTATGTGGACCCGCTGAGCGGGCACGCACTCCTCAGCGACCGAAATCATGCGATCCAGACTCCCCAGCTTGCGGTTGGTTGCTCTCTGTGTGCTGATCGTCCCGTTGACCGCTTCGGCGCAAGACGATGCCCCCTCGCTCGGCGACCTCGCACGCAACCTGCGCAAAAACAGAGTGCAGCAGCAGCAGCAGCCTCAACAGCCGGACCCAGACCGCACGGTGATCGATAACGACAATCTGGCTCAGGTCATGGAGGACGCCAAACAAGCAAGGCCGATTAAACAAGACAAGACCGTGTTTTCCATTGACCCTTCCGGCAATACCCTCAAAATGTCGTCACCCGATGTAACCTGTAGTCTGTCTTTCAACGCCCGGGCCAGTTCGCTGCTGATCAAGCCGGTTCTGATCGAAGACTTGCCGCTCTCCGAATTACTCAAGCTCGACGGCCCCGGCGCCATTCAGGATGAGAGTCTGCAACTGGAAGTATTCAATGGAACGGACTGGGACCTGCGCGAAATCACCATTGGTTTGACGCTCGAACGCAAGCCTGGAGAGAACGCCGAAGTGGCCGCGCATGCGCGTGTGATTCCGGCCGCCCAAGGCATTGCGCCCGTCACTGTCGAGCGGCGTTCGGATGTAACGCTCCTCTATCACCTCAAGGCCACGGCCAAGCCCTTCAGCACAACCGCGTTTCAACAAAATATCGGGATCACGCCTGGTCCCGATGAAGATTGGCGATGGTCGATCGTAGAAGCCAAGGGAATCCGGCCGTCGCAAGTGCAGTCGGCGCCCGACTTGCTGCCAGACCCGCTGTTTTCGACTCCATCGCAACTCCTGCCGGGCTCGAACCAGCCGAGTATCGACGAGTCCCAGAGCCTAGGCCCGACTCCGCAGCGATAAAAGCTCAAACTACAGGGGGCCCAGGGGAGCAACGAAAGAGGGGTTTTCCTCTGTGTCCTCTGTGTCCTCTGTGGTTAAGATTTTTCAGCAGCCTGTCAGGATGCTTTGATTTCGATCGTCGGTAGGAAGCGCGGCTTCTGACGGGCCTTCGTTAACTGCTCGAACGAATAGGCGATCTTGAGCAGGGTAGGTTCGCTCCAAGCGCGTCCGAAGAAGGAGATGCCGACCGGCAAACCCCAGAGGTATCCAGCCGTCACGTTGATATTGGGATAGCCGGCGACGGCGGCGGCGCTCGAACTGTTTCCCGCGGCGTGATCGCCATTGATCAGGTCGGTGAGCCAGGCGGGGCCTGCCGTGGGGGCAAAGAGCGCGTCGAGTTTGAACTTGTCCATCACGAAGTCGATCCCCTCGGTGCGGCTGAGTTGGTGGTTCAGGGCCAGCGCATCGAGATACTCTTTCGTGCTGAGTGGACCTTTCTGCTCCGACTTAAGAAAAATGTCCTGCCCGAAGTAGGGCATCTCCCGGCCGCGGTTGAGCTTGTTGAACTCGATCACATCCTTCAAACTCTTGACCGGAGAGTTGCCGCGGCGAGTCAGATAGGCCGCAAGGTCGGCCTTGAGTTCGTAGTAAAAGACGGTGAGCTCGCTTTCGTCGAACTTGCCAATGGTGGGAATGTCGGCGGGATCGACGATCTCGGCGCCAGCACGTTTCATCTCGGCGATGAGCGAGTCCATAAGCTGGTCGACCGCATCGTTGAAGCCGAAATATTTGCGCACCACTCCAAGGCGCGCGCCTTTGAGTCCTGTGGGATCGAGGAACTTTGTGTAGTCGGGAGACCGCTTGGCCTGACTGTCACCGGTTGCGGGATCTCCTGCATCTGCTCCAGCCATAGCCCCAAGAAGAATGGCGACATCCCGCACCGTGCGAGCCATCGGACCCGCCGTATCCTGACTGTGCGAGATCGGAACGATGCCGCTGCGACTGACGAGTCCAACCGTAGGTTTGAGCCCGGCCAGACCGTTCGCAGAAGCAGGACAGACGACCGACCCGTCCGTCTCCGTGCCAACACCGGCAACGCAAAGGTTCGCGGAGACAGCCGCTCCAGTCCCGGAACTCGATCCACACGGATTGCGGTCGAGAGCATAAGGGTTACGAGTAAGTCCGCCGCGGCCGCTCCATCCGCTGGTGGAATGGCTGGAGCGAATGTTCGCCCACTCACTAAGATTGGTTTTGCCCAGGATCACGGCGCCGGCCTTACGCAACTGCGCGGCGACAAAAGCGTCGTTCGGAGGGCGCGATCCCAGCAGCGCCAGCGATCCCGCGGTAGTGCTCATGCGGTCCGAGGTATCGATGTTGTCCTTGATGAAGACCGGAATGCCATGAAGCGGCCCGCGCGACCCTTTCGACTTGCGCTCCTGGTCGAGCGCGTCGGCAATCTGGAGAGCATCGGGGTTGAGCTCGATGACGGAGTTAAGCACGGGGCCGGTTTTGTCGATCTCCTGAATGCGCGCCAGGTACTTCTCGGTCAGAGAGCGGGAGGAATACTGGCCGGACTGGAAGGCCTTTTGGACATTGTCAATCGTGATCTCATCGAGCTCGAAAGCCCTCTCGAAATTCATGCCGGTCGGTGCCTGCGCAGGCGGCGGATCGACAACGCGAGTCGAGCCGAACGCCGGATAAGCAGCCGTGGCAAGAGTCGCGGTCACCCCTGTGCGAAGGAAGGTGCGGCGCGGGTTGTACTTCGGGTTGAGGGAATCGGTGGACATCAAAGCTCCTGCGACGTGGGATAGGTTCGGATGCAAGTCCCGAGCGCGAATCTTACGAGCAGTGCGCGAGAAAGGCAAACGCAGAGAACGTTGTCAGGGAACGTTGTCTTGGATAGAGCGGAATGGTAATCTAACGAAGTTGAGCGGGAGTAGTTCAGCGGTAGAACGCCAGCTTCCCAAAACGGCGTTGTTCGGCAACTGAAACAATTTAAAGCAACTCGGGGACTGCCAAGTAACCCAAATCACCGCAGCGATACAGGCTTAACGGGAGCCGAATCGGGAGTTGCCAGAGTGCCATGGTTACATCGCCCGTCTTCATGGCACGCTCGACTTTCTTTTTATGCCCAAGGACTACTCGATGGCCCCCTTCTTCGCGACCGTTGATACCGCCATCATAGGTCGAAAGGCGCTTGACGCGGCACTCCGGCTGAGCGGCGGCTCGTTCTTATCACGGCACCATGCTCTGCGAGCACGAGGGCGGCTTCGCACCGTTCAACTCCGGGGTCACGCCTGTAATCTTCGGCGGAAACTCAATCACCTTGCCGCGTTGCTCGGGAGGATTCCAGAGTCGCCTCTCTCGCAGCCTGTCTGGTACGTAGAACTCGATTACTTTTGCCATGACCCTACCACTCCCACCCGCATTCACATCGAATCCGACCGTCGAGCTTGACCTTTCTAAGAACCCGCAGGCACACAGCACAGCATCTCATCCACATCACGTTTTCTCCTTCTGTCCGGACTCGGTCAAACGCTTTCGATCCAGCTATAACGTTGGAATACCAAACAGACAGCGGAGATTCGGTCGGACTGTTAAGTGATTGTCAAAGGATTGTCAGGCGTGGGAACTTGATTCTGGATTCAAATCTGTCCCCAGCCTGCTCAGCATATCCATTCAAGAGCCGTTGCGACACTTGCAGCCGCCCTCCATTTGACGATATGAATCTCTACGAGCCGCCCGCCTCCGCTGCTCGTAAGACTCCCAAGAACCGTTCGGTACGCACCCTCTCGCTAACCAAGGTAACCGGAGAGTGATTAGGATCACACCGAGCAGAAAAGGGCAGGGGTATGCTCGGCGTGATGTACACGATCAACAGGGTCCCCAGAAGCAGGGGTGGCGTGAGCCTCACCTGCAACGAGTGCTCGCACACCGAGCACGTCAACGAGTTCGATGACAGACTCGGTAGCCGTCGCACGCAGGCCGCAGGTGCCATGTTGAAGCATGTACGCAAAGAGCACAGCAAAGAGCCGATACGGAATCCTAAGCCTCAGATCATGGAACGATGGTACTGACCTTAGCGCGATGGAATCGACCCAGAGAGAACCTGCTCTGGGTCGTTTTATCGCTTTCCATGTCATCGGAATCGGCACGGCGGAATCACACTGGGCGGGAAAAGGTAGCGGTTAAGGGGGGCTCAATCTATGAACGAGGCTAGCGTATACATCGTTGAACGAAAGGCATGGTCCATCGTAGGGCACTGTGATGCGCATTTCCGCCTGACCTACGAGCGCGTGTTCCTTCCGGTTCAAAATCTCTGGCGGGATTTTCTGGTCCATTGCGAGGAAATAGGTTCAGTTCTCCCGACCTAAAATCTTGCTCCGGCATTTAAGAGACTGGTTGGCAGGTTCTAGTCTGCCCCCTCTGGCCTAAATACCGAAGCCACTGAACGTTAACACCTGCGTTGAAGTCCGATAGTTCCGAGTGGCGGACAACCGTCGCAAAATCGCGGCGGCAAGCCGAGAAGACCGGACTCAGGTCTGGGCGGTTCTGTGCCGTATGTGCTGGGTTGTGGAACTACGCCATAAGTAGTAACGTGGACTTGCCGGGTTTTGGCTAAGCCACGTGGGTAATTGCAAAGAACTCACGAAAGGTTAAAGCTTCACATTCAAATTTGCCCTTAAGTTGGAAGTCCCGGTGTCAGAAATCAAAAACGTACAAGAAGTGCTCTCGGACAAGGAGCTTGAACTCGCGAGGGTAAAGAAAGAACTGGAAGCACTGCGGATCGTTGTCCCGTTGCTCCGGGATGAGGAAGATTGGGTTCGCGGGACCGCCAAGCCAACTCTAACCGCAACCGGACAGTCGCTCATTGAGGCCGAGGCTGTCACTCGGCTCGGCAGTATCAACGCGGGTTTCCTAGACTCGCCTCCTGCTTCCTCTTCGTGGAGGGTGCGTTGGCGAGAAGCAGCGAACCGCTTCTTTCCCGTGACATCCATCAGCGGACATTCCTAGACGCACTGGAGCGGCGGGCCGCCGCAGGCGGTGGTCGCTCGGAATCACGGTTTCCGGTGATGGGGATCACAGAAAAGGGTACCTTTTCGTGCCACCCTAAAGCCTATCGCAGTGTCGCTGCGACAAGAAAGGCCCTCCCCCAATGTCACTAGCAGAATTGTTCGCATCGATAAGAGAGCGCCGTCATCGCTCGGCCCATCAATCTTATGAAGAAGGGGCTCGGATTAGGAGACGGCTGCAAGAGTTGCTTGCTGTTCCCAGCCCGGCGCACGAGGTCGAAACGCGCTTCACCAACGTCCGCATTGAAAACGACCCAGCATACAGACAAGGCCGACAGAACTGAAACATAGACACTGGTCAGAAAGGTGCCGAACTGGAGGATAGGGTTGTTGGCGCAATATCGCCCTTACCCCAACAACCCGAAACAAGCCTCCCGGGTTCGCGGCCGTTTAGGCCTTTTTTTGTGCCTTCCGCCACTTTGCCCAACGCGCTTTCTGGGCTGCGACAATCCTCTTGCGGGCGGCTGGTGACATCGTGCGTCCTTTGCGGGCAAGGATTGAAACAACCTTTTGCCCCTTGCTCTTTGCCC
>Ga0209517_10005149_pt1 | contig 16781 bp, 14 predicted proteins | sample PeaSoiMetSII2010_FD_187695 | JGI IMG/M metagenome (GOLD analysis project Ga0209517, IMG submission 187695) | Peat soil microbial communities from Weissenstadt, Germany - SII-2010 (SPAdes) (version 2) | ecosystem: Environmental > Terrestrial > Soil > Wetlands > Peat | place: Germany...
GCCATTGGACGGAGAGTCACTAAAGAAGAAATGGCAACCATCAACATAGAGTCATCGCGCTTTCATGGGGAATGGAACTATGTCATCCATCCTCACTAGTTGTAAATGTTATTTATTGACGCGCCCTTACCCCGGCAATGACCGCAGCGGTGATCGCGGCAAGAAGAGCAATGGCGAACAACATTTTGTACTTCACCACACGCGATAATCCGCCTGACCGCATGGTCCGTCCAGCAGAAAAATGAGCGCTTCCATTTCATCCCAGCGCGGTGCACGTTACCTGGGTTTACGATGCCGCCGCGCCGCAACGGGTCGAATCACGCTGGCCGTCGCGCTCCTCGCAATTGCTGGCGAGAACTCGTCCTCAATTTGGCGTATCGTAAAACAGGTCACCCTTTGTAACGGCACCCGAGACTGAAGGGCCTGCGCCCTTGCCGCCATCGTCCACGCCGTGCTCGCCAACGCTGTACAATAGCCAGTTCGTCCCTTGGGAACTGTAGATGATGGGTCTGCCGCTAAAGGGGTCGAGTGGCACGCGCTGGAGATACGTCGGAACAAGTTGCGCCAACGCGGTCGGCGCACTCGCCTGCTCCGATTGATAACAACGCATGGCGAGTTTGGTCGTGAGCAGGCGGAAACAGGCGACCGCTCTTTTTTCGCTCGCTTCGGCCCGCTGTGCCGAACGCGAGTGGAGCCTCATCCAATGGGCCAAAGTCGTGAGCCTGTGATGAAAGCCTCGGCCGAGCACGTACAGGACTAGCCTGTTTTCATTCCGCCGAATCTCCTCCCACGGAACCCTGGAATTGTCGATTTTCTCCAACTCAACGATGAGGGAGCGGGCTTCCTCCTTACTGAGCTTCGGCGCAAGTTTGCTGAGTGGGCTCCCGCCAATCTTCTCACACGCGATTCCAAAGCCTCGATTGATGAGGAACCCACCCCGGCTCGTTTCGTTTCCAAGATGGATGGCATCCAAATAGCTCCGAGCGGCGTCCGCCAACCGGTTATCCATTTCCCACAACCGCCCCTCTGCTGCCAGCAGTTGGGCCAGTCGCTCTATTCCAGCCAAATCGCTCGCCGTACCTTCGACGTTCGTCATCGCGGAATCTGCGGGCACGGCGCATTGGCGGCTCAGGCCGAGGCGCACGAGGCGGAGTGCTTCAGAGTTCGCGGACACCAGTGCTCGAAGGCCGTCGCGGTCCAACCCCCAAGCATGGCCTACATCGCCCGTCACCGATCCTGCGGCCTTCAAGAAATCGTCGTACCCGTTCGGGTTCGGGGAGCGCGGGGTAGCCCAGCCCATCAAGAAGACACGCATCACTAGCATGGTCAGCGCGAGGACGGCCACCAACGCGAGCAGCAGGGTGCGGATTTTTCGCGGCATCGCTGACGGCCAGCATGGCAGAAGCACTGGCGCCGTCAACGACCCAGCGGCCCCTTAACACGGGTTGCCCGTGTCCTTTCCCGATTGGCGTGAGCAGCGTCCTTATCGCCACAATCCGTAGGCCAGCGCCGCCAGTTGGGTGCCCGGTCTGGATCGGAGTGGCTCCAAAGCTTAGAAGACGGCGCCTCCCGGTCGCTCCACGCTACGCTTGTCTATTCTTTCGTGTGTAACATTTCGGGCAGATTGGGACGCCATCGAACCACCAACCTTGCTCTGTGAACGCCTCGGCGGCATTCCAGGTAATCTTCTCACTGGCACCTAACCTGCTTCATATTGTCGAGCCGTTATGACACGGACAGGAATGCAACCGAACCAGTTCAGGAAAGGAATTAGCATCGCGGCTCTCGCCTTTGGGATAACAGCGATACTTGCTACGGCTTCTGCACTCGCGCTGGACAAGTCCCTGGGGTATCGGATTGGTCCCACGGATTACACTCAGTTTCGTTGGGTTGGGCGACTTTCCGTTGCTTCGGTAGTGGCGTCAATCGCAGCGATACTTTTCGGAATCATGTCTCGCCAGCGGCTGCCGTTGGTTCTTGGCCCGGCATGTCTTGTGTTGCTGTGCTCCTTTATAGGCGGGGTGCATTCTGGACCGGATCCCCAAGCATGGTGCTATAACAATCTTCGCACCATCGACGCTGCCAAGCGGCAATTGGCAGAGGGGATTGGCTTGACCAATGGAGCAGCCATAACTGAGGAGCAAATTTCAAAGTATATCAAGGGTGGATATAGTTGCCTTAAATGTGCCGAACAAGGAAAGTACATTATCGGAAGTTTTAGGACGGAGCCGCGATGCTCCCTGCATGGCTCGATGAGTGAACAGGAAGCCGTCTGGGAGCGGCACATGCATCAGTGATACGCTCCTCTCGCCGCAACATCCGCAAGCTTGAGCCCGCAACGCCTCCGGCCCAGACGCAGGACCAAGTCCCCGCGTCAATCCCTGTAGCGATCTCGAAGATTCTCCCACGGCTCCGATTTAACCTTCTCCACCGCCGCGGATTACGTCGCTAGTGGGGGAGGGCGCCTCTTACAGGGCTTCAGGATTTGTGGGGTGCTTAACCTGGAGCTGCGCTCGTGGGACGAGCTACACCCCAGGCTGTCACATTGCGGGCTTTCAGCCCTGTTAATTAGCTGGACCGGGGCTGGGGGGCGCCCTGAGCTATCTTATTTCGCCCTTCCAGGGCTTTTAGTCTAGCGCGCTGAGGGCGCGGCAGGGTGGAGGGGAAAGAGGATAATGGATGGTGGATGAGGGATGAGGGATGAGTTAGTGAGGAGTCGATTGGATAGACTACGACCATTCGAGAATGCCCTGTCGCTCCCGCCTTCGCTCGGAGCTATGGCGGGCAGGCCGATCCTGCCAGCGCACTCACGAACAGGTTCGCGTCCTCTCCAGGCCGGGCGGCGCGCAGCGGAGTGCGCGCCCTACCTCTCATCTTTACCTGAAAAAGCGCTCGCTAGACATCCGCAGCCGGGATTGCGCTGGTTTGGATGCTTGGCTCTGATCGAAAGCAACTTTTTCGTGGCCAAACGCCCAAGCGGCGCTAAGATGCCGCCATGAATCGCAGGTGGCGGCCCGTGATTTTTTCTGCCTTGGCGGTGGCGGGGATTTGGATTCTGGCCTTGGCGGGATACACGCTGGCCAAGAACTCAAAGGTTACCCCTGAAAAGGTGAGGGCCTACGCGCAGTCCGTGGACTTGAGCAAGCTGAGCGGCAGCGAGCGAGCCCGAGCCATGCAGAAGCTGGCGGACATGCTAAATGCCTTGTCGCTCGAAGATCGACGGCGCGCCCGCCTGGATCATGTTGCCGAGGATTGGTTCCAGCAAATGACGGAGGAGGAGAAGGCAGCCTGGATCGAGGCGACTATGCCTACCGGCTTTAAACAGATGCTGACCGCATTCGAGGAGTTGCCCCAGGACAAGCGGCGGAAGGCCATTGACGACGCCCTGCGCCGCCTCAAAGAGGCGCAGGACCAAATGCGCGCGGGGGCTCCGCCGGGCGACCCAGCGTCCACAAACTCCCCACCGGTGCTTAGCCAGGACCTCCAGGAAAAAATTCGCCTTATCGGGCTGCAGACTTTTTACAGCGAGAGCTCGGCCCAGACCAAGGCCGAACTGGCCCCGGTTTTGGAAGAGTTGCAACACGTCATGGAAACCGGACGGCCCTTTCGTGGCCGGTAAGGAGGCCGTGCCATTTTTGAATCTTGCATTCCGATTTTCCCGTCGTCACTTGCTGCGGGTCACCGTTGTACCCGCAGAAGATCCCGCTCCGGCAAATCAAACTTCCAAACTCCACACTCAGGCTGGCGCCGGCTTTTCTCTGATCGAGTTGCTGGTGGTCATGGCGATCATTGCGCTGCTAGCCGCCATGCTCCTACCTTCCTTGCGCAGGGCCAGTGAAGCGGGAAGGGCTACGGCTTGCTTGAGCAACTTGCGCCAAATCGGCCTGGCTCTTCAACTTTACGCCCAAGACAATAAGAATCGCCTGCCCGTCATGCGTGACAAGTCCGCGACTTCAGTTACCAACGATTTGCCCGGTCCCGACCTGGTGCTCTCGAATTACGTGGCGAATCTGCGCGTCTTGCGCTGCCTCTCCGACAAATGGCCCGATGGCACGCCCAGGCTGTTGACGCAGGCGGGCCCCACTTTCTTCGAGCAAACCGGTGCTAGCTACTCTTGGAACAGCCTCCTCAACGGACAGGACGCCGACCACCTGAACTTGCTGGGCATGCCTTTCGTTCCGCTCCAGGTCCCCTTGATGTTTGATAAGGATAAATTCCACGCCCTCCGTGGCCCCAAAAAGGCGCTGAACTATCTCTACGCCGACGGCCACATCAAGAACCTGTTGGCGATCGAGGGCTCCGTGCCCTCGAATCCATGATCCACCTCGAGCACCTCACCAAGAAATTCGGCAGCCGGCTGGCCGTCGATGATTTGAGCTTGCACGTTCCAGCCGGTGAAATCTACGGCCTGCTTGGGCACAACGGCGCGGGCAAGAGCACTGCGATTGGCATGATGCTCGGCCAGGTCTGGCCCACTAGCGGCGAGGTTAAGCTGTGCGGCTACGAGGTGACCGGCCACCGCCAACAGGCGCTCCAGCAGGTGGGGGCCATTTTCGAAAGCCCGGCGTTTTATGATTACCTGAGCGGCTGGCGTAACCTGGAAATCCTCAGCTCCTACAGCGGGCCGAGCCCGCGAGCGCGCCTGGAAGAGGTTATCGCCTGGGTGGGCCTGACGGGACGGGAGACGGCTAAAGTGCGAACCTACTCGCATGGTATGAGAACCCGCCTGGCCCTGGCCCAGGCACTGTTGCCTAAACCGCAGCTCTTAATCCTGGACGAGCCCAGCGATGGCCTGGATCCGGAAGGCATTCACGAGATGCGCCTGACGATCTTACGGCTGCACCGCGAGTTGGGGCTGACAATTCTGTTTTCCTCTCATTTCCTGACTGAGGTGGAACAACTCTGCACACGCATTGCGGTCTTGAATGAAGGACGGCTGGTGTTCGAAGGCCCCTTGTCCGCCGCTCGCCGACCGGAGCAGTGCGTCCGGCTCCAGGTGGGCGACTTTGCCTCGGCAGTTGAGCAATTGCGCCGGGCCAGCCTCATTTCCGACGCGCGCGACGGCCAATGCATTGTATTGAGCCCAGGGGTTGAAACCGACCAGATCGTGCGGCTGCTGGTCGAGCGTGGCCAGAAGGTGTATGAGATCGCCCGGACCGAGGAAACGCTCGAAAGCTTCTATTTGAGCCTGATGAGCGGGAAGCGCCCCAGCACCTAGGTTGTTCGAGTGCTTATGTTTTACCATTACCTGCGCAACGAATTATGGAAGCTGTTCGGCAAGAAGCGCACCTATATTGGATTCGGGGCGTTTCTCATCGCGCAAAACGCGATGCTCCTGCTCTTCCGGTTTACGCACGCGGAAGCAGACATGGAGCGCCTGCTCGGCGGGAACGGCTACATTGCGGGAGACTACGTCTCGGCGCTCACGGTGGCCGTCTTCCTGTTATACCCCCAAATCCTCCTGCTCATGCCCCTTTACGCCGCGCTTATCGGTGGCGATTTGGTCGCCAAGGAAACGGAGGATGGCACGCTGCGAATGATTCTGTGCCGGCCCATCTCGCGTTTCCGGCTCCTCCTGGCGAAATGGCTCGCTGGGGTCATTTTCTCGGGGGTTTTGGTGGCCGTCCTGGGCCTGACCGCACTGGGGTTTGCCCGGTTGTGGTTCCCCTGGCGCGGCATGTTCGTGATGGTGCCGAATTTGGTGTTCAACGTGATGAGCGCGAGCACGGGGTGGAAGCTGTATTTGTGCCAGCACTTCTTCATGGCCCTCAATGCCTGCGCGGTCACAGGCCTGGCGTTCATGTTCGGCTGCTTCAACATGAAACCCGCCGCCGCGACGATTCTGTCGCTCTCCTACATGTTCCTCAATGTTGTCATGGAAGCCATTCCGTTCTTCGAGCGCTACCAGGAGTGGCTGGTGACCTACCATTGCCGAGCCTGGATTTTAGTGTACGCCCAACCGCTGCCCTGGGCGCGCTTGGAGCAATCGGTGTGCGTGTTGGCGGCCTTTTGCCTCACGACCTTCCTGGTGGGCGCGGCTGCTTTTCAGGCGCGGGACATCAAGTCGTGAGAGGAGGCTAACTAAAGCCTGTTGCAAAAGTCTGCGGGGGTGCTAAAGCCCGAAAATCGAATGCCGAAATCCGAAAGAAGGGCTAAGCTCGAAACCCAAATTCGATGCGATCTAGCTCGTTTTTCAGGTTTCGCACTTCGGCTTCTTTCGGGCTTCGAGGATTCGGCCTTCGGGTTTCGACAGCGGGGCCCCTTCCCGTGGGCCTGTTGTCTTTTTACCCGCGTGGGCAAAACAGGCCAGATCCTCGCCGGATCAGCAAGAGGCGCAGCAGGGCAGATTGTATTGACAATTGGCCTGTTCCGTAGTTTTCTGCGTGCGCACAGTTGGCCTTGGCACAGAGGGTGCATACCGCGCACCAGTCGTGCGTCGTACTGCGCCCGCCAACCCCTTGCAAGACCGGGCTGGGTTGTGCTCTTTGGCCGCAACAGATATCGCATGGATCCGAGACGTGATGAAAAAGATCGAAGCAATTATAAAGCCCTTCAAGCTTGAGGAAGTGAAGGACGCCCTGGGAGAGATCGGCATCGAGGGGATGACCGTGAGCGAGGTAAAGGGATTTGGCCGCCAAAAAGGCCATACGGAGATTTATCGCGGCAGTGAGTACACGGTGGATTTTCTGCCGAAGATAAAAATCGAGATAGTCGTAGGAGATCATGTGCTTGACAATGCGGTGAACACAATTGTCAAGGCGGCGAAAACGGGAAAGATCGGGGACGGGAAAGTGTTCGTGTCCAGCATCGAAGAGGCGGTGCGGATTCGCACGGAAGAGAAAGGCGAGTCGGCGGTTTGAGCCGGCGCTCCGCGAGGATTTAACAACCACCCCGTCTGCCTAACTGGCTGAGGCGGCGGGGTGCGCCAAACAAAAACCAAACCATAAAACAACCAGCCACACGAACCATTATATGAGCACACCAAAGAGTGTAATCGAGCTAGCGAAAAAGAACGGGGCCAAAATGATGGATATCAAATTCGTTGATACCTTCGGCACCTGGCAGCACTTCAGTTGTCCGATCCGTGAACTGACCGAGGACATTTTTAGCGAGGGCCTGGGTTTCGATGGCTCGAGCATCCGTGGTTGGAAGAGCATCGAGGCCTCGGACATGCTGGCCATGCCCGACCCAAACACCGCGTTCATCGACCCCTTTATGGCCGAGCCAACCCTCTCGCTGACCTGCACCATCGCCGAGACGGGCACGCTCGAGCCGTACATCCGCGATCCCCGCGGCATCGCGCAACGCGCCGAAAAATACCTCAACAGCATCGGTGTCGCCGACTCGGCCTTTTTCGGACCGGAAGCCGAATTCTTCATCTTCGACAACGTACAATTCGACAGCAAATCCAACGGCACGTTCTATTCCGTGGACGGAGCGGAGGGCATTTGGAACACCGGCGCGGCCGAGGGACCCAACCTGGGCTACAAAATCCGGCACAAGGAAGGTTATTTTCCCGTCGCTCCGGGCGATACGCAACAGGACATCCGAACCGAGATGGTGCTGCTGATGGAGCAGTTGGGGGTGAATATCGAACGGCAACATCATGAAGTCGCCACCGCCGGTCAAGCGGAGATTGATTACCGCTTTGACACCTTGGTTCGCAGCGCCGATGCGATGATGGTCTATCGCTATGTGGTCAAGAACGTCGCCCGCCGCCACAATAAGACCGCCACCTTCATGCCGAAGCCGCTCTTCGGCGATAACGGCAGCGGGATGCACACGCACCAAAGCTTGTGGAAGAAAGGCAAGCCGCTCTTCGCGGGCAACGAATACGCTGGGTTGAGCAAGATGGCGCTCCACTACATTGGCGGGTTGTTGAAACACGCGCATTCACTTTGCGCGTTTTGCAGCCCCACCACCAATAGCTACAAACGCTTGGTGCCCGGTTACGAGGCCCCCGTGAACCTGGCCTATAGCTCGCGCAATCGCAGTGCCTGCATCCGCATCCCCACTTACAGCGAAAATCCCAAGGCCAAGCGCATCGAGTACCGCCCGCCCGACCCGGCGGCCAATCCCTACCTGGCCTTTGCCGCCATGCTTTTGGCCGGTCTGGATGGAATCCAAAACAAAATCGATCCGGGCGAACCGATGGACAAAAACCTCTATGAACTGCCGCCGGAAGAAATGGCCAAAGTACCCCAAATCCTGGGCAGCCTCGAGGAAGCGATTGGCGCGCTTGAACGCGACCACGACTACCTGCTTAAAGGCGATGTCTTCACTAGTGACTTCATCGATATGTGGATTGCGGCCAAACGCAAGGAGCACGACGCTCTGCGCCTGCGCCCGCATCCTTACGAATTCTTCCTCTACTACGATGTGTAGCAGAGCGACTCGGGAGGGGTAAGCGGCCCGACGGCGCGGATTTCAAATCCGCGCCGTTTGTTTGTACTGAGGAAAAACCTTTTGGCCAGACCTGCCGTTGGCTATGGTTGAGGTATGTCCGAGCCTTTCAACCAGCCCCTTGATGCCAGCACTTGCTACTGCGCAGTGCTGGGCCATCCCATTCGGCATTCAGCCTCGCCCGCGATGCAGAACGCCGGCTTGGCGGCGCTGGGACTGAACTGGCGCTACCTGGCCTTCGACGTACATCCAGATAGCTTGCGCGCGGCGATCGCTGGAGCCAAGGCTATGAACTTCATCGGCCTCAACCTCACCGTCCCGCACAAATTGCTGGCGGTGGAGATGGTCGATGCGCTCCATGAGTCGGCTAAAACCTGGGGCGCCGTCAATACCATCCGTTTCGAGGCTCGAGATGAGCGCGGCGCGTGGCGACCCTGGCCGGAGGTCGGCGGGGCGCCGGCCGGCATCCGCACGCAAGGCTTTAATACGGACGCCGAGGCGATCACGCGAGCGTTGCGGGAGGATCTAGGACTGGAGGTAGCGGCCGCAACGGTTCTCCTGCTGGGCGCGGGCGGGGCGGGGCGGACAGCGGCACTTAAGTTGGCGTCCGAACACGCGAGCCAGCTTTACCTCGTCAACCGGACGCAGAGCAAAGCCGATGCCCTTGCTCAGGAACTGCGCCAGCGCTATCCCGGTGTGAGCGTGACGGCCAGCTATCCGAAGGGAAAGGTGGATCTCGTATTAAATGCCACCTCGTTGGGCCTCAAGGCGGCTGACACGTTGCCATTGGATGAACGCGAATTCTCACTTCGCCAAGCGGGGGCCGTGTATGACATGATTTATCGCCCGGCAGAGACGCCTCTGTTGCGCGCGGCACGGGCGTGCGGTTGCCGGGTGGCCAATGGGCTGGGCATGTTGCTTTACCAGGGCGCAAAAGCGCTGGAATTGTGGAGTGGCCGGCCCGCCCCGGTACAGATCATGCGGCAAGCGCTGGAAAAAAACGTCTAAACCGCCATGCTGCAGACCATGTTCAATCCGCATTATTGGCGAGCGGTGCCTTTCCATTTCTGGTCAGTGGTGTGGTTTGTTCTGGGCGCCATGGTCGGCAGCTTTCTCAACGTGTGCATTCACCGGTTGCCACTGGGCGTAAGCATCGTCTGGCCACCCTCCCATTGTCCGCACTGCAAGTACAGCATTCCCTGGTATCTCAACCTGCCGCTGGTGACGTGGGTTTATCTGCGGGGCAAGTGCCGGAATTGCGGCGCGCCTATCTCGCCGCGGTACGTTCTGGTGGAATTGTTGACGGCCCTGGTGTTTCTGGGCTGTTGGTTGTGCTTCGGCCGGCAATCGGTGGCGCTGGTGCTCGTGTACGCCGGCTTCATAGCCGGCCTGATCGTGGCCACGTTTATTGATTTCGAGCATTACATTATTCCAGATCAGATTACCCTGGGCGGCATCGTCCTGGGTTTGGTATGCTCCGCCCTAGTGCCCGGGGTGCAAGGGCAGCGCTCACTGGTGGGCGCTCTCGTATCCAGCCTCCTGGGCATCGCCGTTGGGGCCGGTTCGATTTACTTGATTTTGCGCATGGGAAAATTGTTTTTGGGGCGCGAGCGGCTCGAACTCCCAGCCGATTCAAAAGTCCGTTTTACCGAAACGACCGTTGAACTGCCGGATCGGTCCATCCCATACGAGGATTTGTTTTATCGTCCCTCGGACGTAATTGCGCTGCAGGCACGGACGGTGGAATTAGTGGATCGCTGCTATAAGAACGTCCTGGTCCGCCTCAGCCCGACGGTGTTGCGCATTGGCGACGAAGAGTTGAACCCGGAGGAAGTGCCGCACTTGGAGGCCGTGAGCGCCGAGATCGTGCTGCCGCGCGAGGCAATGGGGTTGGGCGACGTGAAGTTTATGGCTGGCATCGGCGCCTTCATTGGTTGGAAAGGGGTGATTTTCTCACTCATGCTCAGCTCGGTAATTGGTTCAATTGTCGGCATCACCCTGATCGCCTTGCGCCGGCGCGCCTGGTCTTCCCGCCTCCCGTATGGCCCTTACATCGCGCTGGCCGCGGCCATCTGGATTTTTGGCGGCAAGCACTTGTTCCGCTTGTGGCTGGGCGGGCAGTTGCGTGCCCTGTAGGCTTAACCGCACTGTGCCTTGTGGCGCAGGGCATGATCGACCAACACCAGCGCGGTCATCGCCTCGACCATCGGCACGGCGCGGGGGAGCACGCACGGGTCGTGCCGGCCACGGGCCTTCAACGTTGTGTTTTTGAATTCAATGTCCACCGTCTCCTGCTCCCGCAGCACCGTAGCGACAGGCTTGAAGGCAACGCGAAAATAAATCGTTTGCCCATTGGAGATGCCGCCCTGGATGCCGCCGGAACGATTGGTGGTCGTATAGACTTTGCCTGCTTTGGCTCGGAAACGGTCATTGTGCTGCGTGCCGGTCAGGAGAATCCCAGCGAAACCAGAGCCGACGTCAAACCCCTTCGAGGCTGGCAAACTGAGCATGGCTTTGCCCAGGTCCGCCTCAAGCCGGTCGAAAACCGGTTCGCCCCACCCCACCGGCACGCCCCGCGCAACGCCCTCAATGATTCCCCCCACCGTGTCACCCTGGGCGCGAACCTTCTCGATCAGCCGGATCATTTTTGGGGCGGCGCTCGGATCCGGACAGCGAACCATGTTGGATTCGATTGACTCCGCGCTCACGGTCTCCGGGTCAATCTGGGCCGTCACCCGCTGCACCTGCTTGACGTACGCAAGCACTTCGACCCCGTACCGCTGGCGAAGAATTTTTTTGGCAACGGCGCCGGCCGCGACGCGGCCGATAGTTTCGCGGGCGCTTGTTCGTCCGCCTCCGGGCCAACTGCGAATGCCGAACTTGGCCTGGTAGGTATAGTCGGCGTGTGAGGGCCGGAATTTGGTCGCCATCTCCGTATAGGCCTCGGGGCGGGCGTCCTCGTTCTTGACCCACATAGAAATGGGCGTTCCCAAGGTCTTTCCCTCGAACGTGCCCGAGAGGATTTGAACGAGATCCGCCTCTTTGCGCGGCGACACGATTCTCGATTGCCCGGGGCGACGGCGGTCGAGGTCTGGTTGAATGTCTGCCTCGGACAGGTCCAGCTTCGGCGGACAGCCGTCGATCACCACGCCGATGCCGGTGCCGTGCGACTCACCCCAGGTGGTGATGCGGAAAAGCTGTCCGAAGCTGTTTGCCATACCCGCCAAGGATGCGCAAAAAGGGCGAGCCGGTCAAATGGATGGCGACGAACCAAGGAGGATGACGGTTGAACGCCGGGAGAATGCCGACGCGAAAGAAATGTCGAATGAACGGATCGGTCAGCCCCTACCTCGTGATCATTTCGGATTTCGTCATGTGCTTTTCCTTCGGGTTTCGTCATTCGTCATTTGACATTGTCACTGCGCCAGCCGGTAGAACGCCGCTCCTGGGCTTGCGGGCACGGCTATGGAGTATTGACCGTTCGTGGCCGTTGGCCCGTTGGTCACAGTTAGCCAGTTAGCCGGCGCGAGGCTGCGGGTGGATTGCAACCGGAAGTTGGCGCCGCTGTTGGTAGGCCAGGAGAGCAGCACGTTGCCGGCCGAGCGTGCGATACTCAGGGCGGGTTGGCTGATCGCCAGTTGCTGATTGGGCCCGCCGGAGAAGTGATTGGCGATCTGTTGCCCGGTGAGCACTCCCTGCCAAATACGGAACTCGTCGAATTGCCCATTATAGAATGGATCGACCTGCCATTGCGACCGGCCCAGCCAGTTATTGTAATCGGCAAAGTTGCTGAGCGGGTTCAGGTTGGCGTCGAGAGAGCCGACCAGCGCCCCATTCACGTAGAGCAAAGCCTGGTCGGCCGAAGGGTTGTAGGTCACGGCCACATAGGTTTCCTGCGCCAGGGGCAGGGCCGAGGGACCATCGAGGATGATGGCGCCGGGATCCTCGATTCCCCCATGAGGATTGACGGTCGTCTCTTGGAAACTAAGCACCCGGGAATCACCGGTCGAAGGGGTGAGGATGAGATAGTTGGTGCCCGTGCCCGAGGCATTGGTGCCCTGGTCATTCGAGCCGAAATCGAAGATGCGCTGCCAGCCCACCGCGCTGGGACCGTTCCAAATCACCCAAGCCTCGAACGTGACGCTTGAGAGTTGCGAGACCAGTCCGGCAGGCAGCCCGACACAGCCGTTTGAGCCTTTAAGATTAAGCAATCCCGCACCGGTGAACCCGCTGCCATCAGGAAGGCCGTTCGTGTAAGGGGCATTGGTGGACGCGAAGACCAAGGTGCCATTGGCACTCCCGATTGAATCGGTCACGGTGCGGCTTCCGGCGGCATCATTAAAGCTGTAGCGATGGCGCAACACCGCCGGGCCCACGACGGCGGGAAGGCATTTTCCAGCGCTCCCGGCGTTGAAGATAGCGGCCACTTCGTCTGCGCCCAGAGCGCGGTCGTAAACCGAGGCCTCATCAATGATGCCGTCGAACGGGAACCAATCTCCGGTTGTGCCTGGCCAGCCGGCGGTGTAACCGGTGCCGAGTTGGTACTGGTAGTTGCCTTCGCCGTAGGCCTGCTGAGTAAAGGGCATGCTGCCGGCCGCCACGCCGTCCACATAGAGAATTTCGGTGGTCCCGTCGTAGGTAACCGCCGCATGATGAAAGACGCCATTGTTGACTGGCACGGAGTTGCTGAGAAATGGCGGCGTACCGGCGCCCTCGAAGAAGTGTCCGTATATAAACCCATTGGTTCCAACATAAAGGGCCGGCACCCATCCGCTGGCGCTGGTGAAGGGCACGTGGTCCTGCTGTCCCAAGACCACGCCGCCGTTTGACGTTTTGAACCAGACTTCAAAGGAAAGCGGGTTCGTGCTGGTGCCCGAAGCGGGAAAAGGAAAAACGTTTTGCGGCAAAGCCACATAATCATCACCGCTGCCGCTGATGACAAACCCTTGCCCAACTTCCGCGCTGGCAAAGGTAACTCCGTCCACCAGCGTTGCATTGTTGGTTCCAGCGCTGTCCAGGACGTTGCCCTCCCCGCGCCACCAAGCGATTAACCCGGAGGGCGGCTGGAGACAGGACTGCGACGGTGAAGGGGCCGTGGCGCATAGCCAGAGTCCAACCGTCAAGAATGAAATTCGTCGTGATTTCATAGTATGCACATGTCTAGCGGCTTGTAATTGTTTGCCAGTACGTTGATGCCAGCGAATCTGCCAACGGATGGCCGCAGCAACAATGGGGTCTAGTACTTGGGGCTTTTACAGAGACAAGCTGGGCAAAATTACTGATTCAAACCGGGCGGCGGCAAAGAGTCCGCCACTTCACGGCGGATGCGCGTCGAAGCGCGGGCGATATGCGCCCGGTGCTCTATGGTCTCAAGTCAGTGTTCCTTCTGGAGCCAATGGCTGGGGTCGGCGCACTTGGCCGAGCGGCTTTGGCAACCAGAAGGCCAGGACCGCGGCCACTAACATCCCCACCCCCAGCGCTTGGAAGGGGATCGCCGTGCTATGATAGAGTTTGCTTAGCCAGCCAACGAAATCCTGGCCCACGAAGCCGCCCAGGTTGCCGAACGCGTTCACCATCCCTACGACCAATCCCGTCGTGCTCCGTGGCAGCGTCTCGCTGGGGATGGCCCAAAACGGCGCCATGGCAGCAAACGGTCCGGGGATGGCCAGGCACAGCAGCGCATACGAAATCCAGAAATGCCCGCTCATCGTTACGCTCAGAATCAGGCTCACTCCGCTCAATAGGTACACCGCCGCCACATGCCCCCGCCGTTCGCGGGTCTTATCCGAATGCCACGAGTTGATTACCATCACCACCGCCGTTACCGCATAAGGAATGGCAAATAAAACTCCGTAGAGCACCGGGCTGAAGCCCTGCACCTTCAGCCGGTCGGGCAGGAAGGTCATGCATCCATAAGCGGCGCAGTTGTGCAGAAAATAAATAATGATCATCAGGAACACCGAAGGGTGGAAACAGCGCCCGATCGACGAGACCCGGGTGGCTGGGGCCACCTGCGCCGCCTCCTTGCGCAACGTCTCCTCCAGGAAGGTCCGTTCCTGCTCGGAAATCCATTTGGCCTCGCGCGGATGGTCCCGGATAAACGTCCACCAGATGGGCAGCCAAAGGAAAGGCAGTAAACCTTCAAGAATCAGCATCCGTTGCCAGCCGACACTGCCCAGCAACCAGGCCGTCAGCGGCGCGGAGGCAACTACGGCCAGCGGTTGGCACAGATTCCAATAAGCGTTGGCGCGCGCCCGTTCGGCCCGGGGAAACCAACTTGCCAACAGCACCAGCGTGGCGGGAAAGACGCCGCTCTCGGTCACGCCCAGGAAGAAGCGCATCACCTCGAACTGGCGGAAGGTGTGCGCCAGTCCGCAACCCATGGCGCACGCGCCCCACCCCACCAGGCAGAGGCTGATCACTTTCCTGGCGCTCCAATGCGCCGCCAGGTATCCGCCGGCCACTTGCAGAAGGACATACCCCAGAAAGAAAATTCCCGCCGCTTCCCCCTTCATGCGATCGTCCATCATCAAATCCCGCATCATCCCGGAAATCTTGGGGTCCAGGGCCAGGGCAATGTTGGTTCGGTCCACGTAGGAGATCGTGTACATTAGCAGCGCCACGGGAATAATCCGGATCCAGCGCTGTTGTGGTGCCATTGGTTCGGCGATGAGGCTTTTTACCACCCCCGGGAGGTCGAGTCGATAACAGGATTTTGTCCGTATTTTTCCGGATTGCTTCTTTTTGTGGGACATAGCAAGATACGGACAGCGATTTCTCGATCTCGGGTTGGGGAGAGGAACGCGGGCAGCTCAGCAGTCCTCGGGGATTCTTTGGGCCAAGCCAACCGGTTTTTTATACTAACCCTGTAACCAGCGGCTCCTATGTCGCTGGTTTTTTTGTGACGCTTTTTGGTTGACCCTGACGTAGTTTCGGATCGAGCCACAGCATGCCGAGGTCCTTACGAAGTTTAACTCCGCGGCCGCAGCCTTTAAACTGGATATTTACACTCGTCTCACGCTCCTGCGGAGCCCAGGCTCGCTTGCACAAGAGGCTCGGCAGGAGCCTCGCCCTGCCGGAGTGTACGAAATATCCGGGCTAAAAGTTAGACGCGGTGCCTCTTTTTGAGGCAATGGGCCGGACCAGGACCTCGCCCGGAGCGGGCAGGGTATAAGGCTCAAAGGCCGGCCTCAACGTGGAGCTTGACAGGGGGATCCGCCGTTTGATGTGGTCGCGCCTCACGGGTCCGTATGCCCGGCTGTCCACGCTGTTGAGCCGATTATCCCCCAGCACGAAGTATTGGCCCTCTCCCAGCTCGATCGTTCCCATCCGTTTCCTGGGATAGGTATAGATTTTGCGAGGCACGTAGGGCTCGCGGAGGGCCAGCCGATCGACAAACACCATGCCACGCCAGAACTGGACCGTTTCTCCCGGCAGCCCTACGATCCGCTTGATGGCATACTCGTCCTCGCCGTCATCCAGCAAGACCACATCCCCCCTTGCCAGGGGCGTGGAGATCGGCACCGTGAACAGGCACGTTCCGGACGGGAAAGCGGGCATCATGCTCGTGCCGGTGACGACGCAAACCGAAGTGAGGAAACGGCGTCCAGCCGCTTGGCCGATCAGGCTGGCCAGGCATATCGCCAGGGTCCATCGGTAGGGTAACTTTTGCCAGAAGCTTGGGGCCAGGCTCGACATCTGTCTCATCGTCAGCCTCCAGCTATCGCAAGTTCCTTGCCGAAAACCGGGTAGTCCTCACCCTTTTGAGGTAGAGCTCATGATAGCCCACGGAGGCGACGTAAGCGACGGCATGAAGAGGGGCGGAGCTCAGTTTAAAGGTCTTTCTAAGCCAAGGGTCGGGCATCTGATTGTCCGGCGGCGGATAGCCATTGCCTTTGACAAAGACTTGATCGGTGCCAATCCACTTGGCTTTCCAATCCGACGGAGTCAAGAGCCCCATGGTCCAGTGGGCCGGTCGGCTCCAGGACGAGAGGCGGCCCCTTTCATCTTTGACCCGGACCTTCCAGAAACATTGCTGACCCGAGGTAAGCGGCTTGCCCCCGTAGGCGATATTAAGAGACTCATCCGACGAGACGACGCCCGAATCCCACAGATTCCCCCGATTCGCCGTTAACAACGCGGCCTGGTCGGCCACCAGGACGTGGTAGCTGGTTTGGCGCTGTGCGTGAGCCTCAGCATCGGTTGCGTTCAGCCTCCAACTGAGGCGAGGTGCCGGCACATCCAGCCCCAGCGGGTCGGCCAAGTACTCACAACGAAGCTCAGCCGGCTTGATCGAAACCGCCGCGAGAGCCGAAACACTAAATGCACCTGTCCCGAGTAGTGGGCAAAGGGCGATGAGGAGCGGGGCGGCGGCACGA
>Ga0209517_10005150_pt1 | contig 16777 bp, 16 predicted proteins | sample PeaSoiMetSII2010_FD_187695 | JGI IMG/M metagenome (GOLD analysis project Ga0209517, IMG submission 187695) | Peat soil microbial communities from Weissenstadt, Germany - SII-2010 (SPAdes) (version 2) | ecosystem: Environmental > Terrestrial > Soil > Wetlands > Peat | place: Germany...
AAGCCAGTCGACCACCTGGTTCGGCGGGCTGGGCTTGTGGAAGCCGAACACGATCAGGCCGGGGAGGCGCCAGCGGTGCGCCCACTCGGCCGCCCGCGGATAGATCTCGCTCATCTCGCGGGCAAATGCAGCGGCGTCGTCCGTGAGTTTGAAGAGGCCGGGAGAGAGCGCGGTGATTTCGACTTCCTCGCGCGCCGCGATCCGCTCGACCTCCAGCATCTCCTGTGGGCCGCACATAGGAGCGCGGCCGCTCGGGAGATTGCGAATCTCGTAGCGCAGCAGTCCGAGATCCTTGCCGATGCGCACGGCGGTGGCGAAGTCGCGGCTGATCTCGTCGGCCACAATTCCGAGTTTCATGCCACCTCCACGCTGCGTCTAGTCCTGGCGGATTCGTAGAAAGCGGCGACCACGCGCATGTCGTGAACTCCGGATGCGATCGACACCGGCGCCGGACGGCCGTCGCGCGCGGCTTCCAAGAACGCGCGGTGCTGGTTCAGCGGATTGGCGATGTCGTCAAAAGCGGGCGGTGCGATCTGCATCTGCTGCTCTTCGCCCTGGGGACCGCCGAAGGCCTGCGTCAAACCGCCGGAGTAGCGCACCACGCGTCCCTGGAACGGTCCCGCGCTGGAGGCCACGGCGAGCGCATTACCCCGGTAATGGAAACGGCCGAGGGTGCCATGTACCGCGAGCTCCTCGCCGTCCGCGCACCAGGCCGCGTCGATCGTGATCATGGCGCCGGAATCCGTTTCGAACACGGCGCAGGCGAGGTCTTCGCCCTCGATGCCGGGACAATGCAGGTTGCGCGTGAAGCCGGCGGCCCGAACCACGCGCGCTCCGCCGATCCACTCGAAGATGTGGATGTAGTGCACCGCGAGCTGGATGAAACAGCCGCCGCCGGTCTCTTCGATGGAGCCGCGCCAGGTGCGGTTACCGCGGAGGGCCTCTTCGGACCACATCATGCCGCCTTTGTGCATGAGGCGCGCGTAGCAGTGCACGATCTCGCCCAGCCAGCCTTGCCCGACCATGTCGCGGAGATCGTGGATGAGCGGCTGATCGAAATAGCTCATGTAGAGGCCGACCGTCCGGGTGGAGCGCTCGGCGGCGCGGGCGATGGCTTCGGCATCTTCGAGGTTGGCGGCCACGGGCTTCTGGAGCAGGACGTGCTTTCCGGCCTCGATGGCGGCGACGGCCTGCGAACGGTGCGCCGAGTTGGGCGTGCTGATCACCACGGCGTCTACGTCCTCGGTGAGGGCGGCGGCGTAGTCGGCGGTGGCGATGGGGGCGCTGACGGCATCGGCGGCGCGCCTGGCGCTTTCGGGATTGACATCGATGCAGGAAACGACGCGGACCCAGTCGAGATCGCGATAGACGTTCAGGTAGTGGGCGGCCATGCCGCCGCAGCCGACGAAGGAGACGTTGAGTATCATTTTGTGTGACCGGCAGCAACGACGGCCGGCTGCCGCGTGGAGTACAACGCAACGGCCATGCCGGTGAGCGTGAGCACCATGAGAGCCACGGTTTGGGCGGCGCTAAGCGGCAGGTACAGGATCAGCACGCCGCAGAACATTACCGATGCGGCGATCACCTTGTCGGTGATGCCGCGCTCGCGGAAGAACAACCACCCGGCAAAGACCGAGAGAATGATGCCGGCGCGCTTGATGCTCACCGTGATCACTACGGCGATGTAGGCGTACGAGGCGAGCTGGAACAGCAGCGAGACCGCATCCGAGAGGCCGGCCAGCGAAATCCATTTGGCGTTGTTGCGGGCGGCCTTACGGAAATCGGCCCTTTGCAGCTTTCCCCACGCGAAGAATACGATGCACAGTCCGAGCCCGTAGCTGAACGCCTCGGTGAAAACGTCGCTCATGACCACCAGTTTCTTGTCGAGCGGGTTGGTGATGGAGAAAATGAACGACACCATCAGCATGTAGCGGCTGCCCTTCTCCTGGATGACGGCCTTGATGGGGGCCGTCCAGCCGACCGCGAACAGCTTCCGGTGCATGACCAGCGACCCGACCACGATCAGAACCACGCCCAGCAGCTTGAGCGGCGAGGGCAGCTCGCCCAGCAGGATGAAGCCGCTGGGGATTAGGAAGACGGGGGTGAAGGCGAGAAACGGAACGCACATCGAAAGCGGCGAGATTTGCAGCGCGCGGAAGTAGAGCCACATGACGCAGGCGATCAGGCCCACGTCGAGCACCAGGTAGATGAGGAAAGTAGGAATGGGCTCGAGGTGCAGTTGCGCGACGCCGAACAGGGCGCCGCCATCGCGGATCACGACCGGCGTCCCGCGGAGGATCTGCCAAAGTAAGACCGCTCCGAAGCACACGGTGACCGCGACCCGCATCCAAAAGGTAGTGGGGATGAGGTCGCGGCCCTCCAGCGCGCGCTTGCGGGCGACGTCGGTGAGGACATTGGTGACCGACATGGCGGCCGCCATCAACAGTCCGGCGGGGGACAGGGTGAGATCGGGCATGACCGGCTTTCAGGATGCCTGCGCGACCAGTATAGCGGCAAGCACATCCGATCGGGATCCCGATGTGTGCGCCCTATCGCCGTACCGAAATCACGGAATCGACCTGACTGCGATACCCGCCAATCTCAGCGACAATCACACTGGCGCCGTCCGGCACATCCGGGACCCTGATGTTGAACTGGTAGAGTCCCGAACCGACCAGCCCGGCCCAGACTACTTCCGCCGGGGTTCGGCCAAAGTAGAAAGTGACGGGTGTAGCCAATGGTGCGGGTTGGGTGACCAGGCTGTCCGTGTCGACTGGAGGGTTGGTGTTCGCTGAATAACGAGAGGCGAGGAGCATGCTCATATTGGGTTTTCCACGTCGCGCCGCCGTCCCCAGTGTTCAGAATGACCTGCCCCCAGAAACTCACTCCAAAAGAACGCCTTCCCACGGCCCACCCGTGGGAGTTGTCGGCGAAGAATACGTCATGAAGGAGGTAGTGGGTGTTGATGTACGACTGGCTGAAGAGGCATCCGCAGTTGTAGCCACACGTCTCCAATGTGCCACAGGAATCCCAGGGCCGGGTGGATCTTGCCAGGTAATCGAGATCGCCGACCACGAAGACCCGGTCGCCAACGATGGCCACTCCATACATGCCTGCCGATACGAGGTAATTATGTTGGCCCATGTTAACGTCGGTCCAGGTCGCCCCGCCATCCAGCGTGCGCCAGACCGCCGTGCCATCTCCGAGGTAGGCGGTTCCCACGGCATACCCGCGGTTCCGGTCCACGAAACGGAGAGCGCGAACCTGCTCATTGAAACCACCTGCCGATTGGACCTGCCACGTGTTGCCGCCATCGGATGTGTGAAACGTGCAGCCGCCGGTGTAATCGGACGATGTCGGAAATCCTGCCGCCCAGCCGTTTGAGGCGTCAACAAAATCCATCGCTGTGAAAGTGAACCCGACACTGGTGGCGTATTGCTCGGTCCACGTCCGCCCGCCATCGGTGGTGTGATAGACAGCGCCGAGATGCTCGGGACCCATGATGTCATAGTGATCGAGTTTGAGACCGGCGGCCCAGCCGGTTTGCGAGTCGACGAACTTGATGCGGTTCAGGAGACTGGCATTCGCGGGTACCTGCTGCTGGCTCCAGGTTTTGCCCCCGTCACTGGTGTGCCAGATGCTGGCCAGCCAGTCGTCAGCGGCCATCTCGAACAGGTATTGGTTGTAGTGCATGGGTCGTACCGCCGTCGCCCAACCGGTGTTGGCATCCGTGAAAAACACGCTCCGGAACTCATCCGTTGTCGGCGCCGCCTGGCTGACCCAGTGCGCACCTCCGTCGGTCGTATGAAGGATAGTGCCGTTGGCGCCCACCACCCAGCCCTGGTTGGCGCTCACGAAGTACACGCCGTTGAACGTTTCGGCTACGCCGGCCGCTTGCGCAGCCCACGTTTGTCCCCCGTCCACGGTCTTGACGATCGTTCCCTCGTATTGTTTGCCGGTCTGGTTCCAATACGGTTCTCCCACCGCCCAACCCGTGTCGGCATCAATTATGGCAATGTCTTTGAGGTAATACGACGTCTCCTCAAATTGCTTCACGATCGGCGGGAGGTTAGCGGATTGCGCTGCCAAAGCGGCGTTGTGGAAACCACGCCTGGCTTGCGGGCGGAATCCGCGGTCGGCGTTGACACGCTGCGGCGCATTGGTTTCCGGGCGCTGTTCAGCGCCCAGGATTTGTAGCGCCGGCAGAGCCAGCGCAACAACCAACAGGTGCTTATTCATGGCTCTTCTTCCTTTCAAAGAATAGGGGAAAAGGTGGGAGCAGAGCGCGGACTTGAGTCGCCCGCTCGAAAGCGAGGAGCCACGACACAATCGGTTTCTGCCGGAGGCTCCCCGTTCATTTCCACCTCCTTGAAGGTGGCAAGGCATTTGGGACCCGCATCGACCAACCGATGCGATATTTTGCTTTCAAACAGAGTATAAGGTTTCTTTATCTGCAAATCAATATCCCAGATAAAGCGGATCAAGCGGCAGGAGTGCCTGCGCCACGGTTGGATATGAGACTGGGTTTTGGGATTGTGAAACGAATGCCGCGGAGCGGGGAAAGGCGGCCCGGTCGCCTTCGGTAAGTCTTCGGCGCCGTCACGGTGTAAACTGTTCAGAAGCTCATGTTGAATGTATTCAGCGAAGGAGAAGGCGCTGTCCACACCAGCGACGGGGTTCGCATCTTCTACCGGACCGCCGGGGAAGGCGAGAGAACCCTGTTGTTTATGCACGGTTGGGGCGGCAGTGGATCAGGATCGTTCTGGACGCCACTGCTGCGCCATCTTGACCCGGAGAATTTGCGTTTTGTGCTGGTGGATTTGCGCGGCCACGGCCGCTCGGAGCACACGCGCGATGGCTTCACCACGGAGCGGTTTGCAGAAGATATGTTTGAAGTGGCCGACCACGTGGGAGCGCGGGAGTTGATACCGGTCGGCTACAGTATGAGCGGGAGGTGGGCGCAGTGGATGGCGTGCAGCCGCCCAGAGTGTGTTGTTGGACAGGTACTGGTCGGCCCGGCGCCGGCATCGGCGATGCCGCTGACCCCGGAGCTCGCCGACGATTGGGTGCAAAGCGTTGCAACGCGCGAGGGCTACCATCGGTTTGAGACCCGGTTCACGAAGAATGCGCTTCCCGACGACATCCTGGACGACTGTTTTGCCGCAGTACAGAGCACACCGGAGTTTTCGTTGCGGGAGACGCTGCGAATGTGCGCGCAGGCGGGCTTTGCGGAGAAGCTATCGCTCGTGAAGGTCCCGACGGTGGTGATTGGAGGCCTGCACGACCCAATACTCACGCCGGATTACCTGCGCCAGCAAGTTGCGGCGAAAATACCGGGGGCGCGCCTCGCTCTGCTGGACTGCGGCCACAACCTCCCACTAGAGATGCCAAGGGAGACGGCTGCGGTTATCGAAGGTTTCATGGCGGGATTGGCCTCGCTATCCAAGCCCCGCGGTCTGAAGAATGCGCGTGAACCGGGTCTCTGATCGTAAAGGATCGAGTCGCGGTTCACACCTCAACCATAGCGCGATGGCCGGTGAACGCTCCTCACATGCCTGCTCCAGCCAGGCAAGTGCGTCGCTGTTGCGTCCGAGCCCGCAGCAGACCAAGGCCATTCCGTAAGGCGGAACGTACTCGGATTCGGAGCGGCTTTGAAGCGCCGACAACACACGCCCGGCATCCTCTTTTTTGCCCGACCGAGCAAGCGCATGCCCGAAAGAGGCATAAGCGAATGGAGTGTCTCCGGAGAGGTGTAGCGCCTTCGTCAGGCTCTCCATAGCATCGTCCGGACGGCCCAAGGCCTCATAACAAAGGCCCAAAATGTGCCATGCCGCCCAAAAACTCGGGTCCAGATCCAGCACTTTGGCGCATTCCCGAGTGGCATCGCCGTACCGGCGCTCGATGTAGTAACCCACTGCGAGCTGCGTCCCGATCATTGGCGAAAGCGGGTCCAGTTCGAGGGCTGCTCTCAATTGTTCTCGCCCCGCCGCGAATCGGCCAATCGCACAGAGACTGGCGCCATACCATTGGCGGGCCACGGAATACTTGGGTGCTAACGCGATGGCGCGCTGAAATTCGCGCTCGGCGCCGGCCCAATCCCAATCGTAAAGGGCGCTGACGCACGCCAGCGTAGCTCGCGCCTCTACCAAACCGGGGTCGAGTTCCAACGCTCGCATCACGGCAGCCTTGGCTCGCGGCATACTAACTGCCGGGGAGGTGAACGTGAACGTCGCCTGGATGAGATAGCAGTCCGCCATCCCGGCAAAGGCAGGGGCGAAGCTGGGATCGTGGTCGAGAGCTCGTTGATAGTACTGAATCGCCTTCGTGAGCGAGTCCGCCGTTCGCTTATTCCATAAGTGCCGGCCTCTCAAAAACGCTTCATATGCGGGCAAACTCGGTTGATAACGCTCGGTGGACGCGAATTTGGGGGCCAGCGCCACCTGCAGGGCCTGGGCAATGGCCGCCGCTATTTCTTCTTGCACGGCGAACACATCGCTCAATTCGCGGTCGTATCGCTGGGACCAGTAGTGAGCCCCATCGGAAGCGTTGATTAGTTGGGCGGTGACGCGAATGCGATTTCCGGCTTTGCGTACACTGCCCTCGATAATCTTAGTCACGCCCAACGTCTCAGCGATGCGGCGAATGTCGTCTTGTTTGCCCTTAAATGCGAACGCGGAGGTCCGCGCTATTACTTTAATCTCCGGGATCTTCGCCAACGCGATGATGATCTCCTCAGTCAAGCCGTCGCTGAAGAATTCATCGTCCTTTGACGCGCTCATGTTGGCAAAGGGCAGAACGGCGACGGACGCGTTGTCCCCGGTGGGCTTGCATGCGGTTGGGGTGGCTGCCGACGCCTGTAGCGCGCCTTTCAGTTCGTCTACGCTCTGGAAGCGCGCAGCAGGCGATTTGCGCAGGCAGCGTTCGACAATTTCTCTCAACTGCTTCGGAGCATCAAGCAATTTGGGTTCGTCCCGTAGGATCGCGGCTATGATATCGACGGGGGTTCCGCTTTTAAAGGCGCGCTCGCCGCTCAACATTTCGTACAACACCAGGCCCAATGAGAAAATGTCCGAGCGCACATCAAGCGGCTTGCCCTGCGCCTGCTCGGGTGACATATAGGCGATGGTGCCCTTCAATGTCCCTCCGATTGTTTCGGTAACGGTGTTAGCTTCGGAAGGCACAGCGGGGCGTTGCAGCTTTGCCAGGCCGAAATCGAGTAGCTTGACTCCGGTCGCCGTGACCAAAATGTTGTCCGGCTTCAGATCACGATGAATGATGCCCTTGGTGTGCGCCGCGGCCAGTGCGTCCGCGATTTGCGCTGCGAATCGGATGGCGTCACCAGGCGCCATGGGTACTGGGAGCGGCGTGCCCTCGATGTACTCCATAACCAGGTAGTCAGGCCCGATATCGTAGATGGTGCAGATGTGAGGATGATTCAATGCTGCGATGGCCCGGGCCTCGCGTTGGAGATTGCTTGTATCCGCGGCGTGCAGGAACTTGATGGCGACGGTGCGGTCGAGGCGCGCATCGTATGCCTTCCACACTTCGCCCATGCCACCCGCGCCCAGACGGGCGAGAAGTTCGTAGGGGCCGAGGCGCTCACCCGCAGATAGGGACATGCGACCGATTTTATCCTACTAAACTGCCCTGGCGGCGCTCAATGAGTCCTCGAAGCGCACCCGCTGCTTACGTGTGATATCTTTGCTGCCAGGAGTGCAAAGGCCGTTGGGCGGAACTCACGCCTTGCAGGAGGAACATGAATGCACCGGCCGTTCAAGATCGCTGCCGTTCAAGCATGCCCGGCTTATATGGATCGGGAAGCAACAATCGCCAAAGCCTCCCGTCTGATTGCAGAAGTGTGAGCGGCTGGCGCGAACCTTGCCGTGTTTTCCGAGGCCTTTGTAGCGGGCTATCCGCTCTGGGTTTGGTTCATCCCTGCAGGCCACACTCATCCGCTGCGCGAACTGTATGCAGAGTTCCTGGCGAACGCGGTTGCCGTTCCCAGCACCGCGACGGCCCTACTCTGTGAAGCCGCAAAAAAGGCTGGAGTGGCCGTCGCTATCGGCGTCAATGAGGTGAATAGCGAGGCGAGCTGTACCACGATCTATAACACGCTGCTGTATATTTCCGCGGACGGCGCCATCCTGGGAAAGCATCGCAAGGTGATGCCTACCGGAGGAGAGAAGCTGGTATGGGGCCTGGGGGACGGAAGCGACCTTGAGGTTTATGACCTACCCTTCGGCCGCTTGGGCGGGCTGCTTTGTTGGGAAAACTACATGCCTCTGGCGCGGTATGCGATGTCGGCCTGGGGCACGGAGATCTTTGTTGCTCCCACGTGGGACCGGGGAGAACCCTGGCTCTCGACCGGGCGCCACGTGGCTAAGGAAGGGCGATGTTACGTGATTGGCTGCTGCACACCAATGCAAAAGGACGACGTTCCCGATCGGTTGGCGTTCAAGGAGAAGTACCTGGCGGCCGTAGAAGGATGGATCAATCCCGGCGACAGCGTGATCGTGGATCCGGACGGAAAGGTGGTGGCGGGCCCCGCGAGCCAGGCAGAGACAATCCTATATGCGGAGTTGGATCGAGCAAAGATCACCGGTCCCAGATGGCAACTGGATGTCGCCGGCCACTATGCACGCCCTGACATCTTCGAATTGATCGTGCATCGCGGGCCAAAGCCGCTCCTCACAGTCTCGCTGGATCAAGGTGAGGGTGAGAGCACCGAAGCACACTCGCGCGAGGCCAGGGCGACAAGCTAACAATCATCGCGGGCGTCCGCCCGACTTTGGCGGTTTTGGAGTGTGAAACGAATGGCGCGGTGGCGGGGAAGGGCGGCCGGGCGCCGGGTGACGGTCGCGGTTTCCGGCGGGCTTTCAATACCGGATCTTCCGGAGGAAGGAGCGGCGAACGGGGAGTTTCGGATTACAAAACCGGCGTCCCCGGCTGGCGGGCCGTTTGACGAAACAGGCCCGGCGCGCCCATCATGAAGAAGCGGATGGTCGAAAACACGTGTATACCAACAAACAGACCGATACCCTCATAACAGCACTGAACTCGTTTCAAATCGAATTGCCCTCCTGGGGATTCGCGAATACCGGCACACGCTTCGGTAAGTTTCTGCAGCCCGCCGCGGCTACCACTACCGAAGAGAAGTTCAACGACGCCGGCCAGGTGCATCGGTGGACGGGCGTTTGCCCGACCGTTGCCCTGCATGTGTTGTGGGATCTCCCCAACGGGGCCGGAGACGTGGAGGAGGTTCAGGCGATGGCGAGAAAGAATGGACTGCGCGCCGGAGCCATCAACCCGAACGTCTTCCAGGATCAGATCTACAAATTCGGCTCGCTGGGCAATCCCGATCCCGGCGTGCGTAAAGAGGCGCTGGACCACATCGTGGGCAGCATCGAGATCGGACAGCGCCTGGGGAGCCGCGACCTTTCGCTATGGTTTACCGACGGGTCGAACTATCCGGGCACGCAGAACATCCGGCACCGCCGCAAGTGGTTCGAAGAGGGACTGCGGGCCGCGCACGAGCACATGACGCCGGGCCAGCGGATGCTGGTGGAGTACAAGCCCTTCGAGCCGGCCTTCTACCACACGGACATCGCCGATTGGGGCATGGCGCTGCTACTGGCGCGGGCCGCGGGTCCGAACGCGCGGGTGCTGGTGGACACGGGCCACCACTACCAGGCGCAGAACATCGAGCAGATTGTGGCGTGGCTGCTGGATCTCGAGATGCTGGGCGGCTTCCATTTCAACGACCGGCGTTATGCGGACGACGACCTGACGATGGGCTCGATCGATCCCTACCAGGTGTTTCGGATCTTCCACGAGATCCTGCACTTCGAATGGGAGATGGGCAAGCGCGCGGACATCGGCTACACGATCGACCAGAGCCATAATCTGAAAGGCAAGATCGAGGCGATGATCCAGACCGTGACGACGGCCATGGAGCTATACGCGAAGGCGGCGCTGGTGGACCACGAGAAGCTGGCGGGCTGTCAGACGCGGTGCGCGCTGGTGGACGCGGAGACCTGCCTGAAGGACGCGTTCTCGAGCGACGTGCGCCCGGCGATTCGCGAATGGGCGCAGTCGAAGGGCCTGCCGGCGGACCCCATGGACGCATTCCGGCAGAGCGGATACCTGGAGCGTATCACGGCCGAGCGCGGCGCGAAGAACATGGCCGCCGTCTCCAGTTACGCATAGGACGAGAAATCCATGCCCCGGTACGCATTCAAACTGCAGATCAAGCCGAACGCGATCGAGGAGTACGAGCGCGAGCACCAGCGGGTTTGGCCCGAGCTGTTGGCGAAGCTGAAGGAAGTGGGGATCTCGGACTATTCGATCTTCCGGCGGGGACAGGAGCTGGTGCTGTGTTTGCAGGCGGAAGACTTCGATAAGGCCTGGGACGAGCTGGATCGCGACCCGGTCAATCAACGCTGGCAGGCATTCATGAGCAGGCTATTCGAGCCGGTGCCGGACAAGGGGCCGGGAGAACGGTTTGCCATGATGAAGGAAGTATTTCATCTGGAGTGAGGCTGCCGGCGGCAAGACCGCGCCCTCGGGGCCCGGAGTTACCGGTACCTGCCGCGGATGCCGTTCCACCGTACGGCGAGCGGTTCGAGAAAGGCCGCCGCACCGCGCCACATGCTCACCTTGGTTCCGGCGACGTTGTTCCACCGGACCGGCACTTCCAGCGCGCGATAGCCAAGCCGTTGCGCGATGAACAGCACTTCCACGTCAAAGCCGAACCCGTCCAGCTTCTGCCGCCCAAAGACCTCGCGCGCCGGCCGCGCTTCGAACAGCTTGAATCCGCACTGCGTATCGCGGAACGGCAGCCCCGTGACGAGCCGCATGACCAGGTTGAATAACCGCCCCATCATCTCCCGCAGGACCGGCTGGTGCACGCCCACCAGCGACCGGTCCACCGCGCGAGAGCCGATGGCCACCTGGGCCTCGCCGCGCCCGGCGGCGTCCCACAGCTTGTCCAGCTCGCCGATGGGCGCCGAAAGATCCGCATCGGTGACCAGGATCCAGTCGCCCCTGGCTTCCAGCACGCCGTGCTTCACCGAGTAGCCCTTGCCGCGATTGCCGGGGTTTTCGAGCACGCGCGCGCCGGCGTCCCTGGCCACGGCCGCGGTGCGATCGCGCGAGCCGTCGTTCACCACCACGATCTCGGTGAAGTCCCACTCGGTCGCGGCCAGGTAGGCGCGGACCGTCTTCAAAGTGGCAGGCAACCGGGTCTCTTCGTTATAGGCAGGAATGATAATGGAGATGGACCGTCGCAAACGAAGACTTATAATAGCTTATTTCCCCCCAAGAGGAGACCTTTTTGTCGCTGGAAGACGAACTGCTCAAGCAGCGCCTGATGCGCATTCGCGAGCTCGAGGCGCTGGGACACCGGCCGTATGGCCGGCGATTCGATTTCACCCACACGATTCCGGAGATCGTCGCGGGCTACGGCGCCAAGACCGCCGAAGAGTTGACACCCCAGGTGAGCGTGCGCATCGCGGGGCGCGTCATGACCCTGCGCCACATGGGCAAGGCGGGCTTCGCGCACCTGCAGCAGTCGGGCGAGCGCTTGCAGATTTACGTGAAGAAGGACGCGGTCGGCGAGCGCGACTACCAACTGTTCAAGCTGGTGGATCTGGGCGACATCATCGGGGTGGACGGCTACTTGTTCCGCACGCGCACCGGCGAGTTGAGCGTGCACGCGGCGAAGCTCGAGTTCCTCTCCAAGACCCTGCTCTCCATGCCCGAAAAGTGGCACGGCCTGGAGGACGTGGAGACGCGCTATCGCCAGCGCTATCTCGATCTGATCGCCAATCCGGAAGTGCGCCAGGTGTTCGTTACGCGCGCGCGCATCATCGCTTCATTTCGCCGCCAGATGGAGGCCCACGGATTCATCGAGGTGGAAACTCCCATGATGCAGCCGCTCTACGGGGGCGCCAACGCGCGGCCGTTCGTGACGCATCACAACACGCTGGATGTCGATCTCTACCTGCGGATCGCGCCGGAGCTGTACCTGAAGCGGCTGACCGTCGGGGGCCTGGACCGGGTCTACGAAATCAACCGCAACTTCCGCAACGAGGGACTCTCCAAGCACCACAACCCCGAGTTCACCATGCTCGAGTTCTACCAGGCCTACACGGATTACCGCGGCCTGATGGACTTTTCCGCCGAACTGCTGGCGCAGGTAGCGCGCGACGCCACCGGGTCCACGGAAGTGGAATTCGAAGGCCACAAGCTGGACTTCGGCCGCATGGAACGCTACAGCATGCGCGAAGCCGTGGTCCATTTCTGGGAAGGCGAGGGGCGGCCCACGGAGGAGGACGTTCGAAACCCCGAGTGGCTGCTGCGGCACTCGGAGAAAGCCACGGCCGGCGAAGCGCTCACCGACCTTTTCGAGCGCCGGGTGGAGGAGAAGCTCATCCAGCCGACATTTATCTACGACTACCCGGTGGAGACCTCGCCGCTCTCCAAGAACAAGGCCGACGACCCGGCCTTCGTGGAGCGCTTCGAGATCTACGCCGCCGGCATGGAGATCGGCAACGCCTATACCGAGTTGAACGATCCGCAAGAGCAGCGCCGGCGTTTCGAAATGCAACTGGCCATGCGCGAGCGCGGCGACCAGGAGGCGCACCAACTGGACGAGGATTACGTGCGCGCCCTGGCCTACGCGATGCCGCCGACCGGCGGTGAAGGCATCGGCATCGACCGCCTGACCATGATTCTCACCGGCTCACGCTCGATTCGCGACGTCATTCTGTTTCCGCTGCTGCGGCCGGAAGGGCCCATCGAGCTGATCGGTCTCATGCGCGATCTGGACAAGCTGTGAACACGCGCTTCGAGCTTTTTGTCGCCAGCCGCTACCTGCGGGCACACCGCAAAGAGGGCGTCATCTCGGTGATTACGGTGATCTCGATCCTGGGCGTGGCCGCGGGGGTGATGGCCCTGGTAATCGCGCTGGGCGTGAACAACGGTTTCCACGACACCCTGCAGCGCAACCTGCTGGGCGCCACGGCGCACATCGACGTAACGGCGAAAGGGACCAGCGGCGTCGAAAACTGGCGCGACCTGGACGGGCGCCTGCGCAAGCTGCCGCACGTCACCGCGGTCTCGCCGGCGCTCTACAGCACGGTTCTTCTCAGCGGCCCGCTGCAGTCCACGGGGGCCGTGCTCAAGGGCGTGGATGTCGATTCCGAACTGGCCATCAGCGATGCGCTGCGCCATCTGAAGGCCGGCTCTCTCGACCGCTTGCGCGATCCCGTCGCCGATCCTCCCGGGATTGTCCTGGGGGCGCGGCTGGTGGACGATACCGGCATGGTGCTCAACTCCAAGATCTGGGTGGTGAGCCCGCAGGGCGGCCCGCTTTTGCCGACGGGCCCCCGGCCATCCTATCGCCAGTTCCGTATCGTGGGCATCTTCGAATCGGGATTCTACGAGATCGACGACAAGTGGACCTTCACCTCGATTCAGGCCGCGCAGAGGATGCTTTCCATCCCCGATGCGGTGAACCGCATCGAGCTGAATGTCGACGATCTGAACCAGGTGGAGAAATACGCTCCGGAGGTGGAGAAAGCGGCCGGGCCCGATTACGTTGTTACTACGTGGAAGGAGCAGAACTATCAACTGATGCGCGCCCTGAACCTGGAGCGTGTTGTGACCATCATCACCATCGGGCTGATCGAGATCGTGGCCGCGCTCAATATCTTCATCACGCTGGTCATGATGGTGATGGAAAAGTACCGCGACATCGCGGTGCTGATGTCGATGGGGGCGCGCCACAACCAGATCCGCTGGATCTTCATGCTGCAGGGCGTGCTGATCGGGATCGTGGGCAGCGCCATCGGCCTCACGGCCGGATACACGCTGTGCCATTACGCCAACAAGTACCGGTGGATTCACCTCGACCAGACGGTGTACGCCCTGGCATTCGTGCCCTTCGAGCCGCGCTGGATCGATGGGGTGTGGATTGCGGCGCTGGCGATTCTGGTGAGCTTCCTGGCGACGGTCTATCCCGCCCGGAATGCGACGAGGATCGCGCCCGCCGAAGTCTTGCGGTACGAGTAGTCCAGCGACCTCCTGGTCCGAGGGTACAATAATGGATGAATGGGTGCCGGTCAACTCATAAAAGCGCATCGCGACGAGATCCTGCGGGTAGCCGCTTCCCACGGCGCGGGGAACGTCCTGCTTTTCGGCTCGGTGGCTCGGGGGGAAGACACGGCGGAAAGCGATGTGGACTTCCTTGTCGACGTAACCGGCGATACCACGCCATGGTTTCCGGCTAGCCTGGTGGCTGATCTCGAGCAACTCCTGGGCCAGCGTGTACAGGTGGTAATTCGACGCTCGCTGAGCCCTCTGATCCGTGACGCCGTTCTGCGGGAAGCCGTGCCGTTGTGAAATCCCAGCGGGCGTATGTCGAACATGTCATTGAGTGCATTCGCAGGATCCAGGAGGATTCCGCAAGCGGCCGAGATGCTGTCTTTGCTTCGCGAACACTCCGGGACGCGATCGTCCGTAACCTTCAGGTGCTCTGCGAGTCGACGCAACGGATCGCCGAGCCGCACAAACAGCGGCATCCCGAGCTCGACTGGTCATTGATAGCCGGGATGCGAAACGTCCTGGTGCACGACTACTTTGAAGTGGACTTTGAGACGGTCTGGCTCGTCGTTACGCGAGATCTTCCCGCCCTTGAAAAGGCGATGCGCGCCATCCTGGCGGTGTTGGACCAGCCGCGTTAGTTAACCTTCCCCCTGTCCTGCCTGAGCCTGATCTCACGCAACAGGTTTGCCTTTCGGCGCCTGACCAGGGAGCAGAAAAGTCTTGATCAACTCACCCTCGCCGCAGACTGTCATGCCGGAGAATCGCTTGTACCACTGGCCCTCGGGAACTTCGGGCTCGCTGTCGAGCCACTTCGCCAGCAATTCTAACTGAGATGCGGGTATCTTCCGGCTCTGGACTCGGTCGAGCAGGTGCTGAAACAAGGCGGGAGGAACATTTTGGCGGCGGACTCTCGGCACACGCTGATCCCTGGATTCCCGGCCCTAGATCCCGTAGAAGCCGCGCGTGAGACGTTCTTTGATCCGTGCCGCCTGGACCGGATCCGAAGCTGACGCGAGCCGCTTGGCTAGCAATCCCAATTCCTCGGGGCCAAGGCGGTTGCCCTTGCCTTCCAAGACTGCAAGTTCCGCGGTCTCGAGGGCGACCTCTTCCCCGGTTGGCTTGCGCGCCACGATCTGGCTCCCAGTGAGCGCCTGCCGCACGAACCAATGATAGACGGCCAGCGCGCTCTTGATCACCTCAGTTCGCTTGGAGCCTGTTAACGCGGCCATCTGGTCAACCAGCGCAAGTTCGGTCGGAGTCAGGACGGGCTGGATTCTTGCCATACTCGGATTTCCTCAATTCCTGTGCTTATTCTACTCCTTTCCGAGCGAGTTGTGGAGCATAGGCTTGAACGAATGCTTCGAGCCGCGGTGGATCGACGACGTGTGGATTGCGGCGCTGGCGATCCTGGTGGGTTTCCTGGTGACGGTCTATCGTGCCCGCGATGCCACTCGCATTGCGCCCGCCGAAGTCTCGCGGTACGAGTAGGACATCGTTCCCCGCCGGCCGAACGGTACGATAATGGATGAGTGGGCGCCGGTCATCGCATCAGGGAGCATCGCGACGAGATCTTGCGGGTGGCCGCCCTCCATGGCGCGGGCAATGTGTTGCTATTCGGCTCGGTGGCCCGCGGTGAAGACACGCCGGAAAGCGATGTGGACCTCCTTGTCGACGTAACCCATGATACTACGCCATGGTTTCCGGGGAGCCTGATCGCCGACCTCGAGCAACTCCTGGGCCAGCGTGTACAGGTAGTGATTCGACGCTCGTTGAGTCCTCTGATCCGTGACGCCGTTCTGCGCGAAGCCGTGCCGTTGTGAAATCCCAGCGTGCGTAGCCACCGTCTATCCTGCCCGGAATGCCGCCAGGATCGCGCCCGCCGAAGTCTTGCGGTACGAGTAGCACACGGCCGTTCGGACGCAATCCACGATGAGACCAGGCGAGCGACAATTAAGATGCATAGATCTCAAATACGAAAGGAAGCATGGGTCATGAAGCCGGTCCGGTACGTTGCGGGTGTATGGATCGCGAGCGCCGCGCTTATCGCTCAGCCGTACGTGATTGCGACAGTCGCAGGGGGAGTGCCGCCTCAAACGCCGGTCCCAGCCATGAATGCCTCAATTTCGCCCAGCGGGTTGGCGGCAGATTCATCGGGAAACGTGTACTTCTCCAGCCGAAACGCGGTTTACAAGCTCGATGCCCGCAACATCGTCACGCGGATCGCGGGAAACGCGAGGCCGGGCTTCTCCGGCGACAACGGTCCTGCGGCGGATGCCCAGCTCAATAATCCAAACGGGCTGGCGGTTGACACATCGGGCAGTCTTTATATCGCGGACACCGGGAACGGCCGCATCCGGCGAGTCTCGAGCGGCGGCCTGATCGCGACCGTCGCCGGCACCGGCACTTCCCAGAACGGTTCGGGTGATGGCGGCCCGGCAAATCAAGCCCCGTTGTCCGAGCCGTACGGAGTGGCGTTCGACTCCGCGCAGAATCTGTACCTCGCGGACAACGTTTCGATCCGCAAGGTCTCAACGGACGGCATCATACAGACAATTGCCAGTTGCCGCAACGCCTAGTCTTTTCCAATACAGAATGATCCTGAGATCGGGGGCTGTTTCCAATACAGAATGATCTTGAACATTGGTTGATAAAAATGTTTTAGGTCGTTTGG
>Ga0209517_10005151_pt1 | contig 16777 bp, 17 predicted proteins | sample PeaSoiMetSII2010_FD_187695 | JGI IMG/M metagenome (GOLD analysis project Ga0209517, IMG submission 187695) | Peat soil microbial communities from Weissenstadt, Germany - SII-2010 (SPAdes) (version 2) | ecosystem: Environmental > Terrestrial > Soil > Wetlands > Peat | place: Germany...
CCTCGTCAGGACCAGCAGAAACGCGGGGACGGCAAGCCGCCCCCCTACGGCGGGCCGGTTATCGACGGATTGGGGCCCCGGCTACTCATCTTGCTCCCGTCCGGGGAGCCCAGCTTCACGCGCAGTCGACCGACCCCGTTACGATCGGGTAGAGAAACTCTTGAAACATCTTCTAGCGCGAACCATCGGGAATTGATAAGCTGCTTTCCGCTGTAATCGAGGGGCGGATGGCCATCCGCTCCCACGCTGTGTGGCAACAGTGACAATAGGGAGGCAACATCCGATGATTCAACGACGCGAATTCCTGAAAGCGGCAGGTGTATCTGCGGCGAGCATGGGCAGGCCCGTCGTCTCGAATGCGGACCAAAGCAGCGCTACCGCGTCCGTCACGGCAGACACCAAATACCCGAAGCTGGCGATTAAGACGAGGTACTCTCCCGAGCGACTCGCCTTCGCGGCCTCGGCAGGTTATGAAGGCGTGATTGTGGACGTCAACCAATACTTCGATCCCGATAAGCTTACCGACAGTCAGATTGATCAGGTCTTGGCCACCGCACGAGATGCCGGAGTGCGCATCATCAGCATCGAAAGCATGGTGAACCATCTGGCGCCCGATCCTGCCGTACGACGCCAAACGCGAGCCGGCTTCGTCCGGTGCATCGAGTTGGCCCATCGGCTGGGGTGCAAGTTTGTGGGCACGTTCAGCGGGGGCAAGCCGGGCGCATCGGTGGACGAACAGGCGAACGAACTGGCGGAAGTGCTCAATGAGCAGTACCTGCCCGTGTGCGACAAGTTGGGTGTGGGGATTGGGCCTGAGAACTATCCCTGCGATGAGAACTTCGCCACCGTCCCCGCCACCTGGGAGAAGGTGTTTGCCCTGGTTCCGAACCATCACTTCGGGCTCGAGTTCGATCCTTCTCATCTAGTGCGGCAATACATCGATCCTATCCAGACGGCCTGGGACTTTCGCGACCGGATACTCGCCGTGCATGCCAAGGATACGGAAATCATCCAGCCGGTGCTCGCCAAAGTCGGCATACACGGCCGAGGCTGGTGGCGTTACCGCATTCCGGGACAGGGGCTGATTGACTGGCCCAAGTTCATTACCGTGCTTTTGCAGGCGGGATTTCGCGGCGGCATGGCCGTGGAACACGAGGACAATTTCTGGGACGCCCCCCGCGGCGACCAGGGCCCCGAAATGGCTCAGGAACGCAAAGACGGCTTTATCCTGGCCGCACGCTTTCTGCGCCAATATCTTCCCGGGCGATTGAGTTGATTGATCACCCGCTGAGAGTAGGGGCGGTTCGCGAATCGCCCCTACCAGCCGGATTGGCTGCCGCGTTGTTTTTCGCGGGCCGTTGTAATATCCTTCCAGAGCGGGCGAATCCATCAAAGCGAAGGAGGTCACATGCGGCGCAGAACGTTTTTCGGCGGAGTTTTCGCCGGGCTCACGGCCTCGGCGTTCGGGGCGAAGCCGCCCAAGGCCAAGGCAGGCGATATCCCGGTGCGGACGTTTGGCAAGACGGGTGAAAGGCTCACGATTATCGGTCAGGCCGGCGGGCGTTTTCCCCTGATTACCTTCGAAGAGGCAAAGGCAATTACTTTGCGCGCCTACGACCTCGGGATCAACTATTTTGACAATTCCATTGATTATTGGGACGGCCGGTCAGAGGAAGTTTACGGAGCCGTTCTTCCGCCTTTTCGAAAGCATGTTTTCATTACGACCAAGGCCAACAAGCGCACTCGCGACGGCGCGGCGGAGGAACTCGACCTGTCTCTGAAACGACTGAAAACTGACTATGTCGATCTGTGGCAGATTCATGGCGTCGATGAGAAAGCGGAGGTTGAGCAGATCTTCGGCCCCGGCGGAGCCATCGAGGCTTTCGAAGCCGCCAAGAGGGCAGGGAAGTGCCGCTTCATCGGTTTCACGGGCCACCACGACCCTAACGTTCACGTGGAAATGCTCAAGGGTTACGAGAAATTCGATTCCATATTGATGCCCTTGAACATAGCCGACCCCAGCTATTTGAGCTTCGAAAAACTCACTCTGCCGCTCGCCGCCGAACGCGGTATGGCCATTCAGGGAATGAAGTCCCTGGCCAACGCCAAGCTCTTGCAGGAATTCAGCGCGCGAGAATGCTTGAGCTACGCCCTAAGCCTGCCCGTCAACTGCGTTACCCTCGGGTGCACCACCATCGGCCAGTTGGAAGACGATGTTCGCATCGCCCAACAGTTCAAGGCGTTCACATCCGAAGAAATGGCCGCGCTTCGCAAGCGAGCCGACGGCATTAAGGGACCAAGCCTGGAAGATTGGAAGCGGAACATCAATGCTCCAGCGACCGCATCCTCGACAGGCTACCGGGTGGCGCGCCAACGGCACGGATGATGCCTGGGACGCAAGGTTGGCTCGCGGCCGGCCGCCGCTTACAGCGTCAGTCCGTGTGGTATAATTTGTTCTTCAGCCACGAAATTAACTTTAATCACGAAATTAACTTCAATTAGTGCTCTTGCTGGAAAGGGCGAAGGAGTCCCTTTGATGGTTTCCAAAACCTTCGAAGTCAAGGTTGTGCGGGAAGGTCAAATGTGTTTCATTCCCTTGACGTTCGATCCCAAAGGTGTCTTTGGCAAGGTGCGCGCCCCCGTAAAGGTGACGCTGAACGGGTACACGTACCGCAGCACCATCGCCGCAATGGGCGGGCCGCCATTCATTCCGTTGCGGAAGAGCAATCGCGAGGCGGCAGGACTAGAGGGCAACGAAACGCTCGAAGTGCGGCTTGACCTTGACACCGAAAAGCGTGAAGTGAAGCCGCCCGCCGATTTCGTCAAAGCGCTCAAAGCCGCGCCGCCCGCCTGGGAGCATTGGCAAGAGCTCAGCTACACCCACCAGCGCGAATATGTCGAAGCGTTGGCTGGAGCCAAGAAACCAGAAACGCGCGCCCGCCGCCTGGAGAGCGCGGTTCAGAACATCCGGGCGCGGCAGGAACGAAAGAGCAAGCGCCAGGGAGGTTAGGCTGTATTTGACTGCCTCCGTGAACAAACACGCTTGCCATCTTGACCGCCAGTATGATACATATAGCCATATGAAGACAACCGTACATATTCCCGACGCTCTGCTTGCACAGGCCAAACACCTCGCCTCTCAGGAACAAACCACGGTGAGGGCTTTGATCGAGGAAGGGCTCCGGCGCATCCTAGTTGAGCGGAAAGCAGCGAAGCCCTTCAAACTTCGCAGAGTGACTTTCCGAGGTAAGGGCCTTCAATCCGGCATGGCCGGAGCTTCCTGGCAGGAGATACGCGACAAGATTTACGAAGGGCGCGGCGCATGATCGCCGTTGACACCAATATTCTGGTCTATGCTCACCGCGAGGACTCACCATGGCACGAGCAGGCTTTTGCCTGCTTGGCGTCATTGGCTCAAGGCCGGGCCGCTTGGGCGATCCCTTGGCCTTGCCTGCACGAGTTTCTGGGCATCGTGACCCACGCCAGAATCTATAAGCCACCCACTCCGCTCAAGATGGCTCTCGCACAAGTGGAGGCTTGGCTTGAAGCCCCCAGTTTGGTGTTGCTAGCCGAAACAGGCAGCTACTGGCCGGAATTGCGAGCGGTTCTCACAGCAGGTCGCGTTGCCGGTGCGCAGGTGCACGACGCGCGATTGGCGGCGCTTTGCCGCCTCCATGGAGTAGTGGAGATGTGGTCCGCAGACCGGGACTTTGGGCGCTTCCCCGCCTTGAAAACGCGCAACCCCTTAGTGCAGTGAATTCAAGTCCTATCGTGACGCGGCCTGCAGCAAATCGAGCCATCCATTCACGATGGATGTTTCCGCGCAACCTGGCTTCAGGCGCGGTCTGAGCACCTGAAACGTGTAGGCTCCGAAAGCGGCTGTGCCTCTGATTCTGACTCCTGACTTCTGACGCCTGCTCATCACCTTGCCGCGCTCTTTCCGCGTCCTTTATAATGAACGTTCGGGCTCACGGGCTTTCACGTGAATTCATGATTATGCTGCGTCCGTTTCGTCCAATCTGGCCGTATCTAACGCGCTACAAAGCGCGTTATTTGGCGGGATTTCTCTGCCTGGTATTCGCTCAGGTGGGTGTGCTCGTTCCTCTCCTCATCAAAGCCGGCATTGACGACTTGACCCATGGAGGGCCGGCTCGAAAATTGCTTAGCGTGGCTGGACTGCTTGTGGTTGTGGCCGTGTGCAAATCCGTTTTGGGATTCTGGGTGCGCTGGATTCTGATCGGGATATCGAGGGATGTCGAATACGACTTGCGCAACGATTGTTTTCTGCATCTCATGCGCCTGTCCCCGCGTTACTACACTGAGAATCGCACCGGCGACCTGATGGCGAAACTCACCAACGACCTGAACGCCGTGCGCAACATGGTGGGGCCGGGCATCATGTATTCCGCCAACACGCTGGTGCTGGGCCTGGCAACGGTTGCCCTGATGCTGCATCTTGACTGGCGCCTCACGCTGTATTGCCTGATTCCCATGCCGCTGGTGTCGGTTGGGGTCAAGTTCCTGGGCGAGCAGATTCACGAACGCTTTGAGAAGATCCAGGCGCTTTATTCGGAACTCACCGAGCGGGTGCGCGAAAACCTCTCCGGCGTGCGGGTAGTCCGCGCCTTCTGCCAGGAAGAAGCGGAGATGGCGGAGTTCGACACGATGAATCTCGACTTCGTAGCCAAGAACAAGGGGCTTATCTGGATTTCAAGTTTCCTGTGGCCCAGCATGGAACTGCTCTTCGCGGTGGCTTTCCTGCTGCTCATGGTGGTGGGCGGCCATCACGTGCTCACGCACCGGATCAGCGTGGGAACTTTCGCGGCGTTCAATGTCTTCCTGACTTACCTGATCTGGCCCATGATTGCGCTCGGCTGGGTGACCAATCTCGTGCAGCGCGGCCTAGCCTCGCTGGGGCGCCTGATGCAGATCTTCGATGCGAAGCCGGATATTGATGACCGCGCCGTTCCCGCGCAACACCTGACTTCGCTGCGAGGGGAAATCGAGTTTCGCAACCTCACTTTTGCTTACAACGGCACGCCCATCTTGAAGAACCTGAACCTGCAAATACCTGCGGGAAAGACGGTGGCCATTGTGGGTGCGACGGGTTCGGGCAAGTCCACTTTGGTGGGGCTGATCCCGCGGCTTTACGATGCGCCGGAGGGCAGCTTGCTCGTTGACGGCGTGCCGATCCGCGAGATTCCGCTCCAGACGCTTCGCCGGCACATTGGATTTGTGCCCCAGGAGACTTTCCTGTTCAGCGAAAGCATTCGCGAGAACGTCAAGTTCGGCGTGCCGGAGGCAACCGACTCGCGAGTGGAGCGCGCGGCGGAGATTTCCAACATCCTGCCGGAAATCCAGAGCTTCCCAAAAGGCTTCGACACCATGGTGGGCGAGCGCGGGCTGACGCTTTCCGGCGGGCAGAAACAACGTACCGCGATTTCACGTGCCGTCATCCGCGATCCGCGCATCCTGATTCTTGACGACGCGCTTTCGAGCGTCGATACCTATACAGAAGAGAAGATCCTCCGGCAACTCACCGGGGTCATGGCGGGGCGCACCACCATCCTGATCTCGCACCGCGTGTCCACTATCCAGAACGCCGACGAGATCGTGGTCCTGCACGGCGGTGAAATCGCCGAGCGCGGCACCCACGCCGAGTTGCTGGCGCTCAACGGCCATTATACGGATTTGTACAACAAGCAGTTGATTGAGGAGGAACTAGAGAGAGAGGTGTAGGGCAGCGCATTGCGCCGCCTGTCCGTTGTCCGTTGTCCGTTGCCGCCAGGGGACGGCGATGGTTAACGACAGGGGACAACTGACGACGGACAACTGACAACTGACGATGGCTGACTCTTTCCACGACGAAGAAATCCTCGGCAAGGCGTACGACGCGCGGCTGATGCGGCGGCTGCTTGTCTACCTGCGTCCGTACTGGCGCATGACGCTATTTGCCTTGGTGGCGATCCTGCTGTTTGGGATCTTGCAGGCGGTGCCGCCCTATCTACTGAAGGTCGAAGTGGACCGCTATCTCGACCCGGCTGGGCGCTCGCGGCTTCCCGGAATTCTGGCGGGTTTCCTCAGTCACAACCCCGCGGTCGGCATCGCGCAAATCGTGTTCGCGCTTCTGCTGCCCACCGTGGTGATGACCTTCGGGCTGGAGTTTGCGCAGTCTTTCGCCATGCAACTGGTGGGGCAGCAGGTGATGTACGACATGCGCAAGCAACTGTTCGCGCACCTGCAACGCCTCCAGATGAGCTTCTTTGACCGCAACCCCGTGGGCCGTCTGGTGACGCGCGTCACCACCGACGTGGACGTGTTGAACGACCTCTTCGCTTCCGGCGTCGTGGCTCTCTTCGGCGACGTCTTCTCGCTTTTCAGCATTATGGTAGTCATGCTGAAGCTGGATTGGAAACTGGCTTTCCTCACCTTCTCGGTGCTGCCCGTCATTGTGCTGGTCACCGGCGCTTTCCGGAAGGCGGTGCGCGAGTCTTACCGGCGCATTCGCGTGGCCATCGCGCGCATCAATGCTTATTTGCAGGAACAGATCACGGGAATGTCGGTGCTGCAGCTCTTTAACCGCGAAGATATCAGCTACCAGGAATTTGAGAAGATTAACCGCTCTCACATGGAAGCCTACAAGGATTCGATTCTGGCCTACGGGCTGTTTTATCCGGCGGTCGATCTTCTGGGCAGCGTCGCGGTGGGCATCATTATCTACTTGGGCGGCGGCATGGCGCTGCGCAACCTGGTTACGATCGGCACCGCGATCGCGTTCATTCAATATTCGCAGCGTTTTTTCCGCCCCATCCAGGATCTGAGCGATAAGTACAACCTTCTGCAAGCCGCCATGGCAAGTTCGGAGCGCATCTTCAAGCTGCTGGACATGCCGGTGACGATTACGGATCCGCAAATACCTTTGTCCGTTGTCCGTGGTCAGTCGGCCGTTGTCACCTCCCCTGTCGTAGGGACGCCCCTTCTTGGTGCCCAAGTCCCGACGGACCACGACCTACTGACAACGGACAACGGACAACTGACCACGGACGGAGTCGACCAAGTTGCCCTCTCCCGAGGGGAGAGGGTGGACCGCGACGGCGCATTCACCAGTCGCCGCGGGCCGGGTGAGGGGTCACTTCCAGAGGGATCGGCGACCCACACCGCCCCTCTCGTAAACCCACTCGTTGAATTCCGCCAAGTCGGCTTCGCCTACGTGGACGACCACCGTGTGCTGGAAAATGTCTCCTTCTCAGTGGGCGCCGGGGAAACGGTGGCGGTGGTGGGTCACACCGGCGCCGGCAAGACCACGCTTACCAATCTGCTGCTGCGTTTCTATGACGTGCAGGACGGGCAGGTGCTGTTTGACGGCGTGGACATCCGCCAATTGCGCCTGCGCGATTTGCGGAAGAATTTCGGTATCGTTCTCCAGGACCCGTTCCTCTTTTCCGGAACCATCTCGAGCAATATCCGGTTAGGTAGCGGCTGGATCACTGATCGTCAAATCCGCGACGCGGCGCGCCAGGTGAACCTGCTGGAATTCATAGAGGGCCTGCCGGGAGGCTTCCAGGAGCCCGTCAAGGAGCGCGGCGCCACGCTTTCGGTGGGCCAGAAGCAACTGCTCTCCTTTGCGCGAGCGCTCGCTCACAACCCGCGCATCCTGATCCTCGACGAAGCCACCTCGAGCGTCGACCCCGAGACGGAGCACTTGCTGCGCGAAGGTCTGCGCCGCCTCATTGAAAACCGCACCTCCCTGGTCATCGCGCACCGCCTCTCCACCATTCAGAATGCCAGCAAAATCGTGGTCATGCACAAAGGCCGAGTTCGCGAGGTGGGAACGCATCACGAATTGCTTCAGAAACGCGGGATTTATTTCAAGCTCTATCAGCTTCAGTACAAGGACCAGGAAGTGCCGGTGGTGCGTGGTTCGTAGTGTCTTGATCAGACCCGGCTGCGGGAAATGAACTGCCCGCTCCCGTTTAATGGATGGAAGCCCTCTCCCTTGGGGAGAGGGTGTCCCACGACGGCGTTCTCATCAGCCGTCGCGGGACGGGTGAGGGGTTACTTCCTGCTTGGTCCCGGACACCATTCCCCCCTGCGTAAGTTGGAGGGAACCCCTCACCCGGCTCGCTACTCTCGCCACCCTCTCCCCAAGGGAGAGGGCTGAGTTTCGACGGAAGAAGCGTCGCGCGCCGTTCAGGGAGTAGAAGTCTCGTATGGCTTGACCTGGTCCGCGATCTTCGACTTATCGCCTACAATCACAAACTCCATCTGGTCGGGAAGAAGATACTTGTCTGTCACCGCCTGGATCTCCGCGGGTTCGACGCCCATGACTTTCGGCACGTACTCGGAGAGGTAGGAGCGGCTCAAGCCCTGCGCGTCGACAAAGTGCAGTTGGCCGATCACCGCGTCCGGACTGATGGTATTGCGCAGCACAAACAGGCCGGCGAGGTAGGTCTGAATGCCTTTGAGTTCCGGTTCGGAGGGCGGCTCTTTCCTCAGACGGTCGATCTCAAACAGGATCTCCTTGATCGAGGGGCCGGTCACGGAGGTGGTCACATCGGCCGTCTCGACCCAATACGCCAGATGGGTGCGCGTTGAGATCTGGCTCCTGGGCGAATAAGTGTAGCCCTTCTGCTCGCGAATGTTGGAGGTGATCCGCGACGCGAAGGAGCCTCCCAGAAGCGTATTCATAACATCCAGAGGAATGTAGTCGGCGTTGTTGGGGCCCGCAACAGGCAGGCCGATGTACAGCGTGGATTGCGGAGCGCCCGGCCGGTCGATCAGAGCAAAGGAGTGGGCTTTGACAGGATTCGCCGAAACCGAGGGCGTTTCCGCTCCCTTGTGCCAGCCTCCAAAAGCCTTTTGTATGGTTTCCCGAAGATCGCCCTCCAGCTTGCCCGCCACATACAAGTGAGTGCGGGCAGCACCGAAATTATTGCGGTAGAAGGCGAGCGCGTCGTCCGCGCTGTAGCCCTTCAGGTCGCTCTCTTCGGGAAAGACCCGCCCGTACGGGCTGCCGGGGAACATGGTGCCCAGGAAGCGCTCCCGCGCCAGATCGCCGGGCTGAGTTTTCGCTACCGCGAGCTCGCGCGCCAGGTCAGCCTTCAATCGGGGGACCTCGGAAGGCGGCAGTGAAGGGTTCTCGAGCACATCCGCAATCAGATTGATGAACTGCGCGGCGTGATCGGAAAGCGCCACGCCGCCCACGGTTGTATACTCTACGCCCGGGTCGATCTCGAGCTGTCCGCCCGTGTCGGCAATTTCCGCAGCCAACTGCTCCGCAGACCGGCTCTTGGTCCCCTCCTTCATGAGCAGCCCGGTGAGCCGCGACAGCCATACCTGGTTGGCCGCCTCGTTGATGCCGCCCGCATTGATGTAAGCGCGCACCGCCACCTTGGGCACAATGCCATAGTGTACCAGCGTCACCTTCATGCCGTTCGCCAGCGTAAAATCCTGGGTCGGCGGAAGATGGAAGGGTTTGGGCGGTCCGCCCTCCGGGGGTCGTTCCTTCTGCTGTCCGAATGCCATGACGCATGCCGCACAAGCGATGAGGCACATTCGCAGTATCATTATTCGCCTCCCGTAGTTGCCTTCGCGCCGGGTTCCCAAACCAATACGGTGCGATTGGTCCGGCCGAGATATTCACGAGCCGTCCGCTCGATCAGTTCGGGAGTCACACTATTAAAGTGCGCCTCCAGTTCGTTGATCCGGGATGGATCGTTGTCGAACAGCGCAAAGCACGCCAGCATGTTGGCGCGTCCAAATCCGCCAAATTGTGTCATCGGGTCGTAGATGTAAGATCGCATCTTGGTCCGGTTCCGGTCCAGCAGTCTCTGGTCGACGGGCTGGGATTGCAGCCTGTCAATCACGCCGTCGACAGAGGACATGATCTGATCGGCGCTCACGTTCGCGTCATGAATGAGGGAAGCCGTCCAGACCATCGGACCGTCGTAGTCGAACATGTCGCCGAGTTCGGCGTTGATGCCGCCGGAGATGCTTCCCGCGTAGCCGTGCTTCTTCACCAGTTCCTCATAGAGCAAGCTATCGTCGCCCTGCACGAGCATTTGGTCGAGCAGCCCCATCGCGTAATACTCAGGAGTATTGCGCTCCGGCATGTGATAGGCAAAGGCCAGCGCGGGCCGGTTCGCCAGAGGATCTTTCTGCTGCGCCTTAATCTCTTTCTCCTGGCGAGGCTCCGTGAGATCGGGTACCGGCGGAACTTCGGACTTCGGAATGGGGCCGAAATACTTCTCCACGAAACCCTTGGCTTCTGCCGGTTCGAAGTCGCCGACGATGACCAGCGCGGCGTTGTTGGGGGCGTAGTAAGTTTTGAAGAACTTCAACACCTCGTCCAGCTTGGCCGCCTCAATGTCTTTCAGTTCGCCATAAAAGTTGTGCGAGTTGTACCAGTTGGTGTTGGCGTATTGGGGCATCCAGAGCCACGGAAAGCCGCCGTAGGGCTGGTTCAGGACGTTCACTTTCACTTCATTTTCGACTACGCCTTGCTGGTTCTTCAGATTCTCGTCGGTTATGGCGAGGCCTTTCATGCGGTCCGCTTCCGCCCAGAGCGCCGTCTCGAGCTTATTGGCGGGGAGGACTTCGAAGTAGTTGGTGAAGTCGAATCGCGTGCTGCCGTTCAGGATTCCGCCATTCTGCTGGACCAGGCGGATGAACTCCATCTTGCCCAGGTTGTGCGAGCCTTGAAACATCATGTGCTCAAAGAGATGCGCGAATCCGGTGCGATCCTTGGGTTCGATTCGAAAACCGATCCGGTAGTAGATGGCTGTCACTACCGTGGGCGCCGTGTGGTCCGGCGAGAGGACTACGCGCAGTCCGTTGGGCAGAGTGTAGTAGGTTACAGGAACGGTGAACTGGTCAGCGCTTCCGTACGGCGCGCGCAACAGAACCCCGCCCCCGAGCAGTGCTGCAAGGAAGAAATATTCTCTTCTCAAAGGCATGTCACCCCAATTTGCGGATATGTATAGGTTTACCACCCCAGGGCGATCGAATTCAAGCGGGAAGTAGAAATGTCCGCCACCGTTGATGGGGCACGGCCGTCTTGGCTGGCCCGGGGCCTGCCCTGAGCGCAGCGGAAGAATCCTCGTGCCCATGCAACCTGCTTACTACAATCGCAAACCGTCGCTCGAGCGGAGTTATGTGCTGACGGAGAGCAAACCACTGTTCCCCTTTGGCTTTGGGCTCAGCTACACGAGTTTTCGTTTTTCGAATCTGCGCGTCGAACCGGCGCGCATAGGAACGGGTGGAACGGCAACAGTGGCTTCACTGCTTACCTCACCCTATGCCAGCGGGCCATGGTTATGACCCGTGATGTGCCTTTCGACAACGTCAATCAGAGCATTGATCCGCTCGTCGGTGGTTTTCTGCGAATCGGCCAAGCCCTTCTGCGCTTCCGCGAGCTTGGCAAGCCGATCGTCGAGCCGGGTGAAGCGGTCGTCGCTGATTCTAATCGACTCGCTTACGACGGCGGCAAGTTCCGCCACGGAGACCCTAAGGTTCGAGACCGAAGTCCCCAGCTTATCAATATTCGCTTCCGAGCGCGTGAGGTTCGACTCGAACTTGGCCTGCATTTGCAGGATGAATTCAATGCTCTTTTCCATCTCTTCTGAGGTCATCGCTCGTCCCCTGTCTTCATTTGTCCTCCCATTGTACCCCACAAGCCGTCGTGTTCGACAGGGCCCTGCCGCTCGTCCCGGATAGCACTCACACTTACCCCAGTCTCCGGGCTGCAGCGGCCACCCTGAAACCCGTCAAATGAACTTGATTCGTTGGTTGGCCGCCGACTGGGCGATCAGTTGTTGCAAGCGGCGAAGTTGAGTTGCTTCCTGCTTGGCGCTCGCCACCCAGGCAATGGTCATGCGCTGATAGTAGGGAGGAAACTGCGTGAAGTTCTTCCAGGCGCTTTCATGCCTGCGGAATTGCTCTTCTAGCGAAGCAGGAAGCTTGGTGGGTAGGGCCGCGGTTTGATTGTGCGGGTCAAAGACCTTTGATCCCGCTTGGGTCATCTTTCCTTCCTCAATCATCCTGCGTGCGCGCTCGATGTTGAGCCGGGACCACGTGCTTCCCGGCTTGCGCGGCGTGAAAAGACGTGCGTATCGGGCGTTGTCCAGCTTTCTGATCTTGCCGTCGATCCACCCGAAGCAGATCGCCTCCTCGACGGCGGCTTCGTATTCGATCTGCGGACGGCCCGTTTCCCGTTTGTAATGGACCAGCCAAACCTCCGTCGCCTGTTTGTGATTTGCTTCCAGCCACGCGTGCCAAATGGCCCGGCACTCAGCGAAGAAGGTCTTCATGGTGGCCTCGGTCTGGTCGAGGAATCTGTGGAGTTGTCGCCTACTGATGCCTACCGCAGCGCCACTTCCAAGGGGAGCTTTTTCAGGGAGCTCACACGCAGAATGGAAAAGCCAATCACATCCCCGGCTTCATCTACTCTCTCCATGACCTGGTCGTTCTCGGTGGGGCGCGAGTAGCCGGGCTTTTGCTCAAAGACAACTTCTAAGAAGTCTGCCTCCGGGTCAAACCACATCTTCACGATTCTTTCGGCCATAGGACGGTGCCTTCCTTCACGCGGTCTGTCAAGTACGCCGTCACTACGAAAGCGTCGTCTTGACGGACCTTCACGACCACACAGAGATGCTTCCCACCGACTATTGTACGATGATAAAAGCGATAGTAAAGCCTCGAAAGGGGATCGCTTTCCGACCGGATGACGACCTCCGGCTCTCGAAGCGTCTCGGCAACTGCTTCCTGCGTTCGGGCCATTTCGGGGTGCTCCTCGATATGACGTCACCGTTCATCGGTCAGTCGAACAGTTCGCCCCTCGTAGTCGCTCAGTACCAGCATGAAGCCATGAGGTTATCATCAGACGGGGGACGAACACAATCGCGGGGCTAGCGTAAGCATCACACGTCCAACCCGATCGACCGCATCAAATCAAGCGCATTGCTGGCCTTGACGATTCCCGGCTGGAGCCGGTAATCAAAAACCAGCTTCCCGTTCTCGAAGCGATCCTCGAAGTGGGCATTGGCGGCGCGCGGGCCGAGTTCAGCGGCGATCTCGGCGAGCGCCAGATCGTGCGTGGTCACAAGTCCGATCGCGCCGCGCTCCGCCAGGCTGCGAACCATCGCTTCCGCGCCGCGCCGCCGGTCGTGGGAATTCGTGCCTTGCAGGAACTCATCCAGCAGAAACAGCACCGCGACCGATCCCTGGGTCAAGTCCACGATCTGTTTCAACCGCCGAATTTCAGCATAGAAGCGTGAGATGCCGCCTTGCAGCGAATCGAGCACGCAGATGGATGCGCCCACGGCGAGCGGCGACAGGCGCAGCCGCCGCGCCCGCACCGGGGCGCCGCATTGCGCCAGCACCGCGCTGATGCCCACTGCCCGCACGAAGGTGCTTTTCCCCGCCATGTTAGGCCCGCTGATGATGAGCACCCGCAGGCCATCTCCGAAGCACACGTCGTTCCGCACCGCCTCATGTTCCGGCAGGAGGGGATGGGCAAGACCTTCGGCCTCGAAGCAGGGTGAAACTGCGGTGAATTCCGGGAAGACGTCGGCGGGATGCTCGTAAACATAGCAGCCGAGCGATAACAGCGCCTCGAATTCGCCCACTGCGGCCAACCAGCGGCGCACGGCCGGTCCGGTCCTTCTGCGCCAAATCTCGACTGCGCATGCACACTGCAAGGTCCAGAACACAAACAGGTCGATCGAGGCGACGAACATGTTGGTGCGAGAATCGAGATACTCCACCAACCGATTCAAGCGAGCGATCCAGCGCGACGGAGGCAAACCCTCAGAATCGAGCGACCGGCGTAGCTCAACGAGCCGCGGGGCCGCGAACTGCTCGGCTTCCAGGCGACCCAGCACCCCGGCGAGCAATCCGAGATCGTGTGCAGCGCTTTGGACGGCGTGTGCGACGCTTTCCGCGCGTGGGCGATACCTGAGGTTGAGGCAGACGTTGATCGCACTCACGATCAAGGCCGGATACGCCGACCCCCAGACCATCCAAACCACAAGACTCGCCAGCCACAACCCTGCGAGGCCAGCGGCCATTAACCGCAGCCGCCCTGATGCCAGCAGCGGCGCACCTTCGCCCCACGCCGCCAAGCTTCCCGAAGGCTCGAGCGAGCGCGCATCCTCCGCCACCACCGCGAGGTCTTCTCGAAGGTCCAGCCGGTTCCCCAGTTCCGCAACGGCGGCGTGGCGGCCATGGACCAAATCAGGCGAGGCGGGCGTAAGCAGCCAATTGGCGAGTGTCTCCTGGCCGGCTCGGGTGCGTGCGGTGCAGAGCAGTTCGAATAGCGAGCCCGCGCCAAACAGGTCGAGGTCGCGGCTATATGGGTGCGAGGCGTTCTCGAACCTCTCGCCAGCTTCCCCGCTTCCCATCCACCGGTTCTCGAGCCGCGCCAATCCGCGTTCGTAGTAGGCCACAGCGCGGGAGCCCCGCTCTCGCCGCTTGAGCATGCGCTCGTGAATGACTGCCAGAACGACTATGGCGGTCAGGGGCGCCGCCACCCAGAAAACCGAGATGACCTTGGCTGCCAACGCCAGCCCGATCACAATCAGGGTTACGCCGCCCAGCACAAGCTTGCTGATTCCGAGCCTGCGATGCTGACGGTCATAACGAGCTTGTGTTGTTTTCAGGGCTTCCAGCCGTCGAAGATACTCGGCTCTGGGATCGCTGGGCTGCGCTTCGGCGGGCTGTTTGTTGTTGGAAGCTATCGCCATGCAATAGGCAAGGAGACCGGCGCTGTTGGGACGACCCTACTCGGTCACCTCGGGCCCCCGATTGGATCACGGTAACGCAGATGCGAGGAAACCGCCGGTGACAGCGACGATCGGCCTCAGCTGCTGGGTGGTTGGATCCGCCTGCACGCCAAAGTTCTCGAGCGCCGTGGCGCCGAGTAGATAAAGCGAATCCGCCGGGGCAAAAATCACAGGACACGTCAGCGACTCGTCGAGTTGGGGAATGGTGAGCACGGCCTCTCCGAGTAGCCGCCGATCGCGCCGCCCGTCTGCGAGAATAAAGTCCCGTGCTCGCAGAGGGCTGATGCCGATTTCCATGAGCCGCCCTTCGGGGACAAACGAATAGAGCGCGCCGGTATCCACCCAGAATTTCTCCTCGAAGAACCGGGAGCGCTCGGCCGGATTCGAAACCTTGACCCGAATCTGAAACATACCCATGGTTGAAGCCACCTGCATGGGCTTAAGTGCAAGTATACCGGAACTACTTCGCAATGCACAGGGCGACAGGGCCGCGATTACTCGTGGCGAGTGCGGCGGGGCAAAACCCCGTTATTCAGCATCCGTCATCTGGTCCACGAAAGCGCGAAAACCCTGTTTGCAAATCTCCTGTGTTCTGGATCGGAACAGCTTTTGGATGCCGTCGAAGTAGTCCGCCCCAGCATCCTCCTTATTTACCACGATCAGACGGGTGAGCGCCGCGCTACGTTCAGTCAGCGCATGCCCAATGAGGCTTCGCTGGTCCTGGTCAGTCTCCGGCATGCTCCAACCGAGAACGTACACGTCATCAGCGCTTTCGATTGCCAGGCGCTCGAGGCACCGAGTCTTCTCGATAAAACCAAGGTTCACACGCTTTGCAGGCTCGGTGGGAGGGATGATGCAAACAGCAAGAATCGTCGGGAACACGGCTCTTGGTTCAATGATGCCTGAGTATGTGACTTCGCCATGTTCGGCTAGCGGCACGCACGCCGGGCCGTCCTGCAAGAGGTAACCGGGGTCTCCCGTCTGGCCGCTCTTCGCCTGAGGCACGAGCCAACTCAGAGAGCCGTGTGGCTTCAGGATGCGGATTCGGTCACTTGGTGGGCACTGAAGCCAAGGTGGCAATTCCGCCATCCTGTCCTTACCGCATTCCAGATACCGACTGACATGGAAACCGTAACCCGTGAACGGATTCCAATTGTCTTCTGCGATTGCTTGAATGGCATGGTCGAGAATCAGATCATAGTTAAAGCTTACGAACGTGTGCTGGTTGCTCGTCGGTGGGTAGAGTCTGAATTGGTGCAGCAAGAATCTGTCAAGCGGGTCCCAATCAACATCCCAGTTCAATAGTGAAAAGAACTTGTTGATAGCATAGTTGAATCTGATTACGAGGGCGGTCCCTGATGGCCCCTCTTCGCCTGGCCCTTTGGCGAGGGCGTTGGCAAGGAGTTGCTCGATGGATTCCGCTCGCCGATTCGTGAATGCTCTTTTGAAGGCAAGCTTCGTCGCGGACGAGGGGTCGGCGTGCACAACCTCTCGCGCCAGCTTGGCGCAGTCGTCGCATCCGTACTGGAAGGCCTTCGCGTTCTCCAATTCAGCTAGCGTCGTTAAGATCGTGTCGTCGGAATCCGAATACTCCGCCATGACCTGCACGAAGTCAGACATGAGCGGAATCCGGCTCCCCGGCTTCTCCAAGGCCTTAGAAAGTCCCGCGCCCAAAAAGTAGACGATTTTCTTTGGACTCATTGGCGGTCCCTAGGTCCAGACCAAAAGCAAAAGGCCGCGATAACTCGCGGCCTTGGTTGAACTCTCGACTGTTAACTTCTGCCGGCCTGATGGTCGGCGCTACGCCTTCGACAACTGAGTTGAGCAGCCACGCCCTTCTGGAATCTCAAATCTCAAATCTCAAATTTCAAATTTGAAATCCCCAAACGCCGAGCTGTACGCTCCGGGCCTGCCGAGCCGAAGCTCGACCCCGGAGCCGGTTCTCTCTTAGAAAGGAGGTGATCCAGCCACAGGTTCTCCTACAGCTACCTTGTTAC